>QFCH01001365.1_pt1 | contig 115378 bp, 107 predicted proteins | sample 5346071 | NCBI WGS metagenome assembly QFCH01 (sample SAMN09062255, study PRJNA434731) | Human gut metagenome, whole genome shotgun sequencing project. | isolation source: stool timepoint B chromium assembly | host: Homo sapiens | collected 2015
TATAAAACTGCTGAATGACTGGTTGGTGCATCTGTAGCCGCAATGGTAGGCACTACGATCAGATTTTCTCCTTCTGCTACACACTTTGCTGTATCAATAGCTTTTCCACCACCAAGACCGATGGTACATGTACATTTACTTTCTTTTGCCAGTTCCTGTAATCTAGCAACTTCTCTTCTTGAACATTCTCCACAGAATCCACTTTCCACAAAACGAATATTAAATTTTTCTGCAGTACGTTTTAATTTTTCCTGTACCCTTTTTACATCATCCGGGTGAGCAATCAAAAGTGCTGAATCTCCAAATGTTTTCACAAAATAACCAAGATTTAAAATCTCATCTTCTCCCTGTACATATTTTGTTGGACAGATAAATGCCTTTCTCATAACGATTCCTCCATTCTTTCTCCGTTTATTTGATGGCATTATCTTATTATATATTTACACTAATTTCTGTGTGATTACAAATCTTGTTTTTGTATATTTTGCTGTTACTTTTTTGATTTATCATTTTTAAATTGCACTTTTATGATGAATTGTATTAATTTCACATTTTTTACTGCATATTTTTTCTATGTTTGCGATAGATTCCCGGTGTCATTCCCACTTTTTTCTTAAATGCCCGTATAAAGTATCCCGTCTCATTAAATCCCAACCGGTAACCAATATCGCTCACAGACCAGTCTTCTGTTTCCAGCCATTCCTTTGCTTTTTCTATTTTTGCATTAGATACAAATACCGAAAATCCTTCTCCTGTCTCTTTTATAAATAACCTGCTTAAATGACTTGCACTTACATGACAGATGTTTGCTGTTTCTGAAAGGGTAACATTATTTTCTAAATTTTCCATAATATATTTCTGTGCCATTTCCACAATTCTATTTTTTTTCACCATTTCTTCATTCTCTTTATGAAGAACGAAACCTTCCTCGTGTACACCCGTGACATTTTGATTTTCCCTCTCTACAATATAGTTGCAAATATCATATAACATATATGAAACTGTCTTTATCTTATCAAAATCTAATTTTCGAACCTGCTCATATTCATCTTTTAAAGCTTCTAATTTTTCTTTGATTATTTTATTTTCCGGGGCAGAAGCAATCCGCTCTAAATCATTATAATCGGTCCTTACCTGACCAATCATCACAGCACCTAAATATGTCTCTTGAAACACGATAGGAATCGCCACATCCACCATTCCAAAGCAACACTTATAGATATATGGTTTATTTTCTCTCACTGCTTCCGCTCCGCCTCGGGAATCACATTTTTCACAGTATTTTTTCAAAACCTCGTCTGATCTTACTTTTTTACAAAACTCACAGCAGCCACTATGCTTTGTAATCGGTCTCCCCTTATAATCCACCATCAAAATTGCCATACCCGTTGTTTTTGCCAAAGAATCCTGTACTGTTTCCCATTTTCTTATTGAAAAAACTTTCTCTATTTTAATCATTGATGCCCCCAATTATCTTTTATATCCATCATTTTATCAGAAACTATTTTATATATTATAACAAAGGTCATAAATATTTAACAGACAAGAAAGAAAACAATTTATTCTATCATTTCCATAATCGCATTTAGGATTAAAATGTCTAATCTATCTTTATATTTCCGACAGGATGTAAAAGTATATGAATATCGCTTGACATATCGCATTCTTTGCAATAGGCGATTTATTAATTTCTAAAAGCAGCAGCGCCTGATGAAAGGAGTACATACTTATGACAAAATGGTTCAGCAAGTTTATCAGAAGCCAGTGAGGTTCAGTCCTTTTTACTAAATGAGCCTATGAGAAACACACTGTTCCAATCCATAAATATTGACTGTCAAGCAATCGAGTAGGAGGGAAATTTAAATAAATTTCCCGACCTCTCACACCACCGTGCGTCAGACTGTCTAACAATTCGAAAATTCAGTCTGATGTACGGTATTTTTATCTTCGATTTTTTTAATACCATTTTTATCTTTGTTTTTCACATGAATTACATGTGTTCCTCTCCCTGCTACATCACACTTTCTTCAAACTTCGTTACTAATTCTTCTGTTGAAAACATGCTTAATAATCGCTTAAAGTTATAAGCGATAAACATAGATGCAGCTTCTGCGTCAACATTCTCTTGTCTGCACCGAAGAAAGAAACTATATCCGAGACTTCTTTTTATAGTCCCAAATGGATGCTCCACGATACATCTTCTCTGTTTATAAACCTCGTTATTATTTAGTGTTTCATTATACACAATTTCAAGAACATCTTCATGTACCCAACGCTGTATCGTTCTTCCAGATGAAGAAGTAGTGCAGTCTTTTTTATATTTGCATGAATTGCAGTCTGTACACTTATATTTGCGATACTTCATGCCATTCTTCGAAGTATTTTCAAAAAATCGTAATCTATTTCCTGCCGGGCATGTATATTCATCAGTTTCACCATTATATATAAACTTTTCTTTGCGAAATTCATTATCCTTTGTAGCATTATTCGCTTTAGCTTTTTTTATAAAGATATTCATCCCGGCATCAACACAGTTTTTTATCTCCGTTCCGTTATAATAACCTGTATCTGCAAGAACTGTAGAAGACTCTTTTTCTAAAAGTTCGGATGCTTTTTGTGCCATAGTGTAAAAGCCAGTACCGTTTTTTTATTCGGAACATAATTGACGTCTTTCCGGATTTTTGAAAAATGCCGACGATCCACATACGCCTTTGTATATGCTTCTGAATCTGTCATACCTCGCTCATCAATCATGCGAAGTAATCTCTGTGAAAATGTTTCTTCCAGCTGATTCATCAAATTATCAATGTTTCTGTTTACCGACATTGTAGAAGACATTCCTTTTTTGAGTTTCGTCTTCTGCATCGTCGAAACATCAAATTCTTCCGGTGCCGATTCTTCTGTCTGACTGTTCTCCAAAATCTGCTGATCCTGCAATGCTTTTTTCTCAGCTCTCTTTTTCCTGAAGCTTGTGATTCTATCAAAAATGGATTTCATTTCCTTATCCATCTTGATATCATCCTTCGCTGGTTCATAATATTTGTCTATGTATTTTCCCACTTCATCTATCAACTTTTGATCTGCCATATCTATACCGCCTTTTATCTTTCTTAATCGTCATAATGATTGAATCCACCAAAAAAGCCGGGATTGCTATGTCCCTTCTTTGGTTCCTGCGATAGACAAGGCCAGAGAGATATTTTCGTAGGCTGTCAGAGTATCCAGTAGATTGAAGTCCTGAAAAATAAAGCCCAGCTTTTTTCCGCGAAAGTCTGCAAGCTGTGATCCGTGAAGCGTCGTAATGTCCTTTCCCTCAAGCCTGTGAGGGGAGCTGCTTCGCCCCAGCCGTTTGGATAACGCCGTACATTGCTGCGGATTTTCTGCACCAGATCAAAGGTCTGCTGGTCGATAATGGCTTCATGGGTATTCTCAAAGATTGTCCATTCGTCCTCAGAAACATAGTGGCTTTTCTTGTCCTTAAAGTGCTTGCGGGTCTTGAAATTGATGGTGTGCCCTAAATACTCTCGTTTTTTCAAAATATTCACGATGGTAGATGATCCCCATCCATAGGGGTCTTTGACCGGCTTTGAACGGTTCACACCCTCGTTGAAACGGGCAAGGTGTACGACAGGAATTTCAATCCGGTCTGCGGATAATTTGCAGGCGATCTGATAAGGCCCATATCCCTCCAGCGTGAGGGAGAAGATACGGCGTACCACTTCGGCGGCTTCCTCATCTACCAGCCAATGCTCCCGTTTTTCGTCCCATAAGTAGCCGTAAATCACAGTGCCGGTCAGGTGCTTGCCGCTCATGCCTTTTGACTTAAACACAGAGCGGATTTTCCGGCTGGTATCACGGGCGTAAAATTCATTCATAATGTTGCGGAACGGGGTAAAATCGTCATCGCCTAAATACATAAGAAAAAAGTATTGTAATGATTCCAGCATGAGTAGCAATAAAAATTCCTAGAATACATTTCATAATTCCCTCAAAAAGCGAATATCTTATATAAAAATCTGTCCAAATCTTTATGTCATAAAACAAATCAAAAATGCCGTTTACGAAAATTATAATACCTGCAATAATTGCTACACTTTCTAGTGAATTCTGTGGACGAACAATGAATACCCCAATCAGAAACATCATTATTACATTAATCCACATATCCGTCTCAATTTTTTTCAATACTTTCATTCTTTCTCCTCCCAACTCGTTTTGGATGCCAACTACGGAATTTACCGGTAATGAGCTTTTTCAATTTATGCCCTTTCCTAATGCCATAATGCATCAATAATTTATCCAATCTGAAATGATTCAGCAATAAACAAAGCTAATATATGAGCTGTAAAATTATCCTTTCATTTTTTCTTTTTATTTAATTGATAATTAATTACGACTGCACTAATCGAAACTGCGATTCTACATAAAAGCACTATCAAAAACTCGATTGAAAAAGGATCACTTATTTTTTCACCAAGCAATGTAGTCGTAACAATACTTAATAATGATCCAGCTATGCCTGCCAGAAGAAACATCGAATATGCGGTGCCACACGCTCCAAAATACACACTTACAATATCGCATGGAAGAAATCCCACAATTCTTGTTATGAAACAGGCGAATGATACATTCTGTTCCTGATATTCAGCAACCTGTCCTGCTTTCGGATATTTTTTGCATATTTCCTGAATAGTCCGTTTTCCTGAATATCTGCCGATCCAATAAGGAATAGTAATTGTAATTACAAATCCAGCTGTACTAACTAAAACAGCTATTATCGGTTGAAATAAGATTCCACTTGCAATATACAAAATAGAAAGTGGAAAAACCACCGTCAAACTTTTCAAAGCAAAAAAACCAAGCAATATTCCCACTGCACATATTTTATTTTGTGGAGTGTATCGCAAAATAGTGTCTACCGATAATGGTTCGCCTGATTTTCTTACAATGATAGCAAATACAATACACATAATTACCATTGCTACAATCGGAACAATTCTTTTTTTGTTTTTCATTTTCTTCATCTTCTTCAACAACATTAATACTAGCAAATTTAATAATATAAAAGGAAAGAAACACAATCTATTTAATTCAACAGATTATATTCCTTTCCCCTCTTTTACAGAAACCTTTCCGTTGTAAATGAAATGCTGTAATTATTTCTTATGCTCACGTTTAGCTCTATTCTCTTTCCAGAGTTTATCTGCAACTGGCTGCCAGTTTCTTGCATACTGATCACATTTTGAGCATAGATGATCTGCAGTTTCTGGAGATTGCAGGTCGGTGGAATGTGCCCCTGCTTTTTCAACCATAGCACGAAGTTTTTCCGGATTTTCCAGCATTGGGCATGGACGAAGCATATTGTCATTGAATGGCTGATTATCATGATAAGCCATCATCATTGGAGAACGAAGTGTTTCCAGCAATGACTTTTCTCTGATATTTGAATCAGAATAGTGGATAAATACACATGGGTCGATATCTCCATTTGCATTGATATGTAAGTAACGATGACCGCCTGCGATACATCCTCCGACATATTCCGCATCGTTCTGGAAATCCATTGCGAACAAGGGTTTTGTCGCACGATACTTACGGATTTTTTCGTAAACTCCCATACGCTGTTCTGGTGTTGGAAGCAATTCAGGCGCCGCATCATTTCCAACCGGCATATAATGAAAATACCATACGAAATATGCCCCCATTTCAATCAAAGAATCATAAAATTCTTCTGAGGCAATAGAATCATAATTCATACTGGTGTAACAGCATGAAATACCATATACCAATTTTTTGCTTCGAAGAAGTTCCATGGCCTTGCGTACTTTCTTGTAAACCCCATCGCCACGTCGTCCATCCGTAGCTTCTTCAAATCCTTCCAAAGAAATGGCTGGAACAAAGTTTCCAACTCTAAGCATCTCATCTGCAAATTCTTCATCGATCAGTGTTGCATTAGTGAAGCAGAGGAATACACAATCTGAATGCTTTTCGCAGAGACGGATCAGGTCTTTCTTACGTACTAATGGTTCTCCACCTGTATAGATATATAAATATACACCCAGTTCTTTACCTTGGCGAATAATGTCATCAATTTCATCATAAGTCAGATTTAATTTATGACCATACTCTGCGGCCCAGCACCCGGTACAGTGAAGATTGCAGGCAGATGTCGGATCCAGAAGGATTGTCCATGGAATATTGCAGTTATATTTTGCCCTCAATTCTTCTTCTTTTTTCCATCCAACCAGTGCCGAATTAATAAAGAAGTTTACTGCCAGCGTCTTTGTTACATTGGGATCAACTTCCTTGAAAAGACGGCGAATATATTCGTAATATGGATGTTCTGGATTCGTGATTGCTTCACGGATCATCCGTCTCTGTGTAACGAATTCTCCATCTGCAAACTTATCTGCCCAGTCCATCATCTTCGGCATATGCTTGTCTGGATCTTTATAAATATAATCAAAAGTCTTTTCAATCCCCAGTTTCTTTAATGTGTTTCCTGCATTCATTTTATTGTCCTCCCATTCATTTGAATTTCTAGTATATAAAACTATCCATAACATTTACGAATCTGTCTTAACAGTACAATGAACTATGTAATGTCTCATTCCACCTTCTGCCAATAATGCACTCCCGGCAAGAATCATTGTCTTACATAGCAAAGTTACTGTGCCCAGGATTCCAGATAATACTGATAATAGCAAAATCCATTTCCACTCTGTCATTCCAAATCTTTTTGCATCAAACGATGTCTGGACAGCTAGAAGACTATCAAGAAGAATAAAAATCCCTAATCCCGCCAACAGATAACCATCTTTATAATTTTTGATACAAAGCACAATCATTCCCAACACGATTAAAAAAACACCACATGCAAAATCATATTGAAAAGCAAGGCAATAAAGATCTTTTGAAAAATATCCAATTATTTTTATAATTCCATATGCCATCAAAAGGATTCCCGCTGCTAATCTACCATTTTTTTCCATCACATCAGGACAAATAATACAGCAAAACCCGTAAATATAAAAAGCTATAGAAATTAAAATATACCCCATTTTTGCTGCCTTTAGTTGTATCAAATTTTTCTCACCTCCCGTATATCCATTAATTTAATTGAAACAGAAGATTTCGGCAATGGACAAAATAGGGGTGATTATCCAAAAATTGGACGTTTCTTTTCTTTTGTTCATTTTTTGGATATCTGCCTAATATTTGACTATGGAGTATATAAGCAACTATTATAAAATATAGTGAAAGAGAAATTATAAAAGAGGGAGATGAGGAAAATGGCAACAGCCATTGTAACAGATAGTAACTGTGGTATAGCAGTTGATGAAGCTGAGACATTGAATATTCATATCATTCCTATGCCTATTCTAATAAATGAAATTTCATTCTATGAAGGATTGGATATTTCGTATTCTGAACTTTTACAGCATTTAATGGATAAAGATCATGTTACAACTTCACAGCCTGCACCCACTGATTTGGAAACAATGTGGGACAAACTATTAGAAAGCAAATATGATGATATCATTTACATTCCGATGTCCAGCGGATTAAGCAGCTCTTACCAAACTGCCTGTATGCTCTCTAAGGATTATAACGGCGCCGTATATGTAGTAGATGCACACCGTATTTCAGTCACACAAAGACATGCGGTCATGGATGCTGTTGCACTCAAAAATCAAGGCTTCTCTGCTGCTTCAATCAAGGAGATCTTAGAAAGAAATGCCTTTCAATCCATTATTTTTGTTGGGGTAGATGATATCGAATATTTAAAACGAGGGGGACGACTCACCCCAGGTGCTGCCGCTATAGCATCTGTTTTGAATATAAAACCGCTTTTGACTATTCAAGGGGAGAAAATTGATTCCTATGCTAAAATGCGTGGTAATAAGAAATGTCAAAAACAACTTATCAAAATAATGAAAGAAAAAAGCCTTGACTATTTGACACAGGGAAGAAAATTAAGAATTGGAATTACAGGAAGTTTTTCAGATGAGAAAGATGCCAAGGAATGGTATCTTTCAGCAATACAGGTGTTTGCTGATGCCCCTCTCCAATATGATCCATTAACATTCAGCATCACCTGTCACACTGGGCCAAATGCTTTTGGAATGGGCATCAGCACTTATCCTGAGGAATTATGCATTTAAGTAATGCCTTTTCACCAGAACCGGAAAACAGTTCACAAGATTCTTGGCAGAATTCAATAAGATCATATGATGAATCATTCTCCACCCAGTCAAGTATGATCCCTATTAATATACATTTATAATACCTTATCAAACATTCTGCTTTATTTTCAATAAGCGACATATTTCCGGTTCTGTTTTCTATATATGTACAGATAACATGATTACCTACTTTATTTAGATATCCCAAAAAATAATCTTTTTTGGAAGAACGATACAGATGTAATAACGCTTTTTTCCTTTTCATACATTCTTCTGCCATATAGAGTATACAGTGTTCTAAGGATTCAAAGACTACTTGATTCTTAATAACCTCATCTGACCATGTTTCAACTGACCATTCCGTAAGAGATGGAATATCTTGAAAATGATAATAAAATGTATTTCTGTTTACATGGCAATGATCTACAATATCTTGTACCGTAATTTTATTATATGGCTTTTTCTCTAACAACTGCCAAAATGCTACAATAATTTCATGTTTTGTTCTATTCATCTTTATTGCCCCCATCTGCAACACTACAATCATTATATCTAAAAACAACCCCTTTTACAACAACACAGAGAGCTTCTCATAGCAGTTTTCTAATACTGAGAAGCTCTCTGTGTTTTCAGTTAATTAAAAATTCATTGCAACATCCCACGCACCCCAAATAACCGTACGAAGATTTCCAACCTTTTTGCAGTCACCAACAAGTGGTAACTTTCCACTATTCTCAAGTGGTGATGGAAGATAACCAACAGACATAATCACATCATCACCTTGAATAACTTCTTTGCTGCCATCTTTACGTTTAATAATAACACCTTCTTCTGTAATAGAATCCACAGCTGTTTCCAGATAAACTGGAACTTCATGTAATTTGAAGAAGTCACGAAGGTATGAGCTATTTGCGAGAAATACCCCTGGGACAGCAATAAGATCTTTTTTCATTTCGATGATGATTGGATTTTTCCCCTGCAAATATAAATCATAAGCGATTTCACAACCGGTTAATCCTCCACCAACAATGATTACATTTTGACCAACATTCTTTTTCTTAATTGCTTTTAGGGATATATACCCTAATTGATGGCTGTGGTTTGTATGATTTTCTTTTCAGTCTTTCTACCAAGTCATCTATGTTTTGCTCCAGATTTCTCCCGTACTCTTTCTTAGTAATCTCATCAACACCGACTGCTTTGTTTCCGTCTAATTCTTTGTGACATTGCAAAAGCATTTCTTTATTGATTAGATGATACAACGATGTGAACTCTGGTCTCGGCGAATTTGCCGATATTTCTGCTATTCTTTCTAATTTCGTTTCCATCAATACCTCCGTCCCTGAGTACGGTTGATGTGTCCTCAGAAAGACCATTATTATGTAGCTCCCTTTCCTCCGTTGGCATTACCCAACTTCTTCAGTACTATGAAGCTATCCGACTGCCTACTGTTCTTTTGACATTCTCCTGTTTTGCAGTTGTTTGCCATACTTGCAATGGCAAGAAACAATAGGCTCTCCCCAGTTGACTGAATAATCACAATGTAAAACATAAAGTGCTCTTTGACCCCGCAGAAGCAAACCATTTCTCACCAATGCGAATTGATTTGTATTGCTTTCCGTCGAAATTAGAACGTCAGCCTTCTAAATGTCAAAATTTCGAGGCTCAATCACACTCTCTATTTTCTCGCTGTCTACGCTTAGCAACTACCATTACTGACAGTCACCCAAGACTCGCTACTGGCGGTTGGTTAGACCTTACCAGACAGGCATTCCACCTGCTAGACTACTCGCCCTTATCTGGGCGCACAATTCCGATTTCACGATATCATCTCTAATACTGATTTTACCGTATTTTTCAGATTCAGTCCATCTTTTAATCCCAGCCGATAGAAAAACTCTTCTGTATCTGCTCCACTATCCGCTTTACACCAGACCGCTCGATTCCGGTAGCCATACAATGTTCCATATGCGATTTGGTAAACCGAAAAAGTCTTTCCTTTTTCATAATTCCATACAAATGACTGCAATACTCCCGAAATTCCTCTGCAAGAAAATCCGGCATCGTAATCACACGGATACTCTTTGGAGTTTTCGGCTGCGTGATCATATCCTTTCCTTTCAGTCTCTGATAAGATTTATTGATTGATATGGTTTTCTCTTCAAGATTGATGTCATTATAAGTAAGGGCAAGCAATTCACCGATACGCATTCCGGTCCAGTACAACAAAAGAAACGCCATTCTTGTCTCCGGCTTATCACTTACTGTCTCCAGAAAAGCATTGAACTCTTCCTGCATCCAGAAGTCCTTCGGTTCTCCTTTACTCTTGCCAATCGCTCCTGCCTTCCTGCAGGGATTATCCTGCAGGTTATAATACCGCATTGCATAATTGAAGATTGCAGTCAGCTGGCAGTTCACTGTTTTCAGATAAGTAGGAGAATATCCTTTTCCATTCTTATCCTTATACGTCAGCAACTCATTCTGCCATGCACGGACGTCTGCCACCGTAATTTCACTGAGAATCTTCTTTTCAAAATAAGGCTTGATTTTCAGGTCAATAATATATCGCTCGTGTACATAGTGTTTTCTCTGAGACGGACATCCATATCTTTGTAATAAATCTCCAGAAAATTTCCAAATTCAATATCCACACCCTGGCTCTGCTGTTGCAGGAAATCTCTTTCCCATTCCTTAGCTTCACCCTTGGTCCTGAATCCTCTTTTCTGTTTTCTTTTCCGATTTCCCTGCCAGTCTTTGTAATAGACCTGTACTTTCCAGTTTTTTCCTTCTTTGTAAACCCCCATTGCTAATCCTCGACTTTCATGCCATAAATCTTTTCTGCCAGGAATTTCGTAGAGATTTTTCCAGCTACTACAATATAGCCTTTTGCCTTCAATTCTTTGTTGTATTCTCGCATCAGACTATATGCATAAGTTTTTGAAACTCCAAGAATTGCACACACATCATCCACATCCATATACATTTTTTCCTGCATCATACTCATACCGCTTTATCCTCCTTCAAATACTGCTCAACATGTTCCAGACCATAGATCTTGTCCTCTACATAGCGGGTTGGCACCCGACCGAGAATCACATAATAGTTCTTGCTTGCCAGATCGGCATTCATTCTTTCCACTACCCGGTAAGCAAACGAAACTGATAATCCAAAGAGTTCTGCAATGTCTTCCACTGATAAATACATTTTTCTCTTACGCATGAAACCATTCCTTTCCCTCTTCCTGTGGAATCTCACAAGTATCTTCTACTCCGTAGAAACGCTTCACAAAATACTTTGTCGGAACTTTTCCTCTAAGCGTCAGGTAGCCCTGTTCTTCCAGTTCCTTGTTCAGATTTCCGATGATTTCATAAGCCGATGTCTGTTTTACTTCCAGAAGTTCACATATATCGGCTGCCTTTAAAAATAATTTGTTCTGCATAATCAGTACCTCCTGTGTTTTGAATATTTATCTCTTCATATACTCTGTACTGGCAGATGCAAAATCGGACATCATTTTCCGAAATTTATCAAATTTTCTTGTTTTTTAATTCTCCATCAGTGTGATTACTGTGTCATGGAGTTTAAGCTCATCGAAAGTAAAGGACCTTTCTGTGGTATCTGTTTTCTAAATGCAGGCAACAAAAAAACAGTCTGCCTTGACGAAAATCACTTCAATCAAAACAAACTGTTCTTCATATTTACTCTAATTTTATTTTATGAGAATAACCGATTTCATGAAATTTGCAGGTGAATCTGGAATATAAACAAGAGAAAAAAATAATTTTTAAACTCCATTTGCACTCCATTTGGTCTTTTCGACACCCCGCAAAGCCTTTATTTATGGGCTTTTCCGCGATTTTTCAAGCTATTCAAATTCCAGAAAGACAGTGCGGAGTATAAAGCAAAATCGTTGATTTTAAGCCATTTTTAGGCAATATAAGTAACTATAAAACCATATAAAAATATAAAAAAATGCAATTTTAATGCAATGAGGTGCAATCAAAATTATCTGATTTGTACCCAATCTCAATATCGACTATTTAGTTAAAGACGTTCAATAAATGAGCGTCTTTTTTCATACCTAAAATCGAAAGGAGAAAAAGAAAATATGAATAAGCTAGTAAAGCGATTGCTGACGGGAACGCTTGCTTTTGCAACCATTCTTACGGCATTACCAGTGACGGCGGTTCATGCTTCCGGCAATCAATACTGGACAGAATCAGCAGAACGTGTCGGCTACATTGAACACGTTATGAATGATGGTTCTATCAAATCCACATTCCATGAGGGACACATGAAAGTTGAGGGCGAAACTGCCTACTGCGTGGACATCAATACCAGTTTCAAGAATGGCTATAAAACACGCTCTGACGCAAGCTCCCGTATGACTACAATGAAGAGTATTTAAAAGAATCTGTTGCTAATATATCACATGATTTGCGTACACCTCTTACAGTCATTCTTGGTCATTTACAATTATTGCAAAAAGAAAATTTGGAATCCAGTCAAGCACAGCGTGTAAAAGTGATTTTTAGCAAAGCCGAAAAAATGAAAGAATTGGTAGAAACATTCTATGACCTTTCTATTTTGGAGGAACAGCAGACAGTTCCAGAAAAAGAAAAGTTTAATATATCTAATATGTTAATAAATTTAATTACGGAAAATGCCGTTGCATTAGAAAAGGAGAATATTTTACCCGAAATAAATCTCCCAGATTATTCAATATACGTATATTCTGATAAAAATATGGTAGAACGAATTTTACAAAATCTGTTGACAAATGCAATTAAGTATTCTGTTGGAACGATAAAAATAACACTTATGGAGAAAGAAAATAATAATATTATATTTACCATTGAAAATCCAATGAGTGACAGTTCAGAAATTGATTGCAATCGACTTTTTGACCGTTTTTATACAGGCGATAAATCAAGACATAATGGAAGTACAGGATTGGGACTTGCGGTAGTAAAAACACTTGTTGCCATTCTTGGCGGAAATATTGTTGCAAAAGTACATGCCAATAGCCTTATTATTACTCTTGAATTATAAAGTATTGAAGATATATTCGTATGATAATTCATTGAAGAGTGGACATCAAAATGTAAAGTCAATAGTTTGTAAAGTCCAGTTACAAACTATTGGCTTTTTTCATTACTGTGTAACAAGTAAATTTACGATAAAGAAATAAGGATAGTCGGCTCTTATTTGTTGCCTGCGGAGCAGATCAACAAATAAATGTTGAAGAATCTGTATAGGAAAACAGAGAAAACAAGAAGCAAATCACTTCTTATTCTCTCTGCTGTTCAAGATACCGTCAATCGTACCTTGAATGATTTTTAATTCATTATCACTCAATAAATCAAGTGATGAATCTATCTGACGGCGGGCTGTGTTTTTCTCAACATTCTTCGCTGGATAGAAATACTCGTCAACAGATATATTGAACATTGTAACTAAATCATGGAATAACTGAAAGCTAGGGTGTTTTCCGATATTTTCAATATCTGCGATATGACGTTCTCCGTAAAAGACTTTATCGCCTAAATCATTTCTGGAAAGCCCTGCTTTCTCTCTGGCTTCTCTGATTGCCAGTCCTAAAGGACGAAAATCAAAGCTGTGTGTATCTTTCTTTTTTCTCATTTTTAATCACCTAGCATGAGTTTATACTTCATGTTGTGCGATTAGAATGTATTAAAAACTCATATTATATGCACTATAAATTCAAATAAAGTATTACCTAGTTCGGTAAATAAAAAAAACCGTTCTGTGGGTAATCTCTTTTATAATGTCCAAAAATATAGGGACGGTTTTGGTATAACCAGAGCTGTCCTTTTTCTATTTTCACAGGATTGCTCTGGTCAAGGAGCAATTTGTGATTCTAAGTAAAACAGGCAGTCTATACCAACAACCAAATTTATTCCATTTTTTTCTTAGTACATCATCAGTCCTTGAACATGAATTAAAAACTCATATATCAGATGTTTTAAAAACAGTCTATTTGTTATTGATGCAAATAGGCTGTTTTCATATTTACAAAAATTTTTTTCAATCCTGCAACAAATCACACCTTGCCGTACAGATATGGTGCGGAAAGAGGGATACATACTTTTCACTTCATAGCGAAAGGGGGGTGTGATTTTGAAGCCATCAGACTTCCAAAAGACAATACAATGTCAGTTTGACTGTAAGCTCAAAAAGGTTGTGAAAGGCATTGTCCGTAACTACCGCAAGGAATTAGCCAGACGACAGGCAAAGGAAGTATCCTTTTGTGAGCTTCCAGAGATTGTTGTTGAGAAATTGATTGTATGGGACGATTACGAAAGTGAATATACAACGTTCGATGTGTGCGGTACAGAAATCCGTGTACTTGATGAAGAACTTGCAGAAGCACTGAAACAGTTGCCGGAGCAAAGCCGGAACATTGTATTGATGTTTTTCTTCTTGGATATGAGCGATTCGGAGATAGGCGAAAAGCTGAATATCAACCGAAGCACATCATATAGGCACAGAAGAAATTCACTTGAAGAAATCAGAAAGCAGTTAAAGGAGAAGAAAACAAATGAAGAATAAGCAACACACACTTCCATCATTTTTTCTCATATCATCAGCCGTGGACGGTAACGAAAACGCCATAGAAAAGCTGTTGCTGTTCTATGAAGCCTATATATCAAAATGCTGTTTACGCCCGTTTTACGATGAATACGGCAACGTATACATTGTGGTTGATATGGAATTAAAGGGACGTATCAGAGAAGCCCTTTTGAAAATGATATGTGAATTTGAAATAGACGAACATTAAGTAATATTTGAGCGGAGCATGATTTAATAAACTCCCCTCTTTCCTGTTCCGCTTTTTTTTATCATTCTGTATCAGTCCATTTGTAAAAATGAATTGATACAGGCTGACAAGAGCCTAACAGTTCTTTGACAAGTGAATAAAGCAGTCAGATACGTTTGTGCTTGCAGTGAGCCATCAGAGGTTGTACGCCGTGACTTTTCCAATCGGGAGATAGCGATTCATGCAATGATCTGGGAGCGACCGTTGGAAAAGTCGTTCTGCCATGACCTGCAACACAGGATAATGATACACCCGTATGACACGGTTCAGCCCACAGGAATGGGAATGGTTGAGATACCAGCGGAGCTTGCCGAAGCCGTCTGATTGCTTGTAAAACTATCTAACAACGATTTTGCAAGAAAAAATCATCTTAATAGAGCTTTTTTGCTCATCATTTGATATACTGATAGACAAGATATTGAGATTTCCTTATCTGGTCTATGGAAAGGAGGATTATGATTACCGTAACAAAAAAAGACCTCATAGCACTAGGTTATGGAACTTCTTTCTCGGCAGACATCATAAGAAAAGCAAAAAAACTTATGATTGAAAAAGGGCATACTTATTACCAATCCCGTAAATTGGACAGAGTACCCAAAGAAGCCGTGGAAGAATTATTAGGGATTACATTATCAGACACAAACGATTGATTGTACTTCTTGCATATCATGTAAGGAGTGAAATCATGACAAAAGACCCTATTAAGAAAGCAGATAACGGAACTTATTATTTCAGAGCTAATTTAGGCTACAATCCCATTACCGGAAAACAGATACAGAAATACCGAAGTGGATTCAGAACGAAAAAAGAAGCAAAGGAAGAATATTCAAAACTGGTGTTAGCGTCTACCGAAGAATTAACACACACAGATGGCGTTTCTTTTCAGCAATTTATAGAAGAAACCTACCTGCCATGGTATAAAACACAGGTAAAAGAAAGCACTTATCTTAATCGTGCTACTACCATCAAGAAACATTTTTCCTATTTCTACAAAATGGAAACAGACGAAATCGAACCTATCCATGTTCAAAACTGGCAGTTGAAACTTGCAAAAGATTTTAGCCCTAATTACATTCGTATCGTACAGGGAATGCTTTCTATCGCATTCGACAGAGCTATTGTTCTTGGAATTGCGAAGAAAAATCCCTCTCGTATGATAGGCAATATCAAAAGCAAGAAAACCAAAGTTGATTTCTGGACATTAGAAGAATTTCAAAAGGTTATTTCCTTACTCTGTAAGAAAGACTATTATGAACATTATCTGTTTATATCGTTCTGGTTATTATTTATGACTGGTATGCGAATTGGCGAAGCGTCAGCATTACATTGGTCAGACATAGATTTTGAAACAGGCTTGCTTAGCATTACCAAAACATTATATTACCGAACAATGACGGACTATAAATTCGTTGAGCCGAAAACACAGGCAAGTATCCGTACTATTTATATTGATTCAGATACACTCAATGAGCTAAAGGCTTGGCAAAGTGTTCAACAACAGGTTCTTCCCGATTGTCCACTTGTACTAAGTTATAACGGAACTCCAACCAGTAAAACAACGCTTCCCAGAGCTTTGGAAAAGTTGTCAAATTTAGCAGGTGTTCATCGTATTAAAATTCATGCCTTGCGACATTCACACGCTTCATTGCTTATCAGCATGGGCGAAAATCCTTTACTTATCAAGGAACGTTTAGGACATGAAAAAATACAGACAACACTCGGCACTTATGGTCATCTGTATCCAAATACGAATCTTGAAGTTGCTAAAAAGCTGACTGGAATATTACAAGTACAATCTGCTACTGAAAGCATTGCTAATTATACCAGCAATCAACATACAGCAATCTATCACAGAACAGTTGAAGAAAAATAATGCAATGAAAATGCAATCCTATAAAGGAAAAGCTGTAAAACCCTTGTAAACAAAGGCTTTACAGCTCAGCTTCAACTATTCAAACTCTATCGTTCCCGGTGGCTTACTTGTCAAATCATAAAATACGCGATTGACTCCCTTCACTTCATTTATAATTCGGCTCATCACCCGATTCAGCACCGCATACGGAACTTCTGCTGCCTCCGCAGTCATAAAATCAATAGTATTTACCGCTCTGAGCGCCACAGCGTAATCATAAGTTCTCTCATCACCCATAACACCAACACTTCGCATATTCGTAAGTCCGGCGAAATACTGTCCGATGCTTCGATCCAGTCCGGCAAATGCAATCTCTTCTCGGTAAATTGCGTCTGCGTCCTGCACGATTCTTACCTTTTCTTCCGTCACTTCGCCGACGATACGCACGCCGAGTCCCGGTCCCGGGAATGGCTGACGGAACACAAGATGCTCAGGAATACCAAGCTCCAGTCCCGCCTTTCTCACTTCATCCTTAAAGAGATCACGAAGCGGCTCTATAATTTCTTTGAAATCCACGCACTCCGGCAATCCACCTACGTTATGATGAGATTTGATCACCGTAGACTCTCCACCAAGTCCACTTTCTACTATATCCGGATAAATAGTTCCCTGTACGAGGAAATCTACTGCACCGATCTTCTTCGCCTCTTCTTCAAATACACGGATAAATTCTTCACCGATAATCTTTCTCTTTTTCTCCGGCTCAGACACACCGGCAAGCTTATCATAAAATCTCTGCTGTGCATTGACACGGATAAAATTCAGATCGTAATCACCTTCCGGTCCAAACACAGCTTCCACTTCGTCTCCTTCATTTTTTCTAAGAAGACCATGATCTACAAATACACAAGTAAGCTGAGAACCGATGGCCTTAGACATCAAGACTGCTGCCACGGACGAATCCACACCACCGGACAATGCGCATAACACTTTTCCGTTTCCTACTTTTTTTCTGATTTTAACAATTGAATCTTCCACGAAAGAATCCATTCTCCAGTCTCCGGAACATCCGCAAACACCAAGCACAAAGTTCTTTAACATTTTCGTTCCTTCTACTGTATGAAGGACTTCCGGATGGTACTGGATCCCGTACAAGCCTGCTTCTTCATTTTCTGTTGCTGCCACCGGACAATCCGCCGTATGTGCAGTAATCTCAAAGCCTTCTGCCACTTCGAAAATCGTGTCAAAATGACTCATCCAGCATGTCGTTTTTTCAGACACTCCCTGAAATATTTTTGAGGATGTCTTATCTACCAATACTTCTGTCTTTCCATACTCCCTTACATCGGCTCTTGCCACCTTACCGCCGAGCACATGCTGCATAAGCTGAGCTCCGTAGCAAAGACCAAGTACAGGTATCCCAAGTTCAAATAATTCTTTAGAACAAGTCGGAGAATTTTCTTCATAACAACTATTTGGGCCTCCGGTCAAAATGATTCCTTTCGGATTCATTTCTTTAATCTTTGCAAGGTCTGTTTTATAAGAATAGATCTCACAATACACATGACACTCTCTGACGCGCCTTGCCACAAGCTGATTATACTGGCCGCCAAAATCAATGACTATCACTAATTCTCTCTTCACAAACACTCCTCCTATAGCTTCATATATCAAAATGGTTCATCTCTTTTAAGAGTTTTTATTATACGTCACTCTGCCTTCATTTGCAAGTAATTTCCTTGAAAAACACCACTGCTCGACTTATTGTGGCTTACAAATAAAGTCTTATATATAACAAAACACTGCAAAGCCAACCGTGTCCTTGCAGTGTTTAATTTCTTTATTCATTTTAATTAATATCCCGTTTACCAGTCTGTATAAAGATCAATCGTTCCTTTTGCACAACCTGTGTCATACACCTTACCCGGGCCAAGAGAAGTTTGTACCACTTGACCTCTGCTGTACTCATCAAGATGTGCCGCTACACAGATGTAATTGGAGCTGTCTCTGATCGTTCCATCGGAAGCGACATGACGTCCCGGAATCTTTAATCCATATCCCGGCAGTACCCTCTGTGAATAATAGGTTTCTCGGTGACCGTTAAAATACACAACTCCAACCCACGGGTTCAACTGTCCCGGACCGGAAGGATAGTTATATTTCTTATTCGATGAAGAGCCGCCTGAACTTGAACTGTTATTCGAATTATTTCCTGTTCCCGAATTTCCTGACTGACCGGAAGAATCAGAAGATGGTGCCTTCTCTGCTTTTGCAGCTTCTTCCTTTTTCTTTTCCTCTGCCGCTTTTAATTCTTGAATCTTAGTCTGTAATTCACTGAGGTCTGTAGAAGTTGCTGCCGCTTTTACTTTCAAGCTCTCCTTTTGCTGTGAAAGCTGCTCTTCCGTTTCTTTATAAGATTCTTTTTGTTCTTTCAGATGAGTTTCCTCTTCTTCAATCGCCTCACGAAGCGTCACAAGCTCTGTCAGCATATCTCTGTCATAGTCACTTACCGTCTGAACAAAATCGATTTTATTTACGAAATCTGTCAGATTATCTGCCGAAAAAATCATACTCAGCATTGTAGCACTGTCATTTTCATAAATGTATTGGATACGAACCTTCATATCCTCATACTGTGCTTCTTCATTCTTTTTTGCAATTGATAACTGCTCCTGCGTCTTAATGATATCGCCTTCCATAGACTCCATCTTTGACTCATTTTCTGCAATCTTATTGCTGATCTCCAAAAGTTCCTGATTGATACTATCCAGCTCATTCTTCAGATCAGAGGACTGTCCTTGGGCATCCTCCAGTTCATCCGCACGGCTGACGGAAACCGGACAGAGAGTATACACGGCACATACGCAAGCTAATATTATTGCTAACCGTTTTTTTAATCTCATTTTCATACTGTTTTCCTTAATCATCATTGTTTATTGGGTTACAAAATTTTTTCGTGTTTTACTATTATACTATTTTTCTGCCTTTTTGTCAAATCTGGCGCCTTTTCACCCGTAAATCTCCCCCATAAACTCAGCGTTTACAGAACCTCTTCCCATTCTTTTTCTTTAAATCCTGTCAGCACAAAATCTTCACCTACAATAATCGGACGCTTCACCAGCATTCCGTCTTCAGCAAGTAATTGATACTGCTCTTCTTCGGTCATATTCGGAAGCTTATCCTTCAATGACATGCTTTTATACAACATACCGCTTGTGTTAAAAAATCTTTTCAGTGGAAGTCCGCTTTTTTTATGCCATTCTTTCAATTCTTCTACTGTTGGATTCTCTTCCTTAATATGTCGGTCTGTGTATTCTACAGCTCTTTCATCCAGCCATTTCTTTGCCCGTTGGCAAGTTGTACATTTTGGATATTCTACAAATAACATATGCTTATCCCCTTTCATATATTCATCTTTTTGTATTTCCAATAAAAAATAACACTGCAAGTCTATCCTGACAATCCGAGATACCACTGTATAAGCTTCTCTCCTGCCGTAAGACTGATGATCATTCCTTCACAGAGAAATGGTCCAAACGCAATCTCACTCTTTCGCGTCTTTCTTTTACTTTCCTGTCTATTCACACACATCTGCACGAAAATATAACTTCCCGCTGTTATAAATGCAATGACTACCGCAGTCAGTATGAGCCTCCGCCCCAGAAACAACCCTCCCGCCGCCATCAGCTTCACATCTCCACCGCCAAATGCTCCCTTGGTGATAACTGCTATCATAAGTAACGGTGTACTCACACACAGAACGTCAAACATCCCTGACGCAAAGCTTCCTCTCCCCGAAATGAACCTGTCTATAACTGCCAACACCGCAATCAGCAATACACAGAGATTCGGTATCCGCTTCTCCTTTATATCATAAATAGCGACAACTGCCAAGGCTGTTACGAATAAAAAATTTATCATATATTTTTCGGATTCGCACTTTTATCGTTCCCCTTACTCAGTATAACTTATACACAAACTTTTCGGCAAGAGCGAAAATATTCATCTCTCGGAATGTTTCCAATGTACGGGTCAATACTTTGAATATACTAAAAAAACTCTATCTTTCGATAGAGTTTCCAGTGACTCCAAGGGGAATCGAACCCCTGATTCCAGCGTGAGAGGCTAGCGTCTTGACCGCTTGACCATGGAGCCATTAGTTCGTACGACTTGTTTCGTACTTGTCTATTATAACAAAGATATTCCAAATAGGCAAGTACTTTTTCTTATTTTTTTAATTTTTCTACACTTTTCTATATTTCTATATATTTCCCTTCGAATCTTCTTGTTCCTCATTCTTTTTCTCCATTAGAGACGAGATTATTTTCTCCGGAACCATAAGTTCTAACTGCTTCCGGCAATTTTCTATGATCACTTCATCATGAGAACCGCCAAATTCACCATCCAGCGTCCACGGAATTTCTTCTAACGACTCAAAGGTAATCTTTCCGGTCTTGAACGTATACATATGTTTTGTATCAATCTGTTCAATTAAAAGTGCAGCTATAATTTCCTGCAATGCGATCGGATTCTTCGGTGTCTTAATAAGAGTCACTTCAAAAAGTCCGTCATCAAACACGACCTGTTTCCCGATCATATTACGGAAACCACCGACGGATCTTGAGTTTGTCACCATTCCTAATATAAACTCGTCCTCAATTACTTCTCCGTCATGAGTCACCTTAATTCTATAAGACGGTACATTAAACAGCCTCTTGGTTCCCTCAAGAACATACGCAAGATGCCCCAGCAGATTCTTCATTTCCTGTTTTGTCTGATAAGAGACATCTGTGAAAAGTCCAAATGCTGCAATGTACACAAACACATCATCATTAAACCTTCCCACATCACAGGAGAATTTTGCCCCGTTGACTGCATTATCTGCGGCTTGCAAAAGATCCTTCGGAATATGAAGGCTATTTGCGAAATCGTTCGTTGTTCCTGTAGGAATATAGCCGATCGGCTCTCTTTCTTCCCTCTTCATCATTCCGGTAACAACTTCATCCAATGTTCCGTCACCACCGCTGCATACGATCAGCTCATAATCTTCTGAATGATATTCCAGTACTTTTTTATACGCATCCTGATAAGCCTGTGTCGGATAAATCGTCACCTCATATCCTGCTTTTACAAATATATCCACAATATCAGAAATCTTTGGTTTTAATAGTCCTTTTCCAGCATGTGGATTATAAATAAATAATAATCTTTTCATTCTCTGTCATCTCCTACTATTACGAAAGAAGGGCATATATTATGCCCTCCTTATTCCCATCAACTTCTATATCCTTTTATTATTTATTAGCAACTAAAAATGCTTCTACGCCATTTACAGCCTGTTCCTCATCTTCCCCTTCAGCCTCGACAGTAAGCCTTTCTCCGGTACAAAGTTCCAAGCTCATCATACCCATGATACTTTTTGCATTGATCTTCTTATCATCCATTTCAATAAAGATCCGGCTCTTGTACTGACTTGCTTCCTGTACAAGATGAGCAATTGGACGCATTTCCATATCCATACTGTTTCGAATAGTAACCGGTTTTCTAACCATAATACTTCCTCCTTATTGTACCCTTAACTTATCTGCAATTTCACTTAACCTTCGCAGCCTGTGATTCACGCCTGATTTTCCCACAGGATGTTCAAGCAATCCTCCCAGTTCTTTCAACGCCACTTCCGGATTCTCAAGACGTGTAAGGGCAACGTCTCTTAAACCATCCGGTAGTTTATCAAACCCTAGCGTATCCCGTATATACACAATATCTTCAAGCTGCCGCACTGCTGCCGAAACGGTCTTGTTAATATTGGCTGTCTCGCAGTTCACTTTCCGGTTCACTGCGTTTCTCATCTCCTTGAAAATCCGCACGTTTTCCAGTTTCATCAACGCCACATGAGCTTCCATCACATTTAGTATATCTACAATATGCGCGCCTTCTTTTAAATATACAACATAATTTTTCTTACGCTGCACAACCTTGGCGCTCACATCGAAACTATTCATGATTTCCTGCAGACTCTTCGCTGTTCCTTCCGAACTGCATACAATTTCAAAATGATATGCCTTTCTCGGATCACTCATAGAACCTGCCGCTATAAAGGCTCCTCTTATGTAAGCCCGCTTACAGCAAACCGCCTGAACGCTTGCGTTCTTAACTGCCATAAGCTCCTCTCCTTTAAAATACAGCGAGTAATTCCAGCTGTCTTTTATCGGATTATGGCGAACTACGATATTCGTATCTATATTAAACGTTTTTTTCATTAATGTAAAGCATTTTCTTGCAACTGGAAGATTTTCCGTATGAAAAGCCAACAGGCATTCACCGTGCCTATCCTCTGAAAATTCTCCGCACACATGGGCGATCGCTGACAGCTCTGCAAGGTTGCAATGTCTTGCCTTCGCGTAATGTTCACATAATTCTTGTTTGATCTCTCCTGAAAACGACATCTTTCCCCTACCTCGCCTTGGTCACTGCATCTTTCTCGATATCACGATGTTCAATGCGGACACCATACTGTTCCTGGCAATTGATCGCCTCATAAAGTGCATTTGCCAATGTCACTGACCGATGTTTGCCTCCGGTACAGCCGATTGCGATCACAAGCTGAGTCTTTCCTTCTGCAATATAATTCGGAATAAGAAATTCTACCATGTCAACAAGCTTCTTCAAAAATTCCACCGCCTTTTCATTGTCCATGACATAGTCTCTCACTCCCTTGTCATTTCCACTCTGGGGACGGAGTTCTTCTATATAATAAGGATTCGGAAGGAAACGAACATCAAACACAAGATCCGCATCGCTTGGGATTCCATACTTGAATCCAAACGACAACACTGTCACATAGAGATTCTTATATTCTTTATTTTCCACAAAGATTTTGCTCAACTGCCTTTTCAGCTCTCTTGTTAACATATGACTGGTATCAATAAGATAGTCCGCTTTATCTTTTAAATATTGAAGTTCTTTTCGCTCTTTTTTGATTCCTTTATCGACACGTTCCTGATTACCTGACAGCGGATGGAATCTTCTTGTCTCTTTATAACGTTTGATCAACACATCGTCACTGGCCTCAAGGAACAGAATCTCATATTCAAACTTCCTCTCATCCAGATCTTTCAGTACTTTTTCAAGCTCTTTAAAGCTGTGTCCGCTTCGAATATCAACACCGAGAACCGTTTTATTCATTTCTGTCCCCGGCGTGTGAAGGGAGTCTGCCAAAATCGGGATCAATGGTACCGGAAGATTATCCACACAGAAATATCCCATATCTTCCATCATTTTAAGTGCTGTACTTTTTCCTGCTCCCGACATTCCAGTCACAATTACAAATCTCATTTTAGAATTCTCCTAATCTCTTCACTTCCGTTTCCAGCCTTACGCCGAACTTTTCTTCTACTCTATCCTGCACCTGACGGATCAACTCTGCAATATCTGCCGCAGTCGCTTGATCTTTGTTGATCACAAAACCGCAATGTTTTTCAGAAACCTGCGCGCCTCCTACTTGAAATCCCTGAAGACCGGATTCCTGAATCAGCTTACCGGCAAAATATCCTTCCGGTCTTTTAAATGTACTTCCGGCACTTGGGTACTCCAACGGCTGTTTTGTTGTTCTTCTTTCTTTTAAGTCATCCATCACTGCTTTGATTTCTTCCGCATCTCCTACCTCAAGCTCGATCTCCGCCTCAAGCACAATATAGTTCTTCTTTGCGATAATGCTTGTTCGATATCCCAATTCCAGCTCGTTTTTCTGCAGCGTGATTCTCTCGCCTTCTCTGGTCAATACGGCGACACTCTTCAGCACATCTTTCATTTCTCCACCGTACGCACCAGCATTCATCACGCAGGCTCCGCCCAATGTTCCCGGAATTCCCGCTGCGAACTCAAACCCTGTCAGCTTCTCTTCCAACGCACGGTTGGCAACCGTCGAAAGCAATGCGCCTGCCTGTGCCCTGATCACATTGCCTTCACATTGAATATCATTTAACTGACGGAACAGTTGTATAACAACTCCCCGGTATCCTTGATCTGACACAAGAAGATTACTTCCATTTCCCATAATGTAGCAAGGCATTTCATACTTTGCACAGCATTTCAGTACCCAGCTAAGTTCTTCATAATTCTTTGGCGTCACAAAGAAATCTGCCGGGCCTCCCACTCGGAATGTCACGTGATTCTTCATCGGCTCCTCTGGTTTTATCTGATCTTCATCCAACACTTTTACAAGTGCCTCATAAAATATTTTATTCATAATAGAAAAACGCTCCTTATTATTGCATACTTCAATTCCATGATACATCATACAATAAATACCTCCTAAATTCAACGTACTCTTGCAAATTAAGGGAAAATGCGATATATTATTGACGTATAAACTATTATCATATTTTAGAAAAAAGGAGTGATTTATCATTGGACTCGGGTGACGTCACGCAGCTTATTATTTTAATTATTCTATTAATGCTTTCTGCTTTTTTTTCATCAGCAGAAACTGCACTGACAACAGTTAACAGAATCCGTATCCGCAGCCTTGCTGATGATGGAAGCAAGCGCGCAAAAACAGTTTTAAAAATAACCGATAATTCCGGTAAAATGTTAAGTGCCATATTGATCGGCAACAATATTGTCAATGTAGCAGCCGCCTCTATTACTACAAGTCTGGCTTACAGTCTTGGCGGTTCTGCCGTTGCAATTGCCAACGCGGTAATCACGGTTGCAATCCTCTTATTCGGAGAGATCACACCGAAGACTACAGCGACAATCCATGCTGAAAAGCTGGCTCTTATCTACGCACCGATCATTAGTATATTTATGAAGATCATGACCCCTGTGATCTTTATCATCAACGGTTTATCCAACGCGGTGCTCCTGCTTCTGCGCATTGATCCGAATGCTAAGAATCAGACAATGACAGAAAACGAGCTCCGTACCATCGTGGATGTCAGCCATGAAGATGGAGTGATCGAATCAGACGAGAAGGAAATGATCTACAATGTGTTTGACTTAGGCGATGCCAAAGCCAAAGACGTCATGGTTCCTCGTGTACATGTAACATTTGCAGGCGTAAACACTACTTACGAGGAATTAATTGAAATCTTCCGAGAAGATAAGTTTACAAGACTTCCTATCTTCGAGGACAGTACCGATAACGTCATCGGTACAATTAATATGAAAGACTTGCTGTTATTTGACAATACGAAGGAATTTCATATTCGAGATATTTTAAGAGAAGCTTATTTCACTTATGAATATAAGAATATCTCCGAACTTTTAGTAGAAATGAGAGAAGCTTCTTTTAACATTGCAATCGTTCTTGATGAATACGGTGACACCGCAGGTCTCATTACACTAGAGGATATCCTGGAGGAGATCGTAGGCGAAATCCATGATGAGTACGATGAAAATGAAGAAGACTTCATCAAAGAAATCGACGAACGCGAATATATGATTGAAGGCTCTACTAATTTGGACGACTTAAATGATCGTCTGGATCTTCAGTTGGAATCGGAAGACTACGATTCTCTCGGAGGCTTTATCATTGAACATCTGGACCGCCTTCCGGAAGAAGGGGATTCTATCACTACCGAAGACGGACTTCGCCTTGTGGTGGAATCTTTAGATAAAAACCGAATTGAAAGCGTACACGCTTACTTACCGGAACCATCTGTAGAAACCGAAGACGACGCTTCAGACAGCTAAAACATATATTTAAAAACTTGTGACAAAGAAAACATAATACAAAAGGGACATTCCTCATACGGAAATGTCCCTTTTTATTCTATATCTTTTGCCTTTTACATATTTTTTTCCGAACCGTGCCCGCCTTTTCTCATTAAAAAGAATATTCCACCGAACAATCCGAAAAGGATTCCAGCATAAGCTCCAATACACATCACATTGGCAATGCACATTGGAATTGTCGCCTTTGCCGCAACCAGACAAAAAAGTAACCCCACTGCCGTCGTCAAAACACTCCAAGCTGAAATACTTGTTGCCAGAAACACACTAACCCTGTATTCCTCTGAACAATATCTGCTAACAATTTCCCATATATATCTATTCATTCTGTAGCCTCCTCTGTTTTCGTGCTTCTTTATATCATAGATTATAAAAAAGCCTTGTAAAAAACAAAGAAGCTTCTATGATAAATCTTTGTAAATTTTCAACTTATAATCAGTGTATCATAGCCTGATCTACGAAGTTTTTTCTCCATTTGAGCCGCTTTTTCCAAATCATCATAACCACCGACTTGAACACTGATAAACGGTCCCGAATCATCAAGGAAGGCCGGAAATCCTCTTCCTTGAAGTTCTTCCATAAGTCGCTGTGCATAGTTCCAATTTCGAAACAATCCTACCTGCACACGATAATAAGGTTTCGCCCCTTCCGGCTTTAACGTATCTAAAATGCCATCCGCAATCGTCTGCGCAATGGCTTCAAAATTTTCATCGAAGAGCTGATTGTCGGTATCCGAATTAATAAACCCCACTTCTACAAGAACAGCCGGCATCTTTGTCTTCTTAAGGACAACAAGATTCGGCCTTGCTTTCACTCCCAGATTAACAAATCCTACTGTTTCTAATTGCGCATTGATATTCTGCGCCATCTCATATTTGATTCCTGACAGATCATACACCAGACTCTCCACACCGGACACCTGGTTATCTGTCGGAAATGAATTCCGATGGATTGACACAAAATAATCCACATCCGCTTCATTTGCTTCCATAGCCTTTTCATAGGGTGTTTCATATACATCTGTTGTTCTCGTATATTCCACATCAATCCCCTGATTCTGTAATATCTCCCCAATTCCCAACGCTAATTTCAAGGTATCATCCTTTTCCCTGCGTCCATTGTATACTGCCCCCGGATCTCTGGCACCACCGTGTCCTGCATCTAACATAATTGAATAAGGCATTATCCTCACACCTCTTACCTGTTGCTTCTCTTATGTAACATATGCAGGACCACATCCGCTTGTTACTGATCTCTACACCATTTTCATCCGGCGCGCCATCATACCTTCAATATCCTTGTAAAAGCTCACCATAGCTTCTTGATAAATCTGTTCCTTCACCACACAATTTTCTACATTGCAAGTTTTGCATCGGTTCTTTTTTTCTCTCTTTAATCGAAAATAAAGACTTCTTAATAAATTCGAATTCTGCGTATTAGCCACATCTAAATACTGTCCCAGCAGCTTCTTGTCTCCCCTCGTAATTGCTGCATCAAAAGCGTGGCGAATTGCCCGTTCAACTCTGGACGACGTCGTATCATGTCTGTGTGCAATATCATTGTATAAAGAACAGATCTTCCCTTCTGGATAGTAAGGATCCGTGTCAAACAATTCGATCGCATCACAAATGTAAGTAAGCCCTTTGGCACTGGCTGGCATTCCAATGCGCAAAAGTACGTCCATTGTATCGTCTCTCATGTTTTTCCTCATTCCTTTCTTTCACGGAAAATATTCCGACTTTTTCCACAAAAACAAAAAATAGCTCTTCAACTTTTACATGATTACTCTCATAGTTTACGCTATAATACAATTATTGTCAACAAGCATCTTGTAAATATATGTTGATTTTACAAGTTTCTTGTAGTATACTGTTTAAGTAAAGGTGAAACAGGTATTATAATATACGAGGAGATTCTTAATGGAAATTGGTAACAAACTGCGATCCCGTCGAACAGAACTCGGACTCTCTAGAATTGAGCTTGCCGAACAGATTCATGTCACCGCTTCTTCAATCGCAAACTATGAAAACGGAATTAGCTATCCGAAGCCTGATACTCTGATTGCGCTTATACTTGCTCTTAAGATTGATGCAAACTACCTATATCAGGATTATCTTACAAACAACAAGATCAATGAATATTTCGGTCACGAATTAAGCCCCGATGAGCAGGAAGCTTTATTTAAATACCGAAGACTCAGCGAATCCGGAAAACAAAATGTACGTCAGACAATCGATGAAGAATACAGCAAAAGCACATCTAAAGACTGGGCGGAATTCCCCTGCGCCTTTCCGGGAATGCGAAGAATCAACTCCGGTTTTCTCTTCCCCGAAGAACACAAGCGCATACGGTTCCGAAAAAAATATTCCCTTCCCGGCATGGAATACTGTCTGCAAATTCAGATTGACCGTTATGAGCCTGTATTTAAGAAATACGATATCGTTGCTCTCAATCATAAACCGGCAAAGCACAATGAAATCGGTCTTTTTCGTCTAAACAATGTATATTATCTGCGCATAATGCACAACGCCAATGACATTCGCCGCCTTCGCTCTCTAAATGCGAATGATACAGATGTTGACATTCGTCCGGAAGATAATTTTGAATGTCTCGGAACAATCCTCGGACGAATCTATGGTACATATGAACTTATTTCCTGCAAGGAAGACAAAGAAAAGGAGCTGTGAAAAAACAGCCCCTTTTTATAATTCATTGCTTCTTTTAATTATCTACGTCTTCTCCAGCCAGTTTCAAAATCTCTGCAATCTGCTCTTCCCCGATTCCAAGACGTTCCGCCAGCTCATCGACAGCCACTTTTCTTCCTAATTCTTCCGTCATAGAACGAATTGCCTCATCCAATTCAGAGACTTGCTCTACCATTCGTTTATCCTGACGCTTTACCTCTGTCTGTGCTTCAATTAAAGCCAGCATTCCCACCCGCACTTCTTCCATAATCGAAATATCCTGTGCCTCGGGCATTTCAGACAACGCCTGCATAAGACTGACATTTCCTTCCTGGATCACATCACCGATAAAGACTTGCGGATGATTTAATTTAACCGCCTCTTCAACTACTTTCGGGAAAAGAGACGCCATTCGTATTTCTGCTTCGCTGTCCGCTCTCATTTCTTTTAGTTCCATGAGATACGACTCTACATACTTCTGTTCTTCTTCGCTAAGGGTCGGAAGTTCTGCAGACTCTTTCTCCGCTTCTCCCTCTTGCATCGCAGTGTTATTTTTCTCAAATCCACTGACTGCCACCTTTTGTGAAAGTAAGTATTCACAGACAAGCTGTAACTGCTCCTTGCTCAAACAATCTTTGTCAAAGTAGTTTTCCACTTCTTCCAGCGCAATCTTCTGTCCTTTGGACTTTGCAAGCTCTAACAATCCCTGCAATTTCCCTTGAAATTCTAATCTGTCTGACACAGCCTACGTCCTCCACCTATCTCGCTTTCTTATTTTTCCTCGATCGCCATGATCATATCTACACGTGTCTGATGTCTTCCTCCCATAAACTCAGCATCTAACCACTCATCAATGATCATTTTTGCCATCTCAATACCGATCACCCTCGCTCCGAAAGCAAGAACATTCGTATTATTATGCTGTCTGGATAATTTTGCTGAATATGGTTCGGAACACACAACTGCTCTTACACCTTTCACCTTATTCGCAGCAAGAGAAATTCCAACACCTGTTCCGCAAATCAGAATACCAAGATCCACTTCTCCAGCCACTACAGCACGTCCTACTTTTTCACCATATTCCGGATAATTGCAGCTCTCATGAGTATCTGTTCCGTAGTTTACAACTTCACAGCCCTTTTCTTTCAAATAAGCAACAACTTCATTCTTCATTTCTACTGCTGCATGATCATTTCCAATTCCTATTTTCATATTATTAAACCTCAACTTCCATTCATATTCTTTTTATATTATAATGGGTAAGGATCGATTAAGCAACATAAGATTAAAAAGGAGAGTTTATATGATAAAATATATAGCCAGTGACCTTGACGGAACTTTACTTCATAATGGCGCGCAACATCTGCCCGAAGAGATTTTTGACTTGATCCGCGCGTTAAAAAAACGCGGAATCCATTTTATTGCTGCCAGTGGACGTCAATACAACAATATGTACCGGATGTTTGAACCTGTACAGGATGACATATCCTACATTGCCGAAAATGGTTCTTTATGCATTCACAACCATAAAATCATTTCTCGCGGAGAGATTGATCGGAATCTCGGTCTTCGCATTATTGAAGCTTCCAGACACTACGATTCCTGCAGCTGTCTTTTATCCTGTGAAGGTCGATGCTATACAGATTCCAAGGATGAACACTTTATTTCGCACCTCTTGAATACAATCAAATATGATATGGATGTCGTCGATGACCTTAAACAAATTGAAAAACCATTTTTAAAAATTGCCATGTGCGATTTCCACAATCCGCAAAAGTTACTTCCTTTTTTCAAAGATCAATTCCGATCTGAAATCAAAGTGGTGACTTCCGGCAATATATGGGTTGATTTCATCGCCCCCAACGCCAACAAAGGACTTGCTCTTTCCAATCTTCTCAACCATCTTGGTCTATCCCCGGCTGACGGGATTGCCTTCGGGGATCAGTATAATGACCTTGAAATGCTTCAGCTTGCAGGGACAGGTTATGCCATGAAAAATGCTGCGCCCGGCGTATCTGATCATGCCGATAAAGTTACCGAATCAGCCGAGCGCATTATGCGCGAGATTCTTAAGACACAATAATAATTTCTTTCACTTAATAAAAAAGTGTCTTCGACACTTCAACTCCCCTGCCCCTCAATCTTGAGGGGTTGGGGGTTTCTTTTTTCCTTATTTTCCCTCATAATAGACTTATGAATATTTTACAAAAGATTTTTAAAGACCATTTTGAGGAAATGATTTATATTCAACACCCTCGCGACTCTGTCATCGAAAATGTAGAAAAAATGATTAATTGTGGTGATCCTTCTTTTGGTGGTGCCATGTATACCTGCCCTTCCTGCGGAAATTTCAAATTTGTTCCTTTCCGTTGTCATTCCCGCTTTTGTCCTACCTGCGGTAACATGTATTCCATTGACAGAACTACCTCTATGTCCTTTAAGATCATCAATGTCCAGCATCGCCACTGTGTCTTTACCATTGCCAGAGAACTCCGTCCTCTGTTTTTAAATGACCGCTCTCTTTTGAACTGCCTTTTCTCTGCTGTTAACAGTGTTGTCACACGCATGTTCCATAAAGATAACAAATCAGAACTCTTTACTCCTGGTTTTATCTGTGTCCTTCATACCTTTGGCAGAGATTTAAAGTGGAACCCTCATATCCATTGTCTAATTTCTGAAGGTGGCATTGGTAATTCCCTTCACTGGCGTCACAAAAAACATTTCAACTATACATTTTTACGTGATTCTTTCCAAACCGCTCTTTTGAATGACTTACATTCCAAAATCGGCGACTCTTTCAAAAAACTAAAAGCTTCTATCTACACTGATCATAAAAATGGTTTTTACGTTCGAGCTATCCCCAATAAATGCAACCCTTCTCAGGTAATCAAATACATTGGTCGTTATCTTGGCAGACCTGTCATTGCAACATCACGCATTGATTCTTACGACGGTGAATTTGTTACTTTTCATTACAATCGCCATGAAGACGAGAAACTGGTCACCGAGACCCTCCCCGTTCTTGACTTCATGGCTCGACTTACCCAGCATATCCCGGAAAAGCATTTCAAAATGATTCGTTATTACGGTATTTATGCCAGGCATCGTAAATCTGACCGATATCTTCACAGGGCTATCTCAAAAGAAAAACACAAAATACTTCTCTCCTTTAATCGGTGGCGTGAGTCTATCCTTCATTCCTTTGGATATGATCCATTAAAATGCCCTTCTTGCGGTACAACCATGATTTTCCTTGAGTTATATTTCAATCACAAACCTGTTCCTTTGCATGAATTGTATGAAAAAGTTATGCGAAAGTGTTACAACGCATTTTATTTGATGCCATAATTTGCAGAATTCGGAAAATTAAAACATCCCATTTTTAGCCTTGTTATAACGGTAATAATTTTTTCTATTACTGTTATAACAAGGATTCCAGGGGTTCGGGGATGGAAGATCCCCGTATTATTTCTGCACTATTTATTTCTCTGAAAATGGCATATTATAATGTGCTGATCAACACGAAAGCATCATTGCCGCTCTCCTGCCTCCTCTTCTTTTCTTTCACAGTCTCCTATTACATGGTACAATCAACGTATCTACTATAGAAATGGAGGCGATCACTATCAAACGAATCACTGAGGCAGAACTTGCAAAGGAACTTCGGGAACAGTATATTAAAAATCCTCCAGAAGGCATGACCTCTGACGAAGTCCGCGACATGAGCGCTGATGATCTTCTGGATATGGATTATTTCTTACACGAATTTGATGATCTGGATGATGACGATTTCGGCGAAGAAGGTTTTTATATCTTCTAAACTAAAACCGTCTGTTTTCCATGCCCGCCTTTGTGCGGGCTATTTTCATTTCAGAGTTCGGCAAAAGTCGAACTTTCCTATAAAGTAAAGCAAAAAAGAGTTCTCTTTCGAGAACTCCTTTTTTTGCTGTTTTATATCTGTTCTTTGTTCTTATTCTATGGTTGAGTGGGGGAACGCATATAAAAAAATGTAATATAAAAGAGGGAAGATAATTGGCATTTTAGATTTTTTTATCAATCATAATTTTGTACTTACATTAATTTTTAAAATGTGATAAAATGTTTCGGAAATAAATAATGAACATAAACGACACATGTGGTGTACAACACGTAAATCTGATCACGGTACATATGTAATCTATTAAGATAAATGTATTTGTCAGATTTATAATTGTTCCCATGTGTCTTTTTGTTTGAAAAAGGAGAAAATAATATGCCAAAAAACCAATTTCAGAGAATGGTATTTGCCTTTCTCACAGTATTAGTAACCGTGCATGGATATGTCTTTTACAGTCTCTATGTTGTCAATGGAAATCTCTTGATGCAGCTAAACAATGCAGACAGTGTACTTCATGCAATTAACGCTCAAGGTGGTGTATATATGTTTGGTAACATGCTTCCTATATGGGCAGTGATAATTATCGAATTTTGCTGTGCATACATACTTGAATGCGTAATTGGAAGTCCAATGTCTTTTAAAATGACATGTAAAATGTTTGATCCAAGAAATAGCCACCCTATGATATTCGAAACGGTTATCATCAGTTGTACTGTACTCATTATGTGTCCATTAATGAGCTTTTTAGCAGCATGGATGTATTACCCATACTATGCCGGATTTAATATTTTCACACTCTTTGCAAATTGGCTGAAGTTAGTCTGTTTTAATTTTCCATTTGCCTTCTTTTCACAAATATTTTTTATTCAACCTTTAGTTAGATGGGTATTGGGGAAACTTTTTGCAAAGAAATCTTCATAAATAATGAAGTAGCGGAATCCTCTTATTTAGGGGGGGCCGCCTTTATAGCGCCTCACATTTCTGATAAGCAAGTATACTTTTCCCATTGATCCTTCCTCCTTTTTTAGAAATCATATCCATTCGGTCATAATGGTAATCTCTTCTGCTAATCTTCCAACCATTCCCTGTAATCTGCTTCACTGGCGAAGAGCTGATACTCCCCGTCTACATACCCCATATAGCCGTTCTCTGTGTTGAAACCTTTCATTCATTTCCACTCCTTTGCTTTAGTCGTTATACATACTTTAGCGAATTAGCTGTCCCATACAAATGCCACCTTAACAAAGTGCGCTTTTTCATCAAAAATATAAGAGTGATCCGCAATGTAGTGCCAGGAATGCACAAAAGATGCTGTCGCATCTATGGTTTAGTTAGCCTTAGACGCGACAGCATCTTCTATTTAAGGTTTTTCTCTTCTCTACATTATAAGAACATGGAGGGTGATGTCTATATTAAATGCCTGTTGTCAAATAAAGAATTAGTTTTTCTTTTTCGGCTGTCCGTAGCTCTTGAAACTTTCCAGTACTTCTGCCATTTCTTCTTTAGACAGATATACAGGACCGCCGATTGTTTTTGTGCGATACTCTAACTCTGCGCAGAATTCCATTCCACATGCCAGAGAATATGCACTCTTTAAGCTTCCACCGCAAGCAAGCATACCATGATTAGCAAGTAATACTGCATTGCTGCCGCCAATTGTCTCAGAAGCAGCCTCTGCAAGTTCTTGTGTTCCGTATGTACAATATGGAGCACATGGTACTTCATCTACACCTGCATCTGCGATTACGTAATGAGCTGCTCTCAATGGCTGACGAAGTGTTGCAAATACTGTACAGTACATAGAATGTGTATGTACAACGGCTCTGCACTCTGATTTTGTTTTATACATAGCTGTGTGAAGTGCCCACTCACTGGACGGTTTTTTATCTCCATCTACGATATTTGCTTCCAGATCCATGATAACAATATCTTCCGGTTTTACATCAAAATATCCGATTCCAGATGGGCTGATTGCCATTAATCCTTTTTCTGCATTATATATACTGATGTTTCCGCTTGTTCCAGATGTTAATCTGTCTGCGCTCATCTTTTTACCATATTCTACGATTTGTTCTCTTTCTTCCTGCATTAACATAATTTGTTCCTTCTTTCTTTAAATTCTTGTTTCTTATCCTTTTCTAGCATTTATGTTAATCCTCTTTTGGATTTAACATCTCACGGTTGTTTAACCATTCTTGATAATACTCCTGAATCAGGCTGCCATCTTTTGGTGTATAAACCATTTCTGCCTGTTCAGATTTTTTTTCTGAAGTGATTCCATAATATGCATTACAGATCTTCAGACAGCCATTAATAGATGCCTGGCTGAAGCCTTCACGGACAACCAGTTTCTTCCCTGTAAGATCCGCCAGATGCTGACATAGCATCTTTGACTGGAAACCACCTGCACATCCTAAAATGTAGTCTTTATCATGTCTGATCATCTCACACAAGCTCTGATACTGCACATAAATAGAGCATGCAATATCTGCGACAACTGCCCAAATCAGATGAATCGGTTTCAGCGTTGCATCAAACGGTGATTTCATAATAAATCCACCTTTTTTCAAAGAGCGTTTCTCTGAAAAATACAAAGATGAAAATGACGCTGTACATAAGTATTCTGTCTGTTTCGCCATCTCTGTTTCCAACTCTTCATACGATGTATCCGGGAAGAGAAAATTTTTTATCTTCTGATAGTTCAATCCCGTAACACCCGGATTGGTCTCTACCTGATAAGTATCGCCTCCAAGATTAGAGTCTGTCCAACAACGTTCCTGTTTGTCATAATACTTATAATCTGTGATGGTTGCTACCGGTGAAGTCGTTCCAGATACAACTGCCACATCTCCAACATCCATGCCCACACTTTTTAATGCAATCTGTGTATCGGCGCCACCGACAATAAATTCTACATCTTCATTAAGACCAATTTTATCAGCCATTTCTTTTTTAATCTTACCAAGACTGTCGCCAGCTTTTGCAATTTCCGGAAGGATATCCATGGGGATTCCATAATCCTTACACAATCTCTCTGACCATTCTCTTGTCTCAATATCAAACAGCTGAGTCTCACATGCCTGAGAAGGTTCGATCACCAGTCTCCCACAAAATAGCTCTCCTACCCACTCGCTCAAGCTTGTGATCTTTGTGATTTTTTCAAATTCCTCCGGATATTTTTTACGATATCCCATCAGTTTTGCTGCTGGAAAATCTTCAGTTACCCAGCGGCCGGTTTTATCATAAATGAATGTTTGGTCTTCAATTTCATTCATCCACTCACGGCCTCTGTTATCAATATTCGGAAGCCCCAGATAAGTTTTTCCTTCTTTATTATAAAGTACAATACTTTCTCTGGCTCCAGATGAAGTAATCGCACGTACCGGATGTTCTGGAAATTCTTTCACAAGTTCTTTACAACCGTTCATCAGATTTTCTTCCCATTCCTCTGGAAGGAAATACTGTGCGTCTTCATACTGCTTGTCTTTATAATATTGGTTCTCGTAATTTCTAATTCCCCAGATGGTTCCATCAGCACCAACAAGCCCTACTCTGGAATTTCCGGTTCCCATATCAACAACCAGATAGTTTATTTCCATCTGTTTCTTCTCCTTTTATTTGTTTTCTTTCATCCATGCATCAATGCGGTCTGCCATGATTCTGGACTGATGATCCGTCACTTCATAAGTAGCTCCGCAAATATGTGGTGTCAGAAGCACATTATCCAATCTTGCAATTTCCAATGCTTCTTCTGTAGGAGGCTCAACTTCCAGCACGTCCAGGATTGCTCCACGGATTTTCTTAGCTTTCAATACTTCCATCAATGCCGGTTCATCAACCACTGCACTTCTTGCCGTATTTACGAAAATAGCTGTCTCCTTCATCTTTGCGAAGAACTCTGCATTGATCATTCCCTTTGTACTGTCAAGTACTGGCAAATGAATAGATACAATGTCTGAATTTTCGAAGATTTCTTCCAGTTCACATTTTTTATAAGTGTCTTTTACAAAATCTACAAAGGGGTCATAGAAAGAAATCTCACATCCATAAGCTTCCAGAATTTTAGCAGCATGTTTACCAACTGCGCCAAAACCGACAAATCCGACTTTCTTTCCACAAAGTTCATTGCCCATCCATGTGTAATAAGGCGTTGTCCCTTCTACCCATTTTCCATCTTCAATCCACTGTACTGCCGGAACAAGATTGCGCATATAACTTACAAGAAGTCCCGATAGCATCTCGGCTACAGCCTGTGCATTTCTTGCCGGTGTACAAAGAACCGGCACATTTGCTTTCTTACATGCTTCTACATCTATGTTTGCTGGATTTGCACGACAATCTCCAATAAAAATCAGCTTGTCATATCCATCTAGCACCTTTTCCGTTACACGATCAAGCTCTGTAATGAGCGCATCCGGCTGTTCTTTTTTCAACACTTCCAGCATCTCATCTTCATAATAACGCTCACCGGTTGTTGTCCATGGATCATATACGATCTCGTCAAAATAAGCTGCCAGTCTTTTTCTTTCACTTTCAATAAAAGGTGCTCTAATTAATAATTTCATCTGCTCTTACCTCTTTTTATAATTCCTTTAATAAAAATCTTTTACTTCACCTTTAAAATAATCATTTAACAAATATGGAACATAAACTCCTTTATCTGTTACAACACCACTGATCAGATGTGGTGGTACAATGTCAAATGATGGATAGATTCCTTTTACTTCTGGGATTGTATTCGGAATACCACGATAAGAAAGTACCTGTGCTGGGTCTCTTTCTTCAATAATGATATCCTTTCCATACATCTTATCCTCATCCGGAATACCTGTTACATAATATGGAATTCCAAAATATTTTGCCAGAATAGAAATCTGGAATGTTCCGATTTTATTTGCAATATGACCATCTCTTGCAATGGTATCTGCCGCGGATGTAAAAAGATCAATACTCTTATGCTGCATAGAATAAGCTACCATATTATCTGTAATAACTGTTGTATCAAATCCCATCTGCGCACAGCAGGTAGATGTCAGTCTTGCTCCCTGTAAATATGGTCTTGTCTCTGCGCAAAAGATTTTTACATCATTATTGTTTTTTCTCGCTGCACGAAGCATCATGCCAATGATTGTTTCACCAAAACACTGTGTAAGAATTGTTCCGTTCTTCGGAAACAAGGCGGCCAGATTTTCTCCAACTTTTCCCATGGTAAGATATCTTCTGTTTAAAGAATCTACTGTTCTGTTAAAACATGCTTCTACAGCACTTTTTCCTTCTGCCAGCGCTTCTTTTGCAACTTTCAGACACCCTTCTGTAATAATTCCCATACGGTTTGCAGTCGTTGGTCTTGCATGTGAGATATCATAAGATGCCTGTGTTAAGAACTCAATCTGTTCTTTTTCTGTTTTTCCTTCAACTTCATGCGCGGCCAGAGCCATTCCCATACCTGCGGCGGTATAAGGTCCGGCGCTCTGTGTTACCATGTCTGTGATTGCCTGTGCAACTTCCTTATAAGTTGTACACTCAACAAATTTTATCTCTGTGGGATAAATTCTTCGATCTAGTATTCTTACTTTTCCATTTTCATACCATGCCACATTTTCATACTGTAACATGAACGCCAAATCCTGATCACATCTTTCCATCATACATCTTCCTTTTCCTTATAGATACTTTCCGGGCTGGTAAAACAGCCCGGAAAGTATTTTTGTTTCTTATTTTAAATACTCTTTACCAACAGCTTTGATTGCTGTTCCATTTTTAAGCGTTCTTCTTTCCTTAATCAACTTAATGCCGATCTGGATTAAAGCTCTTTCCATCGGTATACGAAGATCCACATTTGCGACAGATGTCACTTCTTTTACTTTAGAATCTCCAACCACACGACGGATAATTTCTGTTCCGGCATATCCAAAAGAATCTGCCATTACTTTGTCTATATAGTACTTTTTAAATCCCTCTGTTTTATACAGTGGCAGTTCAACAAGTTCATCCCATTTTGCTGAGAACTTCTCTTCGAATTTATCTGTGACTTCACCGATCGTATTCTCAATCCATGTAAGGAATTCTGTGTTTTCAGGGTCTGTATAACACTTGTTTGCCCAAGCAAAGAACAGATTGCCAATTACATTTCCTATATCATATCCCATGGGTCCGTAGAATGCAAACTCCGGATCGATAACTTTTGTTCCTTCCTGATTAACGAAAATAGAACCAGAATGTAAGTCTCCATGAATCAGCGCCTGTGCATGATTCATAAAATCATCACGAAGCTCTCCGACTTCCGCATGCAGTTCCTGATCTTCATAGAGCTTCTCTTTTACAAAATCCATGTTCTGATCCAGGATAATATTACGTCCTTTGTAATCATAATATGGTTCTGTAAATACCAGATCTTCGGAAATATCACAAAGTTCCGGATTAATAAATAATTTTACTTTTTCCTTCTTCTCTGCTCTGTCCATAATCAGATCTGTTGTCGGAAGCAGAGTGTCTGCCATAAAAGTTGCAATGTTATCTGCAAGTTTCGGGAAAGTTTTTCCTGCTGCCATCTCTGTACGCAGATTTTTGTATGCGGAAATATCTTCCATAGATAATGCATACATATTCTCATCATACAGATAAATCTTCGGAACAAATCCTTCTGATAACTTTCCTTCAATTCCAAGAATTTCTGCTTCAATTTTGTTACGATACATATCCAGTGGCCTTCCGGAAGAGCGAAGAACTGTATCTGCCTGTTTGATGATCAGGGATTTTCCTGTCTCCGGATTCCATACTTTAAATACATAGTTAATATTTCCGTCTCCGATTTCGATTGCATCTAATGTTTCATCATCTTTAAAATATTCAACCTTTTCTTTCGCATATTCCTTTGCTGTATCAACGTTCAGCAAAAAATGCTTTGAATATTTATCCATCTTTTTAATTCCTGCTTTCTTACTTATAATTTCTTACTCTTATGTAATTACTCAGCCTTTGCTGCTTTACTTTTGAATTTCGGCCATCCGATCATAATGAAGATTACACCGAAAATAATCATCAACATATCATACCATACATATGGCATAATTGCTACTGGTGCGATCTTAGCCATTGCACCAGCTGTCAGGAGTTGTCCTGCATAAGGTGTTAAACCATTGAATGCTGATGAGAACAAGTCAAGGATGCTGGCTGTTCTTGATGGAGCAATATCAAACTCTTCTGAAATATCTTTTGCGATTGGTCCAACTGCAATGATTGAAATTGTGTTGTTTGTTGTTGCCACATCTACTAAACTTACAAGTGCTGCGATACTAAATTCTGCTCCGGCTTTAGATTTCATTCCCTTAGCAAGTTTGTTCAGTAACCAGTCGATACCGCCTAAATACTGCATGATTGCTACAAGACCACCAACGAAAATAGCGATAACTGCCATATCCTGCATACCCATCATTCCATCGTGTACTACTGAGAATGATTGTACAAATGAAAAGTCTCCGTGAATAACTCCAATGATCATTCCTGAAACAACTGAAATTGTCATGGCCATTACTGCATGCATTCCTACCAAAGATAATACAATAATCAGAATATAAGGAATTAAGTTCACAAAATTGATATCTTCACTAGCTGCGATCTTAGCTGCATCAATTGGATACAGGGCAAGTGCAATAACTGTAATGATCACTGCCGGTCCTACCATGAAAATGTTGGCTTTGAATTTTTCTTTGTTTCCGATTCCCTGTGTTGTTGTTGCTGCAATTGTTGTATCAGAGATGAATGAAAGGTTATCACCGAACATTGCTCCACCTACTACAATACCACTGACAAGCGCTACACCAACACCAGTTTTGTCCGCAATATTAATTGCAATTGGCATCAGGGCTGCTACAGTTCCCATTGAAGTTCCCATTGAGAAACTCAGTACACAACCGATCAGGAATAATCCCGGGAGAATCATGTTTGCCGGCAGAATTGAAATACCGATATTAGTTACTGTGTCTGTTGCGTGCATTCCACTTGCTACTCCATAGAATGCTCCGGCCAGCATATAGATGATTACCATCAGGATCAATGTGTCGTCTCCGCCGCCTTTACAGAACATTACGACTTTTTCTGTAAAAGTCTTTTTCTCAGCAACGGGGCTATTCATAAATAAAGAAATTGCCGATGCCAAGAAAATGCCGATCATTAATGGGAAGTTGCCGAAATCTCCAGTTCCGATACCCATTGCGAAATAAACTACCAGGAATATTACCAGAGGTAATAGCCCCTTAAAGCTTCCTTTCTTGTTGTTTGCGTTTTCCATCTTACTTTCTCTTCCTTTCTTCCTTACCTTTTGTTACATTATTTCTTTATTGAATGGTAAGCCCTCTGACTCCTATCATTCAATAATGAACTTTGTAAAATTGCTACTATGTCGTCATTTAGCAACTGCATCCAACATAAAATGTCATTTTCCCCAAATTTCTCTTAAAATCACATTTTATTACGCCTACCCTCCTTTAGTTATTTTGCTATGTCAACAAATTACAACATTATCACACATTTGTCAACATTATTTTTGCTTGTTTTTTTAATTTATTTGATGTTTTCTTGACTTTTTTCGTCATTTTCACAATTTTTGACTGAAACCCCACATTTTCTCGTTGAAAAATGAATGATTTTTTGGTATTATATTCATGCATTCAATAAAATTACAAATTTTTCCTATAATTATTAAAGTCGAAAGGATTTATGAGTTATGTTAAAGGTTGACAGACAAAGATATTTGGAAGAAGAACTCCACACATATGGAAGTATCTTGATTTCCGCAATGAGTCAAAAACTGAATTGCAGTGAAGAGACAATTCGAAGAGACTTAAACGAAATGGAATCACAAAACAAATTAAAGCGAATTCACGGCGGTGCATTTCTACCGGACGCAGATGATAAAGGCGCGCCGGTACAACTTCGCGAAATTTTCTTCTCACATGAGAAAGAACGACTGGCATCCTGTGCGATTGATCGCTTTATTAAGGAAAATGATACCATTTTTCTGGACTGCAGCACTACTTGTCTGGCGCTTGCCAAAGAACTGGTTCAGAGAAATCAAAAACTAACAATCATCACTAACTCTCTTCGTATTATTAACTTATTCAGCAACCAGTCTTCTGCCCTGAAGCTTATTGCGCTTGGCGGCACCTTCCGCCAACGTTCCAACTCATTTTCTGGATATCAGACAACAAATGCCATATCCTATTATATTGCAGATAAGTGTTTTATCAGCAACCCAGCCATCGACCTGGCTCATGGTCTGCTCGATAACAACATGAATGAAAGCCAGGTTCGAAAGGCTTTCCTTTCTCAATCACGAAAACATTATCTTATTGCTGATCATACAAAATTTTCCGACTCTGCTGAATATAAGATCACAGATTTGAAAGATATTGATATGATCATCACAGACAAACGCCTATCCGATGTATGGGAAGACAAATTAGAACAATGCAACATTCCCATTTGTTATTGCTAGTCACTATTAATCAGGTTATAAAACCAGGAGGCAATGCAAATGTTAAACTTTCACTATCGAAACCCGGCCCGCATCTTTTTCGGTGACGGAGCTGAAAATAATATGTATGATCTTTTAAAAGAATACAAGGTAACTTCTTTAATGTTCGTATACAGTGGCGATTTCATTAAAACACTTGGTATTTGGGATGTAATCAAAGATGCCTGCGACCGACTTGGCATTGATTTCCAGGAATGCGGTGAAGTTGTTCCAAATCCTAAGATCGAACTGATTCGTGATCTTGTAGCTGTTTGCAAAGAACACAAAACTGATTTTGTGCTTGCCGCAGGCGGCGGAAGCTCTGTAGACACTGCAAAATCCATCGCACTTGGCATACCTTATAATGGAGATGTATGGGATTTCTTTGATGGATCCGCAGCTCCAGAAACCGCTGTTCCGATTGGCGCAATCACAACACTTCCGGCAAGTGGTTCAGAAACATCCAATGCCGCGATCGTCTCTAACGGACTGATGAAATTGGGATTCGAAGATGACATGATCATTCCTAAATTTGCAATTATGAATCCAAAATATACATTGGGACTTCCGGCATATCAGACATCCTGTGGATGTGCAGATATCCTTTCCCATCTGTTAGAAAGATATTTCTCAGATGTTGCCCATACAGACACTACAGATTACATGATCGAAGGTGCTGTTCAGGCTGCTATACTCAATGCAAAACGTCTGATGAAAGACCCCCAGAACTACGATGCACGTGCTGAAATCCAGTGGCTTGCGTCCGTAGCTCACAACGGAATTCTTGATACCGGTCGTGCTGCTGACTGGGGTTCACACCGAATCGAACATGAACTCAGTGCACAGTATGGAATCACTCATGGTGAAGGCATGGCTGTTGTTCTTATAGCATGGTGCAAATATATGGCAGAAGTAAAACCTTATAAACTCGCCCAGCTTGCAGAACGAGTTTTCCATGTTGATTCAATCAATTATACGGAAAAAGAAATGGCCTATATTCTGGCAGACAAATTAAAAGAATTCTTCCAGACATTAAGCTTAAAAACTACTCTTACTGAGATGGAAATCGATGATACTCATTTCGAAGAAATGGCTAACAGAGCTACTCATAATGATACAGCTCCAGTTGGACATTATGTTCCACTTCATGTAAAAGAGTTTGTAGAGATTTTAAAATTAGCTATCTAGTTCAACATTTCACATAAAAAAGTCTCTGCGGGAATATCCCCCTTTAACTAAAAATTCACCTGCCGGAATAACCCGGCAGGTGAATTTAGTTACACTCTTATGCTTTGTTCATCTAAAGGCCTGTATTGTGCCTCTTCGCATATTATTAATAATTCTCTTTTCTCACTTCAAAGAAGCTCTGCGGATGTTTACATACAGGACATACTTCCGGAGCTGTTGTGCCTGTAACAAGGTGTCCACAATTGCGGCATTCCCACATAACAATACCAGCTTTTTCAAATACCTGTTTCGCTTCTACGTTATGAAGAAGTGCACGATATCTCTCTTCATGTGCTTTTTCAATGGCTCCAACACCTCTGAACTGCTCTGCAAGTTCATGGAATCCTTCTTCATCAGCTTCTTTCGCCATACGGTCATACATATCGGTCCATTCAAAATTTTCGCCTTCTGCCGCATGGAGAAGATTTTCAGCAGTATCGCCTAACTCACCAAGCGCTTTGAACCATAATTTTGCATGTTCTTTTTCGTTTTCAGCTGTCTGTAAAAATAATGCTGCGATCTGCTCATATCCGGCTTTTTTAGCAACCGATGCAAAATATGTATATTTATTGCGTGCCTGTGATTCGCCGGAAAATGCTTCCCAGAGATTTTTTTCTGTTTTAGAGCCTGCAAATGGATTCTTTGCCTCTTTAGCAGGTGCTTCTTCAATTTTTACAAATTTGTCTGCGCCCTGTTTGCATACCGGGCATTTGAAATCCTCTGTCATAGGTCCTTCATGAATATAACCGCATACTGTACATTTCCATTTTTCCATCTTTGATTCCTCCGTTTTCTCATTAAAATGAATTGTGTTTAATAAAAATTCCACTTCTTCCTGTGGAATATCCGGATAGCTCCTGATCGCATCCAGAAAGTGTTTTGTATTTCCGCTCTGCGGCAGCATAAAACCTGCTTCCCTGCACAGATCTTCTGCCATTAATCGGTTTGACTTTTCAACTGCTGCGCTTAATGCATCTGGTAATTCTGATGCAATACATTCAGCCTGTGCTTTACTTTGAATTAAGCCTCGAAGTGCTTCTGTTACATGATTTTCTTTCTTTTGCTGAGGCGGATAATCCTTTGGTACCATTGATATTGCGGAAGAAGGACATGCCTCTGCACAAGCCCCGCAGCCAATGCATTTATTTACATCAATGATACTATTCTCCGTATCTGCTGCACCTGTAGGACATACATACAGACATAGGCAGTCCTTGGTACATAATCTAAGATTTCTAACTGCATATTTATCAGCCACTATGATGTCCTCCTTTCCATTTTTTCGAACTTCCAGCTTGGAACTTTGCATACCGGACAAAGCTCCGGAGCAGAATCTCCTACGTAGACAAACCCACAAACCGTACAAACATATACGCCAGTATTTTCCAGCATCTTCTCTCCTTCTGCTTCATAACGGGATAAAAGAGATTGGAGCATGCGCGTTACTTTTTCGCTCCATACCTGACATCTCAACGCTCCCCTGTCTGGTTTTTCAGCAGCCACAGCATTGCCATAAGGGTATCCCACTGTGAGATCTGTTTCGATCAGTTCCAGTAATTTCTGAACATTTGCTTCTTTTACCGGCTGCGCCTTAGATCTAAAAAAGTCTGCAAGCTTTTTAAATGCGTCAGCCTGATCCTGAAGATACTGTTTTTCACATCCCCTTGACAAATTAGAACATATAATACTCATCTCCATTGCAGATAATTCTTTTTCCACATGTGGTTTTTCTAATTTCTTCCAGGTTACAGTCTGACTCTCATTCTTTTTCTCATGAAAAGCTTCTTTTCCTGCGCCACACCATGGACACTTCCAGTCCTCCGGAAGGTCTTCCCATTTTGTTCCCGGGGCAATTCCCGCCTCCGGAATACCTTTTGCTTCGTCATATGTATACGTGCAAATAGAACATACCATTTGTTTCATCTGTTATCACACCTCCTTTTTAAATTATAACAAACCACATTATTTCTTCCGTGATATTATCACCAAATTAATGTTTCTCTCCACAATGATGTTCACCGCATCCATGCTCTCCACAAGTATGATTCTCTCCATGGTGGTGATTATGGTGATTACACATTATGTTTGGATTATATACAAGATTTCCCTCAAGAAAAGCGGCGGCTGCATCGTCTGCATTTCCGGACACTCCTCCATAAAGCTTAATATTTGCTGCTGCCAGAGCTGCCTGGGCGCCTCCACCGATACCACCGCAGATCAGAACATCCGCATTCAGCGCAGTCAGTATGCCAGCCAATGCACCATGACCGCTGCCATTCGTATCTACAATCTTTGAATCGATGATCTTTCCTTCCTGCACATCATAAACCTTGAACTGTTCAGTACGACCAAAGTGCTGGAAAATCTGTCCATTCTCATAAGTCACTGCTATTCTCATAATATAATCTCCTTTTTCTATTTTATATTGTTGATAAACCATCTGTTTGAAACAGCCATGCTGACCGCAGTCCGCACTCTGTCCGTTGCAAAGCCAGAATGGAAGTGAATTTACTCACGTAAAGAAGACTGACAGAACGCATCCTTTTGATATCCTGTGTGATAAACTAGGAATAGAACACAAAAGAATCCGTCCGCGTACACCACGTCATAATGGGAAGGTTGAACGTAGCCACCGCAACGATCAGGAACGCTTCTACAATCATACATCTTTTTATGATTACAACGATTTAATGCTGCAAATGAAACGATATTTAAATCGATCCAACAACATACCTATGCAGGTATTAGATTGGAAATCACCTTTAGAAAAGCGTCTCGAACTTGAGACACAATAATTCTTATTCTGCTTGTTCAATAAATTTCTGCAAGGCTTCGTCCTGTCAAGATCTTGCCCTAATAAGGGGCTGTCGGTTAATACCGATTTTTAGCTTCTAAATCTTAAAATAAGAATCTCCTGTAGAAATCAGTGTTTTTATACCTGATTTTCTACAGGAGATTCTTATTTTTTTCTTTTATGCATGTATTTTAGGGCGCAAAATCCCCTCAACTGCATTTTTGAAAACACTCTTTTCTAAGCAGCCTTTTCTTCGCGTTTTCCCTCAAATTTCTTGATCTTATCATGAAGAAAACGATGGTATTTATTTATATTTCTTCCAATCGCATACAGCATGAATTCTTTATATACTTTTTCTGCTGTCCGGTAATTGAAACGGCGAAAACCGCCATTTTCTTTGATATCCCCAAAATGTCCTTCTGTCTGAATGGAACGGATCTGGCGGTTCAAAATCCCCTTCTCACTCTGGATGTTTGCATGGGATTCTTCTTTTAAAGCTTCCCATTGTTCATTGATCTTCATGACCTTATTTTTCTCTGCATCTTTTTCAGCATCATATTTATAGAGACATTTTGCTTTATGTTCGCAGCCGCTGCAATCGGAACATCCATACACCTCAAACGTTTGAGTGTAACCAGCCTGTTCTTTTGTCTCCGTTCTAAGATGATGAAGTTCCCTTCCATCATGACAGACATAATAAAGTTCATCCTCAAACACCTGTGTTTTCATGTTGTAATACTTCCCAATATCTTCCAGATAAGCACGTGTTTTTCGCTTTTCATGATCCTGCAGTTTGATGTAACTGGAAATGTTCTGTTTTTTTAAATACAGAAGATTCTTTTCACTACAATAACCACTGTCTGCCGTAACTTCTCTCAAGACAGCTCCAAATGCTTTTTTATGTTTCTCCAAGACCGGAATTAACGTATTATAATCTGTCCGGTCATTGCTTACATATGCCTGAACAATAAAATAATTCTCTACTGCTATCTGAATGTTATATGCTGCTTTTAATTGTCCATTTAGCATATGGTCTTCTTTCATTCTCATAAATGTAGCTTCCAAATCTGTTTTGGAATAACTGTTCCGATCTTTCCCCATGATTTCGAAGCATTCTTTATAGCCCATGAGACGTTCACCACAGGTTTCCAGCTCCTCATATAGTTGTTGGATTTCTGGTTTTCTTTTCCCTTTTCCATAAACAAATGTGATATGTTCCTGCTCTGCGATCTGAAGCAGATTTTTCTGGAGTTTCAGAATCTCCAACGGAGAACAATTGTCAATTTCGATGATTGTATTATTGGACAACTTTTTATGCTTTGTCAGTTTTCGTTTCCGGTTCTTTTCAATGACATCCCTTACTTTCTCCATTCCTTCGATCACAAACATATGAGCATGGGGAATGTCATATTTGATGCCATACTCATTTTCATCAATCAGAACATTATATTTCTGATACAGCGAATCAATGGTATCTAACAATCCCGCTAGATGGTAATTGAGCGTTCCTCTCCATACAAACGTATAACGGTTTGCATTGGCTTCTATTTTTGTGCCATCAATAAAAAGAGATTTTAAAGTAATGAGTCCTTCTTTTTGCAGACGGCGAAGAAACTGATAGTTCAGTTCATCCAATACATCAGCTGTTAGTTTTTTATTTTTAAACTCATAGAACGCATCTCTTTTTGGTTTCTGTCCTTTGGTAAGCCAGATAAACGCAAGGTCTCTTTCACATAACTCCACAATACGGTCAACAGCTCGAACCCCTCGCATGTTTGCGTAAGTAACGACAGCATACATCATAATTGGGTTAAACCCGATTCTTCCCTTATCTGAACAATTGGCTAACAAGCCAGAAAAATCTAAATCCTCCATTACTTTTTTCAGGGTATAGACTGGATCGTCGTCAGGTAAACACAATTCGAAGAAACTGAAGTTAATTTTCTGTTGCCCTAATTCAAAAAATTCGTTATAATAATCTTGTTTTTGCATAGTTCTATTATAACATGGAACGGAGTGAAAGATGGTTGTCGTTAGCCATCTTTTTCTTTTTTTATAGAAAAGTTTCAGGGGCAGATTTGACTCATGTGAGTCAAATCTGCCCCTGTTTGGAACTATCTATTTCCCGACAGCCCCTTGACAGGGCAAAACCTTGCAGATAAAAAGTAATCAAGCGGAATAAGAATATGGTGTAACAGCACCTGTTCACCGATTAAAATTTATAATACCGTATCACTCTTTTTATTTTTGAAAAGTTGGTGTCACATCATTGACTAATGTACATAAAAAACAGAGTCCTGCATATTGCAGAACTCCTTTTTTTAATTTCTTACTCTTCTGGAACTACAATCAGATCTTTTGTAAAGTGGTTAAGTACTTCACATCCATCTTCTGTAATGATTACAAGGTCTTCAATACGAACACCGATCTCTTCGTCTGGGAGATAGATACCCGGCTCAACAGAGAAGCACTGTCCAACCTGAATGATATCCTCGTTGATAGAAGATACATCACCGAACTCATGGTCTTCCATACCAATAGAGTGACCTGTTCTGTGTGTGAAATATTTTCCAAATCCTTTTTCTTCAATGTAGTTTCTGCATGCTAAGTCAACATCACACATTCTGTTGCCTGGTTTTGCAGCTGCAAGACCTCTTGCCTGAGCCTCTTTAACTACTTCGTATACTTCTCTTGCTCTATCAGATACTTCGCCGATAAATACAGTTCTTGTCATGTCAGAACAATAGTTATCAAGAATACCACCGATATCAAGAACTACAGAATCTCCGCGTTTTCCTTTTGTATTATCTGTTACGTGGTGCGGATCAGCTCCTGATCTTCCGTAACCTGTGATTGGATCGAAAGACACGTCAGAATGTCCTGTTTTCTTGTACATATCACGAACAATTGCATTAAGTTCAAGCTCTGTATATCCTTTTACAACCATAGGGATAAGCTGCTCCATGATCTTGTCGTTCTCTAAAGAAGCTTTTCTCATTAATTCCTGCTCATGCTCATCTTTGATCATTCTTACATAGTCAACGATCGGAGAACCGTTCACGAATTTGCTTCCTGCTCCTAATTCCTGAAGTCTGATCAAGAATCTGGATGGCCATGTCTTATCGATACCAACTGTTTTATCTTTTTCAACAAACTGGCTTAAGATCTCAACACCATCCTGAATATCGTTATACCATACAAGTTCTACTCCAAGATCTTCGTCCTGTGGGAATAATTCGTTGATCACCATTTTGTGATTACCGTTTACGTTAAGTAAAAGGGCTAACATTCTCTCACCTGGTGCGATTTTCTTTCCAACAAGGTAATAAATCGCCAGTGGGTCAGAGATAATGAGCTGTGGCACATCATGCTCTTCCATTGATTTTAAAATTCTACCTAATTTTCCTGCATCCATCATAGTAGCATTCCCTCCTAATTGTATTATGCATTTACTTTATTATGTATTGTGCACTTTCCCTTGCACTACCTTTTAATTATAGTCTTCTTTATGCAATCTGTCAACATTTCGGAAAAAAAGTGAGACATATAAAATACGCCTCACTTTTATACTACTCTTATATTTCCGAATCAAGATCAGACTTTTTCTACTCTTCTGCGAGCACTTCTTCTGTCTCTATCTCATCAACGAGTTCCAGTGTACCTGCTTGCTTTACTGTCTCTTCTTCCATCTCATCTGAAGCTTCAGATTCTTCTACTTTAACTGCATTAGAATCCAAATGAATATCACGATATTTATTCATACCCGTACCAGCCGGAATATGTTTACCAATGATAACATTTTCTTTCAGACCTACCAATGGGTCAATCTTACCTTTAATTGCTGCTTCTGTCAGAACCTTTGTTGTCTCCTGGAAGGAAGCTGCTGACAGGAAGGAGTTGGTTGCAAGAGATGCTTTTGTAATACCAAGCATAATCTGTTCGCCTGTTGCCGGTTCTTTTCCTTCATCTTCCAACGCTTTATTCACATCTTCAAACTCAAGGATATCCACATTTGTTCCCGGAAGGAATTCTGTATCTCCAGCTTCTTCGATACGGATTTTCTTAAGCATCTGACGCACGATCACTTCGATATGCTTATCGTTGATCTCAACACCCTGAAGTCGATATACTCGCTGTACTTCTTGAAGCATATAATCCTGCACTGCACGAAGACCTTTGATCTTCAAGATATCATGCGGATTTACACTACCTTCTGTAAGCTCATCACCGGCATTGAGTTTTACTCCATCTTGAATCTTAATACGAGATCCATATGGGATAAGATATGCTTTTGATTCGCCTGTCTCATCATTTGTAACAATAATCTCACGTTTCTTCTTTGTATCGTTGATAGTTGCTGTTCCGGCAAACTCTGTGATAATTGCAAGTCCCTTTGGCTTTCTGGCCTCAAAAAGCTCCTCGACACGAGGAAGACCCTGTGTGATATCGTCACCGGCAACACCACCGGTATGGAACGTACGCATGGTAAGCTGTGTACCAGGTTCTCCGATAGACTGGGCAGCAATGATACCAACAGCCTCACCAACCTGAACCGGCTCTCCTGTCGCCATGTTCGCACCATAACATTTTGCACAGATTCCGCTGTGTGAACGACAAGTAAGAATTGTACGGATCTTAATCTTTGTAAGAGTTTCACCGTTCTCATCTACACCCTTCTTCATAATCAGTTCTGCACGTTTTGGTGTAACCATATGATTTGCTTTTACAAGCACATTTCCATCTTTATCTACAATATTTTCACAGAGATAACGTCCTGTAATACGCTCCTGCAAGCTCTCAATTTCTTCATTTCCATCCATAAATGCTTTTACGTACATTCCCGGAATTTCTCCATCCTTCGGTGTACAGTCAACTTCATGGATAATAAGCTCCTGAGATACGTCAACCAGACGTCTTGTAAGGTATCCTGAGTCAGCAGTACGAAGAGCTGTATCGGACAGACCTTTACGAGCTCCATGGGCAGACATGAAATACTCCAATACATCCAGACCTTCACGGAAGTTAGACTTGATCGGCAACTCGATCGTACGACCTGTTGTATCAGCCATCAATCCACGCATACCTGCAAGCTGTTTGATCTGTTTGTCAGAACCACGGGCACCGGAATCTGCCATCATAAAGATGTTGTTGTATTTATCAAGCCCAGTAAGCAGCGCCTCTGTAAGAGCATCGTCAGTTGCTTTCCATGTCTCTACAACTTCTTTGTAACGCTCTTCTTCTGTGATCAGACCACGTTTAAAGTTCTTTGTAATCTTATCAACTGTATCCTGTGCCTTTTCAATCATTTCCGGTTTCTGCGGCGGCACTGTCATATCAGAAATAGATACGGTCATGGCTGCTCTTGTAGAATATTTGTAACCGATCGCTTTTACTGCGTCAAGTACTTCTGCTGTTGCAGTTGAGCCATGTGTATTAATAACTTTTTCAAGGATCTGTTTTAACTGTTTCTTACCTACGTGGAAATCCACTTCCAGTAAGAGTTCCTGTCCTTCTACTTCACGATCTACAAAGCCAAGATCCTGCGGAATAATCTCATTGAAGATAAATCTTCCCAATGTGGATTCGATCGTTCCTGTCTTCACGCTTCCGTCTGCCATTGTCTTAGACACACGTACTTTGATGCGTGAGTGAAGTGTAACCGCTCCATTCTCATAGGCAAGAATCGCTTCATTTACACTCTTGAACGCCTTACCTTCACCAAGGGCTCCCGGTCTTTCCTGTGTCAGATAGTAAATACCAAGTACCATATCCTGAGAAGGAACTGCAACCGGACCACCATCAGATGGTTTCAGCAGGTTGTTCGGAGAGAGCAGAAGGAATCTACACTCTGCCTGAGCTTCTACAGATAACGGGAGATGGACAGCCATCTGGTCTCCGTCAAAGTCAGCGTTGTAAGCTGTACATACCAACGGATGAAGCTTGATCGCCTTACCTTCTACAAGGATTGGCTCAAATGCCTGGATACCAAGTCTGTGAAGTGTAGGGGCACGGTTTAACATAACCGGATGCTCTTTAATAACTTCTTCCAGAACATCCCACACTTCCGGTCTCAGTCTCTCTACCATCTTTTTCGCATTTTTAATATTCTGCGCAATTCCCTTCTGAACAAGCTCTTTCATAACGAAAGGCTTAAACAGTTCAATTGCCATTTCTTTTGGCAGACCGCACTGGTAAATCTTAAGTTCCGGTCCTACTACGATAACGGAACGTCCAGAGTAGTCTACACGCTTACCAAGAAGGTTCTGACGGAAACGTCCGGATTTACCTTTCAGCATATCAGAAAGAGATTTAAGCGCTCTGTTTCCAGGACCTGTTACCGGACGACCACGGCGTCCGTTGTCAATCAGCGCGTCAACCGCTTCCTGAAGCATTCTCTTTTCGTTTCTTACGATAATGTCCGGAGCGCCAAGTTCAAGCAGACGTTTCAGACGGTTATTTCTGTTAATGATTCTTCTGTAAAGATCGTTCAGGTCAGATGTTGCAAAACGTCCACCATCTAACTGAACCATCGGACGAAGATCCGGCGGAATTACCGGGATGTTATTCATGATCATCCACTCCGGTTTATTCCCGGATTCGCGGAATGCTTCCACAACTTCCAGACGCTTCACGATTCTTGCACGCTTCTGTCCGGTTGCTCCCTGCAATCCTTCTGTCAATTCTTTGTATTCTTTCTCGAGATCAATAGCCTGTAACAATTCCTGAATGGATTCTGCTCCCATGCCTACACGGAAAGCGCTTCCCCATTCTTCTCTTGCCTCCTGATACTCCTGTTCAGAAAGTACCTGCTTGTACTGAAGATCAGTTTCTCCTTTATCAAGCACAATATAAGAAGCAAAATAGAGAACCTTTTCCAAAGTTCGCGGGGACAGATCAAGGATCAGTCCCATACGGCTTGGAATTCCTTTAAAATACCAGATATGAGATACCGGTGCAGCCAGCGCAATGTGACCCATACGTTCACGACGAACACTTGCTTTTGTAACTTCTACTCCACAACGGTCGCAGACTACGCCTTTATAGCGGATCTTTTTGTATTTTCCACAGTGACATTCCCAGTCTTTGCTTGGTCCGAAGATCTTCTCACAGAAAAGACCATCTTTCTCCGGTTTTAAAGTTCTATAGTTAATGGTCTCAGGCTTTGTAACCTCTCCTCTTGACCATTCCAGAATCTTCTCAGGTGATGCCAAACCGATTTTGATTGCATCAAAAGTCATTGGCTGAAAAGTTTGTTCTTTATTATTTTCTGGCATACTGGCACCCCTTTCTATTCATTATCATCGTCATATGCGAAATCGTCAGTTTCTTCAAATTCAATCGCGAAATCATCTTCTTCCGGCTCTTCTTCCACATCCACAAGCTCTTCTCCTTCGAATTCCTGCTCTGTGTAGCCCTGAGCACCGAGATTTTCTTCCTGACGGTACTTTCTGTCTCCTTCGATCAGTGAACGGAAATCTGTTTCACCCATATCAACGGTCTCCATAATCTCCACTTCTGTGTTATCTTCACGAAGTACACGAACATCCAGACCAAGAGACTGCAGCTCTTTCAAGAGCACCTTGAAGGATTCCGGAATACCAGGTTCTGGAATATTCTCACCTTTGATGATCGCTTCGTAAGTCTTCACACGTCCGATCACATCATCAGATTTAACAGTAAGAATCTCCTGAAGAGTATAAGATGCACCGTAAGCCTCCAGTGCCCAAACCTCCATCTCTCCGAAACGCTGTCCACCGAACTGTGCCTTACCACCCAATGGCTGCTGTGTAACCAGTGAGTAAGGACCTGTAGAACGAGCATGGATCTTATCATCAACCAGGTGATGCAGCTTCAGATAGTGCATGTGACCGATGGTTACCGGGCTGTCGAAGAATTCTCCCGTTCTTCCGTCACGGAGACGAACCTTACCATCTCTGGAAAGCGGAACACCCTTCCACAGTTTTCTGTGATCTCTGTTCTCGTACAGATAATCCATAACCTCTGGGAGAAGTTCTGCTTTATGTTTCTCTTCAAACTCTTCCCAGCTTAAATTTACATAATCATTTGCCAGATCCAATGTATCCATGATGTCATTCTCGTTTGCACCATCAAATACCGGAGTAGCAATGTTAAAGCCTAACGCTTTTGCTGCCAGAGACAAGTGAATCTCAAGCACCTGTCCGATATTCATACGCGATGGTACACCCAGAGGGTTCAGCACGATATCAAGCGGACGGCCATTTGGCAGGAACGGCATATCTTCTACCGGAAGCACACGGGAAACGACACCCTTGTTACCATGACGTCCGGCCATTTTATCACCGACAGAGATTTTTCTCTTCTGAGCAATGTAAATGCGGACAGACTGGTTAACACCCGGTGATAACTCATCTCCGTTTTCTCTTGTAAATACTTTCGCATCTACAACAATACCATATTCACCATGAGGTACTTTCAGAGAAGTATCTCTTACTTCGCGGGCTTTCTCCCCGAAGATTGCACGGAGAAGTCGTTCCTCTGCTGTAAGCTCTGTCTCTCCCTTTGGAGTTACTTTACCTACCAGAATATCACCGGCACGTACTTCTGCACCGATACGGATAATTCCTCTCTCATCAAGATCTTTGAGAGCCTCATCACCGACACCCGGAATATCGCGAGTGATCTCTTCTGGTCCAAGCTTTGTATCACGGGCTTCCGCCTCGTATTCTTCAATATGAACAGATGTATATACATCGTCCTGTACAAGTCTTTCACTTAAAAGGACAGCATCCTCGTAGTTGTAACCTTCCCATGTCATAAATCCGATCAATGGGTTTTTACCAAGCGCCATCTCACCGTTAGAAGTAGACGGACCATCGGCGATTACATCACCAGCCTCGATACGATCTCCTTTGAAGACGATCGGTCTCTGGTTATAACAGTTACTCTGGTTGCTTCGAAGGAATTTTGTCAGCTTATAAGTTCTAAGCTTTCCATCATCCTGACGAATAACGATCTCTGTAGATGCAGAGCGCTCTACAACACCGCCTTCTTCTGCAACAACACATACACCGGAGTCAACTGCAGACTTTTCTTCCATACCTGTTCCGACAACCGGAGCCTCTGTCATAAGAAGCGGAACTGCCTGACGCTGCATGTTTGATCCCATCAGCGCACGGTTAGCATCATCGTTCTCAAGGAATGGGATAAGCGCTGTAGCAACAGAGAACACCATCTTAGGAGATACGTCCATGTAATCAAAGACTTTTCTCTCATATTCCTGTGTCTCTTCGCGATAACGACCGGATACATTCTTATGAACAAAATGTCCTTCTGCATCCAGAGGTTCGTTCGCCTGTGCCACATGATAATTATCTTCCTCATCAGCTGTCATATATACAACTTCGTCTGTAACAACCGGATTCTGCGGATCATCATGGTTGATTTTACGATATGGTGCTTCCACAAATCCATATTGATTAATTCTCGCATAACATGCAAGCGAGTTGATAAGACCAATGTTCGGTCCTTCAGGTGTCTCAATCGGACACATTCTTCCGTAGTGAGAATAGTGTACGTCTCGAACCTCGAATCCTGCACGATCTCTGGACAGACCACCAGGGCCAAGAGCGGACAGACGTCTCTTATGTGTCAGCTCACCGAGCGGGTTGTTCTGATCCATGAACTGTGACAGCTGGGAAGAACCAAAGAATTCTTTCACTGCTGCGGTCACTGGTTTAATATTGATCAGAGACTGTGGAGAAATTCCTTCCAAATCCTGTGTGGTCATTCTCTCACGCACTACACGCTCTAATCTGGACAGACCGATTCTGTACTGGTTCTGCAAAAGCTCACCTACCGCACGGATACGTCTGTTTCCGAGATGGTCGATATCATCGTCTGTTCCGATTCCATATTCAAGATGCATATTATAGTTGATAGATGCAAGGATATCTTCTTTTGTAATGTGTTTTGGAATGAGGTCGTGGATATCTCTCTTAATCGCATCCTTTAATTCGTCAATATCACCTGCGGTTTCTTCTAATAATCCCGCAAGCACCGGATAGTATACAAGCTCTGTTACGCCAACTTCTTTTGGATCAATATCTACGATCGCATCAAGATCTACCATCATATTAGAAAGAACCTTGATACTTCTCTCCTCTTCCGGTTTATCGATCCACACATACGGAACTGCTGCATTCTGGATTGCTTCTGCAATCTCTCTTGTGATCTTTGTGCCTGCCTCTGCGATCACTTCTCCGGTAATCGCACTTGCAACATCCTCTGCAAGAACCTGTCCTGTAATACGGTTTTTCAGAGCCAGCTTCTTATTAAATTTATAACGGCCTACTTTCGCCAGATCATAACGTCTTGGATCAAAGAACATACTTGTGATCAGACTCTCTGCGCTGTCTACTGCTAACGGCTCACCCGGACGAATCTTCTTATATAATTCTAAGAGACCTTCCTGATAGTTTGTAGCAGCATCCTTCTCAAAGCTTGCGAGAATCTTCGGCTCTTCACCAAAGAGTTCTACAATCTCCGGATTTGTACCAATACCAAGTGCACGAATAAGCACAGTGATCGGCACCTTTCTTGTTCTATCTACACGCACGTAGAAAACGTCATTGGAGTCTGTCTCATATTCCAGCCATGCACCACGATTCGGGATTACAGTAGAAGAGTATAACTTCTTACCTAATTTATCGTGTGCGATCGCATAATAAATGCCCGGCGAACGAACCAACTGGCTGACGATAACACGTTCCGCTCCGTTGATCACAAACGTTCCCGTACTGGTCATTAACGGAAGATCTCCCATAAAGATCTCGTGCTCATTGATCTCATCGGTTTCCTTGTTGTGGAGTCTTACTCTCACTTTTAACGGTGCCGCATAAGTTGCATCACGTTCTTTACACTCTTCGATGGTGTACTTGACGTCGTCCTCGCACAAGGTAAAATCAACAAATTCCAAACTCAAATGACCGCTGTAGTCTGCGATTGGCGAAATATCTTCAAATACTTCTTTTAATCCCTCATCCAGGAACCACTGATAGGAATCCTTCTGGACTTCGATCAAATTCGGCATTTGAAGAACTTCTTTTTGTCTGGAATAGCTCATGCGTGAACTTCTTCCGCTTTTGATAGGACGAATTCTGTTTTTCTCCATATTGACGTTTCACTCCTCATTTATTTTTTTGTGGGCTTTACAATCACCCTGAAAACTCTTGGAAATCCAGCGAAAACTGCGTTTTCAGCTGATTTTTACGCAATTTTATGGCATAACTTTCCACAATAGTGCATTTTTTACTATAGCACAAAGTTTTTTGGCTTGTCAATAGAAAAAGCAAAAAAAGAAAACTAAAAAAGAGTGCTGCAAAGTAACTGTTACATTCCAGTTATCTCTCAACACTCTCCGAAAAAGATCTGTATACTTATTTTTTATTCTTCTTCATGCTTCGCCGCATATTTCTTCCCGGCTGCAATAAGACCGAAGAAATAGAGCACAGTCAGCGCTCCTGCAATCGCATAAGATACATTCATGCTAAGTCCAAAGCCAATCTTCTGACTTAATATAAAGGAAGAAATAATAAAGAGGTAAAAGCTTCCCGGCACGAGAGCCACGAGGAACACGCCTTTCTTTGCCCCCTTCTTCGCCATCAGATATACCGTGATCGCCGCGAAAGCAAATACACCAATGGTCTGATTGCTCCATGCAAAATATCTCCACAAAATATTAAAGCCTTCGGCATTCATTTTCGCAAATACAAGAATGAAGATTACCGGTACAAAGATACCAAGTGTCACAAGCACACGGTTTTTCTTCTCTTTCTGGTCAATGTGAAGGTAATCTGCCACCATCAATCTGCAAGAACGAAGTGCGGTATCACCGGACGTGATCGGAAGCACGATAACACCGAGGATTGCAATAATTCCGCCGACCGGTCCAAGAAGTCCTTTAGCCACTTCTCCAACCGCTGCTGTAGCACCTGCCGTTGAACCGCTGTTATAAAGCCCCATAGCTGCTGCCGCCCAGATCATAGCGATCAGACCTTCTAAAATCATCATTCCGTAAAATACAAGCCTTCCCTCTTTTTCATGTCTTACAGATCTTCCGATCAAAGTACACTGTGTAGAGTGAAATCCAGATGTAATTCCACACGCAACTGTTACAAAAAATACCGGAATAAATTTGGTTCCCACACCTGAATTTCCTTCTGCATTAAAAATCGGATAAATATCGAAAATCCCCTTTAACCCATGTGTAAAATCAATATTATCCAGCTGATATCCCTGAATGAAAATTCCTGCAAAAACACCTACCGCTGACAATAACAGAATCGCACCGAAAATCGGATAAATTCGTCCGATGATCTTGTCAATCGGAAATAATGTTGCAATCAGATAATAACCTAAAATTACTGCATAGATTACCCATGTCCAGATATTCACATCTGTAAAGCCACAGATCTGTCCTGCAAAGAGATCCCCCGGTGTATAAGTGAACACCGCGCCTACCAAAAGCATCAAAAAACAAAGGAATATGTTGTACACCTGATAAGTCTTATTTCCAAGGAACTTACGGATAATCCCCGGCATCTGTGCTCCGTCCTGGCGAAGAGACATCATTCCGCTTAAATAGTCATGTGTTGCACCACTGATCACGCACCCTATCGGAATTGTAATAAATGCAATCGGTCCAAACAAGATTCCCTGAATAGGTCCAAAAATCGGTCCTGTTCCCGCAATATTCAAAAGATTGATCAGCGCATTCTTCCATCTGCCCATCGGAACATAATCAATTCCATCTTCCATTTTGACCGCCGGAGTTTCCCTGTCGTCCGGATGAAATATCTTCTCAATAAAAAGTCCGTACAGATAACCTCCGATTAAAAGTATTGCCAAACCAGTTAAAAAAGTTGCCATAGTTTCTCATCTCCCATTTCCCAAATATCTTTTACAGAGCGCACTCTGTTTTTATTTTTTTAGTTTATACTTTTTTAATAATTTGTCAATAATTGTAGAAGATGTTTTTTTATTTTGGTAAAGATGTATAAGATTACCACTTTAATGTATTGAATTTTCCACAAAATAACAACGCAAAAATAAACAGGCGAGAATCCATAAATATGGACTCACGCCTGAGTGTTATTACTTATTATTTATTACTTTGTTCTTCTGTCACTATTTCTTTCTCTTCTTTAAAGCAAGGATTGACAGAATTGCTGCAACTGCCGCAACCGCAAGGATTACAAACGGAATTACATTCGCTGTATCTCCTGTCTTTACAGAATCAATTTTATCATTAGAGGCACCATTGGAAGCATCTCCATTCTGTCCCGGTTTCTGCCCCTGACTTCCACCATCGGAAGAATCTCCCGGCTTGCCTGGTTTTCCCGGTTTGCTTGGTTTTCCTCCCTTTTCGAAGATTGCGTAAACTGACAGATCTTCTTTCACAACAGTATCAGCTGTAACAACTTCTCCTGATCCGTCTTTCTTCGTATTCCATCCCTTGAATGTATAACCTTCTTTAGATGGATCTTTTGGCATAAGCGCGCCAATTGACTGACCTTTCACTACTTTTACAGGAGTCTCCTTGCCATCCACAATAAAGGTAACTGTCACTTGTTCCGGTTGTACGGTAATATCGATCACCGTTTCTTTTCCACCATAGGTTACGGTCACTTTCTTGTCCGCCTCTTTTAATTCCTGATCAAGCGCAGGGCTGAATTCGAAATCTTTCTCATGCCCTTTGTAAGCAACAGTTTCTTCTGTCTTATCATTGTAGACAAGTGTCAGTTCCAGTCCCACTGGATTGAAGTTCTCTCCTGCCTGATACTGGATCTTCTCCGGCATTTCTTTTACAAAGATACCTGTAAGTTCTCTTGGAGCTTTCTTAATGGTAAATTCTTTTTCCACTTTTCCGGAGTAATCGATGATTCCTTCTACAATCACTTTCGCTTTCTTTCCATCTGCAGAAAATTCAGTATTGTTCTCATAAGTTACTTTGTAATCAATTCCCCATGTCAGAACTTTTCCATCTTTATCTGTTACTTTTACAGCAGGTGTTACTGGATTCTCAGCATCAATAAACGGAACTTCAATCACACCATCGTCATTCAAGCCAAGAACCTCCACTTTAATTCCATTTTTCTCTTCTGAAATGTCAGTAGTAGGTTTTACCGTCTTTGCGCGAAGTTCTGCAACAGACATATGCATATCTTTTCCATCTGATGCTTCTGTGTGAATTCCAACCAGACGGATCTGTTTTGCTTTCACTGGTTCAAAGCTTGCTAATTTCCATGAGTTATCGGATGCATCCCATGTGCCTGTCTGTGCAGTTGTTCCGTCATCCAGAATGAGGGTAGCTCTCGTCCATTCACTATCATCTGTTTCCTTATATTCTATCGCATACTCACTTACTCTACCGTTCTTATCCGCACCCTGCAGTCTTGGCAGATAGCGGAGTCCGTCAAGCATTACCGCTTCTTCAAAATTGAAGCCAACCCATCTCTTCTCTACAGGCGTAGGCTTGTTATCCCAGTTCGTGTGCCAGTGCGTCTGACCATTATCATCAATAACAAGTTCTTTTGGTCCTTCGGTATTATTTCCCGGAAGACGTTCATCTCCTGCGATCACTCTTCCAGTCAATTTATCAAGCGGATAATCAAGATTTTCCTCTTCCGGATTGACTGTTTCTTTGCTGTTTAATTTGATCTCAAATACTTTTCTTGTAGCATGATCTTCAGACTCAAGGATTAATTTTACGCTGTTCTTGTATGCCGGAAGCACAGTCACTGCAGCATTTCCTGCCCCTTTGACATTTTCAAGATTTGCTACCAGCGCCGCTGTTGTATATACATCTTTGGCAAGAGCAGTTTCATCCAGCTCTTTTCCGTTTACAGTCAAAGATTCTAATTTAGCAGTGTCATTGACAATGAATTTCTCATTCGCTTTTTTCAGTTCAATCTCTGTGATTGCAGTACATGGTTTGCGTTTGTCAAGAATTTCGTCCTTATTTGTCAGGCATACTTTCACATAAACCGCTCCATATGGCTCTGTAAATGTATACTTATATGGCTTCACACCTGTATTTTGCGCTGGTCCCTTCACTTCTTCTCCGACCTTCGCTTCTGCTTCCGCTTTCACCCACGTATCATCAGCACCTGTCTCAGAGACATAGATCTGCGGTGCATTTGCGCCCTCGCTGTCTGGATATCTGGCAGACCATCCATCTCTTGCAAAATGAATGACCACTTCACCAAGGGCAAATGTTGTATCATAACGGAATGTAATTTCCGCTTTGTTATCCCCCGTCTGAGAATTATCATAGTTAGACCACACACTTTGATTTGCTCCTGACGACACAGACTTGTATTCTGTACTTCCGTCATTGATTGCTTCCAGACTATCGGATGTCTGTTCACAATCCTGTGTGACCTCTGCTGCCCCTTTCGATACACTGTCTCCGATATCAAAAGATGCTTTCTGCACACGGACAGATGCTGTAACCGGCAAGGTCTCTCCAAGTACAGCCGCAGTTCCTTTTACTTCTACAATCCCTTCCTGGTCATAAGCACCCTTCCCTGGATCTGTCCATTTTACTTCAAAGGTCGTATTTAATACTTCTCCATCGCTTAATACAACCGGACGTCTCTCTGGAAGATTCGGTTCGCTTCCAAGCGCAACCGTTGTAGAATAGTTCAGCATTGCCGCCACATTATCGATCACATTGACATTGACAGATACTTGTCCGGCGCCTTCCACCTGTCCATTTACAGTAAAGGTTCCTGTAGATGTCAATTTATCTTCCGGTATCTTATCCCATGTCACGTTCTTTACTTCTTTTGTTCCATCTGTATAGCGGACCTCGATCGTCTCTGCAAGCGCTGGCTTCACATTCTTCTTCACATAATAGTTTTTAGACATGTAGTAGCTGTCTACCTGTCTCTCCTGTCCTTCACTTCCTTCTCCCGGAACTGTCTTCACAGTTACCTTGGAAGATTTCAGACCGTCCGCAGAAGCAGTTACTGTGAATTCGCCTGCTTCCTTCGTAGCACGCACGATTGCCAGCACTTTTCCACTGAGCGCACGCTTATTGTTTCCTTTATAAGAGTCATGATCCGGCGCGCTTCCATTGTCAACGCCCACCAGTTCTCCGTTACCTTCTACCTTGAAAGTCACACGGTCTTCTGCATTTGGAATAATGTTTCCATCTGCATCCCTCACATCAACTTCTACATATGCCAGGTCTTTTCCGTCTGCTGTGATTTCACTCCGATCTGCTTTCGCAGATAAGTTTGACTTTTTGCCTGTTGTTTTTACAACCGAACGGCCTTGTGTCTTTTCAATCTTATTACCATTTTTATCATAAGCGATTGCTTCCAGTGTTCCCTCCTGATATGGGACTTCCCATGTCATATAGAGACTCTTGTGATTCTTGCTCTCGCCTTTGACAGTCTGATATGTATATCCGGCACCGGTTGTCTGCGTCTCAAACTCTTTCGTTCCAAGAGACTGTCCATTTAACTTCAGTTCTACTTTTGCCGCATCAGAATATACGACAACCTCTGCCTTTCCATTTTCCAACTTAATGCTGTCTTTATTCCAAGTTGGAAGGACATGCAAAGTATTCACCTTATCGTTCCACTGGCTCTGGTAGAAATAGTAGCTGTCCTTCGGGAAACCTGCGGTGTCAACAATACCAAAATAAGAATTCTTCGGATTGGTTTCAAAGTTCGCTGTGGACTGCTCGCCTGGGTATGTTCCATTCCACGGCGTCGGCTCGCCAATGTAATCAAAGCCTGTCCATACATACTCACCAGCCACAAAGTCACGGGTGATAACATCGTACCACGCCTGGCTTGCCAATGCTCCCCAGCCTACTTTTGATTTATCATAAGAAGTGAGCTGTTTGTTTTTTACTGTGTTCTCTGGATTGTTGTTTGCCAGCCCCTTCGTTGTATAAATACCACGACTGTTTACAGCAGAAGCCGTCTCTGAACCATACAGCTTCCAATTCGGATGAGCATTATGCAGGTTGTCATAGCTTCCGCCATTCGAATAGTTCGTTCCGGAAGAACCGCCAGCCTCTGTCAACTGATCAGCGATATTAACATGATCTGCTCCGCCATTTTTTACATCATTACTTCCGATGGTTGCCATTCTTGTCGAATCAGCCTCTTTCGTCCACTTGATCAGATCCTTTGCCTTCTGCGCATAGCCTGTATAGACTCCGGTTCCTTCCTGAATTTCATTTCCAAGAGACCACATAATAATAGATGGTGCATTCTGACCTCTGGTGATCGTTGCCTTTAAGTCGAACTCAGCCCATGTCATATCCTCTTTTGCACCAAGAATTGCATTATCGGCTCCTACTTTCTTGTTAAACCATACAGAATAATCATTATTATTGTTATTCTTCTTGTTCATCCATCCATCGAACATCTCATCGATCACAAGCATTCCCTTCTCGTTACAGATCTCAATCAGAATAGATGCTGCCGGATTGTGTGTTACTCGAATGGAGTTACATCCCATCTCTTTTAAGATATCTACCTGACGCTCAATGGCACGACGATAAGCCGCTGAACCAAGAGATCCCTGGTCATGGTGCATGCAGACACCTTTCAACTTAATCTTCTCTCCATTTAAATAAGCGCCCTTGTCGGCTGTCATTTCAAAATAACGGAAACCAAACTCTGTCTCATAAGTATCTACTACTTTTCCGCCAACTTTAACTTCTGTGCGGACAGTATAAAGCGCCGGGTTTTCCGGACTCCAAAGGCTTGGGTTTTTCGCTTTCACGGTTGCCTCTATCACTTGAGACTTTCCAGCCTCCACTTCTTGAGCCTGTGTTGTTACCTTTCCGATACTTTCTTCTGTTCCTTTTTTGAAAATGTTGTGAGTCAGCTCTACAGACGCCTTCTCTGTACCTTCATTCTGAACCGTTGTATTAATGTTCGTTGTAACATTTTTCGTATCAGATTTCAGATCCGGTGTTTCCACCTTTGTTCCATTCAATCCTACGTGAACCTTGTCCATGACAGACAAATGCACGCTTCTGTAGATTCCACTTCCGGAATACCATCGGCTGGAAGGGGTCTTATGGTCAACTTTAACCGCAACCACATTTTCCTCTCCAACTTTCACTTTGTCTGTAATATCAAAAGAAAAAGGTGTATAACCATACGGATGTGTGCCAAGCTTCTCGCCATTGACATATACCGTGGCATTCATATATACACCATCAAAATCTAACCGTAGTTCTTTCCCCTCCATCTCTTTTCCCACAACAAAATGCTTCCTGTACCATCCGGTTCCTCCCGGAAGATATCCGCTCTCTGCATCCAGTGCTGTTGTGTAGTCCTGTATGATACTGTAGTCGTGAGGAATAGAAATAGATTCCCACTTAGAATCATCAAATTCCTTCCCCTGTGCCTCTCCTGCATCACCAAGATAAAATTTCCAGTTGCTGTCGAAGTTCTGTGTACGAATGGCAGGATTCTCGTAAGTGTTGTTATATACAACTTCCGGCTCTGAACTCATCTGTCCCTGAGAATCAGATCTTACCGCTACCTGCTGTGTACCCCCCCCCGATGCAAAACCGGTCATAGTAGTTCCTGAAACGGTCATAATCACCGCCAGAACTGCTGCGCTTGCGCGCGCAAGGTTTTTCCTTTTCATAGCGTTCCTCCTATTAAAAGTAATAAATACTTCACAAAAGTATCACCTAGTATTTTATGTTCTTTGTTCAAAAACCACCATACGTTATTCTACTATTTTAGGTAAAAATTCTATTTAGACTATAGTCTAAGTCATTATTATCAGTAAATTCGACGTTTTTATCTCGTTTTTTTGATTTCCGCAACTCTTTTCAACATTTACTTCACAGTCACCCCGTCTTTGGGAGTTAGCACTATAATATTTGGGAGTTTATTCCGTTTTGGAACAGCCACAGTCAGCATAAATGCTGGCTTTTTTTGTTTTTTAAAAACTTGACAAAAAACTTTTTTGATAATTGAATATATAGTGCTATAGTGTTATAATGTAAGAGGGTGATTTTATGGCGTATTTTTTAAAGAAAACAAAGAACAAAAAAGGGATTTATCTTCAAATCTATGAAAGCTATTACGATCCGGAGCGCAAAGGCGGCGCACACCGTTCTTATAAACCGATTGGCTATGTCCACGAACTTCAGGCAAACGGCATTGAAGATCCGATTGCTGTTTTCGGTGAAGAGGTACAAAAACTCAATCAGGAATATAAAAAGAAAAAACAGGCTGAAAAAGAACGGAAGATATCAGAAGAATCTCCGGAAAGACTCCTTGGCTACTTCCCTTTAAAGAATCTCAACGATTCTCTGGGATGTAAAAAATATATTGATCTTATGCAGACAGCAACACATTTCCGATTCAATATTTTTGATATGATGTCAGATCTTATTTATGCAAGAGTGGTGCATCCCTGTTCAAAGCTGAAAACGTATTGGGAGGTGATTCCCAAACTGTTTGGAACACATGCTTTCTCCCTCGACCAGATTTATTCCGGCCTTGAATACATTGGTTCTGAATACGAAAAGGTGATTGAGATTTTCAACCATCAAGTAGCTTTGAAATATCCATTTGATACTTCTCACTCCTATTTCGACTGCACGAACTTCTATTTCGAGATTGATAAAGAGGATCATTTCAGATTAAAAGGTCCTTCAAAAGAAAATAAAAAGGAACCGATTGTTGGTATGGGACTTCTTCTTGATGCAAACCAGATCCCAATCGGCATGAAGATGTATCCGGGAAATAAAAGCGAAAAACCTGTAATACGGGAAATCATAGATGAATTAAAGCAGCGAAGCCACATATCCGGCAGGACCATCCAAGTGGCAGATAAAGGACTGAACTGCTTCAACAACATCCTTCATGCCCTGAAAGCAGGAGACGGATATATTTTCTCAAAATCTGTAAAAACGCTTCCCGAAACAGAAAAAACATGGGTACTTCTTGAAAATGATTATGTAGATGTTAAAAATAAAAAAGGCGAAGTCCTTTACCGTATCAAAGAGTGTGTGGATGATTTTTCTTATTCCTATACGGATAACGCCGGACACCGGAAAACGCTGAAGCTTACAGAAAAGCGTATTGTGACATTTAACCCGAAGCTTGCCGAAAAACAAAAATATGAAATTAACCGACAGGTAGAAAAAGCAAAAAATCTCAGGGCATGTGAAGCAAAGAAATCGGAATACGGAGACAGTTCCAAGTATGTTACCTTTATTTCTACTGATAAGAAAGGGACAAAAACGGCTGGAAAAGTCAAGGTCGAGATAAATGAAAAGGCAATAGAAAACGCAAAGAAACTGGCAGGATATAACATGATTATAACTTCTGAAATCCATATGAGCGCTTCTGAAATCTACGCTTCATACCACAACCTCTGGCGGATCGAGGAATCCTTCCGTATCATGAAATCTCAGCTTGATGCCAGACCAGCTTATATGCAGAAACAAGAAACCATCACAGGGCACTTCCTCATCTGTTATCTTGCCGTGTTATTAACAAGGCTTTTACAGATACATGTATTAAAAGACGAATATGGAACGGAAGAGATTTTTGATTTTATACATGATTTTAGAGTTGCCAAAATCTCTGACCGAAAATATATAAACCTAGCCAGAAGTTCCTCTTTCATTAAGGAGTTATCTTCCAAGACAGGATTGCCTCTTACCTCTTATTTCCTTGGAAACGAAGACATAAATAAAATGCTAAGCCATAGGTTTTAATCCGTGGCTTAGCACTACTTTTTTAACTTAACTCCGAAAGACAGGTACTATTTTAAATAATTATAAAATTGAATAAAAGAAAAGTCAATCCGAGACAGCTATAAAACTATTTCGCCTTCTTTTTAAATTGCTTCTTCCGTATGCGGACGGTTTCTTCTTGCGCCTATGATATACATGATAGCCGGAACACATCCAATAATAAAATAAGCCGGTATCACCTAGATGTCAGAAAGAGTAATTATAAAACCTATTATTTCCAACGGAATCATATATATCGCCCATTGCATTGCTTTATTTGCTTTTGATACGTCACTGCTGTATTGAAATGCTCTTTTTCCGGCAAGGTGATAAAATATTCCTAAAGCCAAAGCAATTGCGCTATTTTTAAGACTTAATAGTATTGGAATTACAATCATTTTATAGGTCCATGCATCAATAGGGTCATAAAAACCGTTGAAATATAAAAATACATCTGTCATAGCGTCTGCTGTAAAGAGTAAACCCGCTATAATTCCAAAAGCACCAAGTGTCTGATAAATTGCTCCTGCAATTCTTAGCATTTTACGTCCGCCCGGTGTCTTAATTCCACCTACCGCATAGATAAGATCATCACAAAATTCTCTTGGAGTTTTTCCGAGTATCTGTTCCAATGGTTCTTCCCGTTCCTGTGCTTCTTGTGCCATTCCTTCAATATCCTGTTGAATCTGAAGGATAGCCTGATCATCCAACGGAAATGTATTGATATATTTATTCATTTTGCGGATTGTTTTTTTATTCATAGTTTCGTTCATGATCTACCCCTCCAAACTTAACAACTTGTTTACTGATGCAGATACTTGCATCCAGTAAGTTTTGAATTCTTCAAAGTATGCCTGCCCTTCTTCCGTCAATGAATAGTATTTTCGGCTTGGTCCTAACGGAGACGGGCGAAATTCAGAAGAAATGATATTCTTCTTTTCCAGTCGTACCAACAGAGGATAAATGGTTCCCTCCTTGATATCTTCAAATCCATACTTTTGAAGTCTGGTTACAATTTCATATCCGTATGTCGTCTCATCCAGCAGTATTTTCAAAATACAGCCTTCCAGTGTTCCGCGCATCAACTGGGATTTATCATACATGCTTCTTTCACCTCCAGCTACCTTGCACCACATATTAGTTCTTTGCTATATTGTACCACATAGTAGTCAGATGTCAATATATGATTATAAAAAATCAAGGCATGATACTTCTCTTTTTCTAAGTACCACGCCTTAATTTCGTTTTCACATTTTTAATTTTCTTATTGCTTATTTACCAGCCATCTGCTGTTCCTGCTGTTCGATCATTTTTCGTACCATATGACCGCCAACAGAACCATTCTGTCTGGAAGTAAGGTCTCCGTTGTATCCGTCTGTCAACGGTACTCCAAGCTCGTTTGCAACCTCGTATTTGAATTTGTCTAATGCACCTTTTGCCTCAGGTACGGCTGCTCTGTTTGATGAACGATTTGCCATTGTTCTTCTCCTCCTTTTCGTAACTTTGTAACCTTTGTTTTTGTTACAATGCTAGTATATGGAGGTTTTAAATTATTACACTAGAAGTTCTTTCATAATCTGGAAGTATTTTCAATAAATCGATTTTTTCCTCTTCCAGCCAGTTTGCAGCCTCATTTGCCATCTTTAAAACATTGCTATCCTGATACACATCTGCCAATTTAAAATCCATAAGTCCGCTTTGGCGGATACCGAAGAAATCACCGGGACCGCGAAGCCTTAAATCTTCACTGGCTATTTGAAATCCGTCATTTGAATGGTTCAAGATTTCAAGACGTTCTTTTGTCTCTTTTGATTTAGATGCACTCATAAAAATACAATAAGACTGATATTTTCCTCGTCCTACTCGTCCTCTCAGCTGATGAAGCTGAGCAAGTCCAAAGCGCTCTGCATTTTCAATCATCATGACTGTGGCGTTGGGAACATCAATTCCAACTTCGATTACAGTTGTTGATACGAGTATTTGTATTTTATTTTCTCCGAACTGCGTCATGATCTCGTCTTTTTGTGCCTGTTTCATTTTACCGTGAAGATAAGAGACTAAGATACCATCTCCCATTTCCTTTTGAAGTTCTCCGGCATAATCAATGACATTTTCCGCTTCCATGCTCTCGCTCTCTTCTACCATAGGACAGATCACATAGCATTGTCTGCCTTCTGCAATCTGTTTTTTCATAAACGCATACGCGGTATTTCGATAACTGGTATCTACCACACAATTTTTAATGGGAAGCCGATTCGCCGGAAGTTCATCAATAACGGAAATATCAAGATCTCCGTAGAGAATGATGGCAAGCGTCCTCGGAATCGGTGTTGCACTCATAACAAGTACATGCGGCACACCGCCTTTATTGGCAAATGTTTCTCGCTGCTTTACTCCGAACCTGTGTTGCTCATCGGTAATTACAAGCGCCAGATTGTCATAGAATACTTTGTCCTGAATCAGCGCATGAGTTCCAATGATAATTTTTGCAAGCCCACATTCAATCCGGTCATAGACCTTTCTTTTTTCTTTTGCCGTCATAGAACCTGTAAGGAGAACCACATTCACAGGAATATCATAGGTGTCAAATAATTTACAGATAGACTCATAATGCTGCCTTGCCAATACTTCTGTCGGCGCCATCATTGCCCCCTGATATCCATTCATAGCAGTATTTAATAATGCAAGCACAGCTACAATAGTCTTTCCCGAACCAACATCACCTTGCACAAGTCTGGACATCACCGTATCAGATTTCATATTTTCCGAAATCTCCTGCCACACCTTCGTCTGCGCATTCGTCAACTGATAAGGAAGTTTACGAATCAATTCTTTCACCGCCGGATGCTCTTCCATTACATATTCGTTTGACATCCGTTCATTGCTCGTCTTTAATTTACGCAATGATAATATAAAAGAAAGAAATTCTTCAAATACCAGTCGTTTTCTCGCATGGTAAAATACTTCTTTATCTTTCGGAAAATGAATTCCGCGCACGGCATAGTTATATTCTGCCAGTTGATATTTCAATCGAAGCTCTTCCGGCAGACTCTCCTTTGAGAGATTCAATCCTTCAAGTGCTTGTTTTACCGCCTTCATAACAGTATTATTACTAAGTCCGGCTGTCAGTCCGTAAATTGGCTGCAGTGTATTTAATTTTTCATCGTATTTGTCCGGCGGACAAAAAATCTCCGGGTGTTCCATTACGAGGCGATTCCTGCGCCTTGTAACTTTGCCTCGAAGGGTGACAGGCTGACCGCTCTTTAATGTATTTCTTAAAAATGGCATACGAAACCAGATCACTTGAATGGTCCCCGTCAAGTCTTTGATATGCGCGGTTGTCACCTGCATATTTCTCGTACCGGAAACCTGCACTTTGCCAAAGACTGCGCCGGAAACCGTCTGAATATGACCTTCTTCCACTTCGGAAATCGGTATCGCCTCTTCATACACATCATAACCTCTCGGATAATACCGGATCAGATCGCCAACGGTATAGATACCGACCTTTTCAAATAACTTCTGGGTCTTCTCTCCTACACCTTTTATTTCTTTTATACTTGTCTGTTCAATCATCGTCTTCTTCCTACTAAAAACAGGGGACGAAAACGCCCCCTGTTATCTCTCTTTTCCGACTTATTCTACAGCTAATACATAATAGTAGATTGGCTGTCCGCCAAAATGAGCATCCACATCTGCATCTGGATATAACTCTTCAATCTGTTCGATCAATTCATTGGCGTCTTCTTCTTTCACTTCTTCACCATAATAAACACTGATCAGTTCGGAATCTTCGTCAACAAGCTGTTCCAACATTTCCAAAGTGGTCTTGCGGATTTCACTTCCAACTGCAAGAATTCCATGATCTCCGATACCCATGATATCACCTTCATGGATTTCTTTATCATCAATACGAGTGTCGCGCACTGCATAAGTTACCTGACCGGTCTTTACATTTTTCACTTCTTCCAGCATTGCCTCTTCATTAGTTTTAGCATCTGCGTCCGGCATGAAGTTGATAATCGCTGTGATTCCCTGTGGCACAGTCTTGGTTGGGATAACGATGATTTCTTTATCTTCCACAAGATGTTTTGCCTGATTTGCCGCAAGAACGATATTCTTGTTATTCGGGAGAATAAATACGGTATCTGCATGGACTTCATCGATCGCTTTCAACATATCGTCTGTACTTGGATTCATCGTCTGACCGCCTTCGATAATGTAGTCCACTCCCAGTTCTTTAAAAATATTATTGATTCCTTCACCAATAGAAACCGCAATGAATCCCATTGGCTTTCTTGGCTCGCTTGCTTTCTTCTCTGCAGCATCCTGTTCCTGCTGTTTTGCAAGATTCTCCGCATCACGGATTAATTTCTCCTGATGCTCTTCACGCATATTATCAATCTTCATTCGGGATAACTGTCCGAAAGTGAGCGCTCTCTGAATCGCAAGTCCAGGATCATTTGTATGAACATGAATCTTCACTACATCATCATCCGCTACACATACGATAGAATCACCGATGGAAGACAGATATTCTTTAAACTCGTGTTCATCCTGCTCTGTAAATTCTTTTTCTGTAAGAATGATAAATTCTGTACAATAGCCAAATTTGATATCGGCAGTATCCTCTGCACTGATCTTCGTTACGCCTGCTCCTGCACTTGGAGCAATTGCACTGTAATCAATCTCTTTTCCAAGGAACGCGTCATATGCGCCTTTGATAACTTCCAAAAGTCCCTGTCCGCCGGAATCAACAACTCCTGCTTCTTTTAATACCGGAAGCATATCCGGAGTTTTCGCCAACACTTCTTCTGCATAGGAAATAACTGCCGGAATAAATTCTTCCAGATCATCTGTCTCCTGCGCCATCTCAGAAGCTTTTTCCGCAATTCCGCTTGCCACAGTAAGAATAGTACCTTCCTTCGGCTTCATAACTGCCTTGTACGCAGTCTCTCTGGCTCTGTTACATGCCGCTGCAAGAGCGATCACATCAATTTCTTTCTCCTCACGGATTGCTTTCGTGAATCCACGCAGAAGCTGAGATAAAATAACTCCTGAGTTACCTCTTGCACCACGCAAGGAACCGGAAGAAATTGCTTTTGCAAGATCTGCCATCTTCGGGTTCTGAAGAGCGGTTACTTCTTTTGCCGCAGCCATGATTGTCAATGACATATTGGTTCCTGTATCTCCATCCGGTACCGGAAATACATTTAATTCGTTGATAAATTCCTTCTTTGCCTCAATATTTTGTGCACCTGCCAAAAACATCTTGGCAAGCATATCCACATTTATAGTTTTTGTAGCCACTTCTTTATGTTCCTCCTTAACTAATCAATGACTCTGACGCCTTCAATGTAGATATTGATCTTATCTACCGGCATGCCGGAAAATTCTTCCACCTTATATTTTACATTGCTGATCAAGTTCTCTGTTACCGCAGAGATGCTTACACCATAAGCAACAATAATATGGAAATTCAGACTAATATGATTCTCTTCAGAGATTGTCGCCTGAATTCCACGAGTCAGACTCTCTCTCTTTAATAAGTGGACCAAACCGTCTTTCACATTGACAGCAGCCATACCTACAATACCAAAACATTCCACTGCGACTGTTCCGGCGTATTTTGCGATCACCTCAGGATCAATTGTTATAATACCAAGATCTGTACTAACGCATCCTTTCATATCTAAGCCTCCACTTCTATTATTCCATATATTTTAATCATATACTTAATGTTTACATTATAAACTGTTTTACCTGATTTTACAATTAGAAAGTTCCTGCTTTCTTCTAATCGTTATACACGCGTCACGCCCACATTCCGTCAAGGTGAGACTCCTTAGAATGTATAGCAACAAAAAACTCAGATTCCAAAAATGAAATCTGAGTTTTTGATTTACGTCACATATCGAATTAAGCACGCTCAACTCTGCCTGATTTCAAACAAGAAGTACAAACATACATTTTCTTTGTAGCTCCGTTTTCTGTCTTAACACGAACTGATTTTACGTTTGATTTCCACATCTTTGGTGTTTTTCTATTAGAGTGGCTTACGTTATTTCCAAAGTGAGCACCCTTTTCGCAAATAGCACATTTTGCCATGACTGCACCTCCTAACGATCATAATAAGTCTTTCTACAGACTCGCAACATTGACATTGTAGCAGAATCTTTTTAAAAATGCAAGTACTATTTCACAATTAGCATTAAAAATTAGCAGTTAATTTAACAGCAAAACAAGATATATCCTGCCAGCAAACAGAGAATGATACTTAGCACTTCCACGAATGTATTTGGTAAGATCATTGCAAGGACAAGTCCTACCGCCACCCAGAACAGGGCAAATCCTATGACTTTTTTCATCGCTTTATTCCCTGTGCATTTTCTACTATTCTATGTCTGAATGCCGTCTGCTATGACAGTAACGTTTTATACTTCCTTGGATTCTCCATCCAGAATGTCGGCTACGTCCCGTTCTGTCATCTTTTCATCTTTCCCTGAGCTGAATTTATCAATCGCATCCGGGATCATATCCAGAATCTTTGTCATTGTATCCTGATTTTTAATATTTACAAGCTTTGTCTTACCGTTCTGGATAACAAGAACCGCACACGGAGTCATCTTGCCGCCCAAACCACCGGCGCCTTTTTCTTTTTTATCGCCGTTAAAAGCACCGGCGCCCACGCCGAATGACACATCGATCAGCGGAAGAATGATCGTATCTCCGATATGGATTGCATCACCTACAACCGTCTTAGAAGAGACGATTCCGTTCATTCCCTGAAAAAGAGCGTCCACAGTTCCTTTAAAATTAATATCTGCCATAATGCTTCCTCCTTATTTCCGGCATGTTTACCATTCAAAATTTTTTATATCTTTGTATGAGCTTCTCACATCTTTATTCCAGAATAATCTCCACGCCACGCTGGCAATGTGACTTACCTTAACTTTTCCGCAGACTGCAAATCTTCCCTGAAACACTTGATGTTCAAAATCAGGAACGATCTCTGTTTCTTCACTCATAAACGGATAGAGAACCGCCAGAACCGCCAAAAGCTTACCTGTATAAGAAGGATCGTCAAAACCATATCTTAAAACAGCTTCTATCTTCTTAGGTTTTAACTTCTTAAGATACCACAAGAGTTCCTTCTTTATGCCTTCATAGGCTCGAATGTGAGTTTCGTCCTGAACAAACTGTGTCAGCTTGTCCTTTTTTTCTGTCAATAACTTTATTTTATCACACAATCCCTGAATTGTACATTTTATCTTTTTGATAAAGGTTTGAATTTTTTGTAATAAGCCATCCCGTTTTTTCTTAACTTTTTCTGAGTTTTCTTCATGTTCTTCAGCATCTGAGGATATCGCTTCAACAGCTTCTTCCAGATCTTCTTCAACTTCTTTGAATTCCTCCTGAATGCTTTCACCGCTCTTAACTTCTTCTGGTTTTTCACCCACATTTTCAGGAATCGGTTGCCCTTCCTCCTCTTCATTTTCATTCTGAATGCCTCCCTTTTTTCCGGCCATCCGTTTGAACCACGCAAATCGGATACGCCACATCAGTTTCTGATCTTTATAATATACATCTGCCCGAAATAGATGTAACAGCCATGTAACTTTTATCTTGCCCTTTAATGATGCGGCAGTTCCTTCTGATCTGCCTTTGATTTCATACCGAAAAGGGACAAAAAGAACAATACAAAGCAGCAATACAAGTATTCCCAGTATCGCTGTGATTATAATTCCTATGATTTTTAAGACGAACAACAATATATGTAGCATTCTATTCTTCCTGCTCTCTGTCTAATATATAAGAACGGATATCCGCGCTCTTTGTCTTATTATACACTTCCTGTGTGATTTCTTCCACCAATTCTAGTGCTTCTTCGTAATCTTTGGAAATTCCCACCACAAAGAGATTCTCTCTATGGAAAACCGGCTGTAAAAGCAGAAGGTATCTATGTATTTCCAACTGATTTTTTTCATCGGGAGCAAGAGTCACAAGAAAAATTCCCGGAAGAATTTTTCCTGCCTCTATCTTTTGTATGATTTTATCTTTTTTCTTTTCAAGTCCTTCTGACAAATACAGGTGTTTATAATATTTCATACAGAAAACCTCTTCTTCTATGACTTAATAATAAGCGTCAAATACTTTTTTCGCCACATTCACGGCTTTTGCTGTACCGTCAGAGCCTTCAATGATCACACTGATTGCCAGATCCGGATTGTCTACATTCGACATACCTACAAACCACGAATGGTCCTTTTCTTTGTCGGAGCTATATTCTGCAGTTCCCGTTTTGCCGGCAGCTGTATAACTCTGTCCGGAAAGTACGGAAGCTGTTCCGTACTCTACAACACTTGTCATATAGTCCTTAAGCTCTGCGGCTTCGCCGGATGTCATAAGGTCTTTGTATTTCTCCGGTTTATTTTCATCAATGATCACGCCTTTATAATTTGTAACCGAATCCACAAGATAAGGCTCCATCAAAGTTCCACCATTCGCAATCGCAGAAGTAATCAGCGCCATATGATAGGGACTCACCTGCGTCTGCCCCTGTCCCATCGCAGTCATCATTTTTTCTGCGGTTCCGGCATCTTTAGACAGCGTAAAGGAACTCTTCTTGTAAGGAAGAACACTCGGAAGCTTGGAATTAAACAACAATTCTTGTGTTGTCTGCTGGAATTTCTCTACATCCAATTCCTGTCCCATATTGGAAAAGGAAGTATTACATGAATAAGCCAGACTGTCTCTGAAATCTACTGTTCCGTGTACTTTTCCTCCGAAACAATGAATGGTATTTGAACCACTGTCAATCTCTCCGGTACAATTGTAAGAATAAGAGGATACATCCGGGTTCTCTCTCATATATTCCAGAGCTGTCACGATTTTAAACGTTGACCCCGGCACATAATGTCCCTGGGTAACACGGTTTAAGAGAACCGCTTCTTCATTCGTATTCAGACTTTCCCAGTTTTCTGCCACACTGCCCGGATCAAAATCCGGCTTAGATACCATTGCAAGGATTTTACCAGTATCCGGCTCCAGCACCACAACTGCTCCCTTGGAACTTCCAAGTGCATCGTAAGCTGCTTCTTGAAGATCGACATCCAATGTTGTCACAACGTTATCTCCGATATTCTTCTCATCCTTGAATTCTTTCGCTATTTTTTCCAGAAAAAATGCATTGGATGTAAGAAGTTCAAAATTCATCTCTGATTCCAGTCCTGATTTTCCTTTGTCCGAATATCCTACTACATGAGCAAACATATTTCCGTAAGGATATTCCCTCGTCTCTGTTCCATCCTCTGATGTTGTTGTCTGTGCAAGCACTTTGCCGTTCTTGTCAAGAATCTTCCCTCTCACGACACGTTCTGCCAGAGAGTCCAGTCTTGCATTGTGTGAATTACGGATCATATCACGACTTTTCACAACATTGAAATAACACAGATATCCCATCATCACAAGGAACAGTCCGACAAACACATACGTAACTCTAGCGAACTCTTTGTTTCTTGCGCGCTTTTTCTGTTTGCGGCGCTTGTCTTCTCTGCGGGCTTCTTTTTGCTCCTTCTTTGACATTTGCCGGCGCTCTTCTTTTTGCTTCAATTTTCTGTCTGCTTCCCTTAGCTCGTAGCCTTTCTTTTTTCTTTCTTTCAATGTCCTCTTCCTCGTCTTCTCTTAATAAATAAAGTCCCTGTATGATCGCGAACATAATGATCGTACTAAATAAGGAGCTTCCGCCATAGCTGACAAGCGGAATCGTTACTCCCGTGGAAGGGATGAATTTCGTCACACCTCCGATGGCAAGAAATGTCTGGAAAATGTAACAGGTTCCAAGTCCGAGTGCCACCAGCTTATAAAAAATATTGTGGAGCTGCATGGCAATATTTAAAAACATTACATATACGCTCACACAGATCAGCGTCATACATAAGGCGAAAATAATACCAAGTTCCTCTGCAATAGCCGCAAAGATAAAGTCAGATTCTCTTACCGGAATTGACATTGGCTCTCCCTGAAACAGTCCCATACCGAACCAGCCTCCGGTACCGATCGCAAAAAGAGACTGAGCAACCTGGTAACCTCCGTTGTCATACGCTGCAAGCGGATCTTTCCACGCAAGCACACGGACACGTACATGGTTAAACAAATGGTATGCCACTACCGACGCCGCACTTCCTGCACCTAAACCGGCAAGGATATAGAGCGGCTGTCTTGTTGCCACGTAAAGCATCGTAAGATATACCATAAAGATGATCAGCGCAGCTCCCAAGTCCTTAGATGCAACTAAGATCAATACATGAAACGCTGCCAGTGCTGTTGTAATCACAACGTTTTTAAATTCCAGTGATTTTTTGAAACTGGAAGCTACAAAGAATACGAAAACAATCTTAACCAGTTCCGACGGCTGAACGCTGATTCCTGCAATATCAAATCCAAGCTTCGCTCCATAGGAGACTCTTCCTGCCACTACGACCGCACCAAGAGACACAATACCCACAACTGCATAGAGCGTTCTCCATTCTGAAAAAAACTTAAACTTTCGAATGAGGACAGGAACTATAAAGCTAAGTCCGATAGAACCTGCCGCAATCAAAAATTGTTTCATGGCAATATCGTAATCCAATCTTGTCAACATGATCAGACCAATGCACAAGAGCATACACATATTATTAACGACCAGTCTTGATACTTTCGGATAGATCAGGATATACAGCAAAATAGTGGCTCCAAGAAGTACTACTTGTGCAAGATAGAAGACAAGCATCTTTATGTCTTCTGTTTCCAGATACATTACTAAAAATGCTATGATATGGATCATAAACATCAACACATTCTGCTGTCTTAAAAGCTGCCGCTTTTTATCCGGATCTTGATAGCCAAAGATACTAAAGCATAGAAATGTATACATTGTAATCAACAATATAATACTGTATTTCGACAGCTCTACAATTATATTTACCAAAGTCTCACCTACTTTACTCCTCGCTTAAAATGACCTTTTGTATACTCTATAGCCGGAATTCCCACTTGCTTCCCATCCAGAAATGTCTGAGCATAAAGATCTGCGATTTTTTTCATCTCTTTTGCTGACTCCGTCACAAAATCAAGCCGAAGTTCTGCCGGACAGAGTCTTCGGATTTCTTCTGCCTGATGAAGCAGCATTAACGGAATCGGATTATAAATTACATTATAACAGTATTTACAATAATTTTTAACTGCAAATTTTTTTCCTCTCCGATCGGTCAAATATAAAACATCTTCCTGTTTTTTGCACCCTTCTGTATTCTTCTTCACACAATTCGCCGTAATCATCACAGGCTGGTAACCATATGCTATGAAAACGCCATCTGTTATATCAAGCCTCTGCAATTCTCTGTCATTTAGTTCCACCGATGCCGTGTATTGGTCTACGCCTTGTTTTTTAAGAAATTCTTTGCTCTCCTTATTAAAGACATAGAGGTTATAATCTCCGATGATTTCTTTATCATATCCGTGCCTTGCCAGCCATTGAAGAGTTTCATAATTACGAACCAGCACGCCGTCATAGCAAGTCACAAGTTCTGGATAATTTTGTTCTATATACTGCATCGTATTGTGCCGGCAGATATACGGAAGCGCCGCATAGACCTTCTTATCTGCCGCATTGCATAATTCCCGGATCCCTTTGTCAAAAATAAGGTTACTTTCCACATAGACAGCATTCAGACGCTCGTCACCAAGAGCTGTTTTACACTGTGCATAGTCGGACACAAACGCCGTAAGGCGCAGCTTGTTCTCTTGGCCGATGCTTTGCCTTTCTTCAATGTTCTGCCCTTCCATGTCAGCTTCTTTCACATCTTCCGGCTTCTCTTTCTGATGCTGTCTTACCGGTTCCTTTCGATGCCACGGTTGAACGACCGCCTCTTCCAAAGCTTCTATTCCCTGTCTTCTCAATTCATTGAGCGCCTGCATCGGAAGGAAAATATTTCCGGTGATCCTTACTTCCAGCTTCTCAAACTCTACTTCTGTCTCGCCGGTCTTGTTCATCTGCTTTCGAATCCGTTCTTCCTGAAGCGGCTGATTCTTGGCAGTCTGTACTACCTCTCCCAGAACAGACACCTGAATCTCATCAAAATTCAAATCCAGTTTAGCACGGTTCCCTTCTGAAAGTATTAATTTACCATTAATTTTTTCTTTTATTTTATAATTTGCCAGATTCGAGACTTCCTGAATTCCATCTTCCACCCGACCGGTGGAAATCATATTTTTCCCATTGTGTTGTTTATAATAGCCGGAAGAATAGCCCCGCCTCTGGTATACCCCTTCTAAAACCTTACGATCCTGCACTGATACCTGATAGCGCGCCGCACCTTCCGACAAATAGAGATCCGCATACTTTCGGTACATACTTACAACGGTATATACATAATCCGGCTGTTTCATACGCCCTTCAATCTTAAAGGAATCAATTCCCGCTTCAATAAGTTCCGGGATCATATCAATCGTACATAAATCCTTCAAGCTCATGAGCTCTCTCGGCTTTTGTCTTTCTACACTATAAGAAAGGCGGCATGGCTGCGCACATTGTCCGCGGTTTCCGCTTCTTCCGCCGATCATACTGCTCATCAGGCACTGACCGGAATAGCAGTAACACATTGCACCGTGTACGAAGCATTCAATCTCCAATCCGGTCTCTTTCTTCATGGAACGGATTTCTTCCAGACTTAATTCTCTTGCCGGAACAATTCTTTCTGCCCCTTGCGCTTTAAAAAATTCTGCTCCCTCTGTCCCTGTCACTGTCATCTGTGTGCTGATATGGATTCCAAGACCCGGAAACCATTCCCGGATCAGAGAAAGTGCACCTGTATCCTGTACGATCACAGCGTCAAGCCCTTGACAATAATACGGCATCAGATATTTATAAAGTTCTTCCACTTCTTGATCTTTGAGTAAGGTATTAACTGTCATATAGATTTTTCTGCCATGAAGATGCACATAATCAATAGCAGCAAGAAGCTCTTGCTCCCCAAAATTGTCGGCATAGGCTCTTGCTCCAAAGCGACTTCCTCCTACATACACTGCATCTGCCCCGGCACAGACAGCTGCTTTCAAGCTCTCAAGAGAACCTGCCGGCGCCAGAATTTCTATCTTCTTTTGTGGAACACCTTTCCTCTTTGTCATCTGTATTCCCTTTCTATCTATATATCTATTAATTTTCTCTCTATCAGTAGAAAAGGCTGTCCAAAGACAGCCCTACTTCTTTTTATTCTTCATTTCAGTTTCTAACTGAACAATCTTCATTTGAAGCTCTTTATTTTCTTCCTTCAGCTTGTCCATTGCTTTTTCTGCATTCTCAAGCTTGATCTGAACAGATATTAACTCATGCTTCAGATCATACATGTCTTTATCTTTTTCTTCGATATCATTTTCCAGAGTGCTCCCCTGCTTCTTTGCCTTAAAATAATCATCAGCAATATTAAGTGCGAGCAGCACGCTTCTTGTCTCTGCGCTCTGTTTGCGATATCCTTCACTGCTTGTACATTCGTCTAACTTGTGGTTAATATAAGTTGACACTTTCTGTAAATACTCTTCACTTTCAAATCCGCTCAAGGTAAATACCTTTCCGCCGATCAATACTTCCGTAAAATTTTTTGATGATGCCATAACAGCCTCCTGCAAATTTCTAATTTCTATAACCTATTATAAACTAATATTCCTATAAAAGACAACTATTTTTCATTATTTTCATAGGAAATTCCCAAATGTCCGTAAGCTTTTTCTGTCACAATACGGCCTCGCGGCGTCCGCTGGATAAAACCATTCTTAAGCAGATAGGGCTCATACACATCTTCAATGGTCCCCGCATCTTCGCCGATTGATGCCGACAATGTATCAAGTCCTACCGGACCGCCTCCGAATTTCTCTATGACCGTAAGAAGAAGATCCCGGTCTGTCTGATCCAGACCTTCTCTATCCACGTCAAGAAGATCCAGGGCATAATTGGATACTTCTTCCGTAATATATCCGTCGTATTTCACCTGTGCAAAGTCTCTTACACGCTTCAACAGACGGTTTGCAAGTCTTGGTGTCCCGCGGGAACGTCTTGCAAGCGCGTCTGCTCCACGTTCATCAATTCCTACACCAAGAACCTTTGCCGAACGCAGAATGATCGTCTTCAGCTCTTCAATCGTGTAATATTCCATCCGGTTTACAACTCCAAAACGATCCCGAAGCGGAGCTGTCAACATACCGGCTCTTGTCGTAGCTCCCACAAGTGTGAATTTAGGAAGATCCAGACGGATAGATCTCGCAGTGGCTCCTTTGCCGATCATAATGTCAATGGCATAATCCTCCATAGCAGGATACAACACCTCTTCCACCTGACGATTCAGGCGATGGATCTCATCTACAAACAGTACATCCTTCTCTTGAAGGTTATTTAAAATTGCCGCCATCTCCCCCGGCTTTTCAATTGCCGGACCAGAGGTAATCTTCACATTCACATGCATTTCGTTGGCAATAATACCGGCAAGCGTCGTTTTTCCAAGACCGGGTGGTCCATAGAAAAGCACATGATCCAGCGCATCGCCTCGGTCTTTTGCAGCCGCAATATAGACTTTCAGCATTTCCTTAATCTTCTCTTGTCCAATATAATCATCCAGAAGCTGTGGTCTTAAGTTATTCTCTATCTTGATATCTTCTTCCAGATTTTCTGTTGTAATAATTCGTCTGCTCATTCTCTTCCACCCTACATCAGAACATCATATTCTTCAATGCTTTTTTAAGTACGGTCTCTACATCTGTATCTTCTGATATTTCCACCTGTTTTACCGCTTTCAAAGCTTCTGTACTTCCATAACCTAATGCAACAAGCGCCTGTACCGCTTCACTTTGTACGCCGCTATTACTGTTTTGTGCAGCTGCGCCTGTTTCTTTATCAGAAACTGCATGATCCAATGCATCCTCAATGCTCAATTTATCTTTTAGTTCTAAGATCACTTTCTCCGCTGTCTTCTTTCCAATTCCCGGCGCTGCGGAAATTGCCTTTACATCATTTGATAAAACTGCAAATCGAAGATCATCCGGCGACAATACAGATAAGACCGCCTGTCCTCCCTTCGGACCGATCCCGTTCACACCGATCAACAACTTAAATACCGCCAGATCGTCTCTTGTGAGAAAACCAAATAATTGCATTGCATCTTCCTTCACATTCAAATAAGTATGAATACGCACTTCAGAACCCACCGGCGGAAGCGCGCTCATAGACTGCACAGACATAAAGATCCCGTAGCCTACTCCTCCTACATCCACGATTATACGATCTTCTTCCAATGCAGCCAATTCTCCCCTTATATACTGAATCATAAACTCCTCCTAAAATCTCAGATTAGCAAGCCGTTTCAACATACTGTCTGAAGCGATCCCGATCAAAAGCCCCGTTACCAGCCCTGCAACAAGAAGTACCGGAAAATAATACATTACGCTAAATGTTTCTACGATCAACGACGCTATAATTAACTGCCCCACATTATGAAACACTCCTCCGGCAATGCTGACACCGATCACGCTAAAACCACCTTTTTTATGGAGGAGCGCCATCACTGTAAGACTCAACAAGCCACCTGCCAAACTATAAATAATACTAAAATAATTTCCAAAAATAAACCCTGAAAGCAACACTCTTACAATGGACAAAAGATAAGCTTCTGTCAGATTCATCCGATACAACGCGATCACAATAATCAGATTCGCAAGTCCAAGCTTCACCCCCGGAATTCCAAACTGAATTGGAATCAACGTTTCCACGTAGCTAAAAATCAATGCCAATGCCGTAAATACGCCAAAATACGCAACTTTACTCTTCACCTTTCACACCTCTAGTTTGTGATTCCGTCTAACTGACTGTTTTCTTTACTGTCTACTTCCACCACTACTTTATTCGGAAGGCAGATAATACTCTCATGGTTTTTCGACACCGGCTTCTGGTTCACACACAGCTTATCCGGGCAATTTGCATCCTCCATATCCGCCTCGTGATTCTTGATTACAAGAATGTTGGAACCGCCATTGATTTTAATCTCTCTATCTTCCGCAAGCGAATAGACCCCTTCAATCTTGCCGTTCACCTTAACGGTAACGCTTCCTGCACCTTCTGCGCCAATCACTTCATGGAGCAGAAACGCAAGTCCTGCCACGCACAGAATTACAACGATCAATACCCAGTCCTTCTTCGACATGCGCCTTTTTTTCTTTTCCTTCATATTTGTTAATTCATCCATATTCCATACCTCTCTGCGTTCTATTCTAACACAAGAAAACTGTTACTGCAATCACATGTTCGATTGCAGGCAGAGATTTCTTATGTTAAAATAAAAAGAACATTTGAACTATTTACATTATATTTATGAGGTGTTTTATGAAATATAAACAAATAACAGCAGTTTTAGTATCTGCCTGTCTGCTCCTTGCCGGATGTGCAGGTTTTGAGAAAAAACAGAATCCATCTTATACAGACACATTGTTCGATACTGTCATTAAAGTTCAGATCTTAGGTTCTGCCGACGAAGATGTCCTAAAAGGTGTGAAAAAGCTATGTAAAGACTATGATAAGAACTTTTCTATGACAAACGAAGAAGGAGAACTCTACAAAATCAATCATGCGCAGGGCGCTCCGGTAGAAGTTTCCGATGATATGGTCACATTGATTCAAAAAGGAATTTACTACAGTGAATTCTCAAGAGGAGCATTTGATATTACCATTGGTTCTGTCTCAAGCCTGTGGGATTTTAAGGAAGCAAAGACGGTTCCTTCCAGTGATGCCATTCAGGAAGCACTCACCCACGTCAACTATAAAAATATTCACATCCAGAACAACACTGTACAATTGACAGATCCCTATACTCAAATCGACCTTGGCGCCATTGCCAAAGGCTATATTGCTGACCGGATCAAGGATTACCTGGAAGAACAAGGCGTAAAACATGCAACCATTAACCTGGGCGGCAATATCCAGACAATCGGAGCAAAACCGGACGGATCTAACTACAACATCGGCATTCAAAAACCTTTTGACGAGACAGGTGAATCTATTACATCCGTAAAGATCAAAGACAAATCCATTGTTACGACCGGGATTTATCAGCGGTATTTCGAGCAGGATGGAACGCTCTATCATCATGTACTGGATCCAAGAACCGGAATGCCTTGTAACACCGACCTTTACAGCGTGTCTATTATCACAGACTCTTCGCTCACCGCAGATGCCATGAGTACCGTATGTTGTCTGATGGGCTATCAGGAATCCATGAATGTGATCAGTCAGCTTGATAATGTTGACGCTGTATTTGTCACCGATGATGGAAATATCAAATATTCTTCTAATTTCCAGAAGAAACAGCCAAAATAAAAATCATGCATTTCATAATATAAGAGAAGCAGGACATTCGCCCTGCTTCTCTTTATGCTTTATAACGCTAATCGATTGTCTTTGTATTACAATCTGGCAACTCCACTCTTTCTTGCCGCCTCAGCTACAGCCTTGGCAACTGTGCCGCCAACTCTCTCATCAAAAGCTGCCGGAATGATATAATCTGCATTCAGTTCCTCTTCACTGATCAGTCCCGCAAGCGCCTTAGCCGCCGCAATCTTCATCTCATCATTGATATCTCTTGCACGCACATCAAAGGCTCCACGGAAAATTCCCGGAAACGCCAACACATTATTGATCTGATTCGGGAAGTCACTTCTTCCGGTTGCTACTACCTTCGCACCGCCGGCTTTCGCCTCATCCGGGAATATTTCCGGTGTCGGGTTTGCACAGGCAAAGACAATGGCATCTTGATTCATAGTTTTCACCATATCAACAGTAAGCGCTTTCGGCGCAGATACACCAATAAACACATCCGCCCCTTTGACAATGTCCGCAAGACTTCCCTTTTCTTTTCTTAAGTTTGTGATCTTCGCCATCTCTTCTTTTACAGGATTCATTCCTGTTTCTCTTCCTTCGTAGATAGCACCGGTCCGATCACACATGGTTACGTCTTTTGCGCCGCTTGTCAGCAATAATTTTGCAATGGCAATCGCTGCGGCTCCGGCACCGTTCATAACAATTTTCACTTTATCAAGTTCTTTTCCTGTCACTTTGAGCGCGTTCATAAGTCCGGCTAATGTAATAATCGCTGTTCCGTGCTGATCATCATGGAAAATCGGGATATCACATTTTTCTTTCAAACGTTTTTCAATCTCAAAACATCTTGGAGCCGAAATATCTTCCAAATTTACTCCGCCGAAACTTCCAGACACTTGGTAGATGGTCTCAACAATTGTATCTACATCCTGACTCTTAATGCACATCGGAAATGCATCTACTCCGCCAAATGCTTTGAATAACACGCACTTTCCTTCCATTACCGGCATTCCAGCCTCCGGGCCGATGTTTCCGAGCCCTAAAACAGCCGAACCGTCTGTCACTACAAGACACATATTGTGCCGGCGTGTCAGATCATAGCTCTTATCAACATCTTTCTGAATGGCAAGACAAGGTTCCGCCACTCCCGGTGTATACGCAAGTGCTAAATCTTCTTTTGATTTCACCGGAACGGTTTCTACCACCTCAATCTTACCTTTCCACTGTTCATGAAGTTTTAATGATTCTTTTGCATAATCCATGATACATTCCTCCTCTTATGCTTCAGTTACCTTAGTACATGTAATTGCAACGGAACCTGCTCCAATATGACAGGACACACTTAAAGACAGCTTGTCCACATGCATATCTTCCACATATTCCGGAAATTTAGCTTTCACTTCATCGCCCCACACAGCCGCATCCTCTTCACTACATGTATAAGCGATATCAATATTAACTTTCTGTCCGGCAAATCGGGAAGACAGATCCTTATCAATTGCTTCCAGCATTTTCTTCTTTGCCGCTTTTATTCCTCTTACTTTTGCAAAAGCATCCAGTTTTTCACCCTGGATCTGAAGAACCGGCTTCAGGTTCAATACGGTTCCGAGTGCTGCCGCAGCAGGCGTAATACGTCCGCCTTTTTTCAAATATTTCAAAGTATCTACCGTGATGTAGATACTGGATTCCATCTTATCATTCATAAGCGCACTGACAATCTCCTGTGCACATACGCCTTTTTCTGCCATTTTCAAAGCTGCCTCTACAGATCTTCTCTGTGTGACAGATATGCGCTGGTTATCAACCACATACACTTTTCCCTCATAGTCCTGTGCAAGAGACATAGATGTGTGGCAGAAACTGCTCAGCCCGCTGGACATAGGAATATGTACCACTTCGTCATACTCTTCCAACAGTTTGTCCCAAAGATTCATCACATCCCCCGGTGAAGGCATGGATGTTGAAATATTAGCATCCTCTTCCAGCTTCTTATAAAACGCTTCCTGTGTCAATGTAATATCTTCAAAAAACAGCTCTTCATTAATATAGAATGGCATTGGTATCACATAAACACCAAGCTCTTTCGCCTCACTCTGGGTGATTCCACTATTACTATCGGTTACAATTGCTACTTTTCCCATATGGTTCCCCGTCATCCTTTCTTTTTATAACCGGATAATCTCCGATACTTGATCTCTGTCTGCCACCATCATTTTCAGGTCTTCCCCGTGATACGGATTATCTCCCATCGTTACCTCAAGCTTTACTGTTTCATATGCAAGACGGGCATAATTATTTTCTTTACTCAAGTGGCCAAGCATTACGCAGCCCAGATCATCATGTAGTATATCACAAAGAAGCCGTCCTGACAATTCATTGGAGAGATGTCCTCTGTCTCCCATCACCCTGCGTTTCAATGGATACGGGTAAGGTCCCACTTCCAGCATATGGATGTCATGGTTAGCCTCCAATACAATTCCATTTAAATTTTTCAGATTTTCAACAATATATTCATCATAGGTACCAAGATCAGTTGCCACTGCCGCGGCTTTCTCCCCATGTTCAATCCGGTATCCGGCAGGTTCATTGGCGTCGTGGGAAATATGAAATGGATGGATATCCAAATCCCCCAGTCGAAATGTCTCATCTGCTTTCACTTCGTGAAGAAGTCCTTCAGGAAGCTTGCCCAATGATTTTGCACATTTGATTCCTTGAATAGTTCCGCTTGTGGCATAAACCGGAACCTCATATTTTCTGCTGAATACACCAAGCCCTTGAATATGATCAATATGTTCATGGGTGATCAAAATCCCGTCCAGATCATCACCGGTAATATCCAGATGTGTAAGACCTGCTTCAATTCTTTTTTTGCTGATTCCAGTGTCTACGAGAAGATGGGTATTTTCACTTCCTATGTAAATACAATTCCCACTGCTTCCACTGGCAATACTGCACATTCTCATGTAGTTCTCCTTGTATCTCTATCTTTCTTCCCCGAATATCTTACAGATCATGGACGATCTTGTCAAGCTGAAGCATCGTTTCTACAAATACTCCATTGTTGTCGATCACTCGGTCACAATTTTTCAGAAACTCTTCTTTCGGAAGCTGCGCTGCCATAATCTCATCAATTTTCTCCGGCTGATACCCTCTTGCGTAAGTCAGACGATTTTTGCGCACATCTTTTTTTACATAGACATACCAGAATTCATCACAGATTTCTTCATAATTGTCTTCTATGAGAAGCGCTGCCTCAATCAAGAACAAACTGGTGCATTTACGCTCTTCTGCTGCAATTTTTCTACGGATTTCCTCTTTTACCGCCGGATGAACGATTCCGTTTAATATTTTCAGTTCTTTTTCATCCGCAAAAACGATATCTGCTAATTTACTTCTGTTGATCTCGCCCTTTTCATCCAGAATCTCTTCTCCGAAATGTGCAACAATCTCATCATATACCGGAGCTCCTTTTTTCTGAAGTTTTTTTGCCACTTCGTCTGCCTGACAAATAGAAGCTCCGTATTTATCATTTAAATAATTTAAAATCTGTGTCTTACCGGCTCCAATGCCTCCGGTTAATCCTATAACTTTCATGATCTTTCACCTCTTATTTTGCTTCATACCAGTTGTTTCCGGTGTGCATATCTATCTCAAGCGGTACCGCTAAGACTGCCGCCTGTTCCATCTCTTCACGCAAAACCTCTTTTACTGTATCAATCTCTGTGTGATGCGTCTCAATTAAAAGTTCATCGTGTACTTGAAGTACTAACCTTGATTTCATCTTTTGCTCTTTTAACCTCTTGTTTACACCAATCATGGCAATCTTCATAATATCTGCCGCAGTTCCTTGGATCGGAGCATTCATAGCAACTCTTTCTCCAAAAGAGCGCTGCATAAAATTGCTGGAAGCAAGCTCCGGTACCGGACGTCTCCGTCCAAACAAGGTCTTCACATATCCGTTCTCTTTCGCATGAGCTACCGCATCATCAAGAAATGCTTTGATTCCCGGATACGTATGGAAATAATCTTCAATATATTTCGCCGCTTCTTTTCTCGTTATACTCAAGTCCTGACTAAGCCCGAAAGAACTGATTCCATAGACAATTCCGAAATTCACTGCTTTTGCATTCCTTCTCTGCGAATCTGTCACCTCGTCAAAAGGAACGTGAAAAACTTGGGAAGCTGTAATCCTATGGATATCTGCCTCCTCCCGATAAGCCTTGATAAGCTGCTCATCACCGGAACAGTGAGCCAGTACCCGAAGCTCGATCTGTGAATAATCCGCATCCACAAATACATACCCTTCTTCCGGAACGAAGACTTTACGGATCATTCTTCCAAGTTCTACCCGAACCGGAATATTCTGAAGATTCGGTTCGGTACTGCTGATTCTTCCGGTAGCTGTTACGGTCTGATTAAATTTCCCGTGAATCCTTCCATCTTCCTGAATATAGCCTGCCAGTCCGTCCGCATAAGTCGATTTTAATTTTGTAAGCTGTCGGTATTCCAGAATCTTCGCAACGATCGGATACTCCGGTGCCAGTTTCTCCAGCACATCCGCAGCCGTAGAGTAACCGGTCTTCGTCTTTCTTCCGCCCGGAATTTTCATATCCTCAAACAGAACTACTCCGAGCTGCTTTGGCGAGTTGATATTAAATGTCTCATTGGCATCCTCATAAATCTCTTTTTCAAGTTCTACGATTTTATCACCGAGTTGATCGCCATAGTGCTTCAACGCCTCTGCCTCTACCTTCACCCCATTTTTCTCCATGTCATAAAGAGTAAATACAAGGGGCATCTCTATCTCTTCAAACAGACTCCACAGTCCGTCTTCTTTCAGTCTCTTTTCTAATTTGGTGGAAGAAGCGTATGCGGTGTACGCTTCATAACATGCCTTCGTTGTAAGATCTGTCTTATCTTCCAAAATAAGGTCCAACTGTTCTCTGGCTACATCTTCATAAGTATAATCGCTTTTCAACGGATTCAGTAGATAAGCGGCAACTGTAGCATCAAAACAATTGTCTTTTCTCTGGAGCTTTAAGAACTCCATCTGAGCCTTCAGATCAAACACAACGAATCTATCCGCCTTCTCCGCAATCATTTCCAACTCATTTAACAGCCATTCACCACTGAGTTCCGCGTTGCACCGGATGCATAGAATGTCTTCCTGTGAAAAAGAAAGTGCGACTCCACCCACACCGGCTTCCTGTACAAAAAGAGGAAGCACATTCTCAAGATCCTTAAAGATTGCCGCACCGACACAGTCAGCCTGCGCTGCCTTTCTGAAGATTTCCATCGCTTCCGTTTTGCTTTCGATCACTCGAAAATGATCCTCCACGGAATTTGCCGGCGCTGTCACATCAAATTTTGACAACAAATTCTTAAACTGCAATCTCTGGAAATAGGCATAAGCTTCTTCGGTATATATATTTCCAAGCCGCGCTTCTTCGAAATCATAAGAAAAGTCAGCATGGACTTCAATGGTTGCCAGCGTCTTGCTCATCACCGCCAGATCCCAGTGTTCTTTTAATGCCTTTGATGCCCGCGGCGGCTTCAATTCCTCTACGTGAGCATATGCATTTTCAATGGAATGATATTCTGTAATAATTTTTGTGGCAGTTTTCTCACCGATACTTGGCACACCCGGAATGTTATCAGAAGTATCTCCCATTAATGCCTTCAAATCGATAAATTCCAAAGGTGTCACCTGATAACGATTCTTTACATCCTCACTGTAATAATCTTCCACTTCCGTTCTTCCCTGTTTTGTCTTAGGAATACGGATCTTCACATGTTCTGTGGCAAGCTGCAACAAATCTCTGTCGCCGGAGATCACAGACACTTCCATGCCCCGCTCTTCACCTCTTCTGGAAATGGTTCCAAGAAGATCATCCGCTTCCAGTCCTGCCTGCTCAATAGTCTTAATTCCCATTGCACCTAAAACTTCCTTGATTACAGGCACCTGCTGGCGTAGCTCGTCTGCCATAGGTTTTCGAGTTCCCTTATAGGCATCATACATTTCATGCCGAAAAGTAGGGGCATGCACATCAAAGGCAACCGTAAGATACTCCGGTTTTTCCTCTTCCAATATTTTGAACATGATCGTAAGAAAACCGTAAATCGCATTGGTATGAAGCCCCTCTGCATTGGTGAGATCAGGGAGCCCGTAAAACGCCCGATTTAATATACTATGTCCATCTATCAATACAATTTTTTCATTCATGATTCTTCTCCATGCATTTTATTACTATTTTATTATCATACACCAATTCAAGAGGTTTTAAAAGTAAAAAAATATTAAAAGAAGGCATTGTACCAAACAACGCCTTCCCATCATTTCCTATATATTTTCTGTCTAGATTGAATACCGGAATTCTTTATCCGTCAGTATTCTGGCAAAAATAAGTCCCAGCGGAAGCGCTGCCATAATGAGTACTGCCTCTGTAAACCAGTGGGATGCATCCATAATAGTGCCTGTTCCCATATTATAGATTGCCTTATACAAGTACATCCCCGGAACCATGATTACAATAGATGGGACTGTAATCGAGATTCTTGGATATCCATAAGATGGCTTTAACATTGACGCCAGAATTCCTGCTAAAAACGCACAGCCAAAGGCTGCAGCCGCCGGAGGTATCCCGATCAGATCAATAAGCTCCAGTCTTAATGTATTTGCAATCGCGCCAATCACTCCTGCCATGGATGCCATTTTCACAGAGCTACTGAACATAATAGAAAATCCGAACACGCCGCAGAAGCTTGCCAAAAATCGAAAACATGCCAATATGCCAACACTTAACCCAAGCGGCTGAAAATCTCCCGGCTTTAATTGGAGAGCGACTGCCAGAATCCATCCGGTCAACGTAGAGGTCAAAATAATTAACGCTGCATATGTAAATCTTTCGATTCCAGACCTTAAATCCAGCTTGGCAAGGTCGATTCCACTTGTAATAAATGGGAACCCCGGGATAATAAACAGCATGGCACAAATGTATCCGGCTTCGTGATTGGCAGACACACCAAATACAAGCTCTAACATTCGAAGTAATGCAGTATAACCAAGACAGGCTGCAGCCACACCTGCTACAACCTGTAACGCAAGTGTATACTTTCTGTGAATCAATTGCACACGAAGATAATTCCCGATACCGGCACCAAAAAAAGCACATAACATCTCTATCGGTCCGCCGCCTAAAAGTAACGTAAATCCACTGCAGGCGAATCCGGCAGCAAGTCCTAACGTCAAAGGCTTATACCCTGATTTTATCTTCTCCTGTTCATCCAGCTTCTTATGAAGCTCTTCAATAGATAAGTGACTGTATTTTTCTGAAAAGTCCAGAACAAACTGTTCGATCCTTGCAAGTTTTGCTGTATTTACACCGGTACCTGTCAGTGTCAGCACCTGGGAATAGCTTTCTCCGCCTTCCAGACAGGTATATTCAATAGACACCAGTCCGATATCCGCTGAACAGGTAACACCAAGCTCTCTTGCTATCTTATTCATAGAACTTCTCACACGCCATGCTCCTGTTCCGCAGGATAACAGCATAAATCCAATTCTTCCTATAATTGTAGATTTCTCACTCAAAGAAGCTTCTTTGATCGGAGTAGAATCATTTTTTTCTCCGAAAGAATGCCATGGAATTGGCATATGGTTTTTATCAATAGATGAAATATCTTCTCTTGTAATCTGCATAATTTCCTCTTCACACTTTATTTTAGTCTTTTTATTCTTTACTATCATACAGAGTATTCATTTTATTGTCAACAAAATGTCAATCTTGCTCAATACATTCCGACCTTCGTTTCTCTGCCGCGAAGTAAAACAGGGGCTGGTCATCCCATCCCCTGTTTCCATGTCTAATGTTTATTTTCACTTAATTGCGGAACCTTTTATTTCTCCTGCTCTGCAAGATATTGTGCACGTCCCTGGTCATAAAGATTATTCCCCTCACTGTCAATAATGACAACCAGTGGCATATCTTCAACATAAAGCTTGCGAAGTGCCTCAGCGCCGAGGTCTTCATATGCAATAAGCTCTGCTTCTTTGATTGATTTTGCAAGAAGCGCTCCCGCTCCGCCAATTGCACCAAAGTAAACACCGGAATACTTCTTCATAGCATCTACAACTTCCGGAAGACGTGCTCCTTTACCGATCATTCCTCTTGCGCCTACAGACATCATCGTTGGTGCATAGGCATCCATACGTCCGCTTGTAGTCGGTCCTGCAGAACCAATCACTTTTCCCGGCTTTGCAGGTGTAGGTCCTACATAGTAAATAGTTGCATCTGTCGGATCAAAAGGAAGTTCTTCTCCTCTTGCAAGAGCTTCACACATTCTCTTATGTCCGGCATCTCTGGAAGTATAGATCGTTCCTGTCACTAATACGCTGTCTCCTGCATGCAAAGTTTTTGCAAGTTCCTCAGTCAATGGTAATGTAATCTTTCTTGCTGCCATCTTAGATCACCTCCGTTTTGTGACGTGTTACATGGCAGTTGATGTTAACTGCACATGGCATACCTGCAATGTGTGTTGGTAACGTCTCAATATTCAGGCCGATTGCAGTTGTCTTTCCGCCGAATCCCTGTGGACCGATTCCAAGTTTATTTACCTTCTCAAGCATCTCTTTTTCAAGATCAGCATAGAATGGATCCGGGTTCTCAGAATCTACCGGACGCATCAGAGCTTTCTTTGCAAGAAGAGCTGCTTTATCGAAGGTTCCTCCGATACCAACACCGACAACCATTGGTGGGCATGGGTTTGGTCCTGCGGTCTCAACAACCTCTAAAATGAAGTCTTTAATACCCTGAAGTCCTGCGGATGGCTTGAACATACGAATCTGGCTCATATTTTCACTTCCGAATCCTTTTGGACCTACTGTAATCTTAATTTCCTCACCAGGCACGATCTCTGTGTAAAGCATAGCCGGTGTATTATCTCCGGTATTGCCGCGACGCACAGGGTCGCCTACTACTGATTTTCTAAGATATCCCTTATCATATCCGCGGCGAACACCTTCGTCTACTGCTTCGGCAAGATTACCACCTGTCAAATGAACATCCTGACCAATCTCAAGGAATACGCATGCCATACCAGTATCCTGACAGATTGGAACCTGTTCTTCTTTGGCAATCTCAAAATTGGTAATAATATTGTCCAGAACCCCCTGGGCAATCTCCCAGTCTTCACAGCCGCGACAGTTTTTGATCGCACACTGTACATCTTCCGGAAGAAACTGGTTTGCTTCAATACATAATTTTTCTACAACATCTGTAATCTGCTGTACATCAATTTCACGCATATGTAAAGCACCTCCTGTATTTTTATATAAATAATTCGAGAATTATAACGATTCCGGCTTACACCACTCGTTATAAGAAAATTCCTATGAACTGGCACGCCAGTACAACGAATACAAGCGCCACCGGATAAGTTGCTGCATAAGCAGAGGCAACATCATCTGTCTCGGTTACACGAATCAATGTGCCAAGCGCCGGTGTACTTGTCATACCGCCACAAATAGAACCGAGCGTGTTAAAGAGACTCAGCTTCAATACTTTCGATGCAAAAACATAGCCTAAAAGCATTGGAATCAATGTCATAAGCGCTCCGTATACGAAGAGAAGAAGTCCCTGTTCCTTCAGAATTTCCACAAAACCTGTTCCTGCCTGCACACCTGCTCCGATCAGGAACAGTGCAAGACCGAACTCTCTAAGACATTCTAACACATGTTTTTCTACTTTAACACTCAGTTTTCCGATTTTGCCAAAATGTCCGAGAATCAGACCGGCTATCAATGGGCCGCCGGAAGTTCCAAGTGAAAATACGGCGCCTCCCGGAAGCGGAATCTGAATCTTTGCCAACACAATCCCAAGGATGATAGCAAGGGAGAATGGGAAGAATCCCATACTGTCTGCATAGAATAATTCTTCTTTTTTTGTCTTTTTAAATTCTTCTTCTCCCACATTGCTGGCAGCTTCAAATTTGGCACGCTCTGCAGCCATATCTGTCTTTAAAAGCTTTGGAATCAGCTGAACAAAAAGCACAACTCCTACTACGCCAAACGGATACGCAATTCCATATCCTACAGATGCCGCTTCAGAACCTGTGGCATCAAGTGCAGCCGCCAGTCCCGGTGTACTTGTCAAGGCACCTGCCATCATACCGACACTGATATCATCCGGCACGCCAAGCAGCGTAATCACTCCTACACATGTAAGGGCGCCGGCTGCGATAATGATCACACCTAAGAGGATGTACGATGTCGCATTCAACTTAAAGTTACGGAAAAACTTAGGTCCGGCAATAAAACCGACAGATGTAACAAAGCAGATGAGCCCCAGTTCTCGAACCAGATCTGGAATCTCAAACCCAAAATGCCCAAATACTAACGCAACAAGAAGAATTCCTGCCGTACCAAGCTCAATTCCGCATATTTTAATACTACCAACCAGATACCCGATGACCGCAATTAAAAATACGATCATCAGTGTATTGGATAAAATATTTTCCTGAAACCATGTAACAATTCCCATGACTCAATTCCTTCTTTCCGTCCAGTTGACTATCTTTCGTGACGTGCATAATTTGGAAGAAGACGTGGAGAAACATCTCCTGTTTCAAGGTGTCCTTCTTTCAATTCTTCTGCATAAGCTTTCACATGATCAAGATTTGGAGTTCCAAGCTCTACTTCTTTCGCTTTTGCTGCCGCTTTCTTTCCTGCATTTCGTCCAAATACGATCACATCCAGAAGGGAGTTACCCATCAGTCTGTTTCTTCCATGGATTCCACCAGCTGCTTCACCGGCTGCAAGAAGATTCGGGATTGTCTTTGTAAATCCATCTCCATCGATCTCAAGTCCACCATTCTGGTAATGAAGTGTTGGATAAATAAGAATCGGAACCTTTCTCATATCAATGCCATACTTCATATACATACGGAACATTGCAGGAATTCTCTTCTCAATCGTACCCTCACCGCCAAGGATCTCGATCATTGGTGTATCAAGCCATACTCCTTTTTGTCCGTCTGGTGTCTCTACGCCACGTCCTTCCGCACATTCACGGATAACACCGGAAGCATTGACGTCACGAGTCTCCAATGGATGAATATATGCTTCTCCTTCTCCATTGACAAGCTGCGCTCCCACAGAACGAACTTTTTCTGTTACAAGAGCACCTAACATCTGTACCGGATAAGCAACTCCTGTCGGATGATACTGAATGGAATCCTGATAAAGGAGCGGTGCTCCTGCTCTGTAGCCAAGTACCAATCCGTCTGCGGTTGCTCCGTAGTGATTAGATGTCGGGAATCCCTGATAGTGCATTCTTCCGGCGCCACCGGTTGCAATTACGACTGTTTTTGCTTTTGCAACAGAGTAATCACCGGTCTCCATATTAAGAAGCACTGCTCCGGCTACCTGCCCTTTTTCGTCTTTCAGAAGCTCTACTGCAGAAGTAAATTCTACTACAGGAATCTTACGGTTGATCACTTCGTCTCTCAAGGTACGCATGATCTCTGCACCAGAGTAGTCTTTGCATGCATGCATTCTCTTTCTGGAAGTTCCGCCGCCATGTGTTGTAACCATACGACCATCAGCATCTTTGTCAAACATAACTCCAAGTTCATTGAGCCATTTAATTGCATCCGGCGCTTCCATAACAAGACGTTTTACAAGTTCCGGTTTTGCAGCAAAATGTCCGCCGCCAAAACAATCCAGGTAATGCTGAACCGGTGAATCATTTTCTTTATCCGCAGCCTGAATACCGCCTTCTGCCATCATCGTGTTGGCATCACCGATACGAAGCTTTGTAACGATCATAACATTGGCGCCTGCATTATGTGCTTCCAACGCACAAGAAGAACCTGCGCCGCCTCCTCCGATAACAAGTACATCTACGTCATAATCCACTTTATTGATATCCACATTTTCATTTACAAGACGACTGGTGGAATGAAGAACTTCTGCCAGTTCGATTGGAGCCTTTTCTCCTTTGTTCGGTCCTACTTTAATCTCTGCAAAAGCTTCTGGATTATAGTCTGGATGATATTTTTTCAGGAGAGCGTCTTTTTCGTCTGCTGTCAGACGTCTAGGCTCTGTAGACATACGCTCTTTTCTTGTAGCCTCTACCTTTTTGATAGATTCCATCATATTTTCCGGGTATGGTGTGTACATACTTTCGCCCTCCTTATTTCTCAATCTCTCTGTTGTTATAAAGTTCTTTCATCTCTGTGATTGGTTTCTTCATGATCTGTTCGATCAGATCGTCATATGCACCTGCATTGACTTCTTCTACACGTTTTTTCAAATGCTCTGTCTCTGCTGCAATATATTTTCCGGTCAAACGTCTCGCAAGAACACCTACATGCTGATGGGAAATTCCTGCCGGACATCTTGTAGAACAGCATCCGCATCCGATACAGTCGAATGATTCTTCTGCACACTTTTCAAATTCGCCTCTCTGTGCATATGCAATATACTGCATAACGTTGAGATCCTGTGTACAAGCATTTGTACAGGCATTACATCCAATACAGCTGTAAATCTCCGGATAAAGTTCCATCATAATCTGCTGAGTAGGTTTGATTTCATTAATATCATAAGTTCTCTTATCTGTCGGGAAGAATGGAATACTTGCCACATACATTCCTTCCTGTACCTGTGTCTGGCAGGCAAGGCAAGTCTTCAATTCGTTATCACCTTTAATACGGTAAATGGTTGCACATGCTCCACAGAATCCGTGACGACAGCCACATCCTCTCTTCCATGTATAACCGGCATACTCCATTGCAGTCATAATTGTAAGATCTGCCGGAACGCTGTATCTTTTACCGCTAAAATATACATTTACCATTTTTTCCATGTTGTTTTGTCCTTTCCTTGTCTAATACTCATTTGGCAGCTCGTCAATCTCATCAAATCGGAATACCGGACCGTCTTTGCATACATATTTTGATCCGATGTTACATCTTCCGCATTTTCCAACTCCACATTTCATACGAAGTTCTAATGTTGTGTACACTTGCTGAGTTGTAAATCCGAGTTCTTTTAATCCTGCAAGTACAAACTTGATCATAATCGGTGGTCCGCATACCAATGCTGTACGATCTGTATCAAATCCTAATTCTTTCACATAATTCGGTACAAATCCTACGTGTCCGTCCCAACCTTCCTGCTCGCGGTCAATTGTAAGATAAACATTGATTCCTTCTGTTTTCATCCAGACTTCTTGAATCTCTTTTAATTGAACAAGATCATCCGCAGAGCGGGAACCGTAAACAATATCTACAGTTCCGTAATTTTCACGATTATCAATCACATAATTGATGACGGAACGAAGCGGTGCAAGTCCGATTCCTCCTGCGATAAACAAAAGATTTTTTCCTTTTAATTCCGTTTCTACCGGAAAGTAGTTCCCATATGGACCACGGACAGTGATTTCATCTCCCACTTCCAGACTGTGAAGATAATCCGTCAATATTCCGCATTTCTTAATGCTGAATTCCTGATATTCTTTGTTTGTCGGTGAAGAAGTAATAGAAAACATTCCTTCACTTACCCCTGGTGCACATACCATCGCACATTGTCCGGGCATATGTTCAAATAATTTTCCGCCCTCCGGAGCATTTACGCGAAAAGTCTTAACATCCGGTGTCTCTTCGCGGATATCCGTGATCACACCTACCTGTGGGATCAAAGTATCCAATGTATAATTTTTATGGCAGTCACATTCACACATTAGTCGTTTCCTCCCTGCTTTTCAAATGCTTTTATTACTTTGACGATATTAAGCGCTGACGGACATTTCTCCACACAGCGTCCGCATCCTACACAAGAATACATACCGTCGTTATTTGCCGGATAATAAACCAATTTGTGCATAAATCTCTGACGGAATCTCTGCATCTGACTCGTACGGTTATTTCCGTGCGCCATCATTGTAAAATCAGAATACATGCAGGAATCCCAGCAGCGGTAACGGGATACACCGTGACCGGTATCGTAATCCTTAATGTCATAACACTGACAGGTCGGACATACAAACGTACAAGTTCCGCACTTCAGACATGGTTTATATAATTCTTCCCAGACTGGAGAATCAAATTTTTCAGAGAGTGCATCTCCTCCCCACCCCTCCAGAGAAAGATTCATATATGGAAGTTTTTCTACAATCTTATGTATTGCGTCTTTTTCAGCTTCCACCGGCTGTTCATCTGCTTCAACAAGAAGTTCTTTCACTGTTTCTGTCAGCTTTTCTCCTTTTTCTGTCAAAGCTTTCCAGTAGAGATCTTCGCCGATCATCCACGTTGCAACATCCGCCGCCGGAGCAGCTGCATCAATGCCGAACACTTTACAGAAACAAGTTTCTTCCGGCTCGTGGCATGCCATAGCAACGATTGTTCCATGCTCACGTCTTGCTGCATAGAAGCTGTCAACCGGATCGGAGAGAAATACTTTATCAAGCACTTCAACTCCCTTAACGTCACATGCCTTCATGCCAAATACAACAAAATTCTGTTCTTTTAATTTTTCCGGCTCTATTTTTAATTTCTTGTTTTCTTTTCTAACCGTATAGAGATTCTCGCTCTGTGGGAAAAATGCATCTTTCGCAGATTTCACGGTCTTTAATGTGTCAAGATCAACTTCTGCTTCTTTTGTCCATGCAGCATAGTTGGTCTGTCCGGCATTCTTTACCGGAAGATATAATTCCTGATTGTCCGCGATCAACTGGAATAATGCGGCCAGATTGTCTTTTGCTATCTTATACATACATTATCCCCTCTTTCCTACAATACTTGGTTCCGCGTCATCAAACGTATAGTTGGTGAGCGGTGCTTTTGAATCTGTGTCAGCCCCTGCCTGAAATTCTCCGTACAATTCATCAATATCTTTGATAAACTTCCGGTTGAATAAATGGAGCGGAATTCCCTGCGGACATACGCGGCTGCATTCGCCACAATCTGTACATCTTCCTGCTACGTGGAATGCACGGATAATATGGAACATCTTTTCTTCAAAAGAATCTGCATTTGCTTTCTGAGAGCTGTCGAATTTGTTACTGTCAAATACACATTTTCTGCAACTACATGCCGGACACACATTTCTGCAGGCATTACAGCGGATACATTTACTCAGTTCTTTCTGGAAAAATGCAAATTTTTCTTCCGGACTCATCGCTTCAATCTTTGCCACTTCTTCAAAACGATCTGCGTCTGTTGTATCTTTTGATTCGCCGATCAGCTCGTCGTATACCATGTGTTCTTTGCCTTTACATACATGGCATCTTTCCAGCATGGCATCTTTGTAATCACAAGTCTTTTCACCGTAAATTGTCTGGATTTTCAAAGTCTCTGCCTCATCTTCGATCTCGGCACCTTCAATATGTTCGATTCCTTTGATTCCCATACTGCGAATCTTTTCAATATCCAATTTTCCTTTACAGCCGACGCCAACAATATATGCTTTGTCTCTATCAACACGATGTTCTTTGATCAGCTGATTAAAACTGTATGTATCACATGGCTTTAAAAAGACCATTGTCTTTCCTTCCAGCTTGGAAGCGTCAATCATATATTTACTTAAATTTGCTCCACAGAATCCGTTATATACAAAATCTTTCAAAGATTCTTCTGTCTCAAAGTAAGCCGGTTCTGGATTATAAGGCAAGTCTCCGGCCTTCCAGCCAAGAACTCTGGCTACGGTTCCGTCTGCCAATAATTCTTTTGCACGATCAATTATTGCTTGCATCTTAAATCCCCCAATCTTACATTCTCGCCAAGGGAATAGATTTTCTCTACAAAACTATTCATTGTATCAGAAAATTTCACACCCTCTGCGGCAGATACCCATTCCACTCTGGTACGTCCATTCTCTACACCAATGTAATCCAGCATGGAGAACAACAAAGTCATACGTCTTCTTGCATAATAATTTCCGGTGCTGTAATGGCAGTCTCCCGGATGACATCCACATAAGATTACTCCATCCGCACCTTTTTCAAATGCTCTTAAGATAAACATTGGATTGACACGACAGGAACATGGCACTCGGATGATCTTAACGTCTGCCGGATAAGACAGACGACTGCTTCCTGCAAGGTCAGCTCCTGCGTAACTGCACCAGTTACAGCAAAACGCTACAATCTTAGGCTTAAATTCATTCTTTTCTACTGACATATTGCATCTACCTCCGCGATAATCTGTCTATTGGAGAATCCCTGTAAGTCCATAGCTCCCGACGGACAGGCAACTGTACATGCTCCACAGCCCTGACACAGTGCATTATTTACAACAGCGATCCGTCGTACTTCACGGATTCCATGATCGTTTACTTCTTTATTTTCATAAGTAATTGCACCGTATGGACATACATTTTCACAAGTAGAACATCCGTTACAGAGAAGTTCGTCTGAATGTGCTGTACATGGGTTCGTCATCAACTTATCTTTTGCCAAAAGTCCGATCGCTTTTACTGCTGCTGCGCCTGCCTGCGCAACTGTCTCCGGAATATCCTTTGGTCCCTGACATACACCGGACAGGAAAATACCTGCGGTTGGAGATTCTACTGGACGAAGCTTTGCATGTGCTTCTGTAAGGAAATTATTTGTATCAATACTTGCTGTCAGCATAGTAGCGATCTTTCTTACATCCGGATTCGGTTCAATGGCAGTTGCAAGAACAACCATATCCGCTTCTTTCAAGATCTGTTTATTGTCAAGAAGATCAGAAGCCTGAACAAGGAGCTTTCCATCCGGTTGAGGAATCACCTTTCCTACCTGTCCTTTGATATAATCCACGCCATACTGCTCTACCGCTCTTCTATAGAACTCGTCAAAGTTTTTACCCGGTGTACGGACATCGATATAAAATACGGTCACATTTACATCCGGATATTTGTCACGAATCAACATTGCATGTTTTGCAGTGTACATACAGCAGATTTTTGAACAATACGGTTTTCCGCGATCGTCTGAACAACGGCTTCCTACGCACTGAACAAATACGATTTCTTTTGGCGCCTTTCCGTCTGATAAGCGTTCCAGATGTCCGTGTGTCGGACCTGCGGCATTCATTACACGTTCAAGCTCCAAAGAAGTGATTACGTCTGGGCTCTGGTTGTAAGCATACTCATCATATTTATCAAGCTTGATCGTATCAAATCCGGTTGCCACAACAATAGCTCCGTACTTCTCTGTTACGATCTCATCCTGCTGTTCGTAATCAATAGCGCCTGCCTGACATACTTTTGCACAGATTCCGCATTTACCTGTTTTAAATTTAATACAGTTGTCACAGTCAATGACCGGTACATTTGGAATTGCCTGAGCAAACGGTGTATAAATGGCGCTTCTTGTATTTAATCCTCTGTTAAATTCATTTGGTGTCTTCTTAGAAGGACATTTTTCTTGACAAAGTCCACATCCGGTACATTTATCCATATCAACGTGTCTTGCTTTTTTACGGATTTCAACAGTAAAATCTCCTACGAAGCCACTGACCTTCTCAACTTCACTGTATGTATAAATATTGATTTTATCATGGGCTGCTGCTTCTACCATCTTCGGTGTCAAAATACAAGCAGAACAGTCTAAAGTAGGGAACGTCTTATCAAGCTGAGACATTCTTCCGCCGATACTCGGTGTTTTCTCTACGATATCTACCTCGTATCCTGCATCTGCAATATCAAGAGCAGTCTGGATACCCGCGATACCTCCGCCGATTACAAGAGCTCTCTTTGTCACGCGGCTCTCGCCCGGCTTCAGCGGTGCGTCTAAATTCACTTTTGCCACTGCCGCTCTCATTAAGATTACTGCCTTCTCGGTTGCCTCTTCCATATCTTTATGAATCCAAGAACAATGCTCACGGATATTGGCAATCTCAACCATATATGGGTTTAAGCCGGCACGTTCTGCCGCTTGTCTGAATGTTGTTTCATGCATACGAGGGGAACAAGAACAGACAACAAGCCCTGTCAAATGTTTTTCTTTGATCGCCTCTGCAATTTTCGCCTGACCTGCCTCAGAACACATATACTGGTAATCTTCGGCATGGACAACTCCTGGTTCCTTTAAAGCCATTTCGGCTACTTTTGCCACATCAACTGTCGCTGCAATATTACTTCCGCAGTGACAGACAAATACTCCTATCCTCTGCACTTAGATCACCTCCTATATCTTCTGAATGCACTGACTAATAACTGTTGTGGAAGCTCCGGATCTAAAAGCTCCGGAATCTCATCTGCTTTCAAATAATCCTGTCCTTTTTCACGAACAACGATCTGTCTTGCAGCATCAATAAGTTTTCCAGGTTTCACATCTCGCGGACATCTCTCCACGCATGCAAAGCAGGAAAGACATTTCCAAAGCGATTTTGATTTTACAAGACTTTCAATATCTTCGTTGATCACATAAGACACAAACTGATGGGGCTTAATATCCATTTCATTAAAAGAAGGGCATGTGGCTGAACACTTTCCACATTTCATACATTTTAATGGATTCACGCCACTGATTTCTTTGATCATCTCTGCCTGTTTTTTCTCAGAACCCATTACTCCTGTACCTCCTTTTCTTTACATTCCGGATGTACACCAAGAGCTTCTGCAAGAAGTTCTGTGAAATAATAAACCGGAATTTCTTTTTCTTTATTCTTATTCAGATTATACATGCACAGCGGACACGCAGTAATCATCATATCTGCGCCAAATCCTTCTGCGCTGTCTGTAATCTTCTTACACATATTCTCGGACATTTCTTTTTCTTTCAGAGAAATGTAACCACCACAACATTCATTTCGATATGGATAGATTACCGGTTCTCCTCCGATCGCACGGATAAAGTCTTCCATGATCTTCGGATTCTCCGGATCGTCGAACTGAAGCATTTTACTTGGACGAAGAAGAAGGCATCCGTAATATGCGCCTATTTTCTTTCCGGTAAATGGATTTACTACTTTCTTTTTCAGTTCGTCAAACCCAATCTTATCTCTTAAAACTTCCAGATAATGAAGCACTGTTGTTTCGCCGGCATAAGGCTCTTTTAATTCTTTCTTCATGTAGTTGTTGGCTTTAAAGCGGATGTCTTCTACATTTTTCATATCATCATTGACTCTTTTGATTACATGATGACACGCAGAACAAATGGTAACCAGTTCCTGGCCTTTTTCTTTTGCCGCATTTAATGCACGAACAGAAGAAAGTTTTGTTGCGATTTCGTCTGTTCCAAGTGGATATACACCGCCACAGCACTGCCAGTCTTCAATTTCTTCCAGTTCAAATCCCAACGATTCCGCCGAAGCTCTGGCACACACATCCAGCTCTACCGCCTTGGTTTTCAAAGTGCACCCCGGATAATAGCTGTATTTCATAATCCTTTCGTTCCTTTCTCTTTATAACTCAATCTGTGCAATCACAGCTTTCAATGCATCTGCGCTTGCTTTTAATTTTTCAACCTCTTCATCTGTAAGCTTCATTTCAAGCTTGCCCTGAATTCCGTTTGGTCCTACTAAAGTAAGAGTACTTAAGCATACATCTTCAATACCGTATTCTCCGTGCATCATAGAAGAAACTGTTGTCACAGATTCGGAAGCAGATAACAGGAAACCGCACAGGCGGCAGACGCCTCTTGTTACCGCATAAAATGTTGCTCCTTTGTTGGCAATTACCTGACCGCCAGACTTCTGAACATAAGTAAGCATTGCTTCTTTGTCAAGTTCTTCAATCTTCTTGCCGAATTTCTCTGCGATCTCATAATAGTCGTCTACGTTGACGCCTGCAATACGTGCCGCAGACCACGGAACAAAAGAGGTATCTCCATGTTCTCCATATACATATGCGTGAATATTTCTCTGCGCAACCTGGAAGTGCTCAGAAAGGCCACAACGAAGTCTTGCAGAGTCTAAAATTGTTCCGGAACCGATGATCTGGTTCTCTGGAAGACCTGAAATCTTAGTAAATACATAAGTCATGATGTCAACCGGATTGCTCACAATGATGTAAAGCGCATTCGGTGCAGCTTTTACGATCTCCGGTGTGATTTCTTTCAGGATGTTTACATTTGTCTGTGTTAATTCAATTCTAGTCTGTCCTGGTTTACGGGCAATCCCAGAAGTAATGATAACAATATCTGAATCTTTAGCGTCCGCATAGTCTCCTGCAACGATAGAGATCGGATCTCTGAAACAGGTGCCCTGTTCAATATCCATTACCTCGCCTTTCACCTTTTCTTTGTTAATATCGATCAATACTAATTCTGATGCGATATCCTGTCCGGATAATGTGTATGCAATCGTTGCTCCTACACTTCCGGCTCCAATGATCGTAATCTTGCTGCTCATGTGTTTTCTCTCCTTTTTGTTATATTTTTAACAAGTATTTTGTATATATTACCATATCGTTAACCTTTTAACAACTACTTGTAAAAAAAATATCGTGTATTTTTTTAAGTACAATTTGCAAAGCCTTTTTCAAAAAGAAAAAGACACCAAATATCACAAATTGCGATATCCGATGTCTTCATTCACACTGCGGATGGTGGGACTTGAACCCACACGAGGTCGCCCCCGCAAGATTTTGAGTCTTGTGCGTCTGCCATTCCGCCACATCCGCTCATTTCGGCTTTCTTAAGCCGAAATTTATTCTATCATAATCTTTTCTAAATTACAATAGTTTTTTTCAAAAAAACATCTTTAAAACAGATTTTAAAACAGATTAAAACAACCCTTTGATTATAATGCAAATAAACGGCTGTCAATCTTTGTAAGGTCTTCCTCGGAAATACTATATACATTATCCTTTTCCTCAACGGTTACCTTCAATTCTTCTTCTGCCCCGTACTGTGGATCTTCTGCGCGTGCTGCTAACAAATCATACATTTTATTAAGCAGCATCTGATTAATTTCGTCCTCACTCGGAACACTTCCGTCATCTGCCAGAAGTTCATTCTGAATTGCTTCTGTAAGCTCGCCCTCTACACCTTCCATAAACGCAAAAGGTTCAACTTTGACAACAACTTCAAATCCTCCGTCTGTCTCTTTTGCATCTCCGACTGCATATTTGGCTTTTGAAAGCATATTCTTGTAAAGCTCACGATATTTTTCTTCAAGCTCACTGGTAATTCCCATGTCCTGTAAGCCGCTGCTTGTAACGATATTTTCAATATTATCATCGTAAAGCTTCTGCACTTCTTCTTTACTGGAATCTGTCACTTCCATATATGCGTCAAAATCTGCCTTGTAACTTGCATCTAATGTCGCTTTTACATATTCTTTGGCATCTTCCTCAGTCATTCCGCCACATCCTGTCAGCATAGATACCGCCAATACCAATACTGCCGCTAATGCCAGCATACGTTTTTTCATCCTCTTCATATCATTTCCTCCTTTGGGTCACTTTGACCAATGCATTATACTGGTATAATAACCTATTTAGGGAAATTTTACAACACTTTTCTATTTTAACCTATTAACTTACTTCCAATATCAAAACAGTCAAATGTTGCGAAATAATCTGCCGGTTTCTCCGCTCTTCGAATCATCTGTACACTTCCATCTTCTTTAAGTAAAAGCTCTGCAGATTTTAATTTGCCGTTATAGTTATATCCCATAGAAAATCCATGTGCTCCCGTATCATGGATGACCAGAAGATCTCCCTTATCAATCTTTGGAAGCATGCGGTCAATCGCGAATTTATCATTATTTTCGCAAAGTGAACCAACCACATCATATTTATGGTCACAAGCCTTTTTTTCTTTTCCCATTACTGTAATATGGTGATATGCTCCATACATAGCCGGACGCATCAAGTTAACTGCACAGGCATCTACACCGATATATTCTTTATATGTATGCTTCTCATGAATCGCCTTTGTAACAAGACATCCGTAGGCGCCCATCATAAAACGTCCAAGTTCGGTGTAAATGGCAATATCGTCCATCTTTGCCGGTTTCAACACCTCTTCATATACTCGTCTTACACCCTCGCCAATGACACAGATATCATTTGGCTCCTGATCCGGTGTATAAGGAATACCGATTCCGCCGGAAAGGTTAATAAACTTAATGTGAGCTCCCGTTTCTTTCTGTAGCTGTACGGCGAGCTCAAATAAAATTTTGGCAAGCATCGGATAATACTCATTAGTAACCGTATTACTTGCAAGAAATGCGTGAATACCAAATTCTTTTGCGCCTTTGCTTTTTAAAATTTTAAATGCCTCAAAAAGCTGCTCCTTTGTCATTCCGTATTTGGAATCCCCCGGGTTGTCCATAATATCATTACTGATCTTAAATAATCCTCCCGGATTAAAACGACAACTGATAGTTTCCGGGATATGCCCGATAGCCTGCTCCAACACATCAATATGTGTAATATCATCCAGATTGATGATCGCGCCCAATTTATCTGCGTAGACAAACTCTTCCGGCGGTGTGTCATTGGAGGAGAACATAATATCCTGTCCGGTCACATCAACCGCTTCCGACAACATTAACTCTGTATAGGAAGAACAGTCACAGCCACAGCCATATTCTTTCAGAATGTTGATAAGAAATGGATTCGGAGTCGCTTTCACTGCAAAGTATTCTTTATATCCTTCATTCCACGAAAAAGCATCTTTTAATGCTTTCATATTTCTTCTGATTCCTCTCTCATCATAGAGATAAAAAGGTGTTGGATATGTTTTCACAATTTCATCTAGCTGGTCTTTTGTCACAAATGTTTCTTTTTTCATGCGTTTTCATTCTCCTTTTTCATTGCAAGTAATTTTATCTCATTAGAAAGAGCAGTTTTATACAGATTTACGAAATTTTTTTGACCGGAATACAGACAGGTATTCATACTCCCCTCTCCGTATTCTCCCGCAAGCACACAGTTGGAATCAACAATCAGTCCTACTGCTGTCCCACGTGGATTCCCAATATATACTTTCGCCCCGTCAAAATTGACCGGCTGATCTGTAATGATCACGACTTTCTTTCTTCTCTCTATCAGGCTTTCCAATTCTTTTATCAAAAGAAGCAGATAATTTCTTGTACAGGAAACATACACCCTCTCTTTTGCTCCGTCAATTAAATTGCGCATTTTATCTAATACATTCGCCGCGCCTTCAATCGTAATATATCCTTCCACACGATCCTTCACCGCAGGCATATGAGCACACAACCATTTTTTATTTTCTTCCATCCGTCTTACGCGATTTTTACAAAATTCATCCAACGGAACCGGCACGTATTTTCTTGTAGTACCTTCTTCCACCAAATAAGAAGCCCCTTTTTCGGTCATGCTTGCCAGTGAATTGTAAGCATTTGATCTGGATATACCAATCAATTTAGCCACTTCATAGCCTGTTGTTTTTCCTTCTCTTAACAGGCATTCATAAATAGCAGCTTCCTGCCTTGTAAGACCGAATTCCATCAATCGCTCTGCGAAAACACTGCTTTCCATTCCTTCACCATCTTTCTTTAGTAGTTCTCTATAGGAACACTTTAATCTATATGTTCTCATCTGTCAATGAAAATTGTAAAATGTCCCTATTAAAAATAGGTCATGCATTTTCATGCACAACCCATTTTCTTTAATCGACTACTGCAATTCTCATCATATTACTTACACCCTTGGACATTCCTACCGTTGTAGGTGAAGGGATACCGGCTGTTAAGATCACAACATCTCCGGTCTCTACTATCTGTTTTGCAGTTACAAGATCAATCGCACTGCTGCAGATATCTTCCGTTGTATGTACTTCAATTGATTTCATAGGGCGCACTCCCCAGTAAATCTGCATTCTTCTAAGCGATGCACCATTAGGGCTTATTCCGATAATCTCTGTTTTCGGCTTGAACTTTGATACCACTCTCGCAGTTGCTCCGGACATAGATGGTGCAATGATGCATTTTGCATTCAGGCTCATTGCAGTTGATACTGTCGCAAATCCAAGCGCGCTGGATGTGCTCTTTTTGCGATATTCCTCGGATTTTCTCAAAATCATCTCATAATCCAGATGCTCTTCTGTATTTTCTACGATATGTACCATCATCTGAAGCGCTTCTACCGGGTATTTTCCATTTGCTGTTTCTCCGGACAACATGACAGCATCTGTTCCGTCATATACCGCATTGGCAACATCTGTAACTTCTGCTCTCGTCGGACGTGGATTGCGGATCATAGAGTCCAGCATCTGAGTTGCCGTAATAACCGGTTTGAAATTATCGTTACATTTCTGGATCAGCATTTTCTGAAGATATGGCACCTCTTCCGCAGGAATCTCAACGCCCAAATCTCCACGCGCTACCATGATTCCATCTGCACAACGGATAATTTCGTCAATATTCTGGATTCCTTCTGCATTTTCAATCTTGGCAATAATCGGAATATATGGCGCTTTCAATTCTCTTAACAACGCTTTAATCTCTAAAATACATTCTGCGTTACGCACGAAAGAAGCTGCAATAAAATCCACACCCTGCTCTACTCCAAAGCGGATATCGTCTCTGTCTTTCTCTGTGATCGCCGGAAGTCTTACCGGAACATTCGGTACATTAACACCCTTCTTCTCTCCCAGCTCACCGCCGTTTACAACCTTACATACAATGTCCTCTCCATTTTTTCCTGTAACCTTTAGTTCAATCAATCCGTCATCAATAAGGATCGTACTTCCGATCTGAACATCATCAATAAGCCCACGGTATGTAATAGAAACCTTCTGTGCATTTCCAACCACATCTGCAGTAGACAATACAAAGGTGTTCCCTTCTTCCAATGTAACCTTTTTTCCCCCCTCTAAGACACCGGTACGAATCTCCGGTCCCTTTGTATCTAACAAAATTGCAACCGGAACTTTTTCCTCATCACGGATCTGCTTGATCATATCCATACGCATTTTCTGCTCTTCATGATCTCCGTGTGAAAAATTGAATCTTGCAATGTCCATACCATTTTGAATCAAACCTCTCATAACCTCTGGATCATTTGTTCTTGGTCCCATCGTACATACAATTTTTGTTTTTTTCATATTTTGTTAACCCTCTCTTTTTTCTTTCCATAATTTCATTTTCGTTCATTTTGACACGTTATTTCACATGAATATGTGTAAATAAGTGTTCCTGACAATACTCGTAGTTACCATTACATTTCGAGCAATACCGAAATTCCAGATTCGGATCATCTAGTTCTGTCCGTCCACAGACTGCACAGCGGTGTTTCGCGCCACCGGCGTAATGATTTTCAGTTCTCTGAGCATGTTTCACATTTTTCTGGAAATCCATTTTACGCTTCATCTGCTTAGGTGTATACGGCTTCACATTTCTGGAGCTTAAGAAAAAAATCAGGAAATTCAGCAGAGACACCGCTGCAGCCAGAGCATTCGCTCTGTAATAAGCTCCGTAATAAGGATTGCCGCCATAACTTGGAAGGAACGCCTGCACAATTGTATACAGGAACAGAATGCCATCAAGCCATGCCAACCATTTTGCTTTGATCGGCAGAATGAAATACACATAAAACTGTGCATCCGGATACAATGCCGCATACACAAGAAAAAGTGACAAATTCAAATAGTTTGTGCCAAGTGGAAGGTTCACTCCAAAAATCAGATAAGCTGCGATTGCCGCGATCACATGGAAGATAACCCCCGCAAAGAAGTATACATTAAAGCGAAAAGTTCCCCATGCCATCTCTAACTGTTTTCCGATAAAATAGTATAACATCACTGCAAAAAACAGCCAGATCAAATTGCCGGATGGCGGCTGAATAATAAATGTCAGGATTCGCCACACCTGTCCGTGCAGGATTGCCTGTGCATTTAAGCTCAAATACTCCATATAAAAAGACGGATTGATCATATTTAACACGTATCCTGTCACATAGAGAGCAACAATATAAATCATAAGATTCGGTATCGCATACCGTCCAAATTTTCGTTCTAATTTATTCAACCAATTCATAAAGCTTTTCTGTCCACTCCTTATATTTATTATTATTTGGCATAGTAATCATTCTACCGTTTCACATTATATTTGTCAATTCTGGCAGAAAACTTTCATAGCATTTTAACATTTCTATAACATTTTCTGATTGACATATAAATTTTTTTTGTCGTATAATGTTACCGGTTATGAAATCATATACATTTTAATAGGTAATAACACATACCTTTTTTAGATAAGGAGTACGCAACATGACTCAAAAAGAACTATATACCCTTGGAATTGATATTGGCTCCACAACTGTAAAAATCGCTATTTTAGACGATACAAATGACCTTATTTTCTCCGATTATGAGAGACATTATGCCAATATTCAAGAAACATTATCAGACCTTATCGGACGGGCAATCTATAAGCTTGGACCGATTTATGCCTCACCGGTGATCACTGGTTCCGGCGGTCTTACACTAGCAAAACATTTGGAGGTTCCGTTTGTACAGGAAGTCATTGCTGTATCTACAGCACTTCAGGACTATGCACCTCAGACAGATGTTGCAATCGAGCTTGGCGGTGAAGATGCCAAGATTATATATTTCGAAGGCGGAAACGTAGAACAGCGTATGAATGGTGTCTGCGCAGGCGGAACCGGATCATTCATTGATCAGATGGCTTCTCTTCTCCAGACAGATGCTTCCGGTCTGAATGAATATGCCAAAAATTATCACGCACTTTATTCCATCGCAGCAAGATGCGGTGTATTTGCTAAATCCGATATACAGCCTCTTATCAATGAAGGTGCTTCCAAAGAAGACTTGGCAGCATCCATCTTTCAAGCAGTGGTCAACCAGACGATCAGCGGTCTTGCCTGCGGAAAACCAATCCGTGGACATGTCGCATTCTTAGGTGGACCACTTCATTTTCTTTCGGAATTAAAAGAAGCTTTCATCCGAACATTAAAACTGGATGATGAGCACACGGTTGCACCAAGTCACTCTCATTTATTTGCAGCGATTGGCTCTGCTTTGAATTCCAAAAGAGATTTGCATGTATCCCTTCAGGAAATGCAAAACCGTCTGGAAGGTAAGATTAAAATGGACTTCGAAGTTGAACGTATGGAACCTCTTTTTGCTTCAGAAGCAGAATACAACGCTTTCAAGGAACGCCATGACAAACATCAGGTTCCGGTTAAGGATCTGTCAACTTATCACGGGAAGGTATTCCTTGGCATTGACGCAGGAAGTACCACGACAAAGGCAGCTCTTGTCGGCGAAGACGGTACCCTTCTGTACTCGTTCTATCACAACAATGACGGCGATCCTCTCGGAACAACCATCCATGCGATCAAGGACATTTACCGTCAGCTCCCGGAAGGGGTAGAAATCGTACATTCCTGCTCTACCGGTTATGGTGAAGCGCTTATCAAAGCAGCTCTTCTTCTGGATGAAGGAGAAGTGGAAACCGTATCGCATTATTACGCCGCTTCGTTTTTCGAGCCTGACGTCGACTGCATTTTAGATATCGGCGGTCAGGATATGAAATGCATCAAGATCAAAAATCATACTGTAGACAGTGTACAGCTCAATGAAGCCTGCTCTTCCGGATGCGGCTCTTTCATTGAAACATTTGCAAAATCACTGAATTACTCTGTGGAAGATTTTGCGCACGAGGCGCTGTTCGCCCACAATCCGATCGATCTTGGTACACGATGCACGGTATTTATGAACTCCAAAGTAAAACAGGCACAGAAAGAAGGGGCGGAAGTCTCGGACATTTCTGCCGGTCTTGCTTACTCTGTCATAAAAAACGCACTCTTCAAGGTGATTAAGGTATCCGATGCTTCAGAGCTTGGCAACCACATCATTGTTCAAGGCGGTACGTTTTACAACAATGCCGTCCTTCGAAGCTTTGAAAAAATTGCAGACTGTGAGGCAATCCGCCCGGATATCGCCGGAATCATGGGTGCCTTCGGCGCCGCTCTCATTGCCCGGGAACGCTATGCCGGCTGCAAAGGTACTACCATGCTCTCCATTGAAGATATTGAGGCATTAGAATACTCTACAACGATGACAAAATGTCGTGGCTGTACAAATAATTGTAGACTTACAATCAACCATTTCAGCGGAGGGCGTAAGTTTATTACCGGAAACCGCTGCGAAAAAGGACTTGGAAAAGTAAAATCTGAAAACAAGCTTCCAAACTTATTTGACTATAAGTTAAAACGTTACTTTGGTTATCAACCGAAAAAAGCAGACAAGGCAAAGCGGGGAGTTATCGGTATTCCACGCGTCCTTAATATGTATGAAAACTATCCATTCTGGTTTACTTTTTTTGACGCGCTTGATTTTTCCGTGCTTTTATCTCCTGCCTCCACCAGAAAGATATACGAACTGGGCATTGACTCCATTCCAAGCGAATCCGAGTGTTATCCGGCAAAGCTTGCTCACGGTCATGTACAATGGCTGATCAATCAAGGAGTAAAACATATCTTTTACCCGAGTATTCCTTTTGAGCGAAACGAATTTGCAGATGCGAATAACCACTACAATTGTCCGATCGTAACTTCCTATCCGGAAAATATCAAAAACAATATTGATGCTATCGTACATGGTGGCGTCGATTTCATGCACCCGTTTCTCTCACTTAAAAGCGAGGAAACCATCGCATATCGGATGATCGAAGAATTATCCGAGAAATTTTCCATTTCTTCGGAGGAAATAAAATCCGCAGTACATACTGCCTGGATCGAACTTGCTGCTTGTCGAAATGATATTCGCCAAAAAGGTGAAGAGACGATTCAATTTTTAAATGAAACAGGAAACCGCGGAATTGTTCTCGCCGGGCGTCCTTACCACATCGACCCGGAAGTAAATCATGGAATTCCGGAGCTTATTAACTCGTACAATATTGCGGTGTTGACGGAGGACTCTATTTCACATCTGCATCCGGTAGAACGCCCTTTGAACGTTATGGATCAATGGATGTACCACTCTCGTCTGTACGCTGCTGCAAACTACGTAAAAACAACAGAGAATCTGGATTTGATTCAACTGAATTCCTTCGGCTGCGGACTGGACGCGGTAACCACCGATCAGGTAGCCGAGATTCTCAATAGCTCTGATAAAATTTACACCTCTTTAAAAATCGATGAGGTAAATAACTTAGGAGCTGCAAGAATCCGCGTACGTTCTCTCCTTGCGGCAATCCGCGTAAGAGAACAGAGAAAAGAAGCGCGCACGATCCGCCCGGCTTCCATAGAAAAAGTGTTATTTACACCGGAGATGAGAAAAGATTATACCATTCTCTGCCCGCAGATGTCGCCTATTCATTTTGACATCTTACAGCCGGCAATCCGTTCCTGTGGATATAATCTGGAGGTTCTGCCAAATGATAATAAAAAAGCCGTAGATGTGGGGCTGAAATATGTAAATAATGACGCCTGCTATCCGTCTCTTATGGTTGTCGGACAAATCATGGATGCTGTTCTTTCCGGTAAATACGATACGGATAAACTTGCCGTTATCATTACCCAGACCGGCGGAGGATGCCGTGCTTCAAACTATATCGGTTTTATCCGACGAGCATTGAAAAAAGCCGGATATTCACAAATTCCGGTCATCTCTTTGAACTTAAGCGGACTGGAAAAGCATCCGGGCTTTCAATTGACTGCGCCACTCGCTGTACGCGCTATGTATGCCATTGTATTCGGAGATATTTTCATGAAATGTGTGTATCGCCTGCGGCCATACGAGGCTGTACCGGGTTCTGTCAATGCCATGCATGAGAAGTGGAAAAAGGTATGTCAGGACTTCGTTTCCCACGGTTATCCGTCCAGACGTCGTTTTAACCGACTGTGCAGAGAAATTATTGAAGATTTTGACAATCATATTGAATTGCTGGATGTGAAAAAGCCAAGAGTCGGTGTGGTGGGAGAAATTCTTGTAAAGTTCCTTCCTGCCGCCAACAACTACCTTGTGGAGCTTCTGGAATCCGAAGGAGCTGAAGCGGTTGTTCCGGATCTTCTGGACTTCCTGCTCTATTGCTTCTACAACCAGAACTTCAAAGTAGAGAAACTGGGATTTAAGAAATCCAAAGCGCAAATTGCAAATCTGGGCATCCATTTTCTTGAATGGCTTCGCAAACCTGCTACAAATGCCTTTGCTGCAAGCTCACACTTTGCTCCTCCGGCTCGTATTCAGAAGCTTGGAGAAATGGCTTCCGAGATCGTATCTCTTGGGAATCAGACCGGTGAGGGATGGTTCTTGACCGGAGAAATGCTGGAGCTTATACACAGTGATGCTCCGAACATCGTATGTACACAGCCATTTGCCTGCCTTCCAAACCACGTCGTTGGAAAAGGAGTCATCAAAGAGCTTCGCAGACGTTATCCGCAATCTAACATTGTAGCTATCGACTTTGATCCGGGGGCTAGCGAAGTGAATCAGCTAAACCGTATCAAGCTGATGTTGTCTACTGCAAATAAAAATCTGGAAAAAACAGTCACAAAATAATAAAGTATCAAAGATTTTTTGTATTCTTAAAAAAGGGGCTGTCGGGAAATAGATAGTTCCAAA
>QFCH01001029.1_pt1 | contig 115188 bp, 96 predicted proteins | sample 5346071 | NCBI WGS metagenome assembly QFCH01 (sample SAMN09062255, study PRJNA434731) | Human gut metagenome, whole genome shotgun sequencing project. | isolation source: stool timepoint B chromium assembly | host: Homo sapiens | collected 2015
TTCAGGAGACGCCTGATCTGGTGCTTCTGGATGTGTCGCTTCCGGGATGCGACGGACTTTTTATCTGTGATGAACTGAGAAGCCGATCGGATGTGCCGATCATATTTGTGACAGGAAATAACACGTCGTTAGATGAGTTGAACTGCATGATGCGCGGCGGTGATGATTTTATCGCAAAACCATATCAGCTTCCGATCCTGCTGGCGCATATCCGGGCAGTGCTCAGACGCAGCGGAAAGGAAAAGCAGTCTTCGCCTGTGCGGCATTATAAGGGCGTGACATTGGATCTGGCATCCGGGATGATTGAAAAAGGTGACAAGAAACAGATTTTGACGAGAAATGAGCTGGTCATACTGTATGAATTATTTCAGGATCAGGGGAAAATCGTGTCCAGAACAAAACTGATCGATCGGTTGTGGGACAACGAGATTTTCATTGATGACAATACGCTGAGTGTGAATATTACGAGGATCCGGGCAAAACTCGATGAGATCGGCGCGGAAGATTTTATAGAGACGAGGCGCGGACTTGGTTATATGATCTGAAAAGCAGTCGGCGGGACAGGCAGTCGGCGAATAGGCAGTCTGTGGGACAGGTGATCTGCAAAAAAGAGTGAGGTCTGGTATGAGATTTGGAGCATATATAAAAGATAAAATGGGATGGATTCTGTTAAATGGCATGGGGATGCTGCTGCTTTTTGCATTTCTTCTTGCGATGGGTAACAGTCTGTCAGCCATTGCGTTGATCTTTTTAGCGTGGGGAGTGATTCTTGCAGGCGGTCTGATCGTTCAGTTTCAGAGCCGAAAAAAATATTTTGACCGTATGGAAAGTATGATAGAGGAAATGGATCAGCCGCTTTTATTTGCAGAATTGATGGAGCCGTCATGGAGATTGGAAGACCGGCTGTATCGGGAGTTGTTACGGCGTTCCAATAAGGCTGTTCTGGAAGAAATACGAAGAAAAGAAGATGAACAGCGGGAATATAAAGAATTTATAGAAAGCTGGGTGCATGAAGCAAAGAATCCGATCACGGCGATGGAACTGCTCTGTGAAAATATGGAACATGAACGGGAACAGCCGCAGATCCGCCGGATGCGTCTGGAATTGTCCAAGGTGGAGGGGCAGGTGGATAAGGTATTATATTATGCCCGGATGGAACAGGTCTGGAAAGACTATCTGATCGCGCGGACGGATCTGCGTAAACTGGTACTGCGTGCGGTTCAGAAAAACCGGCTTGCATTTCAGGACAGGAAGATGCAGGTGAAAATAGAAATGGAATCGTGTTTTGTCTCGACGGATGAAAAATGGGCATTGTTTATTTTGGATCAGATTTTCTCGAATTGTATCAAATACAGCAGGGATGAAAATGGCTGCGTCCGGATTTTTTCGGAAACCGGAAAAAACAAAGTGAAATTGTGTGTGGAAGACAACGGGATCGGAATCCGACCGGAAGAACTGGGGCGCGTGTTCGAAAAAGGATTCTGCGGGACAAATGGACGGAGCGGCAGATATTCTACCGGGATCGGACTTTACCTTACGAAGAAACTTTGCGACCGGCTCGGAATGGGAATCCGTATCGAATCGGAATACGGTCAGTATACACGGGTATGGCTGCAGTTTCCGGAAAGTGATTTTCAGAAGATCGGATGGGAGAAAACCTTTCAAAATTGAAAGATTGCGGAAAGGAAGTCTGATACAACCCCCGAATGTTTCTTGTTATACTTAGAACACAGCAAAAAGTTTCCTTTGAACATTCATAGTGAGCGGAGGAGGCAGGGGAGAAACGAAAGGATGGATAACATGAAACATTTGATCAAAATCTGTGACATTGAAAAATATTATGGGAGCGGAAATAATATAACAAAGGCGGTGAACCGTGTCAGTTTTCAGGTGGATGAGGGCGAGTTTATCGGGATCATGGGCGCCTCCGGATCCGGAAAAACGACGCTTTTGAATATGATCTCCACGATCGACCGGGTGAGCGCCGGACATATTTATTATGGAGATACGGATATTACAATGCTGAAAGAAGAGGGGCTGGCAAAGTTCCGGAAAGAAAATCTGGGATTTGTCTTTCAGGAGTTTAACTTGTTGGACACGTTGACGATCCGGGAAAATATAGAACTTCCGATGACGCTGCAAAAGCAGAAAAAAGCAGAGATCGTGAAGCGGAGCAGGCAGGTTATGAGAGCGCTTGGAATCGAAAAGATCGCAGATAAGTTTCCGGTACAGGTATCCGGCGGGCAGAAGCAGCGCTGTGCCTGTGCCAGAGCCGTTGTGACACAGCCACAGTTGATCTGTGCTGATGAGCCGACCGGGGCGTTGGATTCCAGATCTGCGCAGATGCTTTTGGATACATTTGAGACGATGAACCGAAAAATGGGAGCGACGATCCTGATGGTAACCCATGATGCGTTTTCGGCGAGTTACTGCAGACGGATCCTCTTTTTAAAAGACGGACAGATTTTCCATGAATTGTACCGGGGACAGGAGACGAGGAGAGAGTTTCTGAATCAGATCCTGGATGTATTGGCGCTGACGGGAGGTGAGTGCAGTGATGCTGAATAAACTTGCACTGCGGAATGCCCGACGTTCTTCGAGAGATTATATTGTCTATGTATTGACGATGACGGTGATGGCGGCAATGATGTTTGCGTTTGATTCGATGGCGTTATCTCCGGATATTTTGTCGATGTTTCGGGAAGCTGGTGTGATGGGTGCGATGATCGGTCTGGTCAGCGTGTTTATCGTGGGAATCCTTGCATGGCTGATCCGCTATATGACGCGGTTTATGTTGGAAAAAAGAAGCCGTGAATTTGGAACCTATCTGTTGCTTGGGATGAATAAAAAACAGATTTCCGGACTTTATATGAAAGAAAATATCCTGATGGGGATGATCGCATTTCTGATGGGAATCGGCGTCGGCATGTTTTTGCAGCAGATCCTGATGACGATATTTTACAGAGTGTTTGGGATGGATTATCCGCTCCATGTGCAGTTAAACGGCTGGAGTATGCTTATGACCAGCGGGATTTACATACTGTGCTATTTTTTTGCGCTGATCCGAAACCGACGGCTGTTCAAAAAGATGACCATTGCGGAATTGATGCGGATGGAAAAGGAAAATGAAAAAATCCGTGAAAGTAAAAGTGGATTTGCGAGGATATGGTTTTTTGTGGCAGTCGGATTTTTTATCGTGTATACGATCCTCCTTTTTGGGGAAAGGTATTCGGTTGCGGGAGTATGTTGTATTACAGTCTGTTTTATCGCGGCGGTCTATCTTTTTTACTATGGATTTTCAGCAATCCTCACCAGCTATATCCACAAAAGAAAATCAGGACTCTATAAGCCGGGACGATTATTTTTGCTGCGTCAGTATACGGGAAAACTGGGAACGATGCGTTTTACGATGGGAACATTGACGCTGCTTTTGATGACGGCAATCCTTGGAGGAAGCGTTTCGATGATGTTTGCAAGGTTCCAGAATCAGGCGATTGAAAATTCAGTTCCATTTGACATTCTGGTACACAGTGAAAACCCTGATGATGCGTTTGACGAAGAACTGGCAGCGATCCACGATCAATGCAGAACAGAAGATACGTGGAGTTATCAGATTTATCAGGATGGGAAAAAGGTGATGAACGAGTATCTGTATACACACGGCGGAACCGTTTCTAAAAAATACCGGAATCCGGACGGCAGTCTGAATGAGAAAGCGGTGGAAGAAGACGGATACGAATATTATACTTATGATACTTATATGAGAATCAGTGATTACAATCATTTAAGAGAAATGCTCGGATATGAACCGGTGGCACTTGGACAAGATAAGTATGCGGTTCAGATCAAAGAACGGATGGTTCCGTTTTTGGATGATAAGATCAAAGCGAGAACGCTGGACACTTCTTTGGGAGAATTGACACTGGATGAGATTTATACGATCCCGTTTTCCCAGAATGGAAATAACGGGGCGGATTATCTGATCATCGTGCCGGATGAGGCGGCGGCAGGGATGGACGGCTATTTTTCAGAACTGGCAGTCTCCACAGAGGGGAAAGCGCCGTCTGATCTGCAGCAAACGCTGGAAACGATCCGCCTGAAAAAAAACGGGATCCCGACGCAGGAAGAATTTTACGAGATGCAGGAGCGTGGCGAGATACCGGAAGAAGCCTATTGGGAATCAGAAACGATGGGAGGATTCGGAACCGACCAGATCGTAAGCTGTGCCAGCGACGTTCTGGTGCGGGAGGGCATTGGGATGGATTTGAAGCTGGCGATGTTGTCTTTGGTATTTCCCTTGGCGTATGTCGGACTTGTATTTCTATGTGTGGCGCTTACGATCATGTCAGTCCAGCAGCTCAGTGATTCGTCGAAATACCGTTTCCGGTATGACGTACTTTCAAAGCTGGGAATGAATGAGAAAGAGATCGACCGCCTGATCTTGAAACAACTGGCATTCTACTATCTTGTTCCGGTCGTGATCGCTGTGATCTTAAGCGCGGCGACGGCTGTGTATGCGGGGCATCAGTTTGTATTCTATACCGGGGCAAACGGAAGCGGAATGTATTATTTCGGAATTTCCCTGTTTATTTTTGCGGGAGTCTATCTGATTTATTTTGGAATGCCGTATCTTGGATTTAAAAGAAATGTACATTATTCAGCTTAAATCCAGAAACAATCCGATCCGGGGAGGATAAAAGGTAAAGATGAAAAATAAAAGAGCCAGAAGCGCAGTCAATAGATAAATCCATTTTCGCCGGCTGTCTGTCCGGACCGTATCCTTTCCTTTCCATGCGAATCGGAAAGCAAAGAAAAGACCGAGCAGAAAGACGGCGATATCTGCGGCAAGGAGATGTCGTCCCAATATTCCGGAATAGGTGTAAAAAAATACGGGAATGCTGAACGTTCCGACGAAATTTCCAAGCAGCAGGGCGTCACGGAGCGTATGAAATTCTTTTTCAGGCTGTCGGATATAAGACAGAAAAAACGCATATAAAAGCACCGGGAAAAACGAAAGTTTCATATGCTCCCATATAGATTCATTGACCGGAGCAAAGAGGGCGATGAACAGATTCTGCCCGGAACAGTCGTACAGAAAATGCGATAAGGTTCCGAAAACGGCGGTGAAGAGATAGCCTGCAATGATATAAAAACGCATATACGATATGAACCTCCATAGAAACAGATGATAATATAGTATATGCAAAAAAAGTCAGATTATTGAATGGAATCTCGGACAGAGTGCCGGAACGTGTAAAACAACCCTTTTTTCATATTTTCATGCATGATCTTTTGTACTTCCTCAATAGAAACCGTGTCTTCATTTGTAAGCCACCAGCGGATCAGCGCCATCATGTTGGAAGAAAAGAGGTGCGCATACAGCTCGCAATATGTATGCTTTGCCGATAATTCGGGAGATTCGGTAAGAAGTTTTTCCAGAATCTGCCGGTAAACCAGATCCGTCATTTCGTTGTAAGGCTGGCGCTCAATGGAAGCTTTCCATAAAATCAGATATTCTGTCCGTTTGGAATATACGAATGCCGTGAAATTCCGGAAAGGGATCTGATAATGCTCATCGTCGGTGACGCTCGGATTTGTGACAACGAAGTCAACGTTGACCTGTTGTTTGAACTCCTGCAGGATTTTGTTCAGATAACGATCCAGCAGGTCGTATTTATCCGTGTAATATTTGTAAAAGGTGGAGCGGTTGATCAGCGCCCGCTCACACAATAACTGAACTGTGATTTTTTGGAACGGCAGCTCATTTAGAAGCTCCAGAAGCGCCCGATCGATCTGTTGTAATGTCTTGATGATACGTAAATCTTTTGTAGTCATAATAACCTCTGCAAAGCAACAAAATATATGATAAGTGTTGCTTTTTCAACATATTGTCTTTGGATTGATGATAGTTTCCCCATTTGAAAACTGATAAAATAATAAGGAAATGCATATGTTCTGTTTTATTTCCTCTGCATAAAGAGGGTAGCATAAATATGCGGAAGAATCAATGGCAGTGTATTGAAATATGGATGAAAGAAGAGGGTAAGAAGAATGAGAGAGCAACAAAAAAATATTTCCAAACGGCGCTGGCTTGTGCTTCTGTTTGCATGTCTGACGAACTTATGTCTTGGTTCCGTCTATGCCTGGAGCGTGTTTGCCGCGCCGATGGCAGAGTATCTCGGAACGATAACAGGAACCGGGATCACAACGGCGGATCTGGCGATCGTCTATACCGTTGCCAACTCCGTAGGTCCGATCACGATGATCTCGGGAGGTTGGATCAATGACCGGTTCGGACCAAAAAAAGTGATCCTCACAGGCGGTGTGATGTTCGGATGCGGTATGATCCTAGCTGGGCTGTCAACGTCTGTCGGAATGTTGATGGTGACATATGGTCTGCTTGGCGGTCTGGGACTTGGGATGGCATATGGCTGCACGATCAGCTGTTGTGTCAAATTTTTTCCGGACAAACGTGGTCTGATCGGCGGACTGACAACGGCGGCTTATGGATTCAGTTCGGTTCTGCTTCCGCCGGTGATCAATTTACTGGTAGAAAAAGTACAGGTGAAAATGGCGTTTATCCTTGTCGGGATCACATTTCTTGTGATCATCTCGGTATCTTCTTTGTTTATGTTCTCCTGTCCGGATGGTTTCGTACCGGAGGGCTGGAAAGCGCCGGAAAAACAGGCGGGCAGACAAAAAGAAACAGATAAAGACTGGAAAGAGATGTTGAAAAGCCCGATTTTCTATCTGATGATCCTGCTTTTGATGAGCGGGGCTTTCAGCGGCATGATGATTATCTCTCAGGCTTCTGCAGTGGGAATGGAAATGATCGGTCTTTCGGTTGCGGCGGCAGGGATCGCAGTGTCCGTATTGGCGTTATTTAATTCGTTCGGACGGATTTTGGCAGGATTTCTTTCGGATAAGATCGGGCGTGTCCAGACGCTGACGCTTGCCTGTTTCTTGTCTGTCGGAGGGAATGTGCTTCTCTATCTCTGTGGGAAAGGAGATCTGATCCTGTTTTATATCGGGATCTCGATCGTAGGTATTTGCTTCGGCGCATTTATGGGCGTATTCCCCGGATTTACGGCAGATCAGTTTGGCGCGGCGCATAACAGTGTCAACTATGGTATCATGTTTATCGGATTTGCGATGGCAGGGTATTTCGGACCGACGATCATGAAAAATGTGTATTATGAAAACGGTTCTTACACACAGGCATTTTTGATCGCGGCAGGTTTAAGTGTGTCTGGAATCATATTGACGGTGTTGTATCGGATGTGTAAGAAGAGAGAAAAATAAGATCGCCGGGCGTAAAAAAGAAAAGGGGCTGTCGGGAAATAGATAGTTCTAAATAAGGGGCAAATGTGACTCATGCGAGTCACATTTGCCCCTAAAATTTTTCCGTAAAAAGAGAAAAAGATGGCTAACGACAACCATCTCCTCTCCGTTCCATGTTATAATGGAACTATGCAAAAACAAGATCATTATAACGAATTTTTTGAATTAGGGCAACAGAAAATCAACTTTAGTTTCTTCGAATTGTGTTTACCTGACGACGATCCAGTCTATACCCTGAAAAAAGTGATGGAGGATTTAGATTTTTCTGGCTTATTAGCCAATTGTTCAGATAAGGGAAGAATCGGGTACAACCCAATTATGATGTATGCTGTTGTTACCTACGCAAACATGCGTGGGATAAGGGCTGTCGACCGTATTGTGGAATTATGCGAAAGAGATCTTGCGTTTATCTGGCTTACCAAAGGGCAGAAACCAAAAAGAGATGCGTTTTACGAGTTTAAAAATAAAAAACTAACGGCTGATGTTTTAGATGAACTGAACGGTCAGTTTCTTCGCCGTCTGCAAAAAGAAGGGCTCATTACGCTTAAATCGCTTTTTATTGATGGCACAAAAATAGAAGCCAATGTAAACCGCTATACGTTTGTCTGGAGAGGGACACTGAACTACCATCTTGCAGGATTGTTAGATACGATTGATTCGCTGTATCAGAAATATAATGTTCTGATTGATGAAAATGAGTATGGTATGAAATATGACATTCCTTATGCTCATATGTTTGTGCTCGAAGGAATGGAGAAAGTAAGGGATGTCATTGAAACTTTTGCATTGTTTAGAATGATTTATTGAATAAGATCTTTACCACGCCGCCCTGCGGACGATTTTCCAGTGTGAGAGTCCCACCATGCGAGTGGATTACTTCGGCGGCAAACCAGAGACCGATCCCGTTATGCCCGTCTGCCTGACGCGCCGGATTGTCTCTCCAAAGGCGTTCTGTGGCATGACGGAGCGCGGCAGGACTAAAGCCCATTCCCTCATCGCAGATCAGAAGCTCCCAGCCTGTATCGGACGTCCTGCCGCTGAGAGAGACCTGTTTTCCGGGGGGAGTATGTTCCAGCGCATTTTGGACAATGTTGGAAAGAGCCCGGGAAAAATGGTCTTTCTGAAGCGGATAAAAGCCGGTAAGGTGATTGTCCATATGTAGTGAAATATGTTTCATTCCAGCAAACGGTTCCATGGATCGTACAAGATCAGGCAGCAGGGCAGAAAGATCAAAGGGGATCTTTGGTTCTTTGTTACCGGTGGAAGCATCCAAAAGACCGGAAAGATACCGGTGTGCCCGGGTGGTATTTTCCAGGATCGTGTGAAGCATATGGTTCTGGTTCTCCGGGAGATTTTCACACAGGAGAAGTTCCGCGTTTCCGCCGATCAAAGTCAGCGGCGTTTTTAAGTCGTGAGCAAGTGCGGATATTTCCGCTTCCCGCTGCTGCTGGGTACGCCATTGTTCTGTGAGGGAATCGTACAATGCACGGCGCATTTCATCCATCGCGGCGAGCGCATCATCAAATTCTCGGATTCCTGCAGGAAAAATTGCAAAACCAAGTTCCTGAGAAGTGATTTTCTTGCTTATATCATGAAAAAGTTTCAATTTTGACGTCAAACTTCGACGAAGTAGTAAGACGCTTAAGAGCAGGACAAAAATGAAAGCCAGAAATAACGTGATCCACCAGAGTACTTCAAAAGGTGGAAGAAACTTCCGGAGTTGCGGATCGGTGAAATCTCTTTGATATACCCAGTGGATCAGTATCGTACTTTGATCGACATAGGTGTACCGGATGATATGGGGATCATCCGGGTCTTTTGTTAAAAAACCGGAAAGGCGACCGGCTTCTTTGGAATCTGTATTTGTTTCCAAAAGACTTCCATCAGCGGCAAAAAGTGCGTATTCGGAAAGAAAATCTTCTCCCGGGGTTGTAAAGGTTTCCGGATGGTCAAGCAGCATCGCTTCTGCCTGCCGGTTCGGAAGAGAACCATGATAGATAAAGCCGGTCGTCTGGAGCAGCTGCATGATGGCAAGCCAGAGTACCGCACAAAAAAGCATCAGCCCCAGCATGATACATGCAAAGCGGAGCAGAACGAAAGAAAGGCTTACAGATCGTTTTCTTTTTTCCATTTATATCCAACCCCCCAGACTGTTTCGATCGGAGCGGCATCATGCTCCTTTAATTTTGCACGGATATTTTTGACGTGCATGGCGATGACGGAGGAATCACCCTCCGCATCGAAGCCGAAGACATTTTCATAAATCTGTTCTTTTGTAAAAATCTGTCCGCTGTGCAGGGTCAGATATTCGCAGATCGCATATTCGCCTTTGGTGAGTGGAACCGACTGTTCTTTGATGGTCACTATTTTTGCCTGGAGATCAAAATGAATGTCGCCGCGGATGAGAGCGTGTGTCGGCTGTCGTTTCTCACGCCGCAGATGCGCGTTGACACGGGCGCTCAGCTCGGCAAGGCTGAACGGTTTTTTTATGTAATCATCAGCGCCGAGCCCCAGTCCTTGTACAAGCGCGGCATCTCCGGTCTTGGCTGTCAGAAACATGATCGGACAGTCCACTTCCGTTCTGATGCGGCGGATCAGAGAAAATCCGTCTTCTTTCGGCATCATGATATCAAACAGCAGAAGATCATAAAAGCGGCAGCGTTTTGGTGTTACGGCAGTCGGATCTGCTTCCGTATCGACTTGATGTCCGTCTCTTTGAAGTGCAGCACAGATGAGTGCGAGCATATCCGGATCATCATCTACAACAAATATTTTAGCCATGGCAGTTTCCCTCCTGACAAAAGAAAATTGATTGACTGTTTTCCCTTTGTATATTGACGCTATTATATCATATTTAAAATGTGGTGTGGATCTTCTCGTTTGCATTTTTGGCACATCCACAGGAAGAAAAAGGTGAACATGCCACAGGAAATGAGGATCATTACACTGAGCAGACGGTTTTTCAAAGTGGCAGGATAGTAACCGGAAAACTGGAAAATCGCTGCAATAGGATAATAGGTTCGGTATGGATCGGAAATCGCGGCAAACAGTCCGCCGATGGAGTAGATTTCCGTCACTATAAGCGCTGCCCATTGTCCGTTTTTTCGGAAAGCGCAGAAAGCGATCAGCGGAGAGATTGCAAAAAACACTCCGATCCCATTTGACAGGTATTGCAGGAACATGCGGAGGATCAGTGGGAATGAGAGCGCAGTCCCGTGCAGAAAGAGTTCGGTCAAACAGGTGATGGTGAAGAGCAGGAGTGAAAGTACAAGGGCGAACAGGAACGTCAGCAGTAGTTTCACGGTGGTTAACCTTGCCGGATGTATGGGAATCAGCCGGAGTGATTTTAACGTATCGTCTTCCGTTTCCCGACAGATCAGATAACTTCCGAATAAAGCAGTGATGGATGGGAGGAGAAAAAAGATGCTCCAGGGCTGTACTTCATCCATATACCATCCGACATGCTCCGTATAGCGGTTCGGATCAGCAGCAAAGACAAACAAAGCGGTCAGAATCACGGCGAAGACGGAAATCAAAAGTATTGTGGAACGGCGAAGTTTTTTCCATTCGATTTGAAGTAAAAGGAATTGGTTTTTCATAGTTGGCCTCCTTTGGATCATAAAATTTGCAAGTTAGGATTTCTTTTTCAGTGAGATCCCTGCAATGAGGACAGAGAAAAAATCCCAGAGCAGGATACAGCAGCATGCGGAAACGAGCAGGCTTGGCGGTGACATCGGTACGCCCGGTATTTCCCCGTCTCGGTTCAGGAGCACGGAGAATGCGGATAAAGGATGCAGGCAGGGGGACTGCGGCGCCAGCATAAATCCGGAAAAAATGTAAACGAGCGTAAGACATACCGGAAGAACATATCCGTTGATGAGCGTGGCAGCGGCAAGGAGCGGAAGCATGACCAGCGGCAAAAGAATGCTGATCTCGATACATTTTCTGCTTAGATAGAAAATGGAAGAAATCTCCTGTGCAACACATCCGGATAGATCGGCAAACAGGACTGTCCATATAAATGTAAGCAATATGAAAATGAATGAATATATAAATAGCATGAAAAACTTACCAAGAAAATATTTAAGTTTACCAACAGGAATGATCCAAAAATATGTATTTATGTGATTACTTGATTCCGTGTAGAAAAGTAATGACGAAAGGATTCCTAAAATAAACGGGAGGATCATCCAACAGGTGAAACCGAAAACGGACCATTTGTAGAATAAAACAGGCTCCACGTTTGGTTTCCCAATGTATTTGAAATATAACATGGATAAAAACGGCATGATCGGGGATGCGGCGAGCGTGAGAATAAGACATTTCCGACGGCGCAGTTTTAAAAGTTCGATATGAATAAATTTAAGCAATTCCTTTCCCTCCTGTGCTCGTTTTGAAATAATTCTCCAGATTAACGTTTTTTTCTTTGAGTGTTTTTATACTGCATTCTTCGAGAAGTACACCGCGATCCAAAATCCCGATGTCATCGGCAAGCAGATCGATCTCGGACAGAATATGACTGGAGACAAGGATCGTCTTTCCGTGATCTTTGCAGAGCGTTTTCAGGAAATCCCGGATTTCTGCGATTCCGATCGGATCCAGTCCGTTGGTCGGCTCGTCTAGGATCAAAAGCTGCGGTTGATGAAGAAGCGCATTGGCGAGTCCGAGACGTTGTTTCATCCCGAGGGAATATTCCCGAAATAATTTTTTATCCCTAAATGGGAGTCCGACCGTTTCCAGAGCATTTTTGACTGTATGTGATGCATTCAGGTTTCGAAGCCGGGCAAAAATTTCGAGATTTTCCGTTCCTGTCAGATTGGGATAAAATCCGGGTGTTTCGATCAGGGCTCCAATCCGTGGATAAAGCTGCTTTTCATGTCCGGCAAGTGTCTGGTCAAACAGCGTGAAAGTTCCGGATGTTGGTGGTGTCAGTCCAAGAAGCATTTTCATAAGTGTTGTTTTTCCGGCGCCGTTGCGTCCGAGCAGTCCATAGATACTGCCTTTTTTAATATGAAGATTTACGTTGCTTACGGCAAGTTGACCTTTGTATTTTTTAGTCAGTTGTTTTGTTTCAATAATAAATGATTCCATAATCGACTCCTTTACATGATCGTTTGAGTGTTTATACCAACACTAGCGTCTCTTTTTAAATTTTTTATAAATTTCCGGTCAGAAAAGGAAAAATCCTTAATTTAGATATGAAAACACGAATTTTTATATAGGTTCCAACGAAGTTCTATTCTATAATAAAGTACCAAAGTGAGAAAATGATGCAGAGAGATGTATACAAGGGAGGTATTGCGATGCGATATGACGCATTTCATCCGGGACAGGTATGGCTGGACACGGAGGGAAAACGGATCCAGGCACATGGCGGTTCTGTGATGTATCTGAATGGGACTTATTATTGGTATGGAGAAAATAAAGAAAAGACAACCGGAAAAGATAAAATCTGGCACTGGGGTGTACGGTGTTATACGTCAAAAGATCTTTATAATTGGGAAGACAAAGGGCTGATCATCGAACCGCGAACGGAAGATCCGGATTCATCGCTGCATCCGGAGTCGATGATGGATCGTCCGCATATAATCTATAATAAGAAAACAAAGAAATTTGTCTGCTGGCTGAAGATCATGAATCAGGATGGCACGCAGTCTGAGACGGTGCTGACAGCCGATGATATTTTAGGACCATATACAATTGTGCGGGAGGGACTGCGTCCGCTCAATATGAGCGCCGGTGATTTTGATCTGGCAGTTGCTCCGGACGGAAAAGCTTACTATTATTTTGAACGTGTACATAGTGAGACGATTTGTGCGGATCTGACGGAAGATTATACGGACGTGACGGGATATTACAGCACACATTTCCCACATTCCCATCCGCCGCATGTGAGAGAAGCAACTGCACACTTTACAAGAAAAGGAAAACATTACCTCATAACTTCCGGAACAACCGGATATATGCCGAATCCATCAGAGGCTGCAATTGCAGATACTTGGCACGGGCCGTATACGGTGCTGGGAGATCCGCATCCGGAAGATGAGAGCAGAACGTCCTATCACTCTCAGATTTCTTCTGTATTTAAAGTGGAGGGAAAGAAAGATCTGTATATCGCAGTGGCAGATCGGTGGGCGCCGCAGGAGATGGAAGTGCCTTATGAGACATATGCAAAATTCTTCGATACTATTTTTGACGAAGAGCTCGATCGTGAGGAAAAAGAGAAAATCATGAAAAATCTGATGCAAAAATCGACATGGATTCCGGATCGTGAGAAAAATACATCGATCGCGGATTATGTCTGGCTTCCGTTTCGATTTGATAGGGAAATGGCATATCTGGATTGGAAAGACGAATGGAGGATTGAAGATTATGAATAAACAGGCTTTGAACCCATATTTACCATCTTATGAGTATATTCCGGACGGAGAACCGCATGTGTTTGGAGATCGTGTGTATTTGTATGGCAGTCATGATCGATTCGGAGCGGCAGGATTTTGTCTGAATGACTATGTATGTTATTCGGCGAATGTACAGGATCTGTCTGATTGGAAGTATGAGGGGGTTATTTTGCGCAAAGAACAGGATCCGCGAAATCAGAATATTCCGGAAGATGCGCCGGAGCAGCCTCTGCTTTTTGGTATTGAACCGGAGAAAGCCGAAGATCTGAACCCGAGGGGCGTACATGCCCAGTGGGCGCCGGATGTGGTTTGCGGCTTGGACGGGCGTTATTATTTATACTATTGTCTAGATTTTCTTCCGGAGATCGCGGTGGCAGTCTGTGATACACCGGCAGGTCAGTATGAGTTTCTGGGGTATGTACAGCATCCGGACGGAACGCCGCTTGGCTTAAAAGAAGAAGATATTGAAAATTTTGACCCGGGTGTGTTCATTGATAACGGAACAGTATATTTATATTCCGGTCATGCAGCGATGCGAAAAGAGCAGATGGGATCTGATTTGCAGTCGCTTGTAATGCAGTTGGAATCGGATATGTTGACAGTAAAAACCGAACCTATAGTATTGCTTCCCGATATTTTTCATAGTGAGGGAACCGGCTTTGAAGGACACGAATTCTTTGAGGCAAGTTCGATACGAAAAGTTGGAGAGAAGTATTACTTTGTCTATTCATCTGTGAATAGTCATGAATTGTGTTATGCGGTCAGCGACCGCCCGGATGGCGGGTATACTTATGGTGGAACGGTTGTGGATCTGGCAGACATATATCTGGACGGAAGAACCGAAAAAGAGGCAGTAAATCCACTTGGAAATACTCATGGCGGAATAGAATTTATTAACGGGGACTGGTATGTATTCTATCATCGTCAGACAAATCGGACGAATTTCAGCAGACAGGGATGTGCGGAGCGAATCAGGATGGATGCGGACGGAACGATCCATCAGGCGGAAGTGACATCCTGCGGTCTAAATGGAGGACCGCTTCGGGGGGCAGGTCGATACCCGGCTTACTGTTGTTGCCATCTGACAGGGAAAAACGGAGCGAAATTCTCTCATCCACTTGCGATGAGGATGGAGGATCCGTATTTGACACAGGATATCGGAGATATAGAGCCGGAATCTGATGTGGCAAAAAAAGAGGCGGTGTTCCCGACACAGTATGTGAAGAATCTGAAAGATGGTGCGACTGTGGGATTTAAATACTTTGATTGCAATCACACCATTCTTCGCAGTTTGACATTTCGCGGAAAGGCAGAGGGGGTAATCGAAGTTCGTACAACGAAAGATGGAGAGGTGTGTGGAACGGTCAGTCTGCATCTTTTATCGGAAGCGTGGAGTAAAGTGAAGACAGAGGTACGGCTTCCGGATGGGGTATCGGCACTGTATTTGACGTTTTGCGGAACCGGAGTGATTGATTTTGCGGAATTTGTACTGGAAACAGGTTCTGATGTAAAAGAAGAAGCAAAAAAGACAGGCGTATAAAATCATAATGAAACAGGAGAAAACAGAGATGTATGAGAAATATTTAGATCCGACACTGTCTGCGGAAGAGCGGGCGGACGATCTGTTAGCGAAAATGAGTTTAGATGAAAAATTTGCCCAGACACAGTGTGGGTTTGCGGAGCGATTGTTGGAAAATGGGGAATATCCGTATGGAATGGGACAGGTTTCCTGTCTGTTTGCGAGCATGCTGGAAACACTGGACGAGGGGGAAACTGTGATCGGGGAATTACAGAAACGGATCATGGAGGCAAGCCCGCATCATATCCCGGCAATTTTCCATGTGGAGACGGCAACCGGATCTTTGCTTCCGGAAGTTGCAAATTTTCCAATCGAGGTGGCACAGGCTTCGACCTGGGATCCGGAGTTGGAAAAACAGATGGGATATGCGATCGGCAGACAGACCCGCGCAGCCGGAATCCATCAGGGATTGGCACCGGTATTGGATCTTTGTAGAGATTCCCGGTTCGGGCGGCAGGGGGAGACGTTTGGTGAAGACGGAACTTTGGCGGCGGCGATGGGATCCGCCTATGTACAGGGGCTGCAGAATGACGGGAATGTCAAGGATGGAATTTTTGCGTGCGGAAAACATTTTCTTGGATTTATGAGCGGCATGGGAGGGATCCATGCGGCAAAAACGACAACGAATCCGCGGGAAATCCGGGAAGTGTATGCGAAGCCGTTTCAGGCGGCGGTTACGGAAGCGAAAATCGGAAGCGTGATGAATGCGTACGCAAGTTACGATGGTATGCCGGCAGGTGGAAGCCGGGGGCTTCTGACAGATCTTTTGCGTGGGGAAATGAAGTTTGACGGAACGGTGATCGCCGATTATTCTTCGATCAGCCAGCTTCATACAAATCACCGTGTGGCAGAATCCATGGAGGAAGCCGGAGAGATCGCCATGCGCGCCGGGATGGATGTAGAGCTGCCGCAGGTGGAGTCCTTTAATGAGGATTTGAAAGCCAGATTTGCAAAAGGCGAAGTGGACATGGCGATTTTGGATCAGGCAGTCAGAAGAACACTGATCCACAAATTCCGTCTTGGATTATTTGAAAATCCGTTTCCGATGGAAAAGGAAGCGCGGGATGCGGTCATACAAGAGAAAGAGGCGCAGGCGATCAGCAGAAATATGGCGAGAGAAGCAATGATCCTGCTGAAAAACGACGGAGTGCTGCCGTTGAAAAATGCAGCGGAACAGGACAGAAAGGAAAATTCCGGAAAGAAGAAAAAAGTAGCGGTGATCGGGTGGCACGGAGGAACAACCCGGGCATTTATGGGATGCTACATGTACATTGCGAGAATTGAAAATTCTCTCGGCGGCGTTAACACAATGGCAGGAATCGAGGGAAGTGATAATGCCATGAAAGAAAAAGTTCCGACAGAAACCTATCCGGGAAGTAAGATATTGGTGGAACATCCGCAGACAGACACGCTGATCCGCAAATGTTATCCGGGAATCCACAGTCTCTATGAAGAACTAAAAGAGCGCTGTCCGGACTGGGATGTGCAGTATGCTTATGGATATCCGCAGGCTGGAAATGACACGTCGTATTTTGAGGAAGCATTGAAACTGGCGGCGGAATCCGACCTTGTGATCGTGACGTTAGGCGGAAAATACGGATGGAATACCGGATGCACGATGGGAGAGGGAATTGATTCGATGGATATCCGGATCCCGGAATGTCAGGAGCTGTTTTTGCGTGAACTTGCAAACTTGGGAAAACCGACAGTAGGGGTACATTTTGACGGACGTCCGGTGAGCAGTGATGCGGCGGATGAGACGCTAAATGCGCTGATCGAAGCATGGACGCCGGGGCGTTACGGCGCGGAAGCGGTTGTGGATGTACTGCTCGGCGCTTATAATCCGGCAGGAAGACTTCCGGTCAGTATTGCGCTGAATGCAGGGCAGATCCCGGTTTATTACAGTCATGAACGGGGCAGCAGTTATCACGCGGGCGAGAGCATCGGATTTCAGGATTATGCCGATGGATCTCATAAGCCGCGGTATTGCTTCGGATACGGACTTTCCTATACCGAGTTTGTATATGAAAGTATGGAGATTGTCAAAAAAGAAATCGATCCGTTCGAGTCATGGAAGATTGATGTGACTGTAAAAAATGCAGGAAATGTGGACGGAGAAGAGGTCGTTCAATTGTATATGAGCGATGAATATGCATCGATGACCCGTCCGGTGAAAGAACTGGTTGGCTTCAAACGAGTGAAGATCAGGGCCGGAGAATGTGCAAAAGTACGGTTTGAAGTTGCTCCGAGCCAGATGGCATTTTTGGATGCGGATATGCGGTGGAAGATTGAGAGCGGATCGTTTATCGTGCAGGCGGCGGCATCCAGTGAAGATGTGAAGATAGAAGACCGACTGTATGTGAAAGAAAATGCGTTTGTAGATGGGGCACAACGAAGTTTTTATGCAAAAGCAGAGGTGGAAAGGAAGCCGTCGGATCTATAATTTTCTGATCTCCGGGATACCTAAAACGAACACTGTTTTAAAAGTGTTTGCTTTGGGTATACTAGTACATCGTTCGATAATTAACTGGACTTTTTGATTGGCAATGTATCAACAATAACCTCTTCGGATACATCTATGTCTTCAAGATTATATTTCCAACGAAATATTACAGGTTCCTCGTTGATCTCATCAAAGTACTTGTAGATGCGTTCTTTTAATTCTTCTTTTGTTTTCACTCGTATTCCGCGAAGCATCTGCTTTGTCATTTTGCTGAAAAATCCTTCGATCATATTCAGCCATGAGCCGTGTTTAGGCGTGAATACAAATTCAAATCTTCCGGGTACTGTGGAAAGATATTTTCTTGTAACCTCAGAGGTATGTACTTTTAGATTATCAAGCACAAGACGGATTTTGTCGCCTTTGGGATATTTGCTGTCAAGCATTTTTAAAAATTCAATATAGTCGTTACTATTATGCGTTTCACTGATCAGAGGGATCGCTTCTCCGGTCTGCAGATCAATCCCTGCCAACAGGGACAATGTCCCAAGACGCTTGTATTCGTAATCCCTGCTGATTGTGCTGTGGCGCTCATCCGGCAGAAGATCTGGAGACGTTGTGGCAATTGCTTGTATCCCGGGCTTCTCATCATAAGAAAGCACATGGATTGCCTGTTGATCTTCTTCCCATGGAATAAACTGGCCATTTTCATCAAACTGCATGGAAAGCTGTTTATATACTAACAACACATTATGCATTTTATCCTCAAAATCCGGATCGCGGTTTTCACAGTAATACTTGATCCGAAAAGGTTTTATTTCAGCTTCGTCCAGTATGCTGTGTACAGTGCTTTTATGAATCGTAGAGAGTCTTGTAAATCCAGCTGCCTCCGCATTTTTATTAATGTGTGATGTAAGTTTTGCATAAGTCCATGTTTCCGCAGCATAACCGAAATCAATTGGTTTCTGGCAGGCAATATTGATGATCCATGCTTTCTCATCATCAGTAATTTCTGCGTTGCGGCCACGTCCCGGTGCATCAAATAAGGCGTTTTCCACACCACCTGCTGCATATTTATTTAAGCAGAGCATAACACTCTTGCGGTTCATGCCGACTTTATCCGCAATTTCATTAATAGGGCGTCCTTCTGCTTTCAAGAGCAGGATACGGGCACGAGCTGATGTTTGAGCCTGTATTGTGCGGGCACGGGTTTGTGCTTCAAGAAATTCACGCTCTTTAGCACTAAGTTTGATAACACTTGATTTCCTTCCCATAGATAGGATACCTCCATCATCTTGATGCAAATATTCTATCATGACCGAAATATAAAGTCGAGTTATTTAAAAGACATTGTACTAGTACAACGAATATATCAAAAATCTGGTATTCGTTATATTAGGAAAAAGGAGAATGCAGGAGATGTCTAAAACAGAAAATTGTCACAGACCGAAAAACATGCCGGGAAGAACAAATCCGGCGAAACTGACAGATCAGGAAAAGTCCGATAAAATGATCGAGATTCCGCTATCCACACAGACGGATGCGTCAAATGTGATTCCAGATGAAGTGCCGAGGCACGATGGACCGGGCGGGGAGTAAAAGAATCGAGACAACGCATGAGATTGTGATGGGACGATTTACGTCCCATCTATGATCTGATCTTTCCGAGATCCCGAATGATCACGGTGAGACAGTGGAGCTGTTCTGCGTTCAGCAGTTTTAAGTCATCCACGATCGCTGAGATACAGGCGGGATCTTTTTCTGTTGTTGAAAAAAATTGTTCCGGTGAGATATTAAAATAGTCGCATATATTAAAGAAGACCGGAATAGAAGGATATGCCTGCCGGTTTTCGATATGGTTGATATATCCGGAATTTTGTCCGAGCGACAAACTCATATCCCTTGCAGATACCCCTTTCTGAATACGCAATTCCGATAAGCGTTTCGCAAAATCATTTTCGTACAAAATCTCACTCCTCTGGTACATTTAAAATCATTTTTCGTATGTATATATCACATTATAAATCACGCAATGGTACAAAATATGATATTAAAAAGTATATTTTATCGACAATGCAACAATATAAAGCATATGATGATGTCAAAAAGTATAGAAAAATGTAAAAAACTAACGAGGGAAACACGTTTCATGAAAAATATACTGATCCTGACGACAGCCAGCGGTTTTTTGAAAAAGTTTGAAATGGAGAATGAATCTTCCAACAGATTGGAAAACACATCTAAGTGTATAAATGCAGCAGAAATGCATAAAATAGTAGAGCAGACCTAACCAAGCATTTTGAGCTCAAACCGGTTAGGCTTTCGGCGAAGTGTTACGATAAGCACTTCGCCATTTGTTGAAAGAGGGATATTTTTATATAGTTAGCTCTCTAATACATATTTTCGAGTGTCACCAAAGTAACAAGTTCATCCAGTCTTATTTTTTCATTACGGTATTAGCAGGAGCAAATGATATATTCATATCCGTCTGTCGGCGTACCGACGATATCAATTTGAACTTGCTTTTTTGTTTGATGGTCAGTTCCCGACCATCGACTGATCTGATTTAATTCGATCGGAAGAGGATCAATATAATATAGAAGATATTCTTTACACATTTCTTCAAATGTAAGTCCCATATAATCTGATAAATGTCGTTTTATTGCGTTAGGATAAGTTTTTGCAATTCTACCAGAAACCCAACTTTTGTTGTAATCTCATTAAAACGTGAGGCGCTTTCAGCTATTGTGATTACTATATTTTGAACTTTAAATAAGGTCAAGAATCTTTCATATGAAAGCAAAAATATCATGATGATTTTGTGTATGTGATTTATAATAGCACATTTTTTATACAAATATGATTTTAAATATCACGTTTTATGGGGGGGGTGCAACTATAATATATTATGTAAAAAAGTGTAGAAAAATGTAAAAAACTAACGAGGGAAACACGTTTCATGAAAAATATACTGATCCTGACGACAGTCAGCGGTTTTTTGAAAAAGTTTGAAATGGAGAATGTCAAAATACTCCAGAGCATGGGATATATGGTACATTATGCAGCAAACATGAATGAACAGCACTATCCGTTTGATGAAAAGGAACTCGAAAGGGCGGGGATAAGATTGCATCATATTGATATTGCCAGATCCCCTTATATGCTGAACTATAACATGAAAGCATTCTGGCAGTTGGCAGCGATTATCAAACAAAATCATATATGCGCGATACATTGCCACACGCCGGTAGGCGGGATGCTTGGGCGGCAGATGGGATGGTGGTTTCGCAGGAGGCAGCTTCAGATCATCTATACAGCTCATGGTTTTCACTTCTATAAAGGAGCGCCTTTTATCAACAATACAATTTATTATTTTGTGGAGAGATTTCTCGCACATTTTACTGATCTTCTTGTTGTGATCAATAAGGAAGATTATAAAAATGCGAAGAAATTTCATCTGCGTAAAAATGGAAAAGTCTATCATATCCCAGGGATCGGTCTGGATCTGGAACGGTTTTCCCCGCTTACAGAAAAGGAGCGCAGGGAAAAGCGAAAGAAGCTTGGAATTACAGAAGATGATTTCTTTCTCGTATCAGTGGGCGAGTTAAATGAGAATAAAAACCAGCAGATCATTCTTCGTGCATTGGAGCAGATGAGAAGAGCGGGCAAAGATATTTCCAAAATCAAATACGGCATCTGTGGGGATGGATTTTTCCGGGAGAAAATAGAGCGGATGATCCAAATGTTGGGACTGGAACACAATGTGCGGATGTTCGGTTACTGTATGGATGTGCGGGAAATTCTTGGGTGTGCGGATGTGTCGGTTTTTCCGTCTCGGAGAGAGGGGCTTGGAATGGCGGGACTGGAAGCGCTGGCTATGGAAATCCCGCTTCTTGCCGCAGAAAACCGGGGAACGCGGGAATATTTGAAACCCGGGATCAACGGATATTTCTGTGAGAGTGACAGCGTGTCAAGCTGGATCAACGGATTGGAAACCATTCGGAATCTTGCGCCGAACGTCCGGCAGGAAATGAAGCGGATGTGCAGAAAGTCAGCGGAAGTGTTCGGAAAAGAGAATACGAATGCCATTATGAAACTGGTATATCAGGATTTAGATAAGAGATTGGAATGTGTAAGAAATGGAAGAAAAGGTGAAGATCAGCGTCATCATGGGGGTGTATAACCCTGTGGAGCAAAAGCAGCTTCAGGCTGCGGTGCGGTCGATGATCCGGCAGACGATGACGGAATGGGAACTGATCCTGTGTGATGACGGATCCCATATTACATACCAGCCTTTGATCGATGAGGCGATCGAAATGGATGAACGGATCATCCGGATCCGGAATAAGACGAATAAAGGATTGGGCTATTCGCTGAACCAGTGTCTGAGCATTGCAAAAGGGAAATATATTGCCCGGATGGACGGGGATGACATTTCCGAACCGGAACGGTTTCGGAAGCAGTATGATTTTTTGGAACGGCATCCGGAGTATCAATGGGTGGGATCCAATTCCAGACTGTTTGATGAACATGGTGTGTGGGGAGCGGATTGTGTGCCGGAAAGACCGGAAGCATCGGATTTCCTGTCTTATTCCCCGTATATCCATCCGTCGGTGATGTTCCGGGCGGAGGTGCTGCGGAAGATCAAGGGATATCCGATCTCGGAGGAGACAAGACGGTGTGAGGATTATGAACTTTTTATGCGGCTTCATAAGGCAGGCTATCGTGGATACAACCTGCAGGAACCGCTGATCCGCTACCGGGAAGATGAACATACTTATCGGAAACGGACGATCCAGAGCCGGATGCAGGAGGTAAAGATCCGTTACCGTGGATTCAGGCAGTTGGGAATCCTGCGTCCGGAGACGGCGGCGTATGTGATGCGTCCGCTGGCAGCCGGGCTGTTTCCGCCAACGGTTTTAAACCGGATCCGGCAAAGTACGAGAAAGGGGTATCGTGTCGATCAACATGCAAAGACGGTATGAGCAGTATCGGGAGATTTTGAAAAAAAGTGAATTATTGGAATATCCGGTAAAACGTCTTTTGGAAGCAGATCAGACGATTGCAGGGCACAAGTGCCAGATCCACGAACAGACCAGTTATTGTGTGCTTGCCCCGGCTTTAAACGGATTTGTTGTTTGGGTCTTGCAGAATGCTGTGAAAAGCGGGATCGAACGGCTTTATTTTCTTGCGCGGGACGGATATTTTATGTACCGGATCGCACAGCGGTATTGTGAAGAACTTTGTCTTCCGTTGGAATGTGTTTATTTATGCTGCTCCCGGTACTCCTTAAGGATTCCGACATACCATACAGATATGGAGGAAGCGCTTTCTTATATCTGCCGCGGCGGGATCGATGTGACACTGCAGAAAATCCTGGACCGTTCGGGGCTCACATGGGAAGAGCAGAAGAACGTTCGAACACAGTTGGAACTTCCACACGAGTTTTTGGAAGAACCGGATGCTGTGATCCCTTATGCAAAGCTGGGGGAGATTCGGAGTGCACTGCAAAAATGCAGTTATTTTCTCCAATGTGTTGAGGCACATTCAAAAGAGAGTATGCCTGCACTTACCGGATATTTAAAGCAGGCGGGATTGCTGGAAGAGAAAAAGGCAGCGCTTGTAGACAGCGGCTGGGTCGGCTCGATGCAGAAAATCCTGAACCGTACACTTCGGAAAATGGGAAGAAAGGAAGCGCTGGAGGGATATTACTGGGGGATTTATGAATTGCCGGAGGGCGTGGATCCGGTCAAGTATCATTGCTACTATTTCAGTCCGAAAAAAGGGCTGCGCGCAAAAGTATATTTCAGCAATTGTCTGTTTGAATCCATTTTCAGTGCGCCTCATGGCATGACATTGGGATACCGGAAACGGGAAGCGCATTATGAACCGTATTTTTCGGAATGTTCCAGACCACGCCGTATGTTTATGGAAGAAACCGAGCAGTATCTGGTGCGGTATACTGAATTTTTTTTGCGGCAGCTGAAAAGCGCTCATTTGAAAAAGGCAGATATGCGGAATCCGGAGTTTCAAAGACTGGAATTGATGAAACTGGACTGGAAAAAAGCGCGTAGGATCACCGGGAAACTTCTGCGCCTGTTTATGGGATGCCCGTCCCGGGCGGAAGCAGCCTGTTATGGAGCGCTTCGTTTTTCAGACGATGTGCTGGACACAGATACGAAACAGACTGCGGAAAAGCTGTCGGAGCAGGAACTTTGTGAGAACCATGTCTGGAACAAGATCCTTGTGATGTTTGGCATCCGGAAAAAATATATAAAAGAAAGCGCCTGGTATGAGGGAAGTGCAGTTCTGTCCGGAAAAAATGTGAAAAAGCATTGGCGGCAGTATGCGCTGTATAAATATCTGCTGTATATCCGGCAGGGATTTTTTAAGGGGTAGAGAAATATATATGAAGAATTTAAGTAAGAAGACAAAAGCAGAACGGATAGCGCAAAGAAAACAATATTTCTTTGTTATTCACGAACTAACAACAAGAGAAATTAAGAGAAAATATGCAAGATCTTATCTTGGGATTATATGGAGCGTACTGAATCCATTATTATCGATGATTGTTATCTCGTTGATTTTTTCTCAGCTCTTTAAAAGAGATATAGAAAACTTTCCGATTTATTATCTTTGTGGTTATATTTTGTGGCAAATGTTTACCGGAGCGACTAATGCGGCTATGACAACATTAGTTGACAATAAAATGCTGTTGATTAAGGTGAAATTGCCAATGGAGATTTTTGTTTTGGCAAGAGTATATACTGCACTGGTGAATCTTGGGTATTCGTTGGCAGCATTTGTAGTCATGTTGTTTGTTTTTGGAGTACGACCGAGTTGGGCATTGCTTTTTTTTCCTGTTATTGTTCTTTTTTTGCTTTTATTTTCACTTGGAATTGCCTATATATTGGCAACTGCTTATGTATTTTTCGGGGATGTAAAACATTTGTATTCTGTATTGCTTACTTTATGGATGTATTGTTCAGCAATTTTTTATCCGGTTGAAAGTCTGCATGGAATCATTCGGATTGTAATCTCATATAATCCTATTTTTAATTATATTGATGCATTGCGGCAAGTTGTTATGTATGGTCAGTTACCACCAGGGATTGAAGTGGTACGAATGGCAGTATGGGGGATTGTGATGTATCTGATCGGATATCATATATTTAAAAAACATAAAAATGAAGTTATGCAGAAAATTTAATGGGGGCAGTTATGCGAAAAAGAATACAAATTAAATTCATCCTGATGATCATCACAGTGTTTTTTTTGTTTTCTGGAGAACAAATTGAAACAAAAGCAGCGGGAGAACGAGCATATTTTGGCTCGGAAGAATATGAATGGGGACTAGATGAAACTGCATCGATTGGCATTTATGCAGGGGCAGATCAGAATTTGTCCGCTGCAGAATTATATGTACGTTATGACAGCGGAGTATTAGAATACCAGACCGGTGGAGAATTGATCGAACCCGGATTGATTAAAGTGTATGGGGAAGAACTTGGTACGACGGAGTATATGCAAATGTTGGAATTTATTCCACGGATTGCATGCAATACGCAAATTACGATTGAAAGTGGGTCTATTGTAAATGAATTGGGAGAGACCGCAGCAGTTGCTCCGGTGACAGTAGGCGTCGCTATTCCAATGGCAGAAGGGTGTGCATTGGATGAAATACAGGTCAATGGAGTTCCAGTTTCAGGATTTTCAGCTGAGGTAACTGATTATCAGATGGAGGTAGACGAAGCGGTAACTCAGGCTCAGATTACTGTCTTACCGGCGGAACGTTCCGTTGAAATCAGTGATACTACACTGGTGACAGGAGAAAATATAATTCAGATCATTACATCAAATACGGCAGGAAATCGTGCGCGTTATGTGATACGGATCACTAAGCCAGAGCTGAGCACATCGGTGTCACAGAACCAAATCGATAAAAAAGAAGAGATCGAAACACAGAAAGAAGCAACCGTATTAGCAGAAAAGGAAGAATCAGCTATAAACTTTCGTGTGATTTTAATTGTAGTAATCGCTGGTTTATGCCTGCTTTTGGCTGTACTTGTATATGTTCTTATAAGAGAGAAAAAGAAACAAGAGGAATTGAGACGGAGACGGAGGAGAAGAGCTGCAAAAAAAAGGAAAGCAGCACATTCGAAAAAATCGAATATAGAAGAAAATACATTGGACGAGATTGTTACGGAAGAAAAAGAACTGGAAGTATCCGTACAAAATGTGACGATGGAATTTAAGAGGGAGAAAGATGAATCTACAAGTATCAAAGAATTGATGATCCGAACTTTGAAAGGTCAGAGATCTTACGAGATGTTTCGAGCGTTGGATAATGTGAGCTTCAATATATATAAAGGCGAAGTAGTGGGAATTATCGGAACGAATGGATCCGGTAAAAGTACAATTTTAAAAATTATATCTGGAGCGTTGGCGCCCACAAGTGGAAAAGTGGAGGTAGACCGAAACAAAATCCAATTATTAACATTAGGTACAGGGTTTGATTTTGAATTGACTGGCAGAGAAAATGTATATCTTAATGGAGCAATTATTGGATATACGAAAGAATATATTGATGAGAAATATGATGAAATCGTAAAATTTGCAGAATTGGAAGGATTCATGGAAGAAAAGGTAAGGAATTATTCTTCAGGTATGGTTTCGAGACTTGGATTTGCAATTGCCACGATCAGAAATACTCCGGAAATTTTGATATTAGACGAAGTTTTAAGTGTTGGGGATATGTTCTTCAGGCAGAAAAGTGAATCAAGAATTAAGGAGATGATGCATGGTGGCTCAACGGTATTGATCGTATCTCATTCAACTTCCGTTATCCGAAATAATTGTACAAAAGCAGTTTGGATTGAAAAAGGGATTCTGCGTGCAATTGGAGATCCGAAAGACGTCTGTACAGCATATGAAAAGATGAACGAAGAAGTTAAATAGGATGCTGCATTTAAAATGTTGTAAATGAAAATATGAAGGGGAAAGAAAATGCATGCAATTGACAACATTTATGGAATGTTTGTAAATCGTGTTCCCGGAATTCGGGAAAAATATAAAAAAAAGCGGAACCAGGTAAAGGGGATCGGCAGAGGAAGTGCATGGGTGTATCTTTTCTGGTTAAATTTTCGATACTATGTATTGCATGATCAGAAATTAGAACATGTAGAAAAGTATCCATATTATGAAGAAAAATTGTTATATAGCGAGGGAAGTGAATCTTCAATTTCAGCGAAAAGAAGACCGGAAGAATTCGTTGAGGCATTAGCAAAATATGATGTTATTTCTTTTGACGTATTTGACACTCTTGTGCTGCGGCCATTCTCTGATCCAACGGATTTATTTTATGTTTTAGGAAATGAATTGAATTATATGGATTTTCAGAGAATTCGTATAGAAATGGAATGGAAAGCAAGAGCGAAAAAGTATAAAAAAGAAAAACATTATGAAGTAAATTTGGAAGAAATCTATACAATCTTAACAGAAGAAACCGGAATTGAAAAGCAGGATGCGATGAAGAAAGAAGTTGAACTGGAATATGCATTTTGTTTTGCAAATCCATATATGAAAAAAGTGGTAGAGCTCTTGCGGGAGAAAGGAAAACGAGTGATTGTAACATCTGACATGTATTTGAACACGAACCAAATAAAAAAAATGCTGGAATTGTGTGGATATATGTCCTTTGATTCATATTATGTCTCCTGCGATCAAAAAAAATCGAAAAATGAGGGAAGTTTATATCGATATGTAAAACAAAAGGAGGGAGAAAACAAAACATATGCTCATGTAGGGGATAACTATATCTCGGATGTGAAAAATTCCGAAAAGCAAGGTTTTGCTCCGTTTCATTATGTAAATGTAAACGCAGTAGGTGAGCCTTATCGCCCATATGATATGTCAGTTATTACAGGAAGCTTGTATCGGGGAATGGTAAATTCACATATACATAATGGATTACATTGCTATTCAAGAGAATATGAGTATGGGTATATTTACGGTGGATTATTTGTGACAGGGTACTGTCAGTTTATCCATGAATATGTAAAATCTCATAGAATAGATAAAATTTTATTTTTGGCAAGGGACGGTGATGTTCTTTCTAAGGCATATGAAATTCTATATCCGGAAGAAGAAGGAAAATGGGAATATGTCTACTGGTCTCGATTGGCAGCGACAAAGATGGCAGCGTCCAGATATAAGTATGATTATTTTCGAAGGTTTTTATATCACAAAGTGAATCAGAATCATACAATCCAGCAAATTTTTAAATCTATGGAACTAGAGGATATGATTGAAAGTTTTTGTGCGTGTACGAAATTTTCAGCAAAAACACTTTTGACAGATCGGAATGTAGAGGAAATCAAGAAGTATTTTATAACAAACTGGGAACATGTTCTTGAACATTACAGGGAACAGTTACAAGCAGGAAAATTATATTATGAAGAAGTTTTGCAAGACTGTAAAAAAGTTGTGTCAGTCGACATTGGCTGGGCAGGAAGCGGTGCGATCACATTAGATTACATTGCTAATCATATATGGAAATTAGATTGCGAAATTATAGGGATGATTGCCGGAACGAACACATGTCACAATGCAGAACCAGATGCAAGTGAGACATTTTTACAGAGTGGGAAATTGGTGAGTTATCTGTATTCCCAACGTGAAAACAGAGATTTATGGAAATTTCACGATGCGGGAAAAGGACATAATTTATTTTGGGAAATGTTACTGGATGCACCGATGGGAAGCTTGAAAGGATTCTATTTGGATGAGGAACAGAAATGGAGGTGTGAGTTTAAAGACGTGACTGTGGATATAGAAAAAATTTGTGAAGTGCAAAGAGGGGTATTAGATTTTGTACAGGAATATACAGTGTGGTCGAATAAGATGTCTAAGATGTCAAAAATATGTGGTCGAGACGCATATGCACCGATGGTGATGGTGGAAGGAAAAATGAATAGCTTATACAGGAACATATTTATAAAAATGGTTGATGAGAAAAATATAGGAGCAAATTAATATGATTTTATATCATGCAGTTAGTTCATATCAATTATTGGAAATTATTTTGTATCAAATTACGAAAAATAAGAATAAAAGTGCGATTTTAATATTGCCAGATTTTATTGTAGAAAAGTATCCACAGTATAAAATACTAGAGGAGTTACAAATATTTAAGAAAGTTTATTTGTTTCCTTATTTACATATACAGCATAGTAATGAAAAGAAAATTGTAGAAGATGTGGAAAAAGCTTACAAAAAATATATACCATATGAAATAGAAAATTTTGATGATATTTATATTGCTGGAGCGCATTTTTATTTTTCGTTGTATGTAATAAAAAAGAATTGTGAATTTATTTTTTTTGAAGATGCAGCAGGTATGTTGAGTAGAAGTGACGAATTATATATGAATTTGCATACCAAATTTCCACTACATGCTGAGATAGCAAAAAAATACTCACTCTTTTCTGGAACAGGTCAATGTATTAAACGGATTTATTGTTTAAAAAGGTTACAATCTATTAATGTTTCGGGAGAGATATATAAAGATTTTGATGTAGAAGATACATTGGCGAGACTATCTATTCTTAAAAGGAAAAAGATAATTGATTTTTTTGGTGTTCAAAGATATAGAACACAGGCTAATGCAATATTATTAACACAGCATTTTGCAAATTTAGGAATTATGAGTGAAGAAGAGCAGGAATGCCTTTATCAAAAAGTGATTTCAATATTAAATAAAAGAGAGTTATTAATTATAAAAAGACATCCGGATGATAAGATTGATTATAAAAAAATCGCACCTGATGTAGAAATTATTCAAGAAATATTTCCAGCGGAGTTATTACCCTATATTTTTAAGGGGAGGAAGCGACCAAAGGTAATTTATACATTTAATTCAACAGGCATAGGGAACTTATCAAAAAAATTCAAAATAGTAATATTGGAGGAACGGTATGAAAAATAGAGCGTTGATTGTTGTAAATTCTACATATCAATTGCTTACTGCAGTTAATATTAAATATAAACTACTGAAAGAAAGAGAGACGGATATTTTATTAACGGATGTAACTATTCAATTGAAAGATTATATAGGAAATTTGAAAGAAACAGGTGTGTTTTCTAAAGTTATTTATGGGAAAACGTTTGAGATGAATCAAAAATATTCTTCAGGAAATGAACCTGAAATTTCAGAATGTTTTCAAAAAATAGATTCACTTTTTAGGTGGAATTTAAGTGAAAAATTGGAAAAGTATACAGAGGTTTATTTTGCTAATTATGATGTGTTTGTAAGGATGTTAGCATGTAAATTTTATGAAGAATGTGAATTTATTGCATATGAAGATGGATTTTCTTCATATATCATTGATTATTTAGATTTAGGACGTGCAAAAATTAATGAGCACTTAGAGGCTATTAAAATTAAGAAAATGGTAAAAAAAGTGTTGTTATATGAACCACGCTTAGCAGTTCGAAAAGGTGGGTTGCAAAATATTCAATTACCTAAAATATCAAGAGACGATAAAGAGTTAATCCAAATATTAAATTATATTTTTTCATATCAGAAAATGAACAGTCAGTATAAGTTTATTTTCTTGGAACAGTCATTTCGTGCAGATGGTATTAAAGGAAATGATATAGAATTGATGGAGGAATGTAGAAAATGTGTTGAAAGAAAAGAGTTTATTGTAAAAACACATCCACGTAATAGGATAAATATACCATTTGAACGAGGTCTTAGTTGTAAGGACATAGATAATGCACCTTGGGAGTTATTTCTACTAAATGAAGATTTGGAAGATAAAACCGTAATTACAATATGCTCAAATGCTGCTTTAACAAGCAGGATTGTACTTGGGATAGAAATTAATACAGTGATGTTATATGAACTATACAATGGAAAAGTATTGTGGAAAGAAGACCTTATTTTGAAAAAATATTTGGACAAATTCAGAAAAGAATTTGCAATGGAAAAATATTATGTACCAAGAACAATTTATGAATTAAGAAATACAATTAAATTTTTAGGAGAACAAGTATGAGAGAGATAAAAGTATCAGTAATAATTCCAGTGTATCAAGTGGAAAATTTTCTTGAAAGAGCGATAGATTCTGTTTTAGATCAAACTTTGGAAGAAAAAGAAATTATACTTGTAGATGATGGTAGTGAAGATGATTCACCAAGGATTTGTGATGAATATAAAGCCCGGTATCCGGAATTGATTTCCGTTATACACAAAGAGAATGAAGGACTAGGATATGCTAGAAATTCTGGCGTCGCTAAAGCGAGGGGAGAATATATTGCATTTTTAGATTCAGATGATACGATCGAGCCGACAATGTTGGAAGAGATGTATGAAAAAGCCGTAGATGGTGATTATGAGATCGTAATGTGCGACGTTAATATTATTTATGTAGATGAAGGGAAGAATGTAGTAAGTTATACATATTCAGACAGTGAAATAGATATATCTGAATATTTAATTAAGGGAAATAATATCACATATAGTGTGAATAAATTATATAAAAGGGATATTTGGAGAAATTTGAGGTACGAACAAATGCTGTTTGAAGATATTGCGTTAATACCAGCATTGGTTACGAAATGTACCCATATAGGATATGTAAAAAAAGCTTTTTACAACTATTATAGGAGAAGTAACACAATATCCACGTCCGTAATAGGTAAGATGGTTGATATCACAGATGCTTTTAGAAAATTTATAGATGGTAGTAATCCTTTGTATCGAGAAGAAGTTGTATATTGTGTAGCAAAGCAACTTATGTGGAATATGACAAAATCAAGAATTGTTTTTCAAGCAAATTTTATAGATTTATTGAATGAATATAAAAGTGATTTTCTCTTAAATTCGTATATAGAAAGAGATCAAGAAATAAAAAAGCTGCTTCAATTTATGGACAAGGATATAATACCTAACAATATTATATGTATAGATTTGAAAAGGGAGCTCTCAGAAGTAGTTTTAAATGGTGTCTGCTGAGCAAACTGAAAACACTTGATTTTACTGACTTTTGCCCCATTTTCTGGTATAATGATTGCAAGGATTTTGACAAAAACAAATCGTTTTTCTTGCAGTTTTCTTACAGATTTTAAGTATAAAGGGGCTAAAACAATGTACAAACCGATCGACAAGTTACAGCATTCATTCCTCGATTTCAACCAACCTATGGGACTCCACATGAATCCGGATAACCGCTGGGTCAGACTGGCTGACCGAATCCCATGGGATGAATTCGAAGTAAAATATGCCAAGCTGTTTCCAAGTGATACGGGTAATGTTGCCAAGCCTCTTCGCATGGCATTAGGAGCCCTGATCATCCAGACCAAGTTCCAATTTTCCGACCGTGAGCTTGTGGAACAGATCGCTGAGAATCCGTATCTGCAATACTTTATCGGGCTTCCCGGTTTTCGGGAAGAAGCTCCGTTTGATGCAAGTACACTGGTTCTTTTCCGTAAACGCATTTCAGCAGATATGCTGATGGAAGTAAATGAGTATCTTCTTGCTCACAAGGAGGATGACAAAGATGACCATACTCCTCCATCCGTAGGAAAATCCGGTGATGATGGTACTGCAAAAGAAGATACAAACAAAGGGACTCTGACACTTGATGCAACCTGCGCACCTGCAAACATACGTTATCCGCAGGACATCTCGCTTTTGAACGAAGCAAGAGAAAAGCTGGAAAACATGATTTACTGTTTTTGTAAATGTTATGGTCTTAAGTTGCCAAGAAGATACCGCAAACGTGCCAGAAAAGAGTATCTTGCATTTGCCAAGAGCAGAAAGCACACGGCAAAGAAAATCCGCAGCGCACTCCGCAGACAGCTTGGCTACGTGAAAAGAGATCTTGGCTATCTGGAACAGTTCATGAGTGATGGATACGCCATGACAGGTAAGGATATCGGCCTATATCTTACCATCATCAGGCTGTATGAACAGCAACAGTATATGTATGATAACAGAATCCATTCTGTAGAGCATCGCATTGTAAGCATTTCGCAGCCATGGCTTCGGCCGATTGTCAGAGGGAAGGTCAAAGCACCTGTTGAATTTGGCGCAAAATTTGATCTCAGTCTTGACAGCGAAGGTTATGGGCGCCTCGAAAAAATATCTTTCGAGGCATACAACGAGAGCACCTGCCTGATTGAAGCAATAGAACGCTTCAAAGAGCGTACCGGTTATTATCCAGAACGTGTCCTGGCAGATCAGATATACCGGACCAGGGAAAACAGGAGTTATTGCAAAGAGCATGGGATCCGGTTATCAGGTCCAAAGCTGGGCAGACCAAGCGCCACAGCAAAAGTTGATAAAAAACAAGAGTATCAGGATAATACCGATAGAATCGAAGTGGAGCGCACCTTCAGCCTGAGCAAACGCTGTTATGGTATGAGCTGCATTACCACAAAACTGGAAGAAACGCAGTTGACATCTATCGCATTATCTGTATTCGTGACGAATCTGTTCAGGATTCAGAGGCGAATACTTTGTGCTCTTTTGCATCTGTTCCGATTCTGGCATGACCGGAACAGATGTAAGAGTTGGAAGTTACAGATAGCTGCTTAATCAGCAGACACTAAATGAAATTATGAGCAATTTTCCAGAAGCGAAGTTAATTATCATAGAAAAAAATATTGGTTTTGAAGATATTCCAGAATGTGTAGAGAGAGCCTGGGAAGAGGGAAACATTAAATTTGTTGAAGAATATCTTAGTTTGCGAGTATTGTATGAAAAAGGGGGGATTGTATTAGATAAAAATACTTTTCCACAACTACAATTAAGAAAAGCAAGACTAAATAAAATCTTTTTTGGTTTTGAAAATAGTGAACGTATTACTACTGGATGTTTTGGAGCTCAAATTAATCATTATGTAATAAAAAGTATATTGACATCTTATGAAGAAGATAACATATATAATCAAGCTCTTTTACCATTAGCAGAGCGAATAAGAGATTTTTTGATTATTCATTTCAATTTGAAAGTAAATGGACGAAAGCAATTATTGAAAGGTGAGGTACAAATATATTTACCAAGTGTTTTAGCATTTGATATGAAAGATCAAGAAAATTATTGTAAAAAATATTTTGCCAATATTCCAGTGGGGTATGAAATGATTGATGAAGATACACTTCGTATGTGGTCTTCTAGGATAATGGAAAATTGGAATTTATATAAACAAGAACTTGCAAAAAAAAATAAAGTTGTAAAAAAAGTTGAAGTAAAAAATACAGGATATACTGAAGAATATGTACAAAATATTATTCATGAAGTTATGAATAATTATGAGAAATCTACATGTTGGAAAATTACAAAACCACTTAGAATAATTTCTCAAATATTTCGAAAGGAGAAGGTTAAATAGAAATGAAAGTAGTTGCAATAATACCAGCGAGATATAACTCAAGTAGATTTAGAGGAAAGCCGTTAGCTGATATATGTGGGAAGCCTATGATCTGGTGGGTATATAATCAAGTATGTAAATCAAGAAAAATTAATGAAGTTTATGTAGCTACGGATAATTGGGAGATAAAACAAGAATGTGAAAAATGGAATATTAATTGTATAATGACTTTGGAAGAACATAAGACCAGCACTGAGCGTGTTTATGAAGTCGCAAAAAAAATAAAAAGTGATATATATATTGTAATTAATGGAGATGAGCCGCTGATTGATTCATTAGTTATAGAAAAAATTATTCCGGATAGTTTAGAAGGGTTTTTCGCAGCAAATTTAATGACAAAAATTAAAAATCCAGTAGAAGTTGTAGATCCGACTAATATCAAGGTAGTAACAGATCAAGATAACTATGCACTTTTTATGTCAAGGAATCCAATTCCATATCCTAAAGCTTCAATGGAATATGAATATTATAAACATCTTGGGGTATTAGCTTATAAATTTGAAGCTCTTAAATTTTTTGCAGAAACAGAAAAAGGGAAAAATGAGAAAATCGAAGATGTGAATGAGCTTCGTTTCATTGAGCATGGGAAAAAAATAAAGATGATACCGGTTAATGCAAATACATTATCAGTAGATACACCAAAAGATTTAGAGCATGTTATCCAAGTTATTAGGAACCAGCTCACAAATGTAGAGAATGGATGATTCATATAGAAAAAGGAAATAGTGAAGAAAGATGAAAAAAATCAAAATACTAGACTGCACGCTTAGAGATGGTGGCTACATAAATAATTGGAAATTTGGAAAAAAAACTATAAGGGCAATTATCGATAAATTGGATGAATCAAAGGTTGATATCATAGAATGCGGATTTTTAACTGAGAATGTAAATAATGAAGAGTATTCTCTTTTTTCAAGTCCTGAAGAAGTGGAATGGGTTTCAAAAGGAAAAACACATAATTCTATGATTGTGGCGATGATTGCGATAGGTGAAAAGGAAATTCATCCTGATAAGTTACCGGAATGTAACGGAAAAAGTATAACGGGGATTCGATTGACATTTCATAATCACGAAATTGATAAAGCGATCAATTGGGCGAGAATCATAAAAGACAAGGGATATAAAATATTTATGCAGCCGGTTGGAACAATTTCTTATACTGATTTAGAACTATTGCAACTTGTGGAACGAATGAACGAATTAACTCCTTACGCTTTTTATATAGTAGATACGTTAGGAAGTATGACAAAAAATGAATTATTACATTTTTTCTACAATATTGATGCAAATTTAAATTCTAATATTAGAATTGGATTTCATGCGCATAATAATTTGCAGTTAGCATTTTCTAATGCGCAGGAGTTAAGTCGTGTCCAGACACAACGAGAGGTGATTTTAGATGCCTCTATTTATGGGATGGGAAGGGCAGCAGGAAATCTACCAACGGAATTGATTACACAATATATCAATAAAAATATAGAAACTAGATATGATGTAATGACAATTTTAGATATTTATGATGAATATATTTCTTTGATAAGAAAAGAATATGAATGGGGGTATAATGTGCCGTATCACATTGCAGCAAGTCATAAATGCCATCCTAATTATGCATCGTATTTGATGAACAAACAAACGTTGACAATGAAAGATATTGAAAAAATTATTTTATCGATTCCAAAGGAAAGAGGGGTTCTGTTTGATAAAAAATTAATTGAAGAATTGTATTTACAATATCAAAATAGAAGTATAGATGATCATAAGGCTATATTAGACATTAAGAAAATGGTGCAGAATAGAAATATTTTGATTCTCGCACCAGGTAAAAGTTTGAAATCTCAATTCAAAAAAATTCAAGATTATGTTAAGCAAGAGGATCCATTTGTGATCGCAGTAAATTTCGTAGATCAAAAATTCGGATTAAATGCCTGTTTTGTAAGCAATCATAAAAGGATAGAACATATAAAAGAAGAATTAAAATATGAAAATGATATAGTTTTAATTGTTACATCTAATATTGAATTAGAGAGAGAATATAATTATATATGCGTTGATTATTTCAGTTATATCAATCAAGATGAATTGGTTTTTGATAATGTCGGTCTTATGTTATTACGGGTATTAGAAAAATGTGGAATAAAATCAGTTGTACTTGCTGGATTTGATGGATTTAAATCAAGATATGATGAAAATTATTATAATGATGAGCTAAATTTAAGAATTGAAGAAAATGAACTAAATGAAAAACAGACTAGAATAAAAAAACAATTACAGGAAATGCAAAAAGTAATGAAATTACAGTACTTGACCAATTCTGTTTATGAGGAGGGAGGAAATGTATAAATTTGTTCTATTTGATATGGATGGAACTTTGGTTAATACTTATCAAGGGATTTATCATTCTTATGAATATGCGGCGAAGAAATTAGGGATTGAATTCCAAGGAGAACAGTTTGTGGGGAATGTGATAGGCGCTCCATTGATGTCTGTGTTTACTGACTGGCTTTTATTGAGTCAAGAAGATGCTCGCAAAGGTATAGAATATTATAGAAAATATTATGCAGAAAGAGGAAAAAATGAGGTCAGTGTTTATGAAGGAATAAAAGAAAGTTTAAGTAAACTGAAAAAGGAAGAGTATGTTTTAGGAATTGCAACATTAAAAAGGGAAGTTTTTGCTAAAGAAATTCTTAAAAATTTAGGATTGGACATTTATTTTGATGTAGTATATGGAATTGATGATAATGATTCATTGACAAAGTCTAAGTTAATAGAAAAATGTATTAGTAAAATGCACGCTTTAAAAAAAGATACGATTCTTGTTGGAGATAGTGAATATGATTATGAAGGTGCAAGAGCAGTTGAGATTGACTTTTTAGCAGTATCTTATGGTTTCGGATTTCGAGATTCCGAATATTTTAAGAAAAATAAGATTTCTTTGGTTGCACATTCTGGTTTTGATATTGCTTCAATTTTAGAAAATCTATCATGACCAAGATGACTAAATAGGTGTGTAATAATGAAGATATTAAAAAAATCAAACAAATGGATCGGCTACATTCTCTTGGCATTATATGTTGTTTCTGCAATTGGATTTGTTTATTATTGTACGACCTTGAATATGTTTCCGGGAAAATATATTGTGATCATGGCAATTGTTTTTGCGATTTTAGTTGTATTGATCATGATCATGCATGAGCGTATACTCACTTCGATTATTGCCAGTATCCTGACCATTGTGTTGATCGTGGGCTGTATTTTAGGTTCTCATTACATAATCAGAACTTCACAAACAATGAAAGATGTATCTACTTCAGATGTGCAGACAGATATAGTTTCCGTATATGTAATGGAAGATGATCCGGCAGAAGTATTAGAAGATGTTCGGGACTACACAATTGGAATCGTAAATGAACCAAACGAGAAAAATGCAAAGAAGACAATTGAAAGTTTAGAAGCAGAACTTGAAGGTAAACTGAATACAAAGTCGAGTGATAGTATGTTTACCATGATGGATGAGTTAAAAGCTGGAACCGTACAAGCGATTCTTCTAAATGACGCTTATGCAGGAATCGTGGCAGATGTTGAAAAATATGATTGGGTAGCGACAGATCTTCGAAAGATCACAGAAGTTGCACATGTGATCGATGTGGAGAATGAAGATTCTGTTCCGGAAGCTGTTCCAGAAACATTTATCATGTATCTAAGCGGAATTGATACATACGGTGGAGTATCAGCACGATCCAGAAGTGATGTGAATATTTTAGCAGTCATTAATACAAAAACAAAAAACATATTACTTTTATCAACACCGCGAGATTCTTATGTTGAGTTTAATGAAACGGGTGGAGCTAAGGACAAGCTGACACATGCAGGGATTTATGGTGTGGAAGCGTCTATGAATGCGTTGGAGTGTTTGTATGATGTGCAGGTTGATTATTATTTACGAATCAATTTTTCTGGATTTGTAGATATTATTGATGCACTTGGAGGAATTGATGTAAATTCAGAGTATGAATTTACGGTGGATCCAATAAAAACATATACTGTGGGAGTGAATCACTTGACTGGATTGGAAGCCTTGGCATTTGCAAGAGAGCGATATAGCTTTGCTGATGGCGATTACCAGAGAGCAAAGAATCAGATGGAAGTGATTCGGGCAGTCATCCAGAAGTGCGCTTCGTCTTCACTACTTAAAAATTATGGAACTGTAATGAATGCGGTAGCGGGAAGTTTTGAAACAAATATGCCGCAAGAGCAGATTGCAGCACTGGTGAAAATGCAGCTTTCGGATATGGCTCAATGGACTGTGAGTTCATATACGACTGGTGGTACAAGTATGTATGCAGAGACATTTTCTATGCCGGGACAGGAACTTTATGTAATTGAATTGGATCCGGCGGCTGTTGAAGAGGCAAAACAATTGATTCAGGAAGTCTTTGCAACTTCCACGGAAATGGCATCATCCAATAAAGGATAGATGCCATTTCTGTTAATAATATAGGGAAGCGTGATTATGTTTATTACAATTTGAATTATAAATTAAGTTAAGTTGTAAGCGCCTAATTTTAGGGTGGATGGCATCCACCATGTATTAATTCTATAATGATTGGTAGGAAATGCTACAACGCTAGCATTTCACTCTATTTCCAAAGGAGACCTATCATTATGAATAAACGTGTTTGTAAAGACGATCAAATAAAACTTATTATGAAATGCCGCCAAAGCGGCTTATCCGATTACCAATGGTGTGAACAGAATGGTATTCATCCTGGTACATTCTACAATTGGGTCAGTAAACTCAAGAAAAGTGGATATTCATTACCAGATACCCAAAAGAACTCTGAAATGAAACCTGAAATTCAAGAGGTTGTCAAAGTTGATTTGATCGATTCAGTTTCTGAAGTAGAGCAAAATGTTAGCCTTCAAACTCAACCTAGAGAAGGTTATCTGGCTGCAGAACTTCAGATTGGAAATATCACGCTTCGACTTTTTAATGGAGCCGACGAGAATTTGATTCAAAACACTCTACGTTGTATCGGAGGGATGAATCATGCTTGGTGATATTTCAGTTGCAACAAATATCTTTATTGTGACTGGCTACACTGACATGAGAAAATCAATCGATGGATTATGTGCTATCGTATATGATCAGATTACCTCAGAGCCTCCAGGTCACTCTGTATATTTGTTTTGTGGAAAACGTTGTGATCGTATCAAAGTCCTATTTCACGAACCAGATGGCTACGTTCTCCTCTACAAAAGACTCGATGTTGTGCAAGGAAAATACCGGTGGCCTCGTAATAAATCAGAGGTTAAAAGTATTACATGGCAGCAATTTGATTGGCTGATGTCAGGCCTCGAAATCGAACAGCCAAAAGCACTTCGAACCAGCTGAATCCCTTGTATTTACTGGCTTTGTGCCTGTTTTTGTGGTATAATATTTATATCAAAACAAGGAGCAAAACCATGGCAAAGAGTAGTTCAGAAGTCCAGCTTTTAGAGCTGAAAGATACGATTTCACAACTGAATACAACGATCAAAATGCTGAATGAAACAATCAATCGCCAGCAAAAAGAAAACGATAATCTCAAAGCTGAATTAGCATGGTTTCGTCAAAAAATGTTTGGTGCTTCAAGTGAACGTCGTATAGATGACTTCGAAGGTCAACTGTCTTTGTTCGATGAAATGGATGAATCCGATAAACCAATAGAACTTATCGAACCAGAAATCATTGAAATCCAAAAACATACTCGCAAGAAGAAACCCTCTTTGGAAGAGCAGTTCAAAGACATTCCTACACGCCAGATTCTTGCAGATACATTAACTGACGAAGATAAGATATGTCCAGAATGTGGGAGTGAAATGCTAGCTATCGGAACCGAAAAAATCCGAAGCGAGATTGTGTATACACCACCAAAACTGGAACGTATAGAATATCTTGCCGTAACGTATGCCTGTCCTAAATGTAAAGAGACGGAAGAACCTCAATTTATCAAAGACAATGGAAAACCAGCATTGATTCCGCACAGTTATGTATCGGAGTCGTTGCTTGCTTATATTTTGTATCGTAAATATGGGATGTATGTTCCTTTATATCGTCAGGAAAAGGACTTTCTTCAACAGGCAGCACCTATTGGAAGAACTTCCATGGCGAGTTGGATTATTCAATCCAGTCAGATGTACATACAACCTATGTACGATTATTTCCATCGTGAACTATTAAAGCGTAAGTTCTTAATGATGGATGAAACGCCCGTTCAAGTATTGAAGGAAAACGGACGAAAGGCTCAGTCGAAATCTTATTTCTGGCTGATCCGAACCGGAGAAGATGGATTAAATCCTATCGTTCTCTATAACTATACTCATACAAGAGCTGGAACTAACGCAGAAGAATTCTTGAGAGGAGTAGAACCTGGATTCTATCTGATGGCAGATGGATTCCAAGGATACAACAAGGTTAAGAATGTGAACCGCTGTACCTGTTGGGCACACATTCGTAGATACCTGTTAGAAGCAATCCCTAAGGGACATGACAAGGATTATACTAATCCTGCTGTTCAGGGAGTACTTTACTGCGATAAGCTTTTCGAGTATGAACGTACATACAAAGAAAAGAACCTAAGCTTTAAACAGATCCAAAATCGTCGCCTCAAAGATCAGAAACCGGTGATTGAGGGTTTTTTGTTGTGGGCAAAACAGTTAGATCCTGGAAGTAATGGTAAGCTCAAAAAAGCAAAAACGTATATCTTGAATCGAGAGAATTACCTTATGACCTATCTTGAAGATGGGCGCTGTAGTCTTAGCAATAATCTCAGTGAAAACAGTATTCGTCCAGTAACTGTAGGTCGAAAAAACTGGTTGTTTTCAGATAGTTCAGATGGAGCAACTGCAAATGCGATGTATCTTACAATTGTTGAGATGGCAAAAGCATACGATTTAAATCTGTATGAATATTTAAAGTTCCTGCTAGAGCATCGTCCTAATGAGAACATGACAGATGAAGAGCTGGATTATCTAGCTCCTTGGAGCATAGATGTGCAGGAGCAATGTAGCATTAAATAGAGTAAAATGTTAGCCTTCCAGAATCCTAGCAATGGGATTCTGGAAATATGTTTTGGGGACACCCCGAAACTATGCGCTTACGTTAAGTTTCTCTATTAGTTATAGAAGCAGCACTTGAAGTTTGTGAGGGAGAACTGGTATAATAGCTTCAAAAAGAGAAATTACGTTAACAGAAAAGCACGGGAGGGTTTTAAGATGAAGACCGCATTGGTTATTATGGCAGCAGGAATTGGATCACGATTCGGGGGAGGCATCAAGCAGCTTGAACCGGTTGGACCAAACGGCGAGATCATCATGGATTATTCGATTCATGATGCGGTAGAGGCTGGATTTGATAAGATCGTATTTATCATCCGTAAAGATATTGAGAAAGATTTCAGAGAAGCAATCGGAAATCGTATGGAAGAGCTTTGCGCGGCGAAAGGTGTGGAGATCGGTTATGCATTTCAGGAAATGTCGGATATTCCACATGGATTTTCTGTTCCGAAAGGACGGAAAAAACCGTGGGGAACCGGTCAGGCAGTCCTTGCATGCAAAGATATTGTAAAAGAGCCGTTTGCAGTGATCAATGCAGATGACTATTATGGAAAAGAAGCATTTGTAAAAATCCATGAGTTCTTACAGGATTATACCCAGGATCGTGCAAATGCATTTTGTATGGCAGGTTTTATCCTGAAAAATACATTGAGCGAAAATGGCGGTGTTACAAGAGGTGTATGCAAAGTAGATTCTGACGGCTTCCTGACCGGAGTGGACGAGACTTCCAATATCGTAAAGACGGCAGATGGTGCAGCGGTAGAAGCAGATGGCAACTTATCTCCAATTGATGAATTGTCAAATGTTTCGATGAATATGTGGGGGTTGACGCCGGAGTTTATCTCGATGCTGGAAGAGGGATTTTCGGTATTCTTTGAGAATATGGAGGGTAATGAGGAGAAAGCAGAGTACCTTCTTCCGATTTACATTGACGAATTGCTTCAGGAAGATTTGGTAAGTGTCAAAGTGTTGGAAACTGCAGATCGTTGGTTTGGTGTTACATACAAAGAGGACAAGCCGGTTGTAGTCGATTCTTTCCGGAAATTGATCGAAGACGGTATTTATCAGGCTGATCTGTTTGCAGATTGGAAAAAGTAAGCGAATAATAAAAAAGTAAAAACGAAAGAAAAGCAATTTCCGGGTAGGATCTGATCGGAACAGATCCCATCCGGAGATTTATTTTAGAGGTGTAGATTATGATTAATCCGATTACAGTAATGAAAATGTTGAATGAACGTCATCAGTTTATTCAGAACCATCCGGAATTTTATCCGTTTTTAAAAGAGAATTTTGGAAATGGGATTGAACCGGGAACTGTAATTGAAGTAAGTGTAAAACGTCCGGGAGAGGATGGAGAACGAAAAGTAATGATGGAAGTGCAAGAGTCAGAAAGGGCATTCTTTAAAGCTGCACAGGAGATATTAGGATAAGAAAGTGAAAAGAGTGCGTATCATTTTCAAAGGGAACATGCTATACTATATTCCGTAGAATTCCTCTGTATATAGGAGGAAATATATGGGAAGAAAGTTAAGGGAACTTACGATAAAAGATGATTTTATGTTTGGTGCGGTGATGTCCGATCCGGAAAACTGCAGGGAATTGTTGGAGATGATTCTTGGTATTTCTATTGACCGGATTGAAGTGAGCAAGGAAAAGAGTATGGTTTATCATCCGGAATATAAAGGCGTTCGTTTGGATGTGTATGCGAGGGATGAGAAGAATACTTGTTACAATGTAGAAATGCAGGCATCACGAAGACCGGTACTTGGAAAAAGAAGCCGTTATTATCAAAGCCAGATGGACATGGAGATGCTGCAAAGCGGCAGAGACTATGAAGAACTGCCGAAAAGTTTTGTGGTGTTTATTTGTGATTTTGATCCATTTGGAAAAGAACTCTATCGGTACACATTCAAGATGAAATGTGAAGAAGATGTCAATGTAGAATTGGAAGATGCAAGGCAGATCATTTTTCTGAGTACGCAAGGGAAGAATCGGGAGGAAGTTCCGAAAGAACTGGTGACATTTTTGGAATATGTGAAAGCGGATTTAGAAGAAAGTCAGAAAGATTTTCATAATTCTTATGTCCGTAGACTTCAGGATTCAGTTCAAAGAGTAAAAGCAAACCGGGAAATGGAGGAGCGTTTTATGCTTTTGGAAGAAAAATTGAAGGAAGAACGTGCCGAAGGTGAAAAGATAGGACAAATACAAGGCGCGCGTGACATGTTATTAAAAATGTTGGAAATTTTAGGGGAGATTCCGGAACCGATCAGAGAGAGGATTACTTCTGTATCGGAGCAGGAAACATTGACGGATTGGGCAAAAATAGCAGTTCAATCGGTGTCTATGGAAGAGTTCGTAAAGAAAATTTCTGAATAAGTTCAATCTCATTTTATGATGAGTCTGTAAGTCCCGGATGATCGAAAAGGATGATCCGGGATTCGTGTCAAAAAGTCAATGCCGTTTCAGGCAAAGTTCAGAACATACAGAGGAATTCTATCAAAGGAAAATGTAGATTATTCGTGAGTCTGCCAGACCGCTTTCAAAACAAATTGTATAAAGACACTATGAAAGAAGAAATCTGCCAGGGAAACAAAGCGGAATCGCCGAGTGAAGATAGCAGAAAATATAGCAAATCAGTCGGAGCTGTGATAAAATACAGGCATAGTATTTTATCACAGCCCCGCTTTATGATGAATGAAAAATCTTCGGGCGGCAGGGCAAAAGGAGGCGGAAGATGGGCGGTGAAAAGAAAGAACCACTTCACAAAAGTTTCGGATATGCCTGGGAGGGGATCACCGCGGTCATAAAAAAAGAGCGGAACATGAAGATCCATTGCTGTGTGATGATCCTTGTCATTTTGGCGGGGGCGATCTTTCGGATTGCCGCATGGAAGTGGTGTATCTGCTTTTGTTTGTTCGGTCTGGTTATGTCGCTGGAAATCGTAAATACTGCAGTGGAAGCTGTTGTGGATCTTGTGACCGAAGAGCGGAAACCGCTTGCGAAACTGGCGAAAGATGCGGCGGCAGGCGCAGTTCTTCTTGCGGCGATAATGGCAGTGATCGCAGGGCTGATCCTGTTTGTACCGGAGGGACTGGAATTTTTGTGTATGATCCTTAAGTAGAGCGAAGTCCGGACAAAAAAGAGGAGGAAGCCGATAGCAGAGTAAAGTTCGGACAGAAAAGGCAAATCAGAAAATACGAATCAGAAAATACGGAGGAGAAGAAAATTATGGATGGAATCGGAGAAAACATTAAAAAAATATTATTAGCAGGAATCGGAGCGGTTGCGACAACGACAGAGAAATCCAAAGAGCTTCTGGATGAGATGGTGAAAAAGGGTGAATTGACCGTCGAACAGGGAAAGGTTCTGAATGAGGAGCTGAAACACAATATTAAGAAGACGATGAAAGAGAAAGTCAATGTTTCCGTGAAAGTGTCGGATCCGGAGGAACTGGACGAGCTGCTGGAGAAGATGACACCCGAACAGATTACCCGATTAAAAAAGCGACTGAGCCAGCTTGATCAGCAGGAGGAAGAACCGGAAGCTGAAAAAACGGATACTTCCGAGACGGAAAACGTACCATTGGATGAAAAAGGTGCGGAGAATGTAAAGGAAGCGAGTGCGGATGAGTAAGCAGGAAGCTCCGGAATACAAGGGACGATTGAGGGAGATAACCGCTGTACTGCGGAAATATGGCATTACCCGGGGGGTTACGCCGGAAAAGCTGCGGCTGATCTTGGAAGATCTGGGACCAACGTACATTAAGCTGGGACAGATCATGTCGATGCATTCGGATATTCTTCCGAAGCGGTACTGCGAAGAACTGATGCGCCTGCGGTCTGAGGTGGCGCCGATGCCGTTTGTGGAAGTGGCGCGGGTTCTGGAAGACGCTTATGGAGTTTCATGGGATGTGATCTTTCAAAAGATCGAGGAGACACCTCTCGGAGCTGCTTCGATCGCACAGGTACACCGCGCGGTACTTCAGGACGGCAGTCAGGTTGTGATCAAGGTGCAGCGCAGGGGGATCTATGAGACGATGGCGAGAGATATCGCGCTGCTGAAAAAGGCAGTTCGACTTCTGCCGCCGGTCAGTTTAAAAGGCATGGTCGATCTGGACATGGTTCTGGATGAATTATGGAGTGTCACGCGGGAAGAGATGAATTTCCTGACGGAAGCTGCCAATATGGAAGAATTCCGAAAACAGAATGAAGAAGTTATATTCGTTGGTGTCCCGAAACTGTATCAGGAATATACGACGACGCATGTGCTTGTCATGGAATATATTGACGGCATTGGGATTGACGACAAGGAAACGCTGCGTACGAACGGCTATGATCTTGATGAGATCGGAAGTAAACTGGCAGATAACTTTATCAGGCAAGTGATCGAGGATGGTTTTTTTCATGCGGATCCGCATCCGGGAAATCTTCGCGTACGGGACGGCAAGATCATCTGGATCGATATGGGGATGATGGGACGTCTGACGGAACGGGACAGGCAGCAGCTTGAAATGGCAGTCCGCGGTGTGGCGGCAAAAGATATCAGCATGATCCAGGAAGCGGTGATGGCGCTTGGAGAATTTAAAGAACAGCCGGATCCGAGTATTTTATATGAAAGCATCAGCGCGATGTTTGTCAAATATGGCACGATGGATATGGGGCAGATCGATGTGGCGGAAATTCTTATGGACATGATGGATGTGATGAAAGAAAATAAGATCGTCATGCCGCACGGACTCACGATGCTGGCTCGTGGGCTGACGCATATGGAGGGCGTACTGGCAGATATTTCTCCGGAGATCAATATGGTGGAGATTGCTGCGGCAAGGATGAAAGATCGGATTTTTCGGACGGAAGACTGGAAAAAGACACTGAAAGGCGTCGGAAAGAGTCTGTACAGATCCATGTATAAGTCGATTGAACTTCCGTCGCTTCTGGCGGAATTGATGCAGGGGCATCTGAAAGGGCAGACAAAAGTAAATCTGGATCTGCATGCATCGGATGAACTGGAGCGTCTTTTACGTAGGCTGGTCCGCAATATCGTGATGGGGTTATGGGTCATGGCGCTTCTGATCAGTTCCAGTATTATCTGTACGACGGATATGCGCCCGAAGATCTGGGGGATTCCGGCGCTGGGAGCATTTGGATATCTGATCGCATTCGGAATTGTTGTGTATGTTTTTTTGAAACATATTTTTTCAAAAAAATGACAGCAGGATGGGAAAAGAACAGGAGAAAATAAGAAAAGTCGGTTTATAAGACAAGATAGTTTATAAGACAAGATGGTTTATATGACAAGAAGGAGAGGGCAATGTCAAAAGAAGATTACATCAAAGCGCAGCGAATGGGGAAGCGTGATTATCAGTTACGGATGATGAAAGGACTTCCTCCGACTTTAGAAGTTCTGGATGACATATTGCCGCCGAAAGGAAGTTATTCGGAAGTGCCGCTTGGATTGGTGCAGATTCCGATGGACTTGATCGTGGGAACGAAAACCGGCGGGCGAAGCAGTGCATTTGCGGGTAATTTTATGCCGATCTTAAAAGATAATACAGAATTTGCAATCAAATGGGCTCTGTTAAGCACAGCACATGTGACCGAGGGAATCCGTGAACCGGTCAAAGCTTATGAATACATGAATAAATTTTACATTCTGGAGGGAAATAAGCGGGTCAGCGTTATGAAGTATTATGATGCCGTGTCGATTCCGGGAGAGGTGATCCGGATCATTCCTCCGAGAACGAAAGAAAAAGAAAACCGGATTTATTTTGAATTTCTGGATTTTTATGAAGTTTCAAAAGTGAATTATATCTGGTTCAGCAATACGGGAAGTTTTGGGAAGCTCTTGACTGTGATGAAAAAAAAGCCGGATGAAGTATGGACGGAAGAAGAGCGGCTGCTGTTCAGTTCCGTATACTCCCGTTTTCTGGGAGAATATACGGCGCGCGGCGGAAAAGAGCTGTCCATTACGCCGGGAGATGCATTTTTGTCGTTCGTGACACTGTATGGGTATCAGGCGGTCTGTGATAAGACGATGAGTGAACTGAAAAATCTGGTGGCAAAAAGCTGGGAAGAATTTACCCTGCTGCAGAGTGGGAAAGAAATCGACCTGAAACTGGCTCCGACAGAAGAAAAAAAGACACTTTTAAGCAGAATCCTGCCGATGAGTTCCACGAAATTAAAAGCTGCGTTCATCTACGCCAAAACGCCGGGAACCTCTGCGTGGACGTATGCGCATGAACTGGGACGTCTGCATCTGGAACAGACATTTCCGGATGAAGTCAGCACCGTCGTTTATGAAAATGTAACGCTTACTAATATAGAAGTCTGCATGGAATCGGCGATTAAGTCGGGATGCAATCTTGTATTTACGACTTCTCCAACGTTTGCGCAGGCGAGTCTGAAAGCGGCGATCGCATATCCGGATGTCCGGATATTGAATTGCTCTTTGAATACTTCCCACTGTTATATCAGGACGTATTACGCGCGGATGCATGAGGCCAAATTTCTGATGGGTGCGATTGCGGGTGCAATGGCGGAAAATAACAGGCTTTTGTATCTGGAGGATTATCCGATTTATGGTTCGGTTGCCAATATTAATGCATTTGCGCTTGGCGCAAAAATGATCAATCCGAGAGTAAAGGTATATTTGGAATGGACGTCCAGAAAAAGATTTGATCTTTATGAACTGATCCGAAATCTCAGACCGGATTGCATTTCCGGAAAAGATATGGTGATCCCGGAAGAGGCGACGAGGTCTTTCGGGATTTACAGACAGGAGGGGGATTACACGCAAAGCCTGGCAATGCCGCTTTGGCACTGGGGCAGATTCTATGAGCTTTTGATCCGTACGATCATGGACGGAACGTGGAAGAGCGATGATAAAGCGCCGGGTAAGAAAGCGATCAATTACTGGTGGGGAATGTCGGCAGGAGTGATCGATGTCATTTGCTCAAAGAATATCCCGAATGAAACAAAACGTCTGGTAGACCTGCTCAAACAGTCGATCATATCCGGGCAATTTGACGTGTTTTCCGGCGTGCTCTCTTCGCAGGACGGGATTGTACAGGACGACCCGGAACGAAGTCTGACGCCGGATGAAATTATAAAGATGGACTGGCTTGCCGAGAATGTGATCGGAAGTATTCCGAAGACGGAGGAACTGAAAGAGCAGGCGAAGCCGGTAACGTTTCAGCAGGGAGTCAAAAAAGAGAAAGGGCAGATCTGAAGTATGAAAATCATGGTGATAGCAGATGAAGAATCGAAATATCTGTGGAATCATTTTGACAAAAGTAAGCTGGATGGAGCGGATCTGATCATTTCCTGCGGAGATCTGGATCCGCGCTACTTGTCGTTTCTCGTGACGCTTTCGGCGGTTCCGGTACTTTATGTGCATGGAAATCACGATGGAAAATACGAACAGATCCCGCCGGAGGGATGTACCTGTATCGAAGATGAGATTTATGAATACGAGGGGATCCGGATCCTGGGGCTCGGCGGATCGATGCGTTATACAGGCGGGGCGCATCAGTATACGGAAAAAGAGATGCAGAAGCGGGTGAGGAAGCTTCGGTGGAAACTATGGAGAAAGAAAGGATTTGATATTCTGGTCACGCATGCACCCGCATATCAGCTGAACGACGACCGGGACTTGCCGCATCAGGGATTCAAAGTGTTTCGGGATCTGATGGAAAAATACAGGCCGCGTTTTTTTCTTCACGGTCATGTCCATATGAATTACGGGCGAAATCAGAAACGGTATGACAGATATCAAGATACCCATGTGATCAATGGATTTGAACGCTATGTGTTTGAATTCGGAGAAGTGTCAAATGAAAGGAGAAAAAAGTAAGATGTATATTGCAGATGAAAAACGATATGAGACAATGAAATTCCGTGCCAGCGGAAAAAGTGGTCTGAAGCTTCCGGAAGTTGTACTGGGACTGTGGCATAATTTTGGAGACACCGCTTCTTTTGAGAGGATGAGGGAACTCTGTTTTACCGCATTTGACAATGGGATCACGCATTTTGATCTGGCGAATAACTACGGACCGGAACCGGGAAGCGCAGAGAAAAATTTCGGGCGGATCTTAAAAGAAGACCTGATGCCGTATCGGGACGAACTGATCATCAGCACAAAAGCGGGATATGATATGTGGCCGGGACCATACGGCAACTGGGGAAGCAGAAAATATCTGCTGGCAAGTATGGATCAGAGCCTGAAACGGATGGGGCTGGATTATGTGGATATTTTCTATCATCACCGGATGGATCCGGAAACGCCGTTGGAGGAGACAATGGGCGCGCTCGATCAGGCGGTAAAAAGCGGAAAGGCGTTGTACGCAGGGCTTTCCAATTATGATGGTGCGACGATGAAAAAAGCATGCGCGATCTTAAGAGAACTTCATTGTCCGTTTGTGATCAATCAGAACCGTTATTCTATTTTTGACCGCACGATCGAAAAGAACGGGCTGAAAGCTGCCGCAAAAGAAGAGGGGGTCGGAATCATCACATTCAGTCCTTTGGAACAGGGGATATTGACGGATCGTTATCTGAATGGGATTCCGGAGGACAGCAGGGTGAAGACGGATGGAAGATTCTTAAATAAGGAACGGCTGACATCCGATAAGATCGAAAAGGCGCGCGCACTGAATGAGCTGGCAAAAGAGCGTGGCGAGAGTCTTGCGAGAATGGCGCTGAAATGGGTCAGAAAAGACGATGCGGTGACAAGCGTTCTGATCGGGGCGTCCAGACCGGAACAGATACTGGATAATATCAAAATGATAAACAGTCCGGATTTTACAGAAGAAGAGCTTCAAAAAATCGATGAGATCGTGTTATAATGGAATGGATTTTGAACAGATAACGCATGGAGGATGACACAATATGGATTTTTTGACGCAGCTGGATCATAATTTTATCGACGTCAATGTACTTCTCTTCATTCAGGAATATCTTCGGTTTGAATGGATGACGCCGATCTGGAAATTTATCACTTGGCTTGGCGATGCGGGATGGTTTTGGATCGCATTGTCTGTGATCCTGCTGATTCCGAAAAGAACGAGAAAGATCGGTGCGGCGGCGTTGATCTCCCTTTTGATCGGTGCGCTGATCACCAATGTGGCGTTGAAAAATCTGGTTGCCCGGACCAGGCCGTATGAGGTGATCGACGGATTGATCTTACTGGCAGATCCTCAGCATGATTTTTCATTTCCATCCGGACATTCCTGCGCATCGTTTGCAGCGGCGATGGTATACTACAAAATGTTTCCGAAGAAATATGGTGTACCCGCCGTGATCCTGGCAACGCTCATTGCGCTGTCGAGATTATATGTGGGAGTCCACTATCCGTCGGATGTAGCCGCAGGAATCTTGATCGGTATTCTTGCAGCATGGATCGCATGCCGGATCGTGGGAGAGAAAAAAGATGTGAAAAAAGAAGTCTGAAGAAAGTTGAAAGAGAGGGCATCCGTCCTGTGATTTGTTTCAATCACAGGACGGATGCCCTCGTATAAAATTGCATTAATAATATCCGTGTCCGCTTTCGTAGACAGATTCGCATGTCAGCTGCACGCCAAGTTTCTGGAATGTCTTGATATCCACGTCAGAAAGCATCACAGAAGTATGTGCCTGACAGCCATGCAGTTTAGGAAGCTGTTCGAGAGCAAGTCTGGCATCTTCATTTGCCGCGGCGCTTGTGGAGAGTGCGATCAGCACTTCGTCCGTATGCAGTCTCGGGTTGCGGCTCTTCAGATAATCTACTTTCAGCTTCTGGATCGGTTCGATCGCCTCAGGGGAGATGATGTGCAGTTCATGTCCCAGACCGGCAAGCTCTTTTAACACGTTCAGAAGAAGTGCTGCGGAAGCACCGAGCAGATTGGAGGTCTTTCCGGTGATAATGCGTCCGTCCGGAAGTTCCAGAGCAGCAGCAGGGGACTGGGTTTCCTGTGCTCTGTTCAGAGCAGCGGCAACTACTTTGCGGTCCTGGATCGTAACGCCGGCCTGATTCATCAAAAGCTCGATCTTCTGAGCAGGTTCTTCCGAGCATGTCCCTTTTAGAAGATCGTTCAGGGCAGCGTAGTAACGGCGGATGATCTCCTGACCGGAAGCTTCGCGGCAGACTTCATCGTCACAGATACAGTTGCCGGCCATATTGACGCCCATGTCTGTCGGAGATTTGTACGGGCTTTTTCCGTAAATCTTTTCAAAAATCGTGTTCAGAACAGGGAAGACTTCCACATCCCGGTTGTAGTTGACGGTTGTCTCGCCGTAGGCTTCCAGATGGAACGGGTCGATCATATTGACGTCGTTCAGATCTGCGGTTGCCGCCTCGTATGCAAGGTTGACCGGATGTTTCAGCGGAAGATTCCAGATCGGAAATGTCTCGAATTTGGCATATCCCGCATGGATTCCACGTTTATGTTCATGATATAACTGAGAGAGACAGGTAGCCATTTTTCCGCTTCCCGGTCCGGGAGCGGTTACGATAACGAGCGGACGGGTTGTCTCGATATATTCATTCTTTCCGTAACCCTCGTCGCTGACGATCAGCGGAATGTTGGACGGATATCCGGCGATATTATAATGAATATAAACTTTGATGTTCAGATTTTCCAGTCGGTTTTTGAAAAGAAGAGCGCTTTCCTGACCGGAATACTGCGTGATGACAACACTGCCGACATAGAGACCATTCTGCCGGAACGAGTCCATCAGGCGGAGCACATCGGTATCATAGGTAATGCCGAGATCTCCGCGGACTTTGTTCTTTTCAATGTCCTTGGCGCTGATGACGATGATGATCTCTGCCTGGTCGCTCAAATGCATCAGCATACGGAGTTTGCTGTCCGGTTCAAAACCCGGAAGAACCCGGGACGCATGATAGTCGTCAAAAAGCTTTCCGCCAAATTCCAGATAGAGTTTGTGATCAAACTGTTCGATCCTCTGTCGGATGTGTTCAGACTGCATTCGCAAATACTTTTCGTTATCAAAACCTGTTCTCATAAAATACTATCTCCATTCGATGTCATGATTCGTTATAATTTTCAGATACGCATATCAGTATACTACAAAATGATTTCATTTTACAAGATTTTCATTCATTCAGTTTACAATATTTTCATAATCTTCTTGTTGATTTCTATCTGGTGCATATTTATAATAAGATTAGTTGAGTTTAGGAGGAGCATAATGGACAATAAAAATAATAATCGTAAGGGTCCCGGCGGCAACCGGCAGGGATGGGGGATTATCATGTTTACCACCTTGCTGGCTGTTTTTGTTGTTATGGGACTGTATTCGCTGATGCAGGATAAGAATCCGGAAGAGATCAGCTATGATAAATTTATCGAGATGGTCGATAAAGGCGAGGTAGATACGGTTGCGTTGGATGCAACCAAGATTTACATTACATTGACAGACGAGGCGAGAAAAAAAGAACTGGGTAAGGACGGGGAGAACGGTGCGCTTGCCACGAACAACCTGATCAGCCAGATGGAGGAACTCGTCAGTCAGCAGGAAGACGGAGAAGAAGAGGACGTCGAAAAGATGCCGGATTATTTTGCCGGACGTGTAGACGACGAGACGCTGCCGCAGAGACTTCTGGATGCGAAAGTGAAATTCAGTCAGGAGATTCCGGATACGGCGTCGTCCCTGATCTTTGAATTGCTTGTGACGCTCGTCTTCCCGCTTCTGATGTTCGGCATCCTGATCAATTTCGTGATGCGTCGGATGTCAAAAGGAAGCGGCATGATGGGCATTGGAAAGAGCAATGCAAAAGTATATGTAGAGAAAGAGACCGGGGTGACATTCCAGGATGTTGCCGGTCAGGATGAAGCAAAAGAGTCGCTTCAGGAAGTAGTGGACTTCCTGCACAATCCGGGCAAATATACCGGGATCGGAGCAAAGCTTCCGAAAGGAGCGTTGCTTGTGGGACCTCCGGGAACCGGTAAGACACTTCTTGCAAAAGCGGTGGCAGGAGAGGCGAAAGTGCCGTTCTTCTCATTGTCCGGTTCCGCATTTGTGGAGATGTATGTCGGTGTCGGAGCGTCCCGTGTGCGTGACCTGTTCAAACAGGCACAGCAGATGGCGCCGTGTATCGTATTTATCGATGAGATCGATGCGATTGGAAAAAGCCGTGATACCGCAATGGGCGGCGGCAATGATGAACGCGAACAGACATTGAACCAGCTTCTGGCCGAGATGGATGGATTTGACACGAACAAAGGACTGCTTTTGCTGGCGGCAACAAACCGTCCGGAGGTACTGGATCCGGCGCTTCTTCGTCCGGGACGTTTTGACCGGAGGATCATCGTGGACAAACCGGACCTGAAAGGACGTATCGATACGCTGAAAGTACATTCCAAAGATGTAAAGATGGATGAGACAGTCGATCTGGAAGCGATCGCGCTTGCAACGTCCGGCGCTGTCGGATCGGATCTTGCAAATATGATCAATGAAGCTGCGATCAATGCTGTGAAGAACGGACGGCAGGTGGTCAGCCAGAAAGACTTGTTTGAAGCTGTCGAAGTCGTTCTTGTCGGAAAAGAGAAGAAAGATCGTATCATGAGTGAGGAGGAACGCAGGATCGTTTCTTATCATGAGGTTGGACATGCGCTTGTCAGTGCGCTTCAGAAAGACGCGGAGCCGGTACAGAAGATCACGATCGTGCCGAGGACGATGGGAGCCCTTGGTTATGTCATGCAGACTCCGGAAGAGGAAAAGTATCTGAACACAAAGAAAGAACTGGAAGCAATGCTTGTCGGTGCGCTTGCCGGCAGAGCGGCGGAAGAGATCGTCTTCGATACTGTGACGACCGGAGCGTCCAATGATATTGAACAGGCGACGAAGATTGCCCGTGCAATGATCACACAATATGGTATGTCGGAGAAATTCGGTCTGATCGGATTGGAGTCTGTACAGCACAGGTATCTGGACGGACGTGCTGTGATGAACTGCGGAGATGCAACAGCGGCAGAGATCGATTCCGAAGTGATGAAGATGCTGAAAGATGCTTATGAAGAGGCAAAACGGCTCTTGCGGGAGAATCGGGAAGCATTGGATAAGATTTCCGCGTTCCTGATCGAAAAAGAGACGATCACCGGAAAAGAATTTATGAAGATCCTGCGGGAAGTCCAGGGTGTGGAAGAACCGGAAGAGCAGGACGGAAAAACAGTGAAAAAAGAGATGCGGATCGCGATGAAGCCGGTGGAGGGACAGGAAGTTTTGGATACAGTGAACGAAGAAAAAGAAGCAGTATCAGACATGGAAATCACTCCATCCGAGACAGACGCAGATATGAATTTATCCGCTCCTGCAGCAGAAGAAGATACAAAAGTGCCGACTTCCGAGGAAAAGATTGAGGAAGTGAAAGAGGAAGAAGCACAGGATGCGGCAGAGGACAAATAATCAGACATGATCGGGCAGATACAGGGCGAACATCCTGTTCCTGCCCGATTGTTCTATTGAAGAATGATAGAAAGAACGATGTGTATTTTGAGGAAGCATCATGAGGAAAAGAGATGGATCAGTATCAGTTTGATATTCAGGAAGAATTGAAAAAATTGCCCGGGAAACCGGGGGTTTATATCATGCATGACGAAAAGGACGAGATCATTTATGTCGGAAAGGCGATCAGTCTGAAAAACCGGGTCCGGCAATATTTTCAGAGCAGCAGGAATAAAGGGGTGAAGATCGAACAGATGGTGACACATATTCGCCGCTTTGAGTATATTGTGACCGATTCCGAACTGGAAGCGCTCGTGTTGGAGTGCAATCTGATCAAGGAACATCATCCGAAATATAATACGATGTTGATGGATGATAAAACTTATCCGTTTATTAAAGTGACTGTCGGAGAAGATTACCCGAGGATCATGCTGGCAAGACGGATCCAGAAAGATAAAGCGAAATATTTCGGACCGTATACAAGCAGCGGCGCGGTGCGGGACACGATCGATCTGCTCCATAAACTTTACCATATCCGCACATGTAATCGAAATCTTCCGCGGGATATCGGAAAAGAACGCCCATGTCTGAATTATCATATCAAACAGTGTGAAGCGCCGTGTCAGGGCTATATTTCTGCGGAGGACTATCAGAGATCCGTAGCGGAAGCCGTGAGGTTTTTGAGCGGTAAGTTTGATGGGATCTTGCATGAGTTGGAAGAAAAGATGCAGACTGCTTCAGAGGCATTGGAATTTGAAAAGGCGATCGAGTATCGGGAATTGTGGAACAGTGTGAAAAAAATCGCGCAGAAACAGAAGATCACGGACAGTCATGGCGAGGATCGAGATGTTCTTGCGGCTGCAACTGCGGACGAAGATGCAGTTGTGCAGGTCTTTTTTATACGCGGCGGACGCTTGATCGGACGGGACCATTTTTATCTCCGGATCACGAAAGGCGAGTCGGTCGGCAGCATTTTGGACAGTTTTATCAAGCAGTATTATGCGGGAACACCGTTTATCCCGGGAGAATTGATGGTGCAGGAAGAACTGGAAGATACCGCTTTGATCGAAGAGTGGCTTTCAGCAAAACGAAACGGAAAGGTCAGCGTCCGTGTTCCGAAGAAAGGAACAAAAGAAAAGCTGGTGGAATTGGCGGCGAACAATGCGGCAATGGTTTTGTCGAAAGATAAAGAGCGTTTAAAGAGAGAAGAGGGACGCACGATCGGGGCTGTAAAGGAGATCGCCCACATGCTGGGGATTTCTGAAATCACCCGAATGGAAGCGTATGATATTTCCAATACAAATGGTTTTGAATCTGTTGGTTCCATGGTCGTTTATGAACGTGGGAAACCAAAGCGAAATGATTACCGGAAGTTTAAGATCAAAGGGATCCGGGGGGCAGATGATTATGGAAGTATGCGTGAAGTACTCACGAGACGATTCACCCATGGACTGAGAGAACGGGAAGAGAGTAAAGAACTGGGAGGATTTACAGCATTTCCGGATTTGATCCTGATGGATGGCGGAAAAGGACAGGTCAATGTCGCGCAGCAGGTGCTCGACGAATTACATTTGCATATACCGGTCTGCGGAATGGTAAAAGATGATCATCACCGGACAAGAGGATTATATTATGAGAATGAAGAGATTACGATCGACCGTTCTTCCGAAGCGTTTAAATTGATCACCAGAATTCAGGATGAGGCGCATCGGTTTGCAATTGAGTATCATAAACAACTTCGTGGAAAAGGGCAGGTACATTCCATATTGGACGATATAGAGGGAATCGGACCCGCGAGAAGAAAAGCATTGATGCGCAGTTTCCAGAATCTGGACGAGATCAAGGAAGCAAGCGTTGAAGTGTTAGCGGCAATCCCCTCGATGAATGAAAAGGCTGCCAAATCCGTATACAATTTTTTTCATCCATGATATAATGCGTATAGGGCAGAGCCAAGCCGGGAACACCCCGGAGGCAAGTTCAAGCTCGCTTGAAAACTTGCCTCCGGGGTGTTCCCGATTTGGCGAGCGAAGCGACCGAGAAGAAGCGGGAGCGGAATCGAGGTGCGCTGCCCGGACGGCGGGAAGAAGAAGCCAAGCGGCGAGCGAAGCGACCGAGAAGAAGCGGAAGCGGAATCGAGGTGCGCTGCCCGGACGGCGGGAAGTTGCCCCGGGCATTTGAGAATAGGTGAAAAAAGGAGAAGAGCTATTATGGGACATGGTGTGAAATTAAGCGAGATGGCTGAAAAAATGCAGTTGAAAAACCTGACGCCGGATGTCGATCTTGCGGAAAAAGAGGTGACAGTTCCGGACGTGAACAGACCGGCATTACAGCTTGCCGGATATTTTGATCATTTCGATTCGGAACGGGTTCAGATTATCGGATATGTGGAACATACATATCTGCAGACACTGGAGCCGGAAAAGAAAAAAGAGATTTATAAGGAACTGCTGGCATGTCAGGTTCCATGTTTGATCTTCAGTAAAGATTTATATCCGGATGAAGACTTGCTGGAACTGGCAAAGGAAGCGGATATTCCGATTTTGTCCACCAGAAAGATGACATCCGCATTTATGGCGGAACTGATTCGCTGGCTGAATGTAAAAATGGCGCCGTGTATTTCGATCCATGGTGTGCTTGTGGATGTGTATGGTGTCGGTGTTCTGATCATGGGAGAGAGCGGCATCGGAAAAAGCGAGGCCGCTTTGGAATTGATCAAGAGAGGACATCGTCTCGTTACGGATGATGTGGTGGAGATCCGCAAGGTAAGCGATGAGACGCTGGTCGGATCTGCACCGGATATCACAAGACATTTTATCGAACTGCGTGGAATTGGAATTGTGGATGTAAAATCAATGTTCGGTGTACAAAGTGTGCGCGAAACGCAGAACATCGATCTGGTCATTACATTGGAAGACTGGGATCGGGATAAGGAATATGACCGGCTTGGACTGGAAGAAAATTATACGGAATTTCTCGGAAATCGGGTGGTGTGTCATAACATTCCGATCCGACCGGGAAGAAATCTTGCGATCATCGTTGAGTCGGCAGCGGTAAATCACAGACAAAAACAGATGGGATACAATGCGGCGCAGGAATTATACAAACGTGTTCAGGAAAATCTGGCAAAAAGAAATTAGAAGACATAACCAGCAGGAATTAAGCGGAGGACAACAGAGATGAAATATTGTTTTGGTGTAGATATCGGTGGCACAACCGTAAAGATGGGATTGTTTGAAGAGACCGGCGATATTGTAGAAAAATGGGAGATTGTTACGAGAACAGAAGATGAGGGCAAAGCGATTCTTCCGGATATTGCAGCTGCAATAGAAGAAAAACTAAAAGTATGCAAAATCGGCGGGGAGGATGTATTGGGTGTCGGAGTAGGTGTTCCGGCACCGGTAACCGAAGCTGGTGTTGTAAATGGAAGTGCAAATCTGGGATGGAAATATAAGGAAGTAAAACGGGAATTGGAAGAACTGACCGGATTTTCGGTACAGGTCGGAAATGATGCCAATGTAGCGGCTCTTGGTGAAATGTGGAAAGGCGGCGGAGCAGGTCAGAAAAATATGATCATGGTGACGCTTGGAACCGGAGTCGGCGGCGGTGTGATCATCGGCGGAAAGGTGATCATCGGTGAACATGGAGCCGGAGGAGAAATCGGACATCTGTGCGTAAACTATGAAGAAACAGAAAACTGCGGATGTGGCAACCGGGGATGTCTGGAACAATATGCATCTGCAACGGGAATCGTACGGATCGCAAAGAAAAAGCTTGTTTCTGAGACACGTCCGACCGTGCTTTGTGCGGAAACAGTGACGGCGAAAGATGTATTTGACGCAGTGAAAGAGGGGGACCAGGTTGCACAAGAAATCGCAGAAGAATTTGGAAGTTATCTTGGATATGCGCTGGCAAATCTGGCGGTAGTAGCGGATCCGTCCGTTTTTGTGATCGGCGGAGGCGTGTCAAAGGCAGGCGAGATACTTATCCCATATATTCAAAAACCATATCGGGAACGCGCTTTTTTTGCAAACAAAGATGTGGAATTTAAGCTTGCAACATTGGCAAATGATGCAGGAATCTGCGGTGCGGCAAAATTGCTTCTGGATGCAGTCGGAGAAGAATAGAACAGAAAATATACTGAGACATAAAAAACGGCAGATGCGAAAACTAACCGATTCGCATCTGCCGTTTTTTCTCTGCTGTTATTTTATGAGCTCTGGCGTTTGTGGATCATTGTCCGCCTTCCGGGGCGGCTGGAGGAACGATCGGTTCGATCGTTCCGGAGCCGCCGGAGTTATCACCGGAGTTATCACCGGAGTTGTTGCCGGAATTATCACCGGAATTGTTGCCGCCGGAGTTGTTGCCACCGGAGTTATCGCCGGAGTTATTCCCTGAATTGCTGCCGCCGGAATTGTTTCCATTGGATCCTCCGTTTCCGGAATCACTATCATTGGAATCATCATTGTCAGAAGAATCGTCGTCATTTTCTTCTGTCTCATCTTCACTAGGCGCTACATAATGTCCGGAACAGCTTTGAGAAGGAACGGTACCCTCTGCAAAATATTCAGTCAGTGCCGGACAGCTTGAGGTTGCAAGCAGACCGGTCTGTGTACAGATTGTTTTCTGTTGTACAGAAGCAGGCATTGTGAAATCTTTATAAGGAAGTCCTTCGTGAACCCGTTCCATGATGTTTTTCCAGAGTGTCATATGCCAGGACTGGTTCATGGATTCCATTGGCTTATTGGAGTCATATCCGCCCCATACGGAAGCGGTATAATATGGTGTATAGGCGGAAAGCCAAAGGTCTGTACTGTTTTCTGTTGTACCGGTTTTTCCGGCTACCGGCATATTTGCCATGCGCGCTGCAGTACCGGTACCTTTTGTGATAACATCCTGCATTGCACTTGTCAGAAGCGCAGCGGTAGAATCTTTGATCACCTGATGGGTATCCGGTGTGGAATTATCAAGCAGGACATTGCCCTCATGGTCAAGCACCTGAGTATACAGGATTGGTTTTGTATAGGTTCCGGCATTTGCGATCGCCGCATAAGCAGCGGTCATCTCGATATTGTAAACACCTCTTGTGATTCCGCCGAGGGCAGTCGCAGCCTGAACATCGGTAAAGCCCGGATAGTTGTCATCATCGAAATTAACAAGCGTGGTAAATCCGAAATTTTTCAGATAATCGTATCCGGTCTGGAATCCGATATCCGTCAATGTATTTAAAGCGCAGACATTCATCGAATGTTCGATCGCATATCGGACGCTTGCCTGCCCGAGGTAAATCTTGTCCCAGTTTTCCGCTTTCTGACCGTTTGGATAGGTGTAAGGTGCTTTATCTTCAATGGAAGTAGCAAGCGTATATCCGCAGGAATCCAGAGCCGGAGCGTATGTGGATACGATCTTGAAACAGGATCCGGGCTGTCTGGTGGAATCTGTCGCACGGTTCAGGGAAAGACTGGTTGTTTTCTGTCCGCGTCCGCCTACGATCGCCTTTACTTTTCCGGTAGACTGTTCCATAACGACAACCGAAGTCTGCGGCTGTGGGGAAACGTCCCAACGCTCGTCGACCGTATCATTCTCTGTGATGCCGAGCGTGGATTTATATTCGTTCACTGCAGTCTGCGCTTCTTCCGGGGAAGCAAAGATCAAGGGATAATCTTTTCCCCATGCGGCAGCGATATACTGACCAAGCATTTCTTTGCTGTAATTTTCTACGGTTCCGTCAGCGCGGGTGATCGTCAGGGCAAATTCCAGACCGTATTCCGTTCCAAACGGGTAAACGGCTTCATTGGCAACTTCTTCATCACAAATCTGCTGGATCCGTGCATCCTGTGTGGAAATGATCGTCAGACCTCCGCTGTAAAGCGCATTGTAAGCCTGTGTTTCCGAAAATCCTTTCCGGGTCATCAGATCCTGGATAACCTGTTGGGAAAGTTCGTCATTGAAATAGGAATATGGCGTCGTATCTTCTACCGGAGGTGTGGCAACAATACGGTCATAAACCGGATCGGCTTTTGCCTCGTCATATTCAGCCTGTGTGATATATCCTTGTTCCAGCATATTTCCAAGTACGATATCACGGCGTTCGGCATTGGCTTCCGGATATACAACCGGATCATATCCGGTCGGATTCTGTGTGATGCCCGCGATCACGGTACATTCCGACAAAGTCAATTCTGAAACGTCTTTTCCGAAATATCGTTTGGCGGCAGACTGCACGCCGAGGCAGCTCTGTCCGAGGTTGATCGTGTTCATATAAGCTTCCAGAATCTCTTCTTTGGTCATCTGCTTTTCGATTTCCATTGCGAGAACCTGCTCCTGAAGTTTTCGCTCCAATCTGTCGTAGAATGTTTTCTCATCCAGAAAGTTCGGAAATACATTGTTCTTGATCAACTGCTGTGTCAATGTACTGGCACCCTCGGAGAAATTACCGGAGGTAATGCCGACAATACCGGCACGCAGGATTCCCTGAAGATCGATACCGTTATGTTTGTAGAAACGTTCATCTTCGATGGCAACAAACGCATCTCCTAAATATTTCGGGATCTCATCGATCGTCTTGTATACACGGTTGGAACCGGATTCAAGGAACTGCTCCAACAGTGTTCCGTCCTCAGCATAGACAAAACTGGAGAATCCCTGTGGCTTGACGTCGGCGGGGGTTACAGTAGGGGTGTTGTCAATGATCCGTTTTGCAAAAAGTCCGACGCCGCCGATACCTACGACTGCAAGGATTAATATGCAGATGATCAGAGCTTTAAAAAAACGGACCCCGACTCGCTTCTTTTTCATATTCTTCTTGGAAGAGATCTTTTTTTTCCTCTTCTCAAGATTTTCCTTTCCGTAATTCATGAATAATAGCCTCCTTTATTCACACTTTCTTCCGGTAATGACAACGTATGCGTGCGCAATCGCTGCGGAAAGCCGAAAAAAAGGATACGCTTCATTATAACAAAGATACCATCAGTGTACAAGGGGGCATGCGGTCAGATAAGGATGATTTTTGCCGGCTGTATCGTTACATTTAAAATAATTTAAGAAATCTCTTGTGCTTTAGTCTGTTTTGTTATAGTGTAAAATAATCGAAATCAATCGGATGTGGGGAAGGAGCAAAACAGCAATGGAGAGCAGGACAGTTCATAAAGGCGGAAGTGCGGAGATCGTCGAGAAAAAGTCCCGATTTATCGGGGAAGTTTTTCCGGTGGAACATGAGGAAGAAGCGATGCAACTTCTGGAGCAGGTGAAAAAGAAGTATTGGGATGCCCGACATCATTGCTGGGCATATGTCATTAGTGGGGACAGGGTGCAGGAACGCTTGAGTGATGATGGGGAACCGAGCGGGACAGCGGGGAAACCGATCCTGGAGGTGATCCGCGGTCAGCAGGTCGGCAATCTGCTCGTTGTTGTTACCCGATATTTCGGCGGAACGCTTCTCGGAACAGGCGGTCTTGTTCGTGCGTATACCGAAGCGGCAAAACAGGCGCTGGCAGAAAGTGTGATCATAACGCGGATCACAGGGTACAGGCTTAAGATAGAAACGGATTATACCGGATTGGGGAAAATCCAATATCTGCTCGCACAGCGGAAAATTCCGATCGTACAGTCGGAATATACGGATCAGGTGACATTGTCAGTCTTGGTATCGGAAGAAGCGGAAAACGAGATCGTGCAGGAGATCACAGAAGCGACAAACGGTCAGGCAGATATCAAAAGGGCATATGCGTGCAGCTTTGCCGATGTGAATGGAGAGATGCTGGAATTTCCGGATGAATAAAAAACGGACTCCGAAGAGTCCGTAAAATATGTAAGTGTTTGGTAGCGTCAGTTTACAAGGACCGTTTTCCCCTTTGTACACTGATGCTGCTATTTAGATAGAAGTGTTTAGTTAAATTCCGGTTCGATCAGACCGAAAGAGCCGTCTTTTCTCTTGTACACAACGTTGACTTCATCTGTCTCGGCGTTGCTGAAAACAAAGAAGCTGTGTCCGAGAAGCTCCATCTGGATGCAGGCATCTTCCGGGAACATCGGTTTGATACCGAAACGTTTGGTGCGGACGATGCGAATCTCGTTATCTTCCACGCTTGTATCATCTTCTTCAAAGAATTCTTTCTTGAAATTACTTCCGGAAGAAGATGCTGTCGGATGACCCTGGCTTCTCGCAACCAGTTTGTTTTTATACTTCCGAAGCTGACGTTCGATCACTTCTTCCACAAGATCGATGGATACATACATATCGCTGCTTGTCTGTTCGGAGCGGATGATGTTGCCCTTAACCGGGATCGTCACCTCGATCTTCTGGCGGTCTTTTTCAACGCTGAGGGTTACAATAATCTCTGTTTCAGGAGTGAAATACCTTTCTAGTTTTCCTAATTTCTGTTCTACCGTGCTTTTGAGTCCAGGGGTTACCTCGATGTTCTTGCCACTGATAATAAATTTCATGCTGCTCAACTCCTTTTGTTCATATTACACAGAAAATAATGGAAACTTTCTGCGTTTTATGTACATAGTATAACATAAAATTCTCTCAATGTATAGAACGAATCACTTCAATTCGAGTAATTTTCCCATTTGTGATCTTAGCAATGCGCAGACCTACGTCTGCAATGTAGGCGCAGGCACCGACACCGACTTCGGTTTCGTCTTCTTCCAGTTTGCGGAGCAGAAGTTCACCGAGAGTTTCGTTATCTGTATAAGGAATGTTCAGATGCGTGAGGCGGTTGACGAGATGGACTTTTTGCGCTGCCCGGAAAATGATTTTTTCGGATTCATCAAACGCCACAAACAAAAACTTTCTTGTGGCAAACAGGATCGCGATCGAGATCACACCGAGCAGGCTGTTGACCGGTGAGGAGTGGTCGATGATCACCTGACGGGCGATCGCGAATAAAAGGACTTCAAATACGGTCATCGGTGTATGGAGATAAAGCATACGGATCATTTCCACACCGATGATCAGATTAAAACAAGTTGTCAGCAGATCATCATAGTTCGGATACTTGCTCAGATCGGCGAGATTTCCGAAAGAGAGGATCAGCTGAAAAGTCATTAAAATGATCCCGGCAGCCAGAATCAGTGCAATGACAAATTCCAGCGCCGTCGTCAGATTTTTTAAAAACGCATAAACATATTTTTTCATGTGTTTTCCCTGTTATTTATTGGCATTGCTGCGTTTCCTCATTCTTGAGTCAAGGATCTTCTTGCGGATACGCAGATTTTTCGGAGTTACTTCCAGAAGTTCATCGGTATCGATAAAGTCAAGCGCCTGTTCCAGACTTAATACTCTCGGCGGAGTCAGGCGGAGCGCTTCGTCCGCGCTGGAAGAACGGGTGTTGGTCAGATGCTTGGTCTTGCAGACGTTCAGTTCGATGTCTTCGGCTTTTCCGTTTTGTCCGATGACCATACCGGAATATACTTTCTCACCCGGTCCGATAAACAAGGTTCCGCGTTCCTGCGCGCTGTACAGACCGTATGTGACAGATTCTCCGGTCTCAAATGCGATCAGGGATCCCTGTTTACGATACTGGATGTCCCCTTTGTACGGTGCATAGCCGTCAAAGCTTGTGTTGAGGATTCCGTTTCCTTTTGTATCGGTCATAAATTCACCGCGGTAGCCGATCAGTCCGCGCGCCGGGATCAGGAATTCCAGACGTGTGTAACCGCCATTGGAAGTACCCATACTGCGAAGTTCCCCTTTTCTCTGGCTTAGTTTGTCAATAACGGTTCCGGTAAATTCATCCGGCACATCGACATAGGCGAGTTCCATCGGCTCTAATTTCTTTCCGTTTTCGTCTGTGTGATAGAGCACTTCGGCTTTGCTGACTGCAAATTCATATCCCTCACGGCGCATATTTTCGATCAGAACGGAAAGATGAAGCTCCCCGCGACCGGATACTTTGTAACTGTCGGCATTTTCCGTCTCTTCCACACGAAGACTGACATCCGTGTTCAGTTCCCGGAACAGACGGTCGCGCAGATGACGGGAAGTGACAAATTTTCCCTCCTGTCCTGCAAATGGACTGTCGTTGACGATGAACTGCATGGAAATGGTCGGCTCAGAAATTTTCTGGAACGGGATTGCTTCCGGATTTTCCGGAGAGCAGAGCGTATCTCCGATCGAAATATCCGAAATTCCGGAAATTGCCACGATCGATCCGATCCCGGCTTCTTTGACTTCCACTTTATTCAGACCGTCAAATTCATAAAGTTTGCTGATCTTTACTTTCTGCTGTTTGTCCGGATCATGATGGTTGACGAGCATCATTTCCTGATTGACTGCGATCGTTCCGTTGTCCACTTTGCCGACACCGATCCGTCCCACATATTCATTATAATCGATCGTACTGATCAGAACCTGAGTCGGAGCTTCCGGATCGCCCTCCGGAGCCGGAATGTAGTTGATGATCGTCTCAAACAACGGTTCCATATCTTTCTCTTCATCGGTCAGATCCAGAACGGCAATTCCGGATTTAGCGGATGCATAGACAAACGGGCAGTCCAGCTGCTCGTCGGATGCGTCCAGATCCATGAAAAGTTCCAGTACTTCATCGATCACTTCGTCCGGACGTGCTTCCGGGCGGTCGATCTTGTTGATGCAGACGATGACCGGAAGATCCAGCTCCAGCGCTTTGCGGAGTACGAATTTGGTCTGCGGCATTGCGCCTTCAAATGCATCGACAACGAGGATGACACCGTTGACCATTTTCAGGACACGTTCCACCTCGCCGCCGAAATCGGCATGTCCAGGTGTGTCGATGATATTGATCTTTGTTCCTTTGTAAAAAACTGCGGTATTTTTCGAGAGGATCGTGATCCCGCGTTCTCTCTCAATATCGTTGGAATCCATGACACGTTCCGCAACTTCCTGATTCTCGCGGAATACACCGCTTTGTTTGAGCAATTCATCGACCAATGTTGTCTTACCGTGGTCGACATGGGCGATGATCGCAATATTTCTGACATCTTCTCGTTTTGTCTTCATAATATAACACTCTTCCTTTTGTGAATCATTCTTCTGTTTAACTGTTATATTCTATCATAAAAATGAAAATTTGCAAGGTATCAGATTTCCGGGAAGAGAGCGGCAGCCTGTGGAAAAATAAGACGAAAAATGTTGTCGGAGTCTGCTGCCGGGAATTGTCGAGCGGTTTTTCCGGAAAAATGTTCTGGAAATGTGAATCGGGGCATAGACTTAGTATCGACTCAAAAATACCGCAAAGAGGAAGGGAGAACTACAAATCATGTCAGATAAGATTATTGAAAACAACCAGGTAACGATCATGGGTGAGGTGGCTTCAAAATTTACATACAGCCATGAAGTGTTCGGGGAAGGATTCTATATGGTAGATGTGCTCGTGAAACGTCTGAGCAGCTCCGAGGACCGGATCCCGCTCATGATCTCTGAAAGACTGATTGATGTGACAAAAGATTATACAGGAGAATTTATTATGGTGTCAGGACAGTTCCGGTCATACAACCGTCATGAAGAGCAGAAGAACCGGCTTGTATTGTCGGTGTTCGTAAGGGAAGTAGAGTTTATCGACGAGGAACTGGACGGCGCAAAAACAAATCATATTTTGCTGGAAGGCTATATCTGTAAGAAGCCGATCTACCGGAAGACGCCGCTCGGACGGGAAATCGCGGATCTATTGCTTGCTGTGAACCGCCCGTATGGAAAATCGGATTACATCCCGTGCATCTGCTGGGGAAGAAACGCACGGTTTGCTTCGGGATTTGAAGTGGGAGAACATGTGCAGATCCTGGGACGGATCCAGAGCCGGGATTATGTCAAAAAACTTTCCGAGACGGAAACGGAGACGAGAACGGCATATGAAGTATCTGTCAGCAAGCTGGAATGTCTGGAAGAATCATAAATATATAGAAGCAAGACGTAGGCAACAGAATAATATAGAAGAAAACATTGTGAAAGGGATATCATTTCTTGAGCCTTGTGCTCAAATGTGATATCCTGTTTTTATATTCCTGAAAAGGATATGTAGAAAAAAATTATAAAATGCAGATAATGATGGAGGAACAGGATGATGATAAAGATTTTGATGCACGGCTGTAACGGAAGAATGGGGCAGATGATTTCCGGTCTTGTACGGGATGAGGAAGAGATGATGATCGCGGCTGGAGTAGATACATACCAGGGTGTTTCCAATGAATATCCGGTATTTGGATCCATTGACGCATGTGATGACGATGTGGATGTGGTGATCGATTTTTCCAATGCCGCCGCGGCAGACGCAGTGATGGAGTATTGTGCGAAAAGACAGATCCCGCTGGTATTTTGTACGACAGGATTGTCGGAAGAACAGCTTCAGAAATTAGAAGACACGGCAAAACAGACGGCGGTGCTGAAGTCGGCGAATATGTCGCTGGGGATCAATCTTCTGCTGAAGCTTCTGAAAGATGCGGCAAAGGTGCTCGCACCGGCAGGATATGATATTGAGATCGTAGAAAAACATCACAACCAGAAACTGGATGCGCCGAGCGGAACGGCGCTGGCGCTTGCAGATTCGATTAATGAAGCGATGGACGGAAGTTATGTGTATACTTATGACCGTTCTCAGGTACGCCGCAAGAGAGAGAAGAAAGAAATCGGTATCTCTGCAGTTCGCGGCGGTACGATCGTTGGCGAGCATGAAGTATTGTTTGCCGGGCTGGATGAGGTGATCGAACTGAAGCATACGGCATATTCCCGCAGCGTATTCGGAAAAGGCGCTGTGGAAGCAGCCAGATTTCTGGCAGGAAAGCCGGCGGGGATGTATGATATGAGTGATGTGATCGGACTGGAATAGACAGTCCGGGCAAAAAAGAGAGGAGAACCGGTTCATGAAAGCACTTGAGACGAGGTATGTGGAACGGTTGGCAGATCTGTATCCGACGATCGCTGCGGCATCCACAGAGATCATCAATCTGCAGGCTATCTTAAATCTCCCAAAAGGGACGGAACATTTTATTACCGATGTACATGGAGAATACGAGGCGTTTGCCCATGTGTTAAAAAATGGTTCCGGTTCGGTGAGACGGAAGATCGACGAAGTGTTTGGAAATACACTGAGCCAGAAAGATAAGAAAGAACTGGCAACGTTGATCTATTATCCGAAAGAAAAGCTCGCGCAGGTAAAAGAGACGGAGACGAACATGGAGGACTGGTATATGATCCATTTGTACCGTCTGATCGAAGTGAGCAAACGTGCGGCGAGCAAGTATACCCGTTCCAAGGTGCGCAAGGCATTGCCGAAAGATTTCGCATATGTGATCGAAGAGCTGATCACGGAAAGGGCAGAGATCAACGACAAAGAATCCTACTATAATGCGATCATCATGACCATGATCCGGATCAACCGCGCCGGGGAATTTATTGTGGCGATCTCCAATCTGATCCAGCGTCTTGTGGTAGATCATCTGCACATTGTCGGGGATATTTATGACCGGGGACCGGGTCCGCATCTGATCATGGACCGGCTGCTTAACTATCATTCGGTTGATATCCAGTGGGGAAACCATGATGTTCTCTGGATGGGAGCGGCAGCAGGGCAGCAAGCCTGTATTGCCAATGTGATCCGGATCTGTGCACGTTATGGGAATCTGGATATTCTGGAAGACGGGTATGGGATCAATCTTCTTCCGCTTGCGACATTTGCGCTTCGCATGTACAAAGACGATCCCTGCGCCTGTTTTTCGCTGAAAGGACCGCAGAGGTCGAATCAGGCGGAGATGGAGACGGATCTTCGGATGCACAAGGCGATTTCTGTGATCCAGTTTAAGATCGAAGGTCAGACGATCCGCAGACATCCGGAATTTGAAATGGAAGAACGCGCACTTCTGCATCGGATCGATCATGAAAAAGGGACGGTCACTCTGGACGGAAAAGAATATCCGATGCAGGATATGAATTTCCCGACGATCGATCCGGACGATCCGTATCGACTTTCCGCAGAAGAGCAGGATATTATGGAACGGCTGGAGCAGGCGTTTCTCGGATGTGAGAAACTGCAGGAACATATGCGTTTTTTGCTGTCAAAAGGCGGTCTTTATAAAGTGCATAACGGAAATCTGTTATATCACGGCTGCGTGCCGCTTAACGCGGACGGTTCGTTTCGGAAAGTCCGGATTTTCGATCAGGTATTTCAAGGAAAATCACTCTACGATGCATTGGAACGTTATGTTCGGAAAGGATTTTTTGCGATCGAGGAAGCGGAGCGGGAGAACGGAAAAGACATGATGTGGTATATTTGGCAGAGCCCCAATTCTCCGTTGTTCGGAAAAGATAAAATGGCGACATTCGAACGATATTTTCTGAAAGAAAAGGAGACGCATGTCGAAAAGAAAAATCCGTACTATTCATTTCTGGAGGATTCCGACGTGGTCGATCATATCATGCAGGAATTCGGATTGTCCCTGAAAGACGCATATATCATCAACGGTCATGTTCCGGTCAAATGCAAGAACGGAGAGAGCCCGATCAAATGCAACGGGCGCGTGATGATCATAGACGGCGGTTTTTCAAAGGCGTACCAGAAAGAAACCGGGATCGCAGGCTATACGCTCGTTTATAATTCTTACGGTCTGCTTCTTGTCGCGCATGAGCCATTTGAATCGGCGGAGGCGGCGATCGAAAAGGGCAGCGACATCCATTCGGAGAATATGGTCATCAAACGGGTGCTGAAACGCCGTCTGGTCGGCGATACGGACAACGGGAAAGAAATCCGGGAACAGATCCGGGATCTGGAAACGCTGCTGGCGGCGTATCGAAGCGGTGAGATCAAAGAAAAAATTTGAATGCCACATTTTTCCTGTAAGTATTTTTCATAAAATCCCTGAAAATGCAGATATTACTTTTAGAAAGAGCATATGAAAGGGAGAAGAAAAATGAAAAATATGAAAAAATTTTTAGTACTGACAATGTGTATCGGCATGATCGGAAGCATGACTGCATGCGGTAATGATAACGGGACGACCGACGGTGCAGATCAGGATCGGACGACACAGGAATCAGCTTCAGAAAAAGAAAAAGCTGCAGAGAAAGAAAAAGCAGCGGAAAAAAATGGGACAGGAAATGACGCCGTTGATGGAACAGACAGAAACGGTGATGGTGTGATCGACAACGCAGTCCGTGATGTGACAGATGGGATCGACGATGTAACGGATGATGTGACGGATGGGATCAATGACGTGACCGATGATCTGACCGGAAACGGAACAAAGACAGATCGCAACACGGATCCGGCACGTTCGGCAGAGCATACAGAACGATAAAAGGAGTATCCGGGTCACAAGTGACACAGAGACAAAAGAAAGTGTAAAAAGTCGGGGAAATAGAGCGGAAAATCTATTTCCCTTTTTTACTGTACTGTGATAAAATGTGAGACGAAAATAAAAGCTGTGAGGTGGATGATGAGATTCAGACCTTGTATCGATATACATAACGGAAAAGTGAAACAAATCGTGGGCGGAAGCCTGAGAGATGAGGGAGACCGGGCAAAAACGAACTTTACTGCCGTGCAGGATGCGGCATGGTTTGCCCGGAAATATCGGGGAGATCATCTGAAAGGCGGGCATATCATTTTGCTGAATCCGCCGGCTTCGCCTTATTATGAAGAGACGAGAAAACAGGCGCTTCTGGCGCTGAGGGCATTTCCGGGGGGAATGCAGATCGGAGGAGGTATTACGGATCAGAATGCTTCCGGGTATCTGGAAGCAGGCGCAAGCCATGTGATCGTTACGTCCTTTGTGTTTCAGAATGGACGGCTGAACCGGGAAAATCTGAAAAAGCTTTGTGATGCGGTCGGAAAAGAGCGGATCGTTCTGGATCTAAGCTGCCGCAGACGGGGCGGAGAATATTATATCGTGACCGACCGCTGGCAGACATTTACCGAAGAGAGATTGAGTGAAACGCTGTTGGATGAACTTGCCGGACATTGCAGTGAGTTTCTCGTACATGGGGTGGATGTGGAGGGGAAAGCTTCCGGTGTGGAGGAAGAACTTGTGCGTCTGCTGGGCAGATGGGGAAAGATCCCGGTCACTTATGCGGGAGGGATCGGAACACTTGAGGAGCTGGAACATTTTCAAAATTTATGCAAAGGGCGGCTTGATTTTACGATCGGAAGCGCGCTGGATCTGTTTGGGGGAAATATCCCGTACGAGCGGGCAGCACAATTCCACGGAAAGGAACTGTGAATCGTTTGTTGTGAATACTTACCGGGGAGAAAATGGGCGGAACGGAAAACTTCATGGCAACGGACTGCAAATTGGTTGAATTTGGAACGAGATAGTGATAAAATGAAACGAAACGCTATTATGACATAGGAAGCAGGTCATTTCGTTAATAGTAAACAGACAAGGAGTTAATTCAGACTATGGGGCTTATAGAGAAAATTTTCGGTACGCACAGTGAAAATGAACTGAAGCGTATCTACCCGATCGTAGACCGGATCGATGCACTGGAACCGGAGATACAGGTATTGTCCGATCAGGAGTTGAAAGATAAGACAAGAGAGTTCAAACAACGTCTTTCGGACGGCGAGACGCTGGATGATATTCTGCCGGAGGCATATGCGGTTGTGCGGGAGGCGGCAAAACGAAGTCTTGGAATGCGGCATTACCGGGTACAGCTGATCGGAGGGATCATTCTCCATCAGGGACGTATCGCGGAGATGCGAACAGGAGAGGGAAAGACTTTAGTTTCCACGCTTCCGGCGTATTTGAATGCGCTTTCGGGAAAAGGCGTGCATATCGTCACAGTCAACGATTATCTGGCAAAGCGTGATGCGGAGTGGATGGGAAAGGTTCATGAATTCCTCGGACTGACCGTCGGGGTTGTGTTAAACGGCATGGAGAATGAGGAACGCCGCGCGGCATATAATTGTGACATCACTTATGTGACGAACAATGAGCTTGGATTTGATTATCTGCGTGACAACATGGTGATCTACAAAGAACAGCTTGTACAGCGCGGGCTGAATTTTGCGATCATCGACGAGGTCGACTCCGTCCTGATCGATGAGGCCAGAACACCGCTGATCATTTCCGGTCAGAGCGGAAAGTCAACAAAGCTCTACGAAGCCTGCGACATTCTGGCGCGTCAGCTGGAGCGGGGCGAGGCGAGCGGAGAGTTTACGAAGATGAACGCCATTATGGGCGAGGATATCGAGGAGACGGGAGACTACATTGTCAACGAGAAAGAAAAGAACGTCAATCTGACCGAAGACGGCGTCAAGAAAGTCGAGCAGTTCTTCCATATCGAGAACCTTGCGGATCCGGAAAATCTGGAGATCCAGCATAATATCATTCTGGCGCTCCGGGCCCACAATCTGATGTTCAAGGATCAGGATTATGTTGTGACACCGGACGGCGAGGTAGTGATTGTCGACGAATTTACCGGACGAATCATGCCGGGACGTCGTTATTCCGACGGTCTGCATCAGGCGATCGAGGCGAAAGAGCATGTACAGGTGCGCCGGGAGAGCAAGACGCTGGCGACGATCACATTCCAGAACCTGTTCAATAAGTTTGAGAAGAAGAGCGGTATGACAGGTACGGCTCTGACGGAAGAAAAAGAGTTCCGTGATATTTACGGAATGGACGTTGTGGAGATTCCGACGAACAAACCGGTACAGAGACAGGATCTTGACGATGCGGTCTACAAGACAAAAGCGGAGAAATATCGTGCGGTCGTGGACGAAGTGATCCGTGCACATGCGACCGGACAGCCGGTTCTGGTCGGTACGATCACGATCGAGGTATCGGAACTGCTCAGTAAGATGCTGAAAAAAGAGGGGATCAAGCACAATGTCCTGAATGCGAAATACCATGAGATGGAAGCAGAGATCGTGGCAGATGCCGGACTGCACGGCGCGGTGACGATCGCTACCAATATGGCGGGACGTGGTACAGATATCAAGCTGGATGAGGAAGCGCGTGCAGCGGGCGGTCTGAAGATCATCGGCACAGAGCGGCATGAATCCAGACGAATTGACAATCAGCTCCGCGGACGTTCCGGACGTCAGGGAGATCCGGGAGAATCCCGATTCTATATCTCCCTGGAAGACGATCTGATGCGTCTGTTTGGTTCCGAAAAGTTGATGAGCGTGTTCAATACACTCGGTGTGGAAGACGGCGAACAGATCGAACACAAGATGCTTTCCAGTGCGATCGAGAAAGCGCAGAAGAAGATCGAGAGCAACAACTTCGGCATCCGTAAGAACCTGTTAGAATATGATCAGGTCATGAACGAACAAAGAGAGATTATCTATGGCGAGCGCCGCCGGGTTCTGGACGGGGAGAGTATGCGCGATACGGTGTACAATATGATCACCGAGTTCGTGGAGAATACGACGGATCGCTTTGTATCTCCGGATGTGGATATGGAAGACGCCGATCTCGGCGGACTGGAACGGACGCTGCACGAGGTGATCCCGCAGCTCGGCTTCCCGACAGCGGAAGAACTGAAGAAGACGTCCCAGAAAGAGCTGAAGCATCTTTTGAAAGAACATGCAGTGAAAGCATATGAGGCAAAGGAGGCTGAGTTCCCGGAGGCAGAACAGATCCGTGAGATGGAACGTGTGATCCTTTTAAAGGTGATCGATGCGAAATGGATGGATCATATCGATGATATGGACCAGCTTCGTCAGGGAATCGGACTGCAGGCGTACGGTCAGAGAAACCCGCTTGTCGAGTATAAGATGATGGGCTACGATATGTTCGGTGAGATGACCAATGCGATCGCAGAGATGACGATCCGCACGTTGTTCCACATTCGGGTAGAACAGAAAGTGGAACGTGAGCAGGTCGCAAAAGTAACCGGAACGAATAAGGACGAAAGCGCAGTGCGCGCTCCGAAACGCCGTGAGGAAAAGAAAGTTTATCCAAACGATCCGTGTCCGTGCGGAAGCGGAAAGAAGTATAAGCAGTGCTGCGGAAGAAAGATCAAATAACAGCAAATAAGATCAAATAACAGCAGATACAGACAAATGAATGTAAGAAAAAGAAAGAGGTGATCAAGGTGGTTTTACTGGATGAATTAAAGCAGAATCTGACTGCATATGAAGAACCGCTGAAAGATTTGAGGGATTCACTTTGACTTAGCGTCAAAGAAAGAACGGATTGAGGAACTGGAACGGAAGATCGAGGAACCGAACTTCTGGGATAACCCGGAAGAATCGCAGCATACAATGAAGCTGCTCCGGAGTCTTCAGGATTCCGTGAAAAAAATTGAAAAAATGTATGCAGATTACGAGGATATCGGGCTTCTGATCGAGATGAGCGAGGAAGAACCGGATGACGAGACGATCGAAGAGATCCGGGAAGATCTGGAGAGATTTCAGGAAGAGTTTGAAGAACTGCGGATCGGAACGCTTTTGACCGGAGAGTATGACCGGAATGATGCGATCATGAGCATTCATGCGGGAGCCGGCGGAACCGAGTCCTGTGACTGGGCAAGTATGTTGTACCGGATGTATACCCGTTGGGCAGAGAAGAAAGGATTTACCGTGGAAGTGCTGGATTATCTGGAGGGTGATGTGGCAGGGATCAAAGGTGTGACGTTTGAGGTGCGCGGTGAAAATGCCTACGGGTATCTGCGCTCCGAAAAAGGCGTTCACCGTCTTGTGCGGATCTCCCCGTTCAATGCGGCGGGAAAACGTCAGACTTCCTTTGTGTCCTGCGATGTGATCCCGGATATCGAGGATGAGATCGAGATCGAGATCAACGAAGACGATCTGCGGATCGATACGTACCGATCCAGCGGAGCCGGCGGACAGCATATCAACAAGACGTCTTCGGCAGTGCGTATTACGCATCTTCCGACCGGAATCGTTGTGCAGTGTCAGAATGAACGTTCCCAGCATATGAATAAGGACAAGGCGATGCAGATGCTCAAAGCAAAACTTTATCTGATCAAACAGCAGGAACAGGCAGACAAAGTATCGGACATCCGCGGAGAGATCAAAGAGATCGGATTTGGAAGCCAGATCCGTTCCTATGTCATGCAGCCGTATACGCTCGTGAAAGATCACCGGACGAATGCGGAGATCAGCAATATAGGCGCGGTCATGGATGGAAATATCGATCCGTTTATCAATGCATACTTAAGTGCAAAAAAAGCGTGATTGTCTGTCGGCGGGGATTTTTTGATCCCTCCGGCAGACATTGCCGTTTACACGAAAAAGGAAAGGAATGAAAGAAGATGGTAAATATAGCTGTGATGGGCTACGGCACGGTAGGATCCGGGGTCGTGGAAGTGATCAATACAAACGGCGCAACGATCAACCAGAGAGTCGGCGATGAGATACATATCAAATATGTGCTGGATCTGCGGGATTTTCCGGGGGATCCGATCCAGGAGAAGATCATTCATGATTTTGATACGATCGTAAATGATCCGGAGATCCAGATCGTCGTGGAAGTGATGGGAGGAATCGAGCCGGCATATACATTTGTGAAAAAATGTCTTCTTGCAGGGAAGAGTGTGGCGACCTCGAACAAGGCGCTTGTGGCAAAACACGGGGCGGAGCTTCTTTCCATCGCGCGGGAGCGGGAGATCAACTTTTTGTTTGAAGCAAGCGTAGGCGGCGGCATCCCGATCATCCGTCCGCTGAATTCTTCGATGACGGCGGATGAGATCGAGGAGATCACCGGAATCCTGAACGGAACGACCAACTATATGTTGACAAAGATGTTCTATGAGGGTGCGGATTATGATGAGGTGCTGAAAGAAGCACAGGCAAAAGGATATGCGGAGCGCAATCCGGAAGCGGATGTGGAGGGGCACGATGCCTGCCGGAAGATTGCGATCTTATCCTCATTGATCTCCGGTCGTCAGGTGGATTTTGAGGACATTTATACCGAGGGGATCACAGAGATCACAAAAGAGGATATGCTGTACGCAAAGGCAATGGGCATGACGATCAAACTGCTTGCGTCGAGCAGAAGAGACGGCGATCATCTGCATGCGATCGTAGCACCGCATCTTCTTCGCAGTGATCATCCTCTGTACAGCGTCAACGATGTGTTCAATGCGATTTTTGTGCACGGAAATGTGCTCGGGGACGCGATGTTCTATGGAAGCGGCGCCGGAAAACTTCCGACAGCAAGCGCTGTCGTATCCGACGTGGTGGATGAGGCGAAGCACCTGCACCGGAATATTATGACGATGTGGAAAAGTGAAAAGCTGACTTTGCAGCCGATCGCAGATACGAGCAAACAGTTTTTTGTCCGGATCAAAGGGGAAGCAGAAGCGTTGAGAGCACATCTGGAAAGTAAATTCGGTCCGATCCGGATCGTGCAGGCGGAAAGTCTGGACGGAGAGTTCGGATTTTTGACGGAAGTGATGACGGAGGGCGAGTATGCGAAGTGTGCGGAAGAATTTCCGGGGATCCTGCATATGATCCGTGTACAAGAGTAAAGGGGGAAAAGAGATTGAAGTATCTGGTGATGCTCTGCGATGGAATGGCAGATGAACCGTTGGAGGAACTGGATGGAAAAACACCGCTGGAAGCGGCAACGACGCCGAATATGGATCGACTTGCAAAAGTTTCTGAGATCGGTATGGTACGGACGGTACCGGAGGGAATGGCCCCCGGAAGCGACACTGCAAATCTGTCTGTGATCGGATATGATCCGAAACGTTATTATACAGGGAGATCTCCGTTGGAAGCGCTGAGTATCGGAGTGGATATGGCGCCGGATGATGTGTCATTTCGTTGTAATGTGGTGACACTTTCCGAGGAAGAAGAGAAATATGAGGATCGGAAGATCTTAGATCACAGTTCGGATGAGATCAGTACCGAAGAGGCGGCAGTTCTTTTGGAAGCGCTGAAAGAGGGCTTAAAGCGGGATGGTTATGAATTTTATGTCGGAACGAGCTATCGCCACCTTCTGATCTGGAAACATGGAAGCGTTGTGGAATTGACGCCGCCGCATGATATCCTGACGAAGCGGATCGGGGAATTTCTTCCGAAAGATCCTCTGCTGCGGGAAATGATGGAGAAAAGTTATGAGATCCTGAATCATCATCCGGTCAACGAAGCGAGGCGAAAGAACGGTTTGAAGCCTGCCAACTCTGCATGGTTCTGGGGAGCGGGAACAAGACCGGCATTGAAAGCGTTTGAAGAACTGCATGGGAAAACAGGCGCGATGATCTCGGCCGTGGATCTGCTGAAAGGGATCGCAGTAGGAGCCGGTATGCAGAACCTCATGGTCGAGGGCGCAAACGGCGGACTGCATACGAACTACACCGGAAAAGCGGAAGCGGCAGTGAAAGCGCTGACAGAAGACGGATTTGATTTTGTATATATCCATGTCGAGGCTCCGGATGAGATGGGGCATCAGGGAAAGGTAAAAGACAAGATCCGGTCGATCGAATGGATCGATGAAAAAATCATTGGACCGGTGACAGAGAAACTTTCAAAACAGGGACAGGATTTCCGAATGCTGGTCCTGCCGGATCATCCGACGCCGATCTGCGTGCGGACGCATACAGCCGATCCGGTTCCGTATTTGCTGTATGACAGTACGAAAAATGCGCAGGGAGCAGCGTCCTATGATGAAAAGCATGGGATGAAGAGTAAAATCAGAGAAGAAGAGGGGCACCGCCTGATCGGGCACCTTTTTGAAGGAGAATAGTATGCTGATCGTGAAAAAATTTGGAGGCAGTTCTGTTGCAGACCGGGAACGGATCTTTAATGTGGCAGAACGCTGTGTGGAAGAATACAAAAAAGGCAATGATGTGATCGTTGTGCTTTCCGCTATGGGAGATACAACGGATGAATTGATCGCGAAAGCAAAAGAGATCAATCCGAATGCATCGAGACGGGAAATGGATATGCTATTGACAACCGGAGAGCAGGTGTCGGTCTCTTTGATGGCAATGGCAATCTCTTCGATGGGAATCCCGGCGGTTTCCCTGAACGCATTTCAAGTGGGGATGCATTGTACATCCGCTTACGGGAACGCGCGGTTTAAACGGGTCGATGCGGACCGCATCCGGCATGAACTGGAGTATCGGAAGATCGTGATCATCACCGGATTTCAGGGCGTGAATAAGTACGAAGATTATGTGACGCTTGGAAGAGGCGGATCGGATACAACAGCAGTTGCGATCGCAGCAGCGCTTCACGCCGATGCGTGCGAGATCTATACCGATGTGGATGGCGTGTATACGGCAGACCCGAGAATCGTAAAAAATGCAAGAAAACTGGAGTCCATCAGCTACGATGAGATGTTGGAACTGGCGTCGCTGGGGGCGAAAGTGCTTCACAATCGTTCGGTGGAAATGGCAAAAAAATATGGCGTACAGCTGATCGTCCGGTCCAGTCTGAACCGGTCGGAGGGTACGGTAGTCAAGGAGGTAGCGAAAATGGAAAAAATGCTGATCAGCGGAGTTGCATCCGACAAAAATACATCCCGTGTGTCTGTGATCGGTGTGCAGGATAAGCCGGGAGTGGCGTTTAAGATTTTTAATACATTGGCGAAAAAAGGGATCAATGTGGATATTATCCTGCAGTCGGTGGGACGCGGCGGCACGAAAGATATATCGTTTACAGTTTCTCAGGAAGATTTAAATGATACGTTAAAGACATTGGAAGAAAACAAAGAGTCGCTGACGATTCAGGAGATCAAACATAAAGATAACGTGGCAAAGATTTCGATCGTAGGTGCGGGGATGATGAGCAACCCGGGTGTGGCTGCAAAAATGTTTGAATCATTGTTCAATGCACAGGTGAACATCAGCATGATCTCCACCTCGGAAGTGCGGATCACGGTTTTGATCGATGAAAATGATGTGGAGCGTGCAATGGTTGCCGTTCACGATGGCTTTGGACTGGGTGCTTAGGCGGGACGTATGGAAGATCCGGCAAAAAGAGTTCCGGTAAAAAAGAGAGCTGGTAAAAAGTAAAAAAAGAGGGCGGTGAACTTGCCGGAGTGCGGCGGCTTCACTGCCCGTTTATTCATGCAGGACCTTGCGGACCAGACGGCGGTCTTCCTCGCTTGCCTGCCGGTATTTCAAGATCAGATCACATTCGTCTTCTGTCAGGATCAAGGTTGTGTCGCTGTGCTCTCTGTGTGCCACGGTATAAGGCGGACATACCTCGCGGAACATGAGTGTGGAGGAACGAAAGGAATCCACGATCAATTGATTCAGCGAGATCTCATAGAGCTCGGAAAGTTTGACAAGCAGTCCGAGATCAGGATCCCGTTTTCCGGTCTCATAGTTGGAGTAAGCCTGACGGGAAATGTTCAGATACTCACTGACGTCTTTTTGTGTCAGTGCGTTTGCTTTTCGATATTCATATAAATTTTTCGTAAGCTGCAGATTTGCCAACGTCATCCCTCCATACCGGAAACTTCTTGTCTGTGCTGTGAACCAGTCCACATTATAGCAAGTTTCTTAATAGGATTGACCGGATGGCGACGTAATATAGCATAAATTACAAAAGCAACAGAATGTTTACAACTTACTTAAATTACTATTGTGAAAACGGGAGGAATGGGTGACATCTTCTCCAAACCAGTCCGGAGCATGAAAAGTCTCGGCTGAGAGAAGATCCGGGAATTCAACCTCGGCAAGAATCAGACCATCCAGATCCCCGCGGAAGAAATCCAGTTCGATCACAAGCGGAGAGTCGAAAGAAAGCGGAATGACATAACGGTCTTTGATGATTAGACGTCCGTCTGTTTTTTCTCTCAGATGCAGATACGCTTCCTTTGTCAGCGGAAGATTGTATTCTTCGCGAGCCATCAGTCCTTTTGATTTGTAGGTGAGGATATAATCATCCTGATCCCGGCGAACCCTGACGACCGGCTCGGTACAAAGATAACCTTGTTCGATCCGTCTGCAGGGAAAGTCGGATGGCTGAAATGGGATCTTATTTTTGTCGATCAGATATTTGCGCTCAATTTCCATAAGGGACCTCCGTTGTCTTATTTGAATGTGCACCGGCTATCCGTAAAAGAAATCGGTCCGGATGCCATAGGATCATAATAAAACACCGCCGCGGAAGATGCAATGGGGAAGTTTACGTTATTGTACAAAGGAAAATGGTTTCTATTTATACAAAGACGTGAAAATAAATGTAAAGTGAAAGGAAGAAAAGATTGAAAATGAAAAATGTAAGAGTGTTTTTAGCAGATGGATTTGAAGAGATCGAAGCGTTGACCGTCGTGGACATTCTGCGCAGAGCAGGTGTGGAGACAACGACCGTATCCGTGACAAAAAAATGTGTAGTAGAGGGAGCGCATGGAATCTGTGTGGAAGCCGACGCGCTGTTTGAAGAAGCGGATTTTCATGAGACAGAGATGCTCGTTCTTCCGGGCGGAATGCCCGGAACATTGAATCTGCAGGCGCATACAGGTCTCAGGGAACTGCTGTTGGCATACGGGAAAGCGGAAAAATATGTGGCTGCGATCTGCGCGGCTCCGAGTATTCTGGGAGAACTCGGAATGTTGGATGGAAAACGTGCCTGCTGTTATCCGTCTTTTGAAGAGAAACTGACCGGAGCAGAGGTTGTAAGAGAACAGGTGGTTTTGGATCAGAACGTGATCACAAGCAGAGGGATGGGAACGGCGATCCTGTTTGCACTGAAGCTTGTGGAGGTTCTTTGCGGCATGGAAAGAGCAGAAGAAGTGAGAAAATCGATCATTTATAATGAGGAATAAAAAAGAAGCAGAGCGTCAGTGTACAAGAGAAAATACGTTTTCCCATTTGTACACCGACAAAAGCGGTGTTTTGGGAAAAAAGACTGGAAATTCGGGAATGTTTGTGCTATACTGACTCAATGACTGCGAATGTTTATTTTTATTCGATTACAAAAAGTATACCCGCCCGGGCATTCTGACCTACAGAAGCTTACGCACAGACGTGCTTTATATGGAGCATAAAGCAGAGAGCAGGGTACAAGTCAAGGAGGAAAATAAAATGAGTTTACAGGTAGAAAATTTGGAGCATAATATGGCGAAGCTCACGATCGAAGTTGCAGCAGAAGACGTAGAGAAAGCTCTGCAGGCAGCATACTTAAAAGAGCGCAAAAGAATCAGCCTGCCGGGATTCCGTAAAGGAAAAGTTCCGCGTCAGATGATCGAGAAGATGTACGGACCGGAGATTTTCTATGAAGATGCGGCAAACAGCATGATCTCAGAAGCTTACGGAAAAGCATATGAGGAGTGTGGTCTTGAGATCGTTTCTCAGCCGGACATCGATGTTGTTCAGCTGGAAAAAGGAAAAGCATTCATCTTTACAGCGGAAGTTGCGGTAAAACCGGAAGTGACACTCGGCGAATATAAAGGTCTGAAAGTGGACAAAGTTTCTACAAGAGTGACACAGAAAGAAGTAGACGAGGAGATCGAGAAAGAGCGTGAGCGCAACGCGAGAACGATCGAAGTGACAGACCGTGCCGTTCAGGACAAAGATGTGGTAACACTGGACTTTGAGGGATTTGTAGACGGAGAAGCTTTTGAGGGCGGAAAAGGAACAGATTATCCGCTGACGATCGGTTCCGGTTCTTTTATCCCGGGATTTGAAGAGCAGCTGATCGGAGCTGAGATCGACAAAGAGACAGAAGTAAACGTTACATTCCCGGAAGATTATCAGGCAGAAGAACTGGCCGGAAAAGCAGCAGTATTCAAATGTACCGTACATGCGATCAAAGCAAAAGAACTTCCGGAATTAGATGACGAATTCGCATCTGAAGTTTCCGAATGCGAAACAATGGATGATTACAGAGCAGAAGTAAAGACAAAGATCAAAGAGCGCAAAGAGCGCGAGGGTAAACAGAAAAAAGAAGACCAGGCAGTAGAGCAGGCAGTTGCAAACGCTGAAATGGATCTTCCGAAGCCGATGATCGATCTGCAGACAAAGCAGATGGCAGATGATTTCGCACGCCGCATCGCACAGCAGGGACTGACTGTGGAGCAGTACTTCCAGTTTACAGGACTCTCCGAAGAGAAGATGATGGAAGAGATGGAGCCGCAGGCAGAGAAGAGAATCCGTACAAGACTGGTTCTCGAAGCGATCGTGAAAGCGGAGAATATCGAAGTGACAGACGAACGTCTGGACGAAGAACTGCAGAAGATGGCAGACGCTTACCAGATGGAAGTTGAAAAACTGAAAGAATTCATGGGCGAAAATGAAAAAGCACAGATGAAAGAAGATATTGCAGTTCAGGATGCAGTGACATTGATCACGGAAGCTGCAGTAGAAGCATAAAAACGGCAGAGATTTCATTTAAAAAGTTTAGGAGGGAAACCGGATGAGTTTAGTACCTTACGTCATTGAACAGACAAGCCGCGGGGAACGTTCCTACGACATTTATTCCAGATTACTGAAAGACCGTATTATTTTTCTTGGGGAAGAAGTGACAGATGTATCTGCAAATATCATTGTTGCACAGCTTCTGTTTTTGGAGGCGGATGATCCGAATAAGGACATTCAGCTTTACATCAACAGCCCGGGCGGTTCCGTAACTGCCGGAATGGCAATTTATGATACGATGCAGTACATCAAATGTGATGTGTCGACCGTATGCATCGGCATGGCAGCGAGCATGGGATCGTTTTTGCTGTCAGGAGGTGCAAAGGGCAAACGTTTTGCTTTGCCGAATGCGGAGATCATGATCCATCAGCCGTCCGGCGGAGCACAGGGACAGGCGACAGAGATCCAGATCGCTGCGGAACATATTTTAAAGATCAGGAAGAAATTAAATGAAATTCTTGCTGCAAATACAGGACAGCCGTTGGAAGTGATCCAGAGAGATACGGAGCGCGATAACTTTATGTCCGCGCAGCAGGCAAAAGAATATGGTTTGATTGACGAAGTGATCGCCAGCCACTAATGAATGAGGGAGACAGTGATGTCTCCCTTATCACAGGCAGGAATGAATAGTTGAAAGGGAAACGAGTATGGCAGGGAAACTGACGGATGATACAGTAAGATGTTCTTTCTGTAATAAACCACAGTCTCAGGTACGCAAACTGATTGCAGGACCGAACGGGGCGTATATCTGTGACGAATGTGTAGATGTCTGCGCAGAGATCATCGAGGAAGAATTTGAATACGAAGAGCGGAACCGGTTTGAAGATATCAATCTTCTGACCCCGGAAGAGATCAAAGCATTTCTGGACGATTATGTGATCGGTCAGGACGAGGCAAAAAAAGTTCTTTCCGTTGCAGTATATAATCATTATAAGCGGATCATGGCGGGAGAGGATCTCGGTGTGGAACTCCAGAAGAGTAATATTTTGATGCTCGGACCTACCGGCTGCGGAAAGACGCTGCTGGCACAGACGCTGGCAAAGATTTTAAATGTTCCGTTTGCGATCGCGGATGCGACGGCATTGACGGAAGCTGGATATGTCGGCGAAGATGTAGAGAATATTCTGTTGAAAGTGATCCAGGCGGCAGACGGTGATATTGAACGCGCGGAGCACGGCATCATTTATATTGACGAGATCGATAAGATCACGAGAAAATCCGAGAATCCGTCGATCACAAGAGATGTTTCCGGCGAGGGCGTGCAGCAGGCACTTTTGAAGATCATCGAGGGAACGGTTGCTTCGGTACCGCCGCAGGGCGGAAGAAAACATCCGCATCAGGAACTGATCCAGATCGACACGACCAATATCCTGTTTATCTGCGGAGGCGCATTTGAGGGACTGGATAAGATCATAGAGACACGTCTGGACCGTAAATCCATCGGATTTAATGCGGAGATCGCATCCAAACATGAATATGACGTGGACGTGCTGCTCCATGAAGCGCTGCCGCAGGATCTTGTGAAGTTCGGACTGATCCCGGAACTTGTCGGACGTCTTCCGGTCACGGTATCGCTGAATATGCTGGATCAGGAAGCGCTTGTGCGGATCCTGACAGAGCCGAAGAGTGCGATTGTAAAACAGTACCAGAAATTGCTGGAACTGGACGGCGTACGCCTTGTTTTTGACCGGGACGCTCTGACTGCGATCGCGGAGACTTCTCTCAAACGGAAGACCGGAGCGCGCGGACTTCGTGCGATCATGGAGGATATCATGATGGAGACGATGTTCTGCGTACCGTCGGATGATACGATCAAAGAATGCCGGATCACGAAAGACGTCGTGAACGGAACCGGAAAACCGCTGTATGAGCGGGATGGGGAAGAACGCAAATCTTTTTTGACAACAGAAAGTGCGTAAGAGAATGTGAATGGGCGGATGCCGGCGAACCGGTATCCGCTTTTTGTAGTATGCGACGAGCCAAAGTCCGGGTTTGCCCGAGACCTTTGCGACTGCTTACAAACCCGGAATGTGCCTTTTGGCACTTCCGGTGATTTCGATATATATATCTACTTATGATTTTACAGACAAGGAGAAAGACAGGTATGGAAAATGAAATCTTGCATCTTCCTATGGTGGCGCTTCGAGGGATGACTGTGATGCCGGGGAAAACCGTTCATTTTGACATCAGTCGTGAACGTTCGATCCAGGCGGTACAGGAAGCGATGACAGGAAATCAGAGGATTTTTCTGACGGCGCAGAAAAAGATCGAGACGGACGAACCGAAAATGGAAGATGTATATGAGGTCGGAACGATCGCAGTGATCCAGCAGATCGCCAAGCTTCCGCGTCAGATCATGCGTGTGATGGTGACCGGGGAGACGCGGGGGATCTTAAAACAGATCGAAGAGGAAGATCCGTATCTTCTGGCGGAAGCGGAAGTCGTCGATGAGAGTGGTTTTGAGATTCCGGATGAAATGAATGCGGAGGCGATGGCACGCGGACTGAAAGATATATTTGTGGAATATGCCGCCAAAAACGGAAAGCTGCCCAAAGAACTGATCGCGCAGATTTTGGAGATCCGGGGACTGAAAAAACTTGTGGATGAGATCGCGGCGAACCTGCCATTGTATTATACAGATCAGCAGGAACTTCTGGATCAACTGGATTTTTGGGAGCGATATGAACTGCTCGCATTGAAACTTGTCAATGAGACAGAGATCATGGATATCAAAGATGAGATCCGTTTGAAAGTCAAAGAGCGGGTAGACCAGCATCAAAGAGAATATATTCTGCGGGAACAGATGAAAGTGATCCGGGAAGAACTCGGAGAGGAGGCGTCCGGAAATGACGCCGATGAATTTCGGGGGCGTCTGAAGAATCTGGACGCACCGGAAGAAGTAAAAGAAAAGATCAAAAAGGAAATCTCGCGTTTTTCGGGATCTCTGAACAGTCCGGCAGAAAACGGCGTGATCCGTACTTATATCGAGACGATGCTGGAGATGCCGTGGAATCAAAGAGCGGAAGACTGTGAGGATATGGAATATGCAAAAGAAATCCTGGAACAGGAGCACTATGGACTGGAAGAGGTCAAGGAACGTGTTCTGGAATTTCTGGCAGTCCGCGCGCTGACGCATAAGGGGGAAAGTCCGGTGCTTTGTCTGGCGGGACCTCCGGGAACCGGAAAAACCTCGATCGCCCGTTCATTGGCGAAAGCGCTCCGGAAACCGTATGTAAGGATCTCACTGGGCGGAATCCGGGATGAGGCGGAGATCCGCGGACACCGGAAAACTTATGTGGGGGCGATGCCTGGACGGATTGCCAATGCGATCCGAAAAGCCGGAGTAAAAAATCCTCTGATCCTTTTGGATGAAATCGATAAAATCAGTACAGACTATAAAGGAGATACATTTTCCGCACTTCTGGAAGTGTTGGATCAGGAGCAGAACCGGGGATTTCGGGATCATTATCTGGAAGTACCGCTGGATCTGTCGGAAGTGGTATTTCTGGCAACGGCAAATACGACCGAGACGATCCCGCGTCCGCTCCTTGACAGGATGGAAGTGATCGAGGTGAGCAGCTATACCGAGAATGAAAAGCTGCATATCGCGACGGAGCATCTGATTCCAAAGCAACTCGGAAAACACGGACTTTCTGCGGAGGAACTGACGATGGAGGAAGCAGCGGTCTGGAAGATCGCGAAAAATTATACGAAAGAAGCCGGGGTCAGACAATTAGAGCGGAAAATCGGAGAAATCTGCAGAAAAACCGCAAAAGAAATACTGACAACGGAGCGGAAAAAGGTTACAATAACAAAAGAAAACCTGTCGGAATATCTCGGGCGGGAAAAATATACTTATGAAATGGCGAATTCATCTGATGAGATCGGGATCGTGCGTGGTCTGGCATGGACAAGCGCGGGCGGAGATACGCTTCAGATCGAAGTCAATGTGATGCCCGGAAAAGGGGAGCTTCTCTTGACAGGGCAGCTTGGCGATGTGATGAAAGAATCTGCGCAGACCGGAATCAGCTATATCCGTTCTGTGGGAAAAAGCTGGCAGATCGCAGACGACTTTTTTGAGAAACATGATCTGCATGTACATATTCCGGAGGGCGCGGTGCCGAAAGACGGTCCGTCTGCGGGGATCACGATGGCGACGGCAATCTTGTCGGCGGTAATAAAGAAAAAGATCCGGGCGGATCTGGCGATGACCGGAGAGATCACACTGCGGGGAAAAGTGCTTCCGATCGGCGGGCTGAAAGAGAAACTGCTTGCGGCGAAGAATGCCGGAATACATACGGTTCTGATTCCGGAGCACAATCAGGCGGACGTGGAAGAGTTTTCATCCGAGATCACCGGCGGACTTTCCATTCTCCCGGTAAAAAATATGGATGAGGTGCTTCGTGAAGCATTTGCGGAACCTGTTTCCGGAAGAGCGCCGGAACAATAGAAAATGGTATACGGTACAGGAGGAAAAGTATGGTAATCAGAAATATCAATTTGGAGACAGTGTGTGGGATCACAAGCCGTCTCCCGGAAAATGAAAAACCGGAGATCGCGTTTGCGGGCAAATCCAACGTCGGCAAATCGTCTCTGATCAATGCGTTGATGAACCGAAAATCGTATGCCCGTATTTCGGCGACTCCGGGAAAAACACAGACGATCAATTTTTACAATATCAATGAAGAGCTGTATCTTGTCGATCTGCCGGGATATGGATATGCAAAAGTATCGGAAAAAGAAAAACGGCAGTGGGGAGAACTGATCGAGCGTTATCTGCATGGTTCCGCACAGTTGAAAGCGGTGTTTTTGCTGATCGACATCCGGCATGAACCGTCGGCAAACGATAAGATGATGTACGAGTGGATCGTCGATCAGGGATTTCATCCGATCATTGTGGCGACAAAGCTGGATAAACTGAAACGAAGTCAGGTGCAGAAGCATGTGAAGATGGTAAAAGAGGGACTGAACCTTGTTCCGGGAACAAGGATCATCCCGTTCTCATCGGTGTCCAAACAGGGACGGGATGAACTATGGGAATTGGTGGAGACGGAATTCCTCGGAAAAGAGTCGGACGGGAAAGCAAATAAATAATCGAGGTGAAGTGCAGTATGGAGAACAAACGCCCATATTGGCAGGTGGCAGTGAGTCTGGTATTCAGCATTCTGGCAACCGGGATTTTTATCTATCTCGGGATCAAAGGGATATTCTTCTTGATGCCGTTTGTGATCGGCTGGGGAATTGCGGCGATCGCGGCGCCCCTTGTCAACTGGCTGGAAAAGAAATTTAATATCGTCAAAAAGCTGGGATCGGCATTGATCGTTATTCTCGTGATCGGTCTGATCGTTGTCGGGATTTATTTTGCCGTAAGCCGGATCATACTGGAAGTGGGAGATCTGATCAAAAATATTCCCGAACTGTACGCGCAGTTGGAGAGCGGACTGCGCCAGATCGGAAGCGCGATGTCGGGCATTTTTGAAAAACTTCCGGTTGTGATCCAGGACGGGTGGAATACCGTTGTGGCGAATTTGGATCAATATATGGGAGATCTTGTTTCACGCATCAGTGAGCCGACGGTGATGGCGGCGGGGAATTTTGCCAAAAGTCTTCCGTCTTATCTGATTTCGGTCATTGTGGCGATCTTGTCCGCGTATTTCTTTACGATCCAGCGGGAGGACGTGCTGAAATGGATGAAGCAGATCGCGCCGCCGTCGGTGGAGAAACGGATGACGCTGGTGATGGACAATCTGCGCTATGCGGTGGGCGGATATTTCAAGGCACAGTTTAAGATCATGGGGGTTGTCTTTCTGATCCTGCTTGTTGGATTTGCAGTGCTCGGCGTCCGGTATTTTGTGCTGGTTGCGTTTCTGATCTCGTTTCTGGATTTTCTTCCGTTTTTCGGAACGGGAACAGCAATGATCCCATGGGGGATTTATAAGTTTCTGATGGGAGATTATAAAATGGCGATCCTGCTGATCGCGATCTATGCGGTGACACAGCTTGTGCGCCAGCTTCTGCAGCCGAAACTGGTGGCGGACAGCGTGGGGATGAATCCGCTCGTCACGCTGCTGCTTTTGTATATCGGTTATCGGATCGGAAGCGTGCTCGGGATGATCCTCGCAGTGCCGGTCGGAATGGTATTGATCAATATGCTGCAGGCAGGGGCGTTTGACTATATTCTGGATGACGTCCGGATCCTTGTGGACGGAATCCTGGAACTTCGGAATCCGCCGAAAGAATAAAAACAGTATACGGGACAAGACAGGGAGCTATAAAGGGGAATATTTCCAACGGGATAATATTCCCCCTTTTTTTTCTTGCTTTAGTATGGTAAAATGTCTGTCATAATGAGACTTGGAAAAGGAGGAGGGTGTCGTAATGGGAATGACAATGACACAGAAGATATTGGCGGCACATGCAGGATTGGATTCTGTGAAAGCAGGGCAATTGATCATGGCAAAACTGGACGTTGTAATGGCGAATGATATCACCGGTCCGATGGCGTTGCCGATTTTTAGACAAATGGCGGATCAGGTATATGATAAGGACAAGGTTGTGCTTGTTCCGGATCATTTTACACCGAATAAAGATATCAAATCAGCGGAGAATTCAAAGGCGATCCGGGAGTTTGCGAAAGCGCAGGGGCTGACCTGGTATTTTGAACAGGGAAAATCCGGTGTGGAGCATGCGATCCTCCCGGAGGCAGGCGTTGTGGCAGCGGGAGAATGTATCATCGGCGCAGACTCCCATACATGTACATACGGGGCGTTGGGGGCATTTTCCACCGGAGTCGGGACGACGGACATTGCGACCGGGATGGCGACCGGAGAACTTTGGTTCAAAGTTCCGAGCGCAGTCAAGTTTGTGCTGGCCGGAAAGCCGGGACCGTATGTGAGCGGGAAAGACATCATTATCCATATCATCGGTAAGATCGGTGTGGATGGCGCGCTTTACAAATCTATGGAATTTACCGGGGACGGCATTGCCAATCTGTCGATGGACGACCGGTTTACGATGGCGAATATGGCGATCGAAGCAGGAGCAAAGAACGGGATCTTCCCGGTGGACGATACGGCGAAAGCATATCTGAACGAACATACGAAGAAATCATACCACATTTATGAGGCGGATCAGAATGCCGAATATGAGGAGATTGTCGAGATCGATCTGTCAGAAGTGCGCCCGACCGTCGCATTTCCTCATCTTCCGGGCAATGCAAAGACGATCGATGAGATCGAGGCGATGGATCCGATCCGGATCGACCAGGTTGTGATCGGCTCCTGTACAAACGGACGGATGGAAGATATGAGAAAGGCAGCGGCGATCTTAAAAGGACATACGGTGCATCCGGACGTTCGGGTGATGGTAGTTCCGGCAACGCAGAAGATTTATAAGCAGTGTATCGCGGAGGGACTTCTTGACATTTTCGTAGACGCTGGCTGTGCAGTGAACACACCGAGCTGCGGACCGTGCATGGGAGGACACATGGGGGTTATGGCAGCCGGGGAGAAATGTGTATCCACGACGAACCGGAACTTTGTCGGACGTATGGGACATGTAGATTCCCTGATCTATCTGGCATCCCCGGAAGTAGCGGCGGCGAGCGCGATCGCAGGATGCATTGCAAATCCAGAGAAAGTAGGTGATCGATCATGAAAGCACAGGGACGTGTATTTAAATATGGAGACAACGTGGACACGGACGTGATCATTCCGGCGAGATATCTGAATTCATTTGACGCGCAGGAACTGGCGAGTCATGCGATGGTGGATATCGATCCGGAGTTTGTGAATAAAGTAAAACCGGGAGATCTGATCGTGGCAAATAAGAATTTCGGCTGCGGTTCTTCCAGAGAACATGCGCCGCTTTGCCTGAAAACAGTCGGCGTGAGCTGTATCATTGCAGAGACATTTGCAAGGATCTTTTACCGGAATGCGATCAATATCGGGCTTCCGATCATTGAATGTCCGGAAGCGGCAAGAGGAATCGAAGACGGAGATGAAGTTGAAGTTGATTTTGATTCCGGAAAGATTTATAATCGGACGAAAGGGACTGAATTTCAGGGACAGTCATTTCCGGAATTCATGCAGAAACTGATCGCGGCAGGCGGTCTTGTGAATTATACCAACAGCAAGAAAAAGTAAAAGAGGGAAGAATCATGAATTTATTATACAAGAGCACAAGAAATGCAGAGCATACGGCGACCGCTTCCGAAGCGATCCTGAAAGGTCTGGCGGAAGACGGGGGATTGTTTGTGCCGGTGCAGATCCCGAAGCTGGATGTGACGATGGAAGAACTGAAGACGATGTCTTATCAGGAGACCGCTTATGCGGTGATGAAACAGTTTCTGACAGATTTTACGGAAGAGGAATTGAAAGGCTGTATTGCGCGTGCTTATGATTCCAAGTTTGATACCGAAGTGATCGCGCCGCTTGTAAAAGTGGGAGATACTTATCATTTGGAGTTGTTTCATGGAGCGACGATCGCGTTCAAAGATATGGCGCTGTCGATCCTGCCGCATCTTCTGACTACCGCAGCAAAGAAAAATCAGGTAAAAAATGAGATCGTGATCCTGACGGCGACTTCCGGAGATACCGGGAAAGCCGCGCTTGCAGGATTTGCGGATGTTCCGGGAACGAAGATCATCGTATTTTATCCGAAGAACGGGGTCAGCCGTGTGCAGGAACTGCAGATGGTAACGCAAAAAGGAGAGAATACATCGGTAGTTGCGATCCACGGTAATTTTGACAACGCACAGAGCGGTGTGAAAGCACTGTTTGAAGATAAGGAACTGGAGAAAGAGCTTTCAGAAGCAGGATACCAGTTTTCTTCCGCGAATTCGATCAATATCGGACGTCTTGTCCCGCAGATCGTTTATTATGTATATGCCTATGCCAAGCTGTTGGAAAATGAAGAGATCGCAGAAGGGGAAGAACTGAATGTGACGGTTCCGACCGGAAACTTCGGCAATATTCTTGCCGCATACTATGCAAAACAGATGGGAGTTCCGATTGGAAAACTGATCTGTGCTTCCAATGAGAACAAAGTATTGTTTGACTTCTTCCAGACCGGAACTTATGACAGAAACAGGGAATTTGTACTGACCTCTTCTCCGTCGATGGATATTCTGATTTCCAGTAATCTGGAACGGCTGATCTATACGATTTCCGGACAGGATGCAAAGAAAGACAGCGAACTGATGGAGCAGTTGAAAGAGAACGGTAAATATGAGATCACGGCAGAGATGAAAGAAAAGCTGAAAGATTTTGCGGGCGGATATGCAACGGAAGAGGAGACAAAGGCAGCGATACACGAGGTATATAAGAAGACCGGATATGTGATGGACACCCACACGGCTGTTGCATCCCATGTGAGCCGGGAATACCGAAAGGAAAGCGGAGATAACAGAAAGATGCTTGTTGCATCTACTGCGAGTCCGTATAAGTTTGTCAGAAGCGTGATGTCTGCGATCGATGAAACTTATGCGCAGATGGATGAATTTGCACTGATCGGAGAGTTGGAAAAAGCATCCAACATGGATGTTCCGGGTGCGATCAAAGAGATTTTGCATGCAGAGATCCGGCATACGAGGGAATGTGATGCTGATAAGATGAAAGATACGGTAAAGGACATATTGGAGATTAGATAATCATGATGGATGACAGTATATTTGGGTTTATAGGTGTTTTGGTATTATTTTGCGGACTTTACGGCATTTACGCATATGTGAAAATGAAAAAAGGAGGTCCGATCAACGAAGCGCTCCTTTTGGGAAAAAGCTATGTGGAATATAAGTGCAAAGACCGGGAGGGATTTTTGACGAAAGCGCTTCCGGCGGTGCTTATCTTTTCCATTACGGCTGTGGTTTATGGGATTATCGATGCGATCCATTGTTTTGTGACACCGATCGCGGTTGCAGACTACGTCGGAATGTTTTTATTTTTGGCTGTTTTGGTCTGGTATATGGTATATACGACAAAATTGAAAAAAGAATTTTTCCGTTCGTAAGAGAAAATCGGAAAGAAGATGAAAGAGAGGACCTTGTGATGCTTTTTTGCATCAGGTCCTTTTTTGATTGAGCAGACGTTGCTGCCGGTTGTAGAAAATCTCCGAAAACGGCTATTGACAAATCGAAGAGGAGGGGCTATGATTGTGTTACTCGTCTTAGGACATTTCTAAAATTCACGGGAATTTCATCCCAGGATCCAAAACGAGTTTTACAACAGAAGAAAGGAGGAATGTAGCGTTTATGGGTGAAGTGTATGATATGCGGCGTAATCAGAGTTAAAATGCGGCAGATGAAAAAGTAACAGATGAGAGATGTGGTGTTTCCGGTTAAGCAGAAAGGAGGCATCGAAAATGAAGAGAAGATTCCCTGCCTCCGGTCGATAAAAGGAGGAGAAAGGTGAACAAAGGAAAACGATGGATCCGCTGTGCGGCGGCAGTATTGATCGTTCTGCTGTTTCCACTGGCGTCGGCAGTTCATGCCGAGGAAGCATCCGGTGGGACGGAGATGGAAAAAACGCAAAATGAAAGCGGAAGAAAGACCAGTGATCTGGAACGTTTATTCGGACCGAAAGATGGGGAGATCGATACGAGAATTTCCGCGACTGCGTGGCGAAATTATCTTGAAAAGAATCAGGCTCCGTTTTCGGGTGAAACATATTGGAGCAGTCATTTGCAGGATACGGATATTATCATTGGATCCAATTATGACGACGGAACCGTGATTTTTCAATGGAATGAGGGCGTGATCGGAATCAACGGACAGCCGACGATCTGTATTGATGCAAAAACATCATTCAGAGACGGGATCCAGTATTATCCGACAGATGCGCAGGCGGTTGGATTGAATGAGACGGAAGTTACGAGACTCGCGTTGTATCAGGAATATATTTACAATCAGAGAAGCGACTTGGATGATCTCGGGAAATATTTCTTTACACAGCTCCTTGTCTGGAGAGAGCTGAATGAATATTACGGATGGGGATGGCCAAACCTGCATATTTTTTCGGGAAGTGCGTCTTGGACAGACCTTGCTTTTCAGGAAGAAGTATTGACTTCGGCGGTAAATTGGGTGCAGGAGATGGAAAGATCCGGGAGATACACCGGGCATGGTACATTTTATGTGTGCGAATATTGGCAGGCTCAGGCAGTATTATGGTTGACAGAGAATACCGGCGGGCTGGAATTGTACAAAGAATCGGAAAATCCGTCCGTCACGGAGGGCAATGCTGCATATTCTCTGGAGGGAGCGCGGTATGGCGTGTACCGTGACGGCGGCGATTATGTCAATCCGGATGCAGTGATCACAACCGATGCCAATGGTTATGGAAAGGCAGAAAACCTGCCGGTGGGAGAATATTGGATCAAAGAGCTTGTGCCGCCGAAAGGATATGCGTTAAATCCGGACTGGTCGGAATCGACAGTATCAGTACCGGGCGGACAGATGGGGGTATATCACGCGAAAGACAAGGCTATCCATGAACCGATTTCTGTGATCGTGGAAAAGACAGATGCGGATCAAGGGGAGCAGACGTCAGAGGAACAGCTTAAGAAGCTGGAGGGAGCACGGTTCGAGGTGAAATACTATGCGGTGGATCCGGCAGTCTATGATTCGGATCCGGCAGACAGTGGGATTGCCCCGGCGCGAACCTGGGTGTTGGAAACAAAATATGATAAAACGTATCATCAGGTCTTGGCAAAACTCGAGGAAGCGTATCTTGTATCGGGAGATGCATTTTATAAGACTGCTTCCGGAGAAAGCATGCTTCCGCTTGGGATCGTGACGATCCGGGAATGCAAAGCGCCAAACGGCTATCTTTTAAATGAAACATTGTATGTGCGGAAAATACAGGAAGATGGAACGGATCAGGAAACGGTTACAGGAGAACAGGTGCCGGTTGTTCCCAATACGCCGCAGAAGATCCAAATTGAAATTCAAAAGGTGGACAGTGAGACGGACAAAGGAGAAGCACAGGGAGCGGCAGCCTTAAAAGGCGCAGAATATGAAGTAAGAGATCAGGCGGGAAACGTAGTGGAGACGTTGATCACAGATAAAAAGGGATATGCAAAAACGAAAGAACTTCCGCTTGGGAATTATACGGTGAAAGAAACAAAAGCGTCCAATGGGTATTTGCTGGATGAGAAAGAATACCCGATCAAAGGAGAGGCGAAAGATGAGGAGAATCGGGTCTTTTTATACAAAACGAAGAGTAAGGAGACGGTCATTCGCGGAGATGTGGAACTGATCAAACTGCGGGAAAATGAGAACGAGGATGAAGATACACTGCATGGGCTGGAGGGCGTTGAATTTACGTTTACGTCGAAAACGACGGGAAAAACAGTCGCGAAGATCGTGACGGATAAAAACGGCTATGCGACGACGGCATCCAAAGAACATCCGAGGGGAAGTCTTCCGTTTGACACATATCTGGTGGAAGAGACAAAACATCCGGAGGGATTAAAACCGATAGAGCCGTTTGAAGTGACCATTCAGGAGGAGGGCATCGTGTGGAAAGGGATTTATAAAGAGGACAAGCTGATCGTCAGTCCGATCACCGTTGTGAAAATGGATGCGTCAACCGGAAAAAAGATTCCGATAAAAGGTGTGGAATTCCGTCTGCTCGATGCGGATAAGAAACCGATCACGATGACGACGCATTATCCGTCGGAAGTGGTGCATAAGACATTTAAGACGGACGAAAACGGGCAGTTTACATTTCCGGAAAAGCTGAAATACGGAGTGTACTATCTGGAGGAAGTAAACGCGCCGGAGGGATATTTGAAAGGAGAACTCCTGCAGTTCGAAGTGAAAGAGGGAGCGGTGTGGGATCAGCCTTTGGTGGTGAAGTATTTTGATAAAAATGCAATGGGAAAAATACAGATCGAGAAAATCGATGCGGAGACAAAAGAGAAACTTTCCGGTGCGGTATTTGAAGTGCGTGCGTCGGAGGATATTGTGACTCCGGATCAGACTGTGCGTATAAAGAAAGGAGAAGTAGCGGAAACATTGATCGTCGGAGAAGACGGGACAGCATTAAGCAAGGAGCTGTATATCGGTAAATATGAGATTCAGGAAACAAAGCAGCCGGATGGCTATGTGTTGGATCCGAAGTGCTATGAAGTGGAGATCAAGTATCAGGATCAAAACACGCCGGTCGTGCTGACGGAAATAAGTATACCAAACGAACCGACGAAAGTGCGGCTGGTCAAGAGCGAAAAAGGGAGCGAAACCCCACTTTCGGGCGTGACGTTTCATTTTTGGAAAAAAGGAGAAGAGAACGAAAAGAGGGAAGTGACGACTGAAAAAGACGGAACGATCCTTTTAGAACAACTTTTGCCCGGAACGTATTGTTTTCAGGAGATCAGGACACTGCCGGGATATATATTGGATCCGGCGGTGTATGAAGTTGTAGTTGAAGCGGATGGAACTATAAACGGAGAGAAAGAAGAAATCCTGAATGTGGAGAATGATTACACGAAAGTGGAATTTACGAAGCATGATCGTGCAAGCGGCAAAGTATTAGGGGACGGCCGATATCAGATCACAGATCTTTCGGGAAATGTTGTGGATGAGTGGAAAGGAAAGAAAACTCCTCATCTGACAGAAAAATTGCTGCCCGGAACCGAATACATTTTCAAGGAGATTGAGGCGCCGAGCGGTTATTTGGTCGCGGAAGATGTGCGCTTTACAGTGGTGAATACCGAGGAAATACAAAAAGTACGGATGGAGGATGAAAATGCAATGGGGAAAATCCGAATTGTAAAAACCGATCGTTCGACAAAGGAAAGACTGAACGGGGCGGTGTTTGAAATCCATGCGGCAGAAGATATTATAACGCCGGATGGTACGGTGCAGTTGAAAAAGGGAGAACTTGCAGATACGATCACGACCGGAATCGAAATAGAAGATATGGAAGAAAAAGGAGCTGGTATTGCATGCAGCAAAGAACTGTTTTTCGGGAAATATGTGATCACGGAGAAGAAACCTCCGGTCGGATATGTATTGGATCAGCAAAGCTACCCGATCGATCTGACGTATGAAGATCAGGATACACCGGTCGTTCTGAAAACGCTGCATTTGAAAAACACATCGACAGAACTGACAATTTTGAAACAGGATGCGGAGACAAAGGAGCCGCTTTCCGGAGTACGTTTTACTGTCCGTGACAGTGCGATGCCGATTGAAAACGGAGATACGAGCATCAGCGCGATCCAACTGTGGACAACCGATGAGAACGGAGAAATCCATCTGCGGGGACTTCTTCCGGGAACGTACTGGATTCAGGAGACGATGACCGTTCCCGGGTATATGCTCGATCCGGTAAAATATACGATCGAGGTTTCTGAGGACGGACAGATCACGGCTGACGGCAAAAGTACAGACATTCTGCGCATTCAAAACAAAAAAACACAGCTTCTGGGCACAAAAGCACGAAGTGAAAAAACAGGTACACAGGAGGCATTTCCGGAAAAAGAGACCGTATTGATCGATACATTGGAATTCCGAAATCTGCAGACTGGACAGGAATATCGGATCGTTGGAACTTTAATGGATCGGGAAAACGGAGAAGTGCTGCATGTAGATGGAAAACCGGTCACAGCGGAAACTTGTTTTGTTCCGGAAGAAAAGGATGGAACGGCAGAAGTAAGATTCAGTTTTGACGCAACCGGTTTAAATGGAAAGTCCGTTGTTGTTTTTGAAAAAGTATATATTGGAGAGACTGAGATTTTATCACATGAAGATTTGGAAGATCAGGAACAGATGATCCTGTTCGGTGTGAAGATGCCGGCAATGAAAACAGAAGAAAAACCAGAGAGTGTGAAGACAGGAGATGACGCCTGGTTTTTGGCAGCAGTGCTTCTGACAGTGGTGATCAGCGGAAGCATGGTTGTCGCAGATCTTGTATACAGAAGAAAAAGGCGAAAATAAACAGAGACGATATGCAGTGATGTGTGTATGTCTAGAAGAGGGAAAGGATCCGGGGGAAAAGGCTTCGGATCTTTTTTCTTTGCGCTTTTTGAGAATATTAAAAAAGATCTCTTGAATTTAAAGTATTACAGATGTAAGATCAAAAGGGAGGATGAAGAGATTTGAAAAGAAAAAAGAGGTGAAGTTATGTGGTGGAAAGAGAAAAACGGAAAATCTGTTTTCAGAAAAATGAGATATAGTATCGGTATTTTTCTGATTGCGGCATGCACGTTTGGATTCAACGGATGTGCGACAGAAGAAAAAGACAAAGGGAATGAGAAACAATCTGAACATGCAGAGGGAAATATACGAAATCAGATCATATCCGATTCAAAGAAACTGGCAGAGGGGTATCGGGTACTTTATGAGGAAGCAGAGAAAGAAGAGCAATTGGATGCTTTGGAATTTCGGCAGCAAGTGATCTCATATCTTGGAGAAGCCGGATACTCTGCCGTAGATTTGGAGAATCAGATCGATATGACTCATGCAGAGCAGGTGGAAACATTTTGTCGGGCGGCAGAGAATAAAAAGAAAGAAGAGGCGACGATATTGGCAGTACTGGATCACGGTGGATTTGTGCGCTATGATCTGACAACAAAAAATGGGAAGATTTATGCAAGAGAAAGTGCTTTAAATTGGAAAGATAATAAACCAATCGTGGACTATTATCATGAGTTTGAAGTATATGATTGGAAATATACCGAGAAAGGTTATCTCTTTATGGAAGAATACCATCCGCCCGGATATGACGGAGCAACAGGGGATATCGGATTTCGCGTGAAACCGCTGGATCCAAAATGCCGGGAACTGAACCGACATTGTGTACTTCCAATCGGATATGAATTAAATAATATGCTGATCACAAACTGGGATCCTGCGGATTATACGAATTTAGAATTGTATGATCTGTATGAACAAATGTATTCGATGAAGTATGGAGAAATATTTCCATATAGGGGGGAAGAGGGGGCTGAATATCAGATCCCGGAGCAGTCGTTCGAGGAAGTTCTGCAGACGTATCTGCCGATCGGCCCGACACAGATCCGGACGCAGACCATTTATGAGGAACAAAATCGGACTTACCGTTACAGACCGAGAGGATTATATGATTGTGAACTCCCATTTGTACCTTATCCGGAAGTGGTATCCTATGAGGAGTTGGAAAACGGGGAATTGAAACTGTTTGTGGAAGCTGTATGGATAAAAGAAAAAACAGATTATGCGATCGCGAGTGAACTGGTCGTGAAACTGCTTGATGACGGCAAAGTACAGTATATATCGAATCGTGTGGTAGGAACGGAAGAGACAGAGGAGGAAAGCGGGGAAAATGCGGCAGGAAGTGCGAGCTTGAAAACAGAGCCCGCGCCGTGGTATACGCCACGGCTTACAGATGAAGAATGGGAAAGTTATTATGGAGGGATATCGGATGAGTGGCGAGATTAAGAATTTGCAGGTGATAGAAGATTTTTTCGAATGTTAAAGTGCAGAACAAACATTCGGTTTTTCTGTACTTTTATTTTAGATTCTGTTATAATGGCGGGAGAGTATAAAGAGAGAAAAGGATGGATTGTCCATTTTACACTGACACTAATGAGAAAAGAGAAAACGTCATTAAATTAAAGGTGAAGAATATGAAAAAGAAAAAAGAAATATCGATAATACGTTCTTCGGCAGCGGAATATTTAACATTTATTACAGCAACTGGAGAAGGCGATGTTAACGCAATATATTTTGATGAAAGTGTGTGGTTGACCCAGAAAATGATGGGACTTCTCTATAATGTGGAAACTCATACGATTAATTATCATTTGAAGAAAATATTTGCGGATGGAGAATTAGATGAGAATTCAGTTATTCGAAAATTTCGAATAACTGCTTCAGATGGGAAAAACTATAACACAAATCATTATAATTTAAAGGCGATTATCGCTGTAGGAAATAAGGTTGATTCTCCGAGAGCAGTTCAGTTTCGAAAATGGGCTAATGGAATTATAGAAGAATTCACGATAAAAGGCTATACTATGGACGATGAACGACTAAAAAACTTTGGAACTATATTAACAAAGGATTATTTTGAAGAACAGCTGCAAAGAATTCGTGAGATTCGATTGTCTGAGAGACGATTTCATCAGAAGATTACAGATATTTATGCAACAAGTATAGATTATGATTCGACCGCGCAAATAACAAGACTATTTTTTGCAAAAGTGCAAAATCAATTACATTGGGCAATTCATGGAGAAACAGCAGCAGAAGTGATTTATTATAGAGCAGATAGTGAAAAACAATACATGGGATTGCAAACGTGGAAAGATGCACCTGACGGGAAAATACAAAGATTCGATGTGACAGTTGCAAAAAATTATTTGACTGAACAGGAACTTGCAGCAATGGCAAGGATTGTTAATGCCTATTTGGATTTGGCAGAAATGCGGGCGGAAGAACAAGTCCCAATGACAATGGAAGATTGGGCAGAACAATTTGAAGGGATTTTAAGATTATCGAAGAAAGAAATTTTAACACATGCAGGAAGTATATCGTCTAAAATAGCGGAAGAACATGCGTTAAGTGAGTTTGAGAAGTATCGTGTGAAGCAGGATCAGTTGTATCAAAGTGATTTTGATCGAGTGTTGTTGGAAAATAAAAATGAAGAAAATGATGATTTTGAAATGTAGACAAAAAAATGTGAGAACAATGAAGTATATTGTTTTGAATGTTAAAAGAAATTAAATTCAAAAGAGAATAAGGAGAGAAGCAAAAGATATGAGCAAGTTATTGATGATAATTGGAAATGGCTTAACAATAGACTTGATGAGTCATATTTCTCACTTGTCTGATATAAACACGGTAAATTTGTTTGCAAATGGTGACAAGGTTGAATGGCCAGATGGAAGTAATGAGAAAGGATTTTTATCATATAAACACTGTAAAAACTTGTGGAGTTTAGGTGCAAGACCATATATGTCTAATGAAGAAGCACAAAGTTTAATTGAAGAGATTATTTCTTGTGCGAATACAATACCCAAAAATATGTTGGATGAAAAAAGCGATAATATTTATGTAAATGCATATTTTGAATTGGTTGCGTATATAAGACAATTGTTTGTTACGTATGATAGAAAAATTAGCGAAAAGGATTTGTCGGGAGGAGACGTTACCAACTGGGGATGGTATAAATTAATTAAAGAAGCATTTAATAGTGAAAAGTATGAGAAAATATATATAATTACATATAATTATGACGTATTTTTGGAAAGGGTTTTATTAGCACATAATATACCATTTGATGTTTTGGGAATCGGCGAACAGAATAATAAAATACAATTTATCAAGCCCCATGGTTCAATAAGTTTTTGTCATAAAGTTAAAAATGATAAAGATACCTATGATATAAAAAGAACAGCTGTATTATATGAGGCTGAGATTAGTGATTTTAAAATAAAATATGAGGAATTGGATGAAAACTATTCGGTATATGCTTTACTTCCACCGTCTGGTGATTCTTCTAGATTGTTGTTTAAATGGGCAGAAGACATTAAAGAAAAAGACATAATGGCGACATTAACAGGAGATGATAAAGTTTTTATATCTGGAATATCATATTGGCATGTTGATAGAAAAGAAATAGATGAGATATTAACTCAGATAAGCCCGCTATCAAATGTATATATGGTTAATCCAAATCCCCCGAAAGTGTTGAATGCAGTTTTGAGTTGCATTTTTAATAATTATATTGTTTATACTGATTCAGATGATTTAGGAGGTTTGTTATGAGAGAAATCAAGATTTTAAAGAGAGATTCAACTAAAATTACAATTGCGGAATTTTATGAAAAATATAAATTGGACAAATACAATTTTGAACCAAGTTATCAGAGAAGAGGCGATGTGTGGAGTGAAGAGAAACAAGCTTTTTTGTTGGATACGATTTTAAAAAATTATCCTATGCCTCCTATATTTCTTCATCAACGAATAGATGAGGAAACAGGCTCAACAAAGTACGATGTAATTGATGGAAAGCAACGGTTAACAGCAATTACTAAATTCTTGAAGGGAGAATTGGCATTGCCTCTAGATTTTAGTGATGGAGCATATGGAGTGCAAGAAATGGATGGCATCTATTTCAAAGATTTAGATGGAGCATTGAGTGATTATAAAAAACAATTATGGAGGTATTCTATCACAGTTGAATATGTTGATACAGATGAACTAGACATAATTGATAATATTTTTGATAGATTAAACCGTAATGGTGAGCCACTTGAAATGCAAGAATTGCGTAAGGCAAAGTATCATGACACAGAATTATTGAGTTTAATAGAAAGATGTAGTAAAAAAATTAATTGGAATAATATTTCTGGGATTCGATTTAATCGTTTACAAGATCAAGAATTTACGTCCGAGTTATTATTTGTATTATTAGAGGGGGACGTTGATAATGGGGACAGAAATAGCAATTTAGATGATAAATATTGTGAATGGAATAGTAAAATTACAAAAGAGAATTCTAAATTTTATGAAAAGGAGTTTGAGAAAGTTTCGGAGTATATACAGAGTTTGGAGTTGGATGTTACCAGATATAAAATTACGGGTGTAAGTCATTTTTATGTTTTATTTGCCTTGTGCGTTTTGTGTATAGAAAGAAAAGCTGATGTTAAAGTTTTAAAAGGTAAATTGAATGAATTTTATAAAAAGTTAAGAGATCAAGACAACAATCCTTTAGTTGAAGAATATAGGGTAAGCATGCAATCTAATACTAAGTCAAAAAAGCAAAGAAAAAAACGGTTAGAAGCACTTGAAAAATACTGTTTATCTACAAAAATATGAAATTTGAATATTCTTACTACTCTAAATATTATGAGGAAGATTTATGGACTACTTTGAATTAGTATCAGAATACTCCCCAACCGGTGACCAGCCCCAGGCAATTGCACAACTTGTGCAAGGCTTCCGGGAGGGCAACCAATGCCAGACACTTCTTGGTGTTACCGGTTCGGGCAAGACATTTACGATGGCAAATGTCATCGCACAATTGAATAAACCAACGCTTATCATCGCGCATAATAAAACCTTAGCTGCGCAATTATATGGAGAGTTCAAAGAATTTTTCCCGAATAACGCAGTCGAATATTTCGTGAGCTAGTAGACGGAGGTCGAAAAACAGGTGGTATTTTGTGGTATGTGGGTGGTTGAACATCCAGATGTTGTGGAAGTGGTAGTGTTGAGAGTATAGGTGAAAAGCGGGTGGATGAAGAGGTTTTGTGACTTTTCGTCGCCTGCTTTTTATAAAAATAAGTAAATAGGTTGTCAGGAATAAGAAAATGTTTTATTCTATTAACAACGTGTAGTTAGATTTTGTACTTGTGTTTCGCAAGTGTTGGTAAAAATGGTAGGGAGATATGCGTTCTCTTACTTTTTTAACTATGATGTATTGCAGAGTAGTCTTTAAGCATCGCATAATGAGTAACTACACGTTATTTTTATAAAAGGATAAATTGAAAATGATAAACGAAGTTAAAAGTAGAAATGAATTAGCAGATCTTTTGGGAATTTCTCGTAAAAGATTAACATATCTTTTATATATAAAGCATTTGGAGAATATGTATACATCGTTTGAAATTCCGAAAAAAAGTGGTGGACAACGTTTAATTAATGCACCGAATAAGGAATTAAAACTTATTCAAAGAAGACTAGCAAATGAATTATATGAATATCATACAAGGTTAAACAAAGATAAACAAATCAATGGTGTTTCACAAGCTTTTGAAAAGGAAAAAAGTATTTTTACAAATGCGAAGATACATAGAAAAAAGAGATTTATTATAAATGTGGATTTAGAAAATTTTTTTGATAATATTCATTTTGGACGTGTTAGAGGGTATTTAATTAAAAATAAAGATTTTCAATTATCAGAAGAAGTAGCAACTGTAATAGCACAACTTACATGTTTTAAAGGAAGTTTACCGCAAGGAGCACCAACATCTCCTATTATTTCAAATTATATCTGTAATATTTTTGATTTAAGAATAATTAAATTAGCAAAAAAATATAAATTAAATTATACGCGTTATGCAGATGATTTGACTTTTTCTACAAATGACAAATATTTTATGGAAAATTGGGAAGCTTTTTTGGGAAATTTGGAAAAGGAAGTGGAAAGGGCAGGATTTCATTTAAATGAAAAGAAAACAAGAATATCGTATGAAGATTCCCGCCAGGAAGTTACAGGTGTTATTGTAAACAAAAAAATAAGCATAAAAAGAGAATATTATAAGAATACCAGGGCCATGGCAAATAATTTGTATAAGACGGGAGAATTTTATATAAATGGAGAGAAAGGAAGCCTAAATCAATTGGAAGGGCGTTTTACTTTTATAAATCAGGCGGAATGTTTCGGGAAAAAAATTAATTTTCAGCAGTTAAATGGAAGAGAAAAAGAATATCAAAAATTTCTTTTTTTTAAATATTTTTATGCAAATGAGAAACCGTTAATTGTTACAGAAGGAAAAACAGATGTTATATATTTAAAAGCAGCTTTAAAGAAGATGTATAGGGATTATCCTGAATTAGTAACGAGAGATGATAAAGGGGGATTCCATTATAATTTATCTTTTTTGAAAAAAAGTATGCGATTAAAAAACTATTTGAATATACAGAGTGATGGTGCAGATACCATGAAAAATATTTATCTTTACTATTCAAAACAATCAAATAAAAATTATCCACAATATATCAAAAAATTTGAAAATATTCGTGGGAGTAGACCACAAAATGTTGTAATTATGTTATTTGATAATGAGTTGAAAGAAAAGGATAGACCAATTTCTAAGTTTTGTAAAGGTACTGTAAAAGATGAACAAAAAGTAGAGTTGCAAGATAAATTACACATTTTGTTGGAAACAAATTTATTTTTAATGGTGACCCCGCTAAAAGAAGGAAAAGAGATAAGTGATATAGAAGATTTATTTCCGGATGAAGTATTGAATATTGAAATAGATGGTAAAAAATTTACTAAAAAAGATAAATATGATACAAAAGAGAATTATGGGAAAGACAGATTTGCAAAATATGTGATGAAGAATTATGGGAAAATAAATTTTGATGGTTTTAGACCTTTATTGGATAAAATTAAATTTATTATTATGCAATATAAAGAAGGTGACAAGGGGGAAAAAGAGAATTAAATTGACAGAGAATAAAAAATATTTTAAAATAGAAAAGCGGTGATAGTGTAATAGGTCAACACGCTTGATGCATTAATAAGTGAATAATGTAGATGAAATTTACTGACATTTAATAGTGCATTATAGAATAACGCAGGTTCGAATCCTGCCACCGAAAGTGATAGAGTTATCTATTATTTTCGGTAGCTGGATTCGGAGAGGTGAAAGTAATATTTCATTTCTTTTTCTGTTGGGGGATGAAATGGATAGACAAAATTTATATAATATATATCAAAATAATTTGGAATTATTGGAGAATGAACTCGGACAAGTAAAAAAAATGACTCAAATAAATTTGGGCAAATTATATTATGCGACTTTGGAAGGAAAAGAATTAGGTGAAATAAAGAAGAATGAAAGATATGTTTTAGGGAGTACACGATTATATACATTTTTACTGTGTTCATGGTTGGAGGCAAGATTAAAAAAATTTTATATGAAAGCTCCTCTGTTGCATTTTCAGAGAGAGAAAGAAGTATAGTTTTATCAAGTAGAACTATGAGTGAAAAGTGGAAAAAATGTTTAAATATTTCAGTGTGTAAAAGTTATGGTTTTACATTTGAAAGAGAAATAAACGAGTATATTGATTATTTTAATGATTGTTCAGATGAAAAATACTGCTATTGTAAAGTATATGAATATTTGGGAGATATAGAGCAGGCAGTTACTATTAGAAATAGACTGGCTCATGGACAATGGAAAATTCAGCTTAATAGTAATGAAAGTAATTTAGCTAGCGAGGAAATAACATCCTTTTTCGGAAGATATGATAATATACAAAAATTAGATTTGCTTTATAAGGTTTACAAGTTAATAGCAGAAATAATAAGTTCATATGTTGTATATAAAGATAAGGTATTGACAAATAATTTTAAACAAGAAATAAAAGATAAAATATTCAAGATAGAGAATTATCAACAACGTATAATGAAAAGTGATTTTGATAAGTATTGTAACAAATTTTATGAACAAGAGATACAAGAAAGAAAATGTAAAAAAGATATATATAAAAGAAAAAATACATAGCCGATTGGTTCACCAAGAATCAGTCGGCTTTTTTCATGCCCATTTTTATACATAGCCAGTTCCGTAAAAAGGATTGGCTATTAAATTTTTCGAGGAAGGAGGAAACCATATGACCAAGTGTAAAGTAATCGCCCTTGCAAATCAGAAGGGAGGGACAGCCAAGACCACAACGACATTAAATCTGGGAATTGGTCTTGCACATCAGGGGAGAAAAGTATTATTGGTCGATGCTGATCCGCAGGGGGATTTAACAACTGCATTGGGTTGGACAAATGCAGACAGTCTTCCTATTACATTGGAAACACAAATGAAGAAGATATTACAAGATGAACCGTTTGTGTATAATGAAGGCATTTTGCACCATAAAGAAGGAGTAGACATTATTCCGACCAACATCGAGCTATCGGGAATGGAAATCTCATTGGTAAATGCCATGAGCAGAGAGCAGACTTTAAAGCTGTATCTGTCAGATTTGAAAAAGGATTATGATTATATCCTGATTGATTGTATGCCTAGTCTGGGAATGTTGACTATCAATGCGTTGGCTGCCGCAGACAGTGTAATTGTTCCAGTTCAGGCTCATTATCTGCCATTAAAGGGCATGACACAGTTAATGAAAACAATTGGTAAGGTACAAAGACAGCTAAATCCCAATCTGAAGATTGATGGAGTATTACTGACGCTTGCTGATATGCGGACAAAACTTGCAAAGACAACAGAGGATAGCCTTAGAGAGAATTATGGAAAGCATATCAGGATTTTCAAAACTGTTATTCCCGTGGCTATCACAGCAGCAGAAAGTAGTGCGGCAGGACAGAGCATTTATGAGTATGACAAGAATGGAACTGTTGCAAAGGCATATGCAGAATTTACGAGGGAGGTGATTCAGTGTGGCGAAAAGCAGAGAAATAAACATGAATCTTCCATCAGCCGATGACCTTTTTACCACGCAGGAAGAAAGAGACCAGAAGAATCAGGAGCATGTAAAAAATATTTCTATTTATGAAATTACAGACTTCCCGAATCATCCCTTTAAGGTAAAAATGGACGATAAGATGTTGGAAACTATCGACAGCGTGCGTGATCATGGTGTATTAGTGCCTGCACTTGTTAGGGAGAAACCAACGGGCGGGTATGAAATGATTTCCGGACACCGTAGAAAAATGGCGAGTGAACTGGCAGGATTTGAGAATATGCCTTGTATAGTAAGGAATCTCAGCGATGATGAAGCAGTCATTGTCATGGTTGACAGCAATCTTCAAAGAGAAGAAATCTTACCATCAGAAAAAGCATTTGCTTATAAAATGAAATTAGAAGCAATGAACAGGCAGGGAAAACGATTAGATATTACTTGTGCACCAGAGGAGCACAAGTTAAAAGGAGTAAAATCAAGAGACATTCTTGCAGAACAAAGTGGAGAAAGTCGAGAAACAATCCGCCGCTATATCCGCCTTACGGAGCTTATCCCGGAAATCCTAGAAATGGTCGATGACAAAAAGATTTCTATGCGTCCGGCGGTGGAGCTGTCTTATTTGCCGAAAGAGGAACAGGCAATATTGTACGACACCATGGAGTCGGAGGCTTGTACCCCAAGTCATGCACAGGCAATTAAAATCCGCAAATTTTCAGCAGAGGGTAGATTGAATGAAGATGTTTTGTTGTCGATTATGGCAGAGGAAAAGCCAAATCAGGTAGAGCAATGGAAAATCCCAAAAAACCGACTGAAGAAATATTTTCCATCGGGGACTTCACAACAAAAAATGGAAGAAACCATTATCAAAGCACTGGAATTATACCGGAAACGGGAAAAAAGCAGGGAACGATAGGCATTTTGACACCAAGGGAGAAGTCTATCTGTTGGCGGTCAATGAGAAATCAGCCTTTTTCTGTTTTCCCCTCCCCACACCCTACCCCTTTGGTTTACCAGCAGATTACCAGCCGAAAAGACAATAAGGAGCCGGGAACCTCTTCTCTTTCGGCAGGTCAGAGATTCCCACACCCTTCATGACAGCATGGAGTAAACAGCATAAAGCAACAACAGGCGTTCCAGACGGACGTCTTTTTTTGATTGAAAAGAAAGGAATTGTAGAAAATGAAGAAGATATGGAAACGAGTGTGTACAGGGATTCTTGCCCTGACCACGATTTTAACTGCATTACCAATCACATCGGTTCAGGCAGCGGAAACACAGTATTGGACGGAATCCTCAGAGAGAGTCGGATATATTGAACATGTGATGAATGATGGAACCATTCATTCTACATTCAATGAAGGTCACATGCGAGTAGAGGGCGAAACAGCCTATTGTGTAGATATTAACACTGGATTCAAAAATGGGTATAAAACTAGACACGATGCAAGTTCCAGTATGAGTGCTGCACAGATCGAAGATGTGGCATTGTCACTGGAGTATGTAAAACAGTATAGAGGCAGTCACAGTAACCTGAATGCAAATCAGGGATATCTGTTGGAACAGTGTGTGGTGTGGCAGAGACTGAGTGAGTATTTAGGCTGGCAGTGTGATAATGTTCGAGCTGCATATTCTGAGATTTCTCAGAATGTTCAGAATGAAGTATATGCCGGAGCAAGAAACTTTGTAAAAGCAAACCGAGGACGCTATAAATGTGGTGGGTACATCTATACTGGAGAAGGACAGGATCTCGGACAGTTTTGGGCAGAACTGAATGTCGGAAATGCGAGGGTAAAAAAGACAACCGCAAATGAGATTGTCACAAATGGAAATGCGATGTATTCCATTGCCGGAGCAATCTTTGGCATATTCTCAGGCCAGAATTGCAGTACTCAGATTGGAACACTTACAACAAATGAAAATGGAGATACAAATGAGGTTGAAGTAACTGCCGGGACTGTTTATATCAAAGAACTTTCTGCACCGAAGGGATATAAGCTGGATACGACAGTACGCAGTCTGAAAGTTGAAGCCGGAAAAACAACCACATTAAATGTTTCAGATGTTCCGAAAGTGACAGAGACATTGGTAGACCTATTCAAGATTGATATGGAGACAGGAAAAGCAACTGCACAGGGTAATGCAGAACTGGCAGGAGCAGAGTTTACCTGGTATTATTATGACGGACTTTATACAAAAGACAATTTACCAGAGAAAGCAACACGTACCTGGGTTACAAAAACGGTGGCAGAAAAGAGCAGTGACGGAAGCATTCATTATGTGACAAAACTGGCAGATGCTTATAAAGTATCCGGAGATGCGTTTTACACCCAGAATGAAAAGAGCGTATTACCACTTGGAACTCTGACTGTAGAAGAAACAAAAGCACCAGACGGATATTTACTGGACGGAGCTTATATGCAGGCAGGGGACAGTACAGAGCAGATCAAAGGAATGTATCTGACACAGATCACAGAGGACGGAGAACTTGCAGTTCTTTCCGGAAGCAACCAGTATTCCGTATCTGATCAGGTAATCCGAGGTGGTGTGAAGATTCAGAAACGTGATATGGAGACAAAAGACACTAAGGCACAGGGAAGTGCCACATTAAAAGATGCAGCATTTGCAATTATTTCTCTGAACGAGAATCCGGTTCTGGTAGAAGGAAAACTGTACAAGAAAAATGAGACAGTTAAGACAATTCAGACAGGAATTGACGGAGTAGCAACAACATCGGCAGATTTACTTCCATATGGTAAATACAAACTGGAAGAAACCAAAGCACCGGAAGGTTATCTGACTGACAGGGCAAAAGCGATTGAATTTTCGATTACGGAAAATGGAAAAATCGTAGATTTAACAGACGAAAGCCATTCGATTTACAACCAGATTAAACGTGGAGATTTAGAAGGAGTAAAGATTGGAGCAGGTACACATAAGAGACTTGCGAATGTTCCTTTTAAGATTACAAGCAAAACAACTGGTGAGAGCCATATCGTAGTGACAGACAAGAATGGTCAGTTTTCAACTGCTACTGATTGGGCGTCTCATAAGAAAAATACAAATGCAGGGAAATCCAGTGAGGACGGTATCTGGTTCGGAATATCAGAGCCAGATGACAGCAAAGGTGCATTACTTTATGACACTTATGAGATTGAGGAGTTAGCTTGTGAATCCAACAAAGGTATGAAGCTGATTTCGGCATTTGAAGTTGTTGTCAGCAGAGATAAAGTAACTATCGACCTTGGAACACTGACTGATGAGTATGAAAAAGAGATTACCATTTATACAACTGCAACAGACAAGAAAACAGGAGAAAAAGTAATTGTTGCAGGAAAGAAAGTAACGATTGTGGATACAGTTACTCTGGACGGTCTGGAAGAAGGCAGAAAGTATCAGTTAAAAGGCTGGCAGATGTTGAAAGAGGAAAATGCAGAACTGCTCATTGATGGAAAGCGTGTGGAGAGTGATTACACTTTTGTTGCTGACAGCGAGAAAATGAAAGTAGAAGTTTCTTATACGTTTGATGCATCAGAACTTGGCGGACAGAATCTGGTTACATTTGAAGAATTATACGATCTGAAGAATCCGGAAGAACCTATAAAAGTTGCAGAGCACAAGGACATTGATGATGAAGGGCAGACAGTCCTGATTACGGAGCGAAAGATTTCGATTCATACTACAGCAACGGATAAGAATGGAAAGAAAGAGATGGAAGCCGGAAAAGATCTGACGATCGTGGATACGGTTATTTTAGAAGGACTGGAAATTGGTACAAACTATAAGCTGTCTGGTTGGCAGATGGTTAAGGCAGAAAATGCAAAGCTGCTCATTGATGGCAAAGAAATTACCAATGATTATGAATTTACAGCGGACAAGGAAAATATGGAAGTGCAGATTGAGTTTACTTTCAACGGCAGCACTCTTGGAGGAAAGCAGCTTGTAACCTTTGAAGAACTGTATGATATGACAAATCCGGAAGAACCGAAAAAGGTAACAGAGCATAAGGACATCAACGATGAAGGACAGACCGTAACCATCAAAGAAGTACCGGGAACACCAACCCCAGAGATACCGGGTACTACTACAAAGACAAGTAATCCTCCGAAAACAGGAGATACGGCAAACGCAGCTTTATGGATAGCCATTCTGGTATTATCAGCAGCCGGAATCACGGGAGTTCGTATCTGGAATAAAAAGAAACAGGTCAAGAGATTAGGAATTGAAGAAAAGAAAGAAGAGAAGGAGTAAAACAAAGGGTGGAGATAAACCGCCCTTTGATGATGAAATGGGAAAAAACCAGAAAGCAATAAAAGTATTACAGCGTTTATTTGATGCCGGATACGGAACGGAAAAAGAGATTGTCAATATGACGATGGATGAGATGCTTGCTTTGCCGGGAGTGAATGTAGCAGATCTGTGCATTATCAGTGAGCTGCAGAAAAGCATTAAGGCAAACAAAGTGATAAGCTATTTGTCAGGGAAAAAAGAAGTAAAGGAAGAAACGAAAGGAGCAGATTATGGTGGAACAACCTAAATATTTGGAAATGACATTATCACAATTGAAATCATATGTGGAATCTTCAGAGAGTAATATTTTTTTGGTTGTAGAATTTCCAAAAGGAGATCAGAAGGATGGAGAATGAATTGGAAGTTGTGAATATCCGTCTGGTAAAAGAGCCGTCTCTTTATAGTGAGCAGACGTTGGACAGTCCACAGGCTGTTGTAGAATTGATGGCGAAGGAGTTATCGCAATATGACAGAGAAGTATTTTGCATCCTGAATATGAAAAATAATGGACAGGTAATCAATATGAATCTGGTCAGTGTTGGAACAATCAATGCATCTTTGGTAATTCCCAGAGAAGTTTTTAAGAGCAGTATTCTGGCAAATGCTTCTGCAATCATTGGACTTCATAATCATCCCAGTGGCAATGTGAAACCGTCAAAAGAGGATATGATTGTTACGAGAAAGCTGCAGAAGTGCGGACAGCTACTGGGGATAGAATTGCTGGATCATATCATTGTCGGTGGAACTAATGGAAAGATGCTCAGCTTCCGAGAAGAAAAGATGTTGAATGTGACAGGAAGGATGGATTGGGAAAGATAGGGCAAGCGGTGGAGAGTCAGGGAATCTATGATACAAAGATTCCTTGACTTAACAAAAATAAAATGATTTTGAAGAAAAAGTGCAAAATAAGAATAAAAAATTGACTCTATCATACAATAAGACTATAATATAAATATGATTTTGTTAAAAACAAGCAGAATGGAGGTAATAAAATGCTTCTTGAATTTAAAACAAAAAATTATAAATCTTTTGTAGAAGAGGCAAGCTTTTCAATGGTAGCTGCGCCAAAACAAAAGGGATTAGATTATAGTCTTATGAAGACAAAAATAAAAGGAAAAGAGATAAAAGGGTTAAGTTCTTCGGTTATTTATGGACCGAATGCGGCAGGAAAAACTAATATTATTGGTGCGATGGATGTATTGCGGGCAATTGTTTTGAGAGGAAATATCAGAAATTCTGAAGAAAAATCATCACCAAACCCAGCTGCAGCAGCATTAGAATTGATTCCAAATAATAATGAAATGGAATCAAAACCGGTATGTTTTGAAATAGAATTTTATGAGGAAGATGGAGAAGATCATAAATTTAAAATACACTATGAATTAGAGGTTGATCTTGGAACCTTTCTTGAGGAGGAACATCAAAGAAAAATCCTTGCAGAAGTGCTGGAGGTCAATGGAGAAAGAGTATTTGAACGTACGCAAGATCTGAAAATAGAGAACTTAAAGGTTATTAAAGATTATTTGTCGGATATAACAGAACAGAACGCAGACAGTGTAAATGAAATTGCGAAAAACAGTTTGAATCAAGAAGAATTATTTTTAACAAATGGTTTTAAGTTGATTTTTTCGCCTAAATTCACAAAGCTGATTGTTGATTGGTTTACGAATAAGTTTATGGTGATTTATCGTGCGGATTCGATGCAACTGATTAAAAGATTTGCAGATCCAAAAAAGAAAGCAATCTATGTTGAAAAAACAACAGATGAAGCTGCAAAATTATTTGGAATTAATTCAAATGCAGTAGGATATGTCGTGAGCGATGACGAGCCTGATGCAAAATTATATTCTGTATTTAAAAATATGAAAAACAAAAAGACTACGGCGGTTGCAGCAGATATTTTTGAGTCATATGGAACGATTCGATTTATCAATATGTTTCCGCTTGTAATTAAAGCGATGCAAACGGGTGGAACATTGGTGGTGGATGAATTTGATGCATCCATTCATCCGATGGCATTGATGAGTATTATCAATGTATTTCATAATGATGATGTAAATATCCATCATGCACAGCTTATATTTAATACTCATAATCCGATATTTTTGAATTCAAATCTTTTCAGAAGAGACGAGATTAAGTTTGTTGAGCGTGATGATGATACACATGACAGCGTATTATATGCATTATCTGATTTTGGCACAACAGGTGATAAGGGTGTTCGTAAGCACGAAGATTATATGAGTAAATATTTCATCAGCCAGTATGGAGCAATAAAGGATATTGATTTTACACCAATCTTTGAAGAAATCTTATGTGATGAAAAAGAGGGATAGGGATGGCAAAGAGAAAACCAACAAATAAATATTATTTCAGTGTTGAGGGAGAAACAGAACAGTGGTACTTAAAATGGCTGCAGGATACGATAAATAATACTGAAAAAGCTGCATGCAAGGTGTCTATTGATTGTCCGGTAAGAAAAAATCCATTAAAGCATGCGAAATCATTGACCGTTACCAGAAAGATTGAAATCTATCATTTTTTTGATTACGAAAGTGATGAACCGCTTCATGTCAAAGGCTTTCAAGAAGCTCAGGACAATATGAAGAAGGCAGAAAAAATAGGAAAACAGATAAAATATAAATCTGGATATAGTAATTTTACTTTTGATTTATGGATCATTCTTCATATGACGAACTGTAATGCGTCATTTTCACATCGAAAACAGTATATTACACCGATTAACCGGGCGTTTGGAGAAAAATTTCAAAATATGGACGAATTCAAAGAAGAGAATAATTTCAAGAGATGTCTTAAGAAAATGGACTTGTCCAATGTAATTGCGGCTGTTGATCGGGCAAGGAAAATCATGCAGAGAAATCAAGAAAATGGATATACTTTGTATCAATATAAAGGGTATCAGTATTATAAAGAGAATCCTTCATTGGCTGCATGGGAGGCAATTGAGAAGATATTGAAGGATTGTGAATTAGTATAATTAAAGGATGGATAAAAATGGACTTTGAATATCGAATTTTTAAATTTGTGCCTCAAGTAGATCGATTTGTAAATGAACAAATGCAATTTAAACTTCAAGAATGTAGTTATAATAAAGCAAGTACTTTTGAAATCGATGACGATTATGCGGATGATTATGACTTCGGATTATATCAGGGTGATAGAAGTAAGGCAAGAAAGCATGCAGATAATCTTATATATAAATTATGTGAAAATCAAGAGTATTCTATTGATGAAAAAGAGCATATGATAAATATGTTAGTAAGAGATATTGAACGATATATTTTAACAACACAGTTAAATTCGGCTCAATCAGATAAGCATGTGAAACGTTTACTCAAAGCACTTTTAGCAGTTGATAAAGATTTGGATGTTATTACAATAGTGTGTAAGTATTATCAGGAATGTATGGAATATTTACAAGAAGTCAGTTATGCATCTATAATAAAAATTGATTATAAAGATTTATATATTCATGCGGGAGATAGAGCTTTATTTATTAAAAATGACTACGAATTAGCATTAAAATTTTATGAATTATCAGAATTAGATTGGGATGGAGGAGAAATAAAACAACAGGATATTATTGCTAAGTATGATAACGAAGCATTGAAATTTATAGTAAGTGATTATAGGAAGATTTCTGAAGCTATAAATAATTATGAATCCTATATGGAAATATCTGATTTAGTAGAGAATTTTTTGAAAAATATGGAACTTGGTCTTCCTAAAATAAAACAAATTTCACAAGCCAGAAGTATATTGATGTTGATGTATCGAGTTAAAAAAGAGACTATGCCATACTTACTATGCAGACTTTCGGAAGAAGATGATGATTCAAAAAAAAGTTATGTCGAATCCGTAATTAAAAATGTAGAGCTGTTGAAATCTGGTCCAATGAAAATAATTGCTGAATATACAATTTCACAAAAGGGAAAAGATAAAAATCAGATTTTAGAAGATATATTGATTTTGACTAAAACAGTGAATGCAATTCAACAGATAAAACAAGGATTGCTAGTGAAGGAAGTGGATGATGATGTTGATATAGCATATTATACATCAATAGATAATTTGTTTCTTATGCTTCCATGTAAAGCGAAAAAGAAAGAATATATTGGCAAATTAGCAATAATGAATATTTCATATATGAATGATCCAAATGAAGGCAAGACATTGCAAAAATTTTTGTATGGTAAAGAAATAGAGCGTACTCGAGGAAAAAGAAGAGATGTTAGAGTACCTTATGTTTTTTTAAAATGTTTTACAACGCAAATTGATTATTTACCTATGTGGGAAATGTATGCCGATCATGCTGAAGGATGCTGTATAGTAATAAATTGGAATAAAATACGGCAATATAATACTGAAAAAAGTGTTCCATTATATCGTGTATTATATTTGACAGAAAATAGTGGAGAATATGCGATAACACGAACAAAAAATCCACATATTAAAGAATTTACAAGAGTGAAACAATATTTAAATGTTTTGAAAGATAATGCTGTTCATATTAGTACAAGGAAAGAAGCTTTAAATATTTTTGGAAAATTACTTTCTGATATTATATATTTATTCAAAGACTCAAGTTATAGCTATGAACAGGAAATGAGAATAATTTATAGTTATGATTCGGTTTCAGATGTTTTTATGCATACGGAAACAAAGTATCCTTTATTGTTTGTATATCCAGATTTTCCATTACAAATTGAAGAAATAATATTGGCACCAAAGTTTATAGATAGAACAAGA
>QFCH01001234.1_pt1 | contig 111230 bp, 109 predicted proteins | sample 5346071 | NCBI WGS metagenome assembly QFCH01 (sample SAMN09062255, study PRJNA434731) | Human gut metagenome, whole genome shotgun sequencing project. | isolation source: stool timepoint B chromium assembly | host: Homo sapiens | collected 2015
GGCAGATAAAAAAATCGAGAAAGTGGCTTTGCAGATTATAAATGGAGATTATCCACAAGAAGGTATTACGCTGGTTTCGCATATCATCGGATTATTGGGACAAAGGCTTTGGTTTTATAAAAAAACAAAAGGTTATTCCAATAAGTTGAAGATTAACAATAATTGCATTGGTTGCGGAAAATGTGTTTCTATATGCCCAATGAAAAATCTTATTTTACGAAATAAGAAAGTTGTGTCGAATGATCGCTGTACAATGTGTTATCGCTGTATTAGTCTATGCCCACAAAAGGCAATAACTCTTTTAGGAAATGAAGTTGTAGAACAATATAGAATAGAGGATTATAGATAATTTATGAATTCAGAATGGATAATGTGTCCGATATGTGGCAATAAAACCCGTGACAAAATCAGGGAAGATACGGAATTGAAAAACTTCCCCCTTTATTGTCCGAAATGTAAACAGGAAAGTTTAATTGATGCAAAGAACTTGCAAATAACTGTCATCAAAGAGCCAGACGCAAAGACGCAGAGCCGATGAACTTGAGAAATGTTTCACAGTTCATCGGCTCTGTTACTACTTTTATGCTTGATTTTATTGTTTGTCACAGGGGATAGAAGTTGTTATCTTCATTTTCTGTTCGGCAACAGTTAAACTTTTATGCAAAGGGATTGCCATAAATACTGTAATAAGTGCAGAGAGAATATCGGCAATCGGCTGTGCATATAAAATACCGTTTAATCCCCATATAAATGGAAAAATTAAGATAACGGGAATGAAGCAGATACCTTGTCGGCAAGCTCCAAGAATAAACCCTTCTTTTCCTTTTCCAAGAGCAAGGAATAAAGAGGAATATACCGTATAGTATCCAAACAGCATAAATGTAATACCGTTTACTCTTAAAGAGGAAGCTCCAATGTGAATCATTTCTGTGTTTCCAGTCGTAAACTGTGAAACAATAGTCGTAGAAAACAGACTGAATAATAAACCTACGATCACACAGAAAATAGTTGACCATAAGATGGAAATTTTGATTGCAGTACGCAGACGATCAAAATTTTTCGCCCCATAACTGTAACCTGCAATCGGTTGAAAACCTTTGATAAAACCAAATACTGTTAAGCTGCCCATAGATATAAGACGGGTAACAACGCCCATTCCCGCTATGGCTGAATCGCCGTAATTACCTGCGGCATTGTTTATTAGAGAGATAGAAATACTTGTTAATAATTGAAATACAAGTGTCGGAACGCCAATTTTGAAAATTTCAGATAGAATTTCTTTAGAAAAGGTACAGTCCTTTATTCTAAACTGAAAAGCACTTTTTTGTCTGAATATATAGAATAGGTACACAAGAGTAGATACTACCTGAGAAATTGCTGTGGCAATAGCAGCTCCTGCAACACCAAAATTAAAAGTGTATATAAATAATGGATCTAACCCGATATTGAGGATTGCACCTAACAACAAGGCACACATTGTAGTTTTTGCTGCTCCTTCACTTGTCACGATATTGTTCATTGTGACATTAAAAACATTGAAAATGCAGGAAACAATGTAAATACCAGCATAGGTAGCCGCATAAGGAAGGACACTTTCTGTTGCACCTAAAAGTCTTAGAATGGGTTTCAAAAAGAGGATTGATAAAACAATCATAATTGCACCGACAACAAGACTGCTATATAGTGCAGTGCTTGCCACTTTGTTTGCCTGTTCCTTGTTTCTTTGTCCTAACAATCGGGAAATGTAGGATGCTGCCCCATTGCCAAAAAGTAATCCTAAGCCGACGACTACTTGACCGAGTGGATACACAACTGAGATGGCAGCCATTTGACTTTCGCCTAATCCGCCTACGAAATATGCGTCAACGAGATTGTACAAGGCGTTGATGAGCATACCAATCATTGTTGGAATACCCATAGCTAAAAGGGCTTTTGGGATTGGAGCATTGCCCAATAACTCCAATTTTCTGTTTTGATTGTCCATAGTGTTCTTTCTCCTTTCACTTGACAAATAGAATAAAATATACTACTATAAATTATAGCAGTTGAAACGCAAGTGGTATTCTACTATAATTTATAGTAGTTGTCAAGAGAGTAAAGGAGGAAATTGATATGGCGACCATTGACTTAATTGTTTTGGGAATGTTAAAGAAAGAACCTCTGAGTGCGTATGACATTCAAAAGTTGGTAGAGTACCGCAATATTTCAAAATGGGTAAAAATTAGTACCCCGTCTATTTATAAAAAGGTTATTCAGTTGGAGGAAAAAGGATATATTTCAAGTCATATTGAAAAAGAGGGTAAAATGCCAGAAAAATCAGTGTATTCTTTAACTGAAAAAGGGAAACAGCAGTTTGAAAAATTGATGCTTGAAATATCCTGTAAGCCGATAAACATTTTTTTAGATTTTAATGCTGTCATTGTAAATCTGGACAGTATGCCCAGAGAAAGACAGCAAGAATGTCTGGATAATATTGAGAGCAGTATGGAGGTATTGAAAAAATATCTGGAAGAAAATATTGCTTTGAAAAAAAGTAAAGAAGATATTCCTGTTACGGGTATGGCAGTTTTACAGCAACAATACACATTGGCAGAGGCAATAGATGAGTGGATTGCTTCATTAAAAAAAGAAATCAATTCATAAAAGTGCATGGTAGGAACAAAAGAGATGCTGTTATTTTTTAGTTTGGATTGTAATGAGATTGTAAGAAGTGGTTGCTATACTGAACTTACAAAATAAAAACAGAAATTTGGAGGTTTTCATATGGCAATACTTGAAACAAAAGATTTACGAAAGATATACGGAAGCGGAGAAAACGAAGTCCATGCTTTGGATGGGGTATCCATTTCCGTAGAGGAAGGCGAATTTGTTGCTGTTATAGGTACATCAGGCAGCGGTAAATCTACGCTACTCAACATGATCGGCGGGTTAGACCGTCCTACTTCTGGTAGTGTTACTATCCGAGGAAAAGAACTGTTGAAAATGAAAGACGAGGAACTGACGATTTTTAGGCGTCGAAACATTGGCTTTGTTTTTCAGAATTATAATCTGCTTCCTGTTCTTAATGTGTATGAGAACATTGTGTACCCTATTGAGATCGATGGTGGCAAGACCGATACAAGATTTGTAAAAGAGATTATCCATACTCTTGGCTTGGAACAAAAGCTTAAGAATATGCCGAATAATCTTTCAGGTGGTCAGCAGCAGAGGGTTGCGATTGCCCGTGCCCTTGCGACAAAGCCTGCCATTATCCTTGCGGATGAGCCGACTGGAAATCTGGACTCAAAAACAAGTATGGATGTTTTTTTGCTGATGCAGTCGATCAGCCGTCAGTTCCACCAAACCACCATTATGATCACGCACAATGAGGAAATCGCTCAAATGGCAGACCGCACAATCCGCATTGAGGATGGCAAGGTTGTTTCGGGAGGTGTCAGATATGCACGCTAACCGAAATAAAAAAGCAGTTAAGCGAGTAGAAAAGGGAATGATGAAAGCAAACCGTATTCGTAACCTGTTTGCGGTGTTTGCGATCGTTCTTACTACCTTTATGATTACTACCGTGTTTAGTTTGGGCATTAACTATATGGAAAATATGAAGTTAATGCAGGTGCGTACCGCAGGCACAACCGCTAATGCGTCCCTTGCGATGCCGACAGAAAAGCAGGAACAGCAGATTAAGAATTTGGAATATGTTAAAACCGTCGGTACACAGTATATGGTTGGCTCGGTTGCCGAGAAGAATGACGAGGGGCGTGATCTTTCTATCGCACTTTCGTATTACGACACTACTGAATGGGATAAACACTATAAAGAAACAATCAAAGATATAGAAGGGAAATATCCTTCAAATGAAAATGAAATTATGCTGTCAGAGGATGCTCTTTCACAGCTTGGAATTAAAGAGCCGAAGCTGAATATGGAAATTCCTCTGTCCTATTATGATAAAAACGGTCAGCAGGAAAAAAATTTCACATTAAGCGGATGGTTTCATTCCTATACAGGCACGGGAATGGGCTTTGTTTCCGAAGCGTATTGCAAAAATGCAGGCTATACAATGGCAGAGGACGGCGTTCTTTCTTTGTCGCTGAATAAAATGCCCGATGATTTTTATCGTATTCAAAAAGATGTGGAGCTTAACGAAAATCAATCTTTCAGCGGTGCGGTTTCCATGAAATCATCAAGCGGTTCAGTGATTGCAATGGTAATCCTATTGGTATTCTTTATCATTGGCAGCGGGTATCTCCTTATTTACAATGTTTTGTATATCTCCATTTCAAAGGATACCCGTTTTTACGGTTTGATGAAAACGCTTGGAACAACGCAAAAACAGATTAAATCACTGGTAAAAAATCAGGCAGTTAAGTTTGCTTGCATTGGTATCCCGATTGGTATTTTGTTAGCCACCGCTGTTTCCTTTGGAATTGTTCCATTTGTGTTGAACGAGGGTTTTGAACAGGGCAAGTCGATGATGGATGCCGAAGTGTTTTTCCATCCATCTATCTATATTTTGTCCGTAATCTTTTCAGCGGTAACCGTTTGGATTGCCTGCAATGCTCCTGCAAAAGCGGCTGCAAAAATTTCGCCAATAGAAGCATTGAAGTTTCAGAATTTTGCACCGAAGAAAACAAAAAGCAGAAATTCCACCAATGGTGGCAAGCTGCATGTGATGGCATTTCATAATGTATTCCGTGACAAAAAGCGTGCTATCCTTGTGTTTATGTCCTTGTTTATGGGAATTACTATGATTTTAGGCGTAAATGGGGTTATAAGCAGTATGTCGGCTGAGAACTTTATTAAGGAATATATGGACTATAACTTTGAATACACTGATATTCAGTTTGAGCAGTATGAACAGCTCAATAAAGAAGTACCGCAGTTTGACGAACACTTTGTAGAACAAATCAAGCAGCTTGACGGTATTAAAAATATAGATGTTCAAAAAACAGTCTGGGCAGGTATTGACTTTAATGAAACCGATTTAGAAGGCTTTATGAAAATCAAATATGAGGACAGCAAATATAAAGCAAAGGGGCAGTCCTATGAACAGACGATAGAAACACTGAAAGGGTACGCTGAAGCTGGTGACTATGGCTGCTATATTACAACGCTTCCAGACGACAGGGTACTGGAAGAATACAATGCAGAGCATCCTGATACGCCTATTGACATGGAAGCATTTAAGCGTGGCGAAACAGCGATTGCAGGAAAAGATACCGAATATAACGCTCCTAATACCGCTTTGGTGGGTGAAACATTGACACTAACTGCCGACAGTACAGACGGCAAGGCAACTGATTTCAAAATTGGCGGAGCTTTTTACTATGACGATTATGATAATACTCTTTCAGAAGGTATTGGCAGACGCAAAGAAATAAATATGGTGCCAGATGTTATCTTTGTCAGCGAAGCGGGTATGGAACGCCTGACAAAAGAACCAATCATTTCCGCAATCGGCGTTGACATTAAGAATTTCAACGATTTAGAGCGAATTGACAGTGAATTACAGGCGATCAACAGTACCTTGACCACATCGGAGTGGCAGCTGAAATCTTCCGTGAATCAGAAAGAACTATATAACCAGATGAACTACTCTTTGAGCTTGCTGGGAAACGGTGCTGCAATTCTGCTCATTGTCATCGGCTTGATTAACTTTGTAAATGTTATGTTGACGGGTGTGGTGGCAAGGAAAAATGAATTTGCCATTATGGAAAGTATCGGCACAACGAAAAAGCAGATTAGGAAGATACTGACCTTGGAAGGAGGTATTTACGCCCTCATCTCTACGCTGCTGATTATGACCTTCGGCAATGCGTTTCTGCTGCTGGTGGCGGACGCCGTTCCCCATATAGCAAGCTATGCGGTGTTTGAGTACCCTGCTCTCCTTGTCATTGGTTTGATTGCAGCAATCTTTGTGATTTGTTTGAGTGTTCCCGTTATTGTTTACAAGGCGACTTCTGATGAAACGGTCATTGAACGGCTGCACAATTTTGAAAACTAATTGTATTTGCGGGACGGACGCAGCGTTGCTGCGTCTGTTCCTGCAATTTTGCATATTGAGGAAGGTGGTGCGTTTTGCGGCTATGGCAAAGATTTTTCTACTTGAAGATGACAAAATTCTGAGCAAGGGTATTTCTATCGCCCTAAAAAAAGACGAGCATATGGTTACAGCAGTCTATGGGTATTTGGAAGCATTGCAAGAATACCAAAAGCAAAAGTATGATTTATTTCTGCTTGATATTAACCTGCCTGACGGCAATGGTTTGGAATTTTGTAAGATAATTCGGGAAACATCAGAAACACCCGTATTATTTCTAACCGCTAATGATACGGAAGAAGATATGTTGGAAGGGTTTGGCGTGGGTTGTGATGATTATATATCAAAGCCTTTTTCTATTGAAGTTTTACGGAAAAAAGTATTGGCAGTTCTAAAACGAACTGGCGTAGGAAAATTTCGTATGAAATACAGAGATTTAGAGTTAGATAAAGAAAAGTGTCTTGTTTTGATGAAGGGAAAGGAAATACATTTGACCTCAACAGAATACAAATTACTCCTTTATCTAATGGAAAACAGGGGAAGGGTTGTTACAAAGGCAATGCTTTTGGAACAGCTTTGGGATATAGACGGAAACTTTGTTGATGATAATACCGTGCGTGTGAATATTAAGCGGCTAAGGCAGAAACTGAATGATGAAAAGCAGGAATACATTGTAACAGTTTTTGGCATGGGCTACTCTTTTGGAGAATGACGATGAAGCATTTTGAAATTTACAGAAAACTGATTTTAATTATAGGTACTGCTACGGCGGTGGTATCTGTTGGTGTGTTCTTTTTTATGGAGGACATCCTTTTCCGTACGCTTTTTATCTCTTTTGCATTTGTATTTTTATGTGGTCTGTTGTTCCTACTGGACTTTCTGCACAACCGCTATAATGATAATCTGTTAGAGGAGATTACACTGCTCATTGAAGCTTTGGTAGAACAGCAGGAACGGACGGTCTTTTCAGAAGCTGAGGATACCCTGACCGCACGGTTGCAGCACCAACTTCTAAAACTCCGCAATATTTTAAAGGCACAGAATCAAATGCTGACACAAGAGAAAGAACAGATCAAAACTTTAATCTCCGATATTTCGCATCAAATCAAAACGCCCGTAGCAGCGGCAAACACCTTTGCACAGTTATTAGGTGATACAGGGTTATCCGATGAGGAGAGAAGTGAATATATTGCCACCTTGCAGATGTCCCTTGAAAAGCTGACTTTTTTGACAAACAGTTTGATTAAAATGTCCCGTTTGGAAAGTGGCATTATCCGATTGAAACCTGAACAAAGCAGTTTAAATGATATTGTTATGCAAGCGGTAAAAACGGTTTATGCCAAAGCAAGGGATAAAAATATTACGATTACCTTTGATTGTGGGCAGACCTTTGAAGCCCTGCTTGATTTTAACTGGACGGCAGAAGCTGTTACCAATGTACTTGACAATGCTGTGAAATACACACCAAGCGGAGGAGTTGTGGACTTGAAAATCACCGAATATCCATCGTATTTGCGATTGGATGTATCCGATAACGGAATTGGCATTCCTGAAGAAGAACAGGCAAAAATCTTCGGCAGATTTTACCGTGGAAAGCAGTCAGCAGGAGTTGACGGTGTGGGAATCGGTTTATATCTTACCCGTGATATTGTGAATAAGCAGAACGGGTATATCAAGGTGGCATCCGATGAAAAAGGTACAACATTTTCTTTATTTTTGAAAAAGTTTAGAGAACAATAGTAATTCCAGATAAGTGTACGATATGAATTTGTCAAGATAGTAAATATAAAATTGAAAGATCAAATAAAACAAGATAAATGGAGATGGATAATTTATGATTTCAGAATGGATAATTTGCCCGATTTGTGGCAACAAAACCCGTGATAGAGTTAGAGAAGATACTATTTTAAAAAATTATCCTCTTTATTGTCCGAAATGTAAGAAAGAAACTTTAATAAATGCAAAGAAATTACATATAACCGTCATCAAAGAGCCAGACGCATAGACGCAGAGCCGATGAACTTGTGAGATAACCTTATAAGTCATCGGCTCTTTTTTTACATAAATATAGAATTTGACAAGTCCGCCAAATAAAAAAAACGGTGTTTTGGTGGGCAATTTTGTCATGCTCAGATAGCTATTTTATCCCTCCAGACCTGTTTCAAGTTTGGAGGGATTTCTTATGTGTTGGTCTGATAACACTGTGCTGCTGATTTTAAGCAGCAGTTATTTACATACCGCCCGATAGAGATGAGGATAATCTGTTAAAAAAATTCTTATCTCCATTTGGGGAAATTATGCTCCAAGAGTAGATATTAAATATCTATGCAGCGTGAGTATGGGTCGAGGTGAAATTTTAATTTGATGATGGCAGCCAGACCATTGTAACTTTTTCTCAGATCAGTGACTCCGCAGGCAAGATATCGGTCAGTCGGAAACTCAGGATGACCGGTCTTTTTTATTACGCATTTTTGGTAAGAAGAAAGGATGGCAGAGAATTATGAAAACAAGACAGCAAGAACAGGTTTCCGACTTTCCATATGGATGGAACAAAGGTGATACCTGAGTGATGATCACCAATAAAGCCAAGAAAAGCACCTGTGAATATACCGTGGAGAGCTCTGACGGAAGATACTTCGGTGTCCGCAGCCATACCGGACTTTTTCATCGAGCCTCTCCGCAAAGATTATTCCATTCAAAGGAAGAAGCGGTTGCAGCCTTGGAACAATCGGAAACACAGACGCAGGAAAGAGGCGGAATGACATTTCAATAGAAATTTTGAGCGTAAGGAGTGAGAAGATATGACCGCAAGATTTATGAGTGATACCCCCCTATGCCGGAACAGAGCAGGAAATGCAGCGCATTCCGGGTTTCCATTCAAGGGGAACCGGAATGGCGGTAAGCCGTTTTAGGTACAGCGCAAAGGACTGTGATTGTCGCTTATGTGTCTACAAAAGCAGAAAAAGCAAATGTGAAAAAGCGGATGGCTGTATCTGCCTGCGTGAACGGCTTGTATGACCGCGGACAAGGTGTGGAGCAAAGCCATGAACAGGCACTTAATTTATATAAGCAATCCGCAGGATATTGAAAAAGCGCTGGATTACTTGAAAGCGTCTGCGGAGCAGAAGAACGAGTATGCGTCCTATCAGCTTGGAAAATTGTATCTTACCGGAGAAGTGGTTCCAAAAGATGCGGAAACTGCGGTACGCTATCTGGAAACATCCACAGGGAACGGAAATCAGTTTGCTCAATATGCATTGGGAAAGCTATACCTGCAGGGAAAGGACATCACCCGTGACAAAGAAAAAGCGGTGAGCTATCTGGAAGCATCCGCCGCACAGGGGAATTTGTATGCCAAGTTTCTGCTGGAGCATTTGGATTCTTTTCGAGATCCCTCCCCGTTTCTTGCGGCCACCAGACTGTTGCATCACCTGGAAAGTCTGTTCCGAGAGGATTACCGTAAAACAACTGGCGGCACTTCTTACTCGATTGACCGGAAACGCAGACGCAGGCTGGCCGAGAAAAAACAGGCACAGGGACATAGACGGGATGATCATGAACCGGTGCAGCGGATTTATTGACAGGAGGTGGAGAAATGTCAGGATATGTTCATTTCACAGAGGAACAGAAACAACGTGCCAATGCGGTGGATTTGGAAGATTTTCTTGCCCGTCAGGGAGAAAGGCTGCTAAAATCCGGCAGAGAAAAACGGCTTGCCAGTGATCACAGCATCACCATACGCGGAAATCGATGGTATGACCATGAAGCAGAAAAAGGCGGATTTGCGATTGACTTTGTCCGGACATATTATAATCAGAGCTTTCCGGAGGCAGTCACGATGCTGCTTGGCGGAGAACAGGGACAGACCTATCGGGAGAGCAAACCACAGGAACCGGAACCAGAAAAGCTGTTTGTATTGCCGGAAGCGCATACCGATATGCACCGGGTGTTCGCTTACCTGATCAGAACACGATGTTTGAATCGTGGAATTGTGACAGAGTTTGCAAAGGCGAAGATGATCTATGAGGATGCCAAATATCACAATGCGGTATTTGTGGGATATGATGCGCAAGGAATTCCACGTCATGCGCATAAACGCGGAACGTATACCACCGGTGATGCGTTCAAAGGAAACGTGGACAGCTGTGATCCGCGGTACAGTTTTCATTGGATTGGGCAAAGCGATACAGTGTATGTATTTGAAGCGCCGATTGATATGCTTTCGTTTCTTTCCCTCTACCAACAGAATTGGAAACAGCACAGCTATGTGGCGCTTTGCGGCGTGGCAGAGCATGCGTTGATGCAGTTGCTTGCGGATGCACCACATGTGAACAAAATCGCCTTGTGTCTGGATCATGATAAAGCGGGCGTACAGGCACGGGAGCGTATACAAAAACATCTTGCAGAGCGGGGATACCGGAATGTATTCTCGCTTTTTTCAAATCTGAAAGACTGGAATGAAGATCTGCAGGCATTGAGAAAGCCGCCGCCTGAGCCGGCAGAGAAACAACAACGGGTCATGCAGATGGGATGAAAGGAGGATGTCATGCAGACACATCAGATTGTATTATTCGTGTGTATTGGGCTTGGTATGTTCATTGTGATTGGTGGTCTGGTATTTCTGTCCAATTACTATACGCTCAACGGGATCAAGTCACGGACGGTTGGAGACGGGCAGTACGGAACTGCACGGTTTGCCACTGAAAAAGAAATCCGGAAAACGTATGCTTATATCCCCTATCAGCCTGAGAAGTGGAGGAAAGGCGAATCGCTTCCGACGGAACAGGGCTTGGTAGTCGGATACAAAAAGAAAGGCGGAGTGGTGACAGCGCTGGTGGATAGCGGGGATATCCACTGCCTGATGATCGGTGCAGCCGGCGTCGGTAAGACCGCTAATTTTCTGTACCCAAATATTGAGTACGCCTGTGCATCCGGCATGAGTTTTCTGACCACAGATACGAAAGGCGACTTGTTCCGAAACTATGCTGGAATTGCAAAAAAGTATTACGGGTATAAAATCTCTGTTCTGGATTTGAGAAATCCTACCCGCTCGGATGGAAATAACATTCTGACTCTGGTCAACAAGTACATGGATGAATACCGGAAAGATAACCGCAATCTTGCAGCAAAAGCAAAGGCGGAAAAATACGCAAAGATTACGGCAAAAATGATTATCAGTTCGGACGGCGCATCTGCCAGCAGCTACGGCCAGAATGCATTCTTCTATGATGCGGCGGAAGGGCTGCTTGCTTCCGTAATTCTGCTGATTGCGGAATACTGTGAACCGGAAAAGCGCCATATCATTTCCGTGTTTAAACTGATCCAGGATCTGCTGGCCCCCTCTCCTGTCAAGAACCGGAGCCTGTTCCAGCTTCTGATGGATAAGCTGCCGCCAACCCATAAGGCAAAGTGGTTTGCGGGAGCTGCACTCAATAGTGTGGATCAGGCGATGGCGTCTGTGCTTTCCACCACTATGTCCCGCCTGAATGCCTTCCTGGACAGTGAGATGGAGCAGATTCTCTGCTTTGACAGTTCTCTGGATACGGAAACATTCTGTAAAGAAAAATCCGCAAATTTTATTGTTCTTCCGGAGGAAGATAATACAAAGTATTTTATGGTGTCGCTGTTCCTGCAGCAGTTGTATCGTGAAATGTTAACCATCGTTGACGAGCATGGCGGAAAGCTGCCGAACCGTGTGATGATGTTTGCGGATGAGATTGGTACGATCCCCAAGATTGAGTCAATGGAGATGATGTTCTCCGCAGGACGTTCCAGACGGATCAGCATGGTCCCCATTATCCAGAGCTTTGCACAGCTGGAGAAGAACTATGGGAAGGAAGGCTCCAGCATCATTATTGATAACTGTCAGGATATTCTGTTTGGCGGATTCGCACCAAACTCGGAAAGTGCGGAGATCTTATCAAAGGCGCTTGGGAACCGGACCGTCCTGTCCGGCTCCATCTCCAGAGGGAAGAATGATCCAAGTCAGAGCCTGCAGATGATGAGCCGTCCTCTAATGTCACCAGACGAATTGAAAACACTCCCGAAAGGACATTTTATTCTTGCCAAAACGGGAAACTGTCCTATGCAGACACAGCTTCCCCTGTTTCTGAAATGGGGGATTCAGTTTGGCGATGCGTATGAGGTGCCGGAGCAGGCAGCCAGAACAGTAAAGTATGCGGACCGCTTTGAGTTGGAGCAGGAGATTGTGCGGCGCAGAGATGCAGAAGATGATGAATGGGAAGAACCGCCGATGTCTGTGTCGGATACCGATGAAACACGCAAAGGCAGCCAGCAGCGATCCCAGATACAGACAGCGAGAGAACACAGCAGCATACCAAGACGCCCTCCGCTGCGAACCGATTAGGAGGTGATCCGTGTATGGGGTATTTTTCTAACATCTACAAAGCGGAACTGCCCCATCGTGCCAAGACCGTGTATATGTATTTGAAAGACCGGAGCAATGCGCAGGGACAATGCTATCCGGCGATCGGTACCATCGCAAAGGAACTGCATCTGTCAAGACGCACGGTGGAACGCGCGATTCAGGATTTGATTATAGCCGGACTCTTAAAGAAAGAACAGCGTTGGCGGGAGAATGGCGGCAGGAGTAGTCTGCTTTTTACTTTGACAGGCTGCAATTAAAAATATAGCCACCAGGGGGAACGTCTGTCCTCTTGGTGGCGTATGGATTATGTCATTGCGGCGTATCCAGAAGGGATCACTTGAAGAAATATTTATAGACAGAGAAAAAGAACCACCTTCCGAAAAAGATGGTATTCCCTCTATCTGTTATTCAGTATCTCCTGAATTGCCGCGCGAATAACAGCCTTATCGCGGTCACTCAGACGCATAAACTGACGTAAAAGCTGTTGATCCTCGCTGTCTATGTGCTGAAGCTGTGGATGAAGGATGGCATCACCGGGGATGTTTAAGGCATCAACAAGTCGCAAAAGATTGTCAATGCTTGGACGCTTTTCTTCGTTCTCCAAAGCCATGAGGAATCGGGCGGTAATCCCTACCCTTTCTGCAACCTCTTCCTGTGTTCGCTTTGCCTCTATGCGATATTTCTTAAAGATAGGTCCCATATAGGAAATATCCAGTTTTTCTGGTTTATCCACTGTCAGTTCACCTCCGATACCATTTTACAGTTCAGGTATCGAGGCGTGAACGTTCTGCGAGTTCGTGAATAACGCGAAATATGAAAAAGGGTGTCATATAAAGTAACACCATATTTAACAAATGTAAGAAAATAAAAAGACAACTTTGCTATTCTGATTTTACAGAAGCAAAGTTGTCTTTTTTATTTATGCATGAGTTTAAAAAAAGAATTTCAGATCTTCTTCTACTGTGCTAATTCCCGCAATACCAAAGTTCTCTATCAAAACTTTTGCCACATTGGGGCTGAGGAATGCCGGAAGAGTGGGACCGAGATGGATATTTTTCACGCCAAGATACAGAAGCGCCAGCAGAACGATGACAGCCTTCTGTTCATACCACGCAATGTTGTAGGCGATGGGCAGGTCGTTGATATCGTCCAGATCGAAAACTTCCTTGAGCTTCAAAGCAATGACAGCCAGAGAATACGAATCATTGCACTGCCCGGCGTCCAGAACACGAGGAATGCCGTTGATGTCGCCCAAAGGCAGTTTGTTGTACTTGTATTTCGCGCATCCGGCTGTCAAGATCACAGCATCTTTCGGCAGTGCCTTGGCAAATTCGGTATAGTATTCCCGGCTCTTGGCACGGCCATCACAGCCCGCCATCACAACGAACTTTTTAATCGCGCCGCTTTTTACCGCATCGACCACCTGATCCGCCAGAGCCAGAACCTGCGCGTGTGCAAATCCGCCGATCAGCTCTCCTGTTTCAATTTCAGTAGGTGCAGCGCATCTTTTTGCGTGTTCAATGATAACGGAAAATTCCTTCTGCGCCCCGATTTCTCCTGGGATATGGGTACATCCCGGATATCCTGCTGCGCCAGTAGTGTAGAGTCTGTCTTTGTAGCTGTCTTTAGGAGGCACGATACAGTTAGTCGTCATCAGGATAGGGCCGTTGAAGGATTCAAATTCCTCCTTCTGCTTCCACCATGCATTGCCGTAGTTGCCGATAAAGTTGGGATACTTTTTGAATGCCGGGTAATAGTGGGCAGGGAGCATCTCGGAATGGGTATAAACATCCACGCCGGTTCCCTGTGTCTGCTCCAGCAGCATTTCCAAATCCCGCAGGTCGTGACCGGAAACCAGAATACCGGGATTTGTCCCAACGCCAATATTTACCTTCGTAATTTCGGGATTTCCATAGGCTTCCGTGTTGGCCTTGTCCAGCAGAGCCATACCGGATACGCCGTGTTTTCCGGTTTCCATTGTCAGAGCAATCAATTCTTCTACGCTGAGATTGTCATCCAGTGTAGCTGCCAGCGCCCGCTGAAGGAAGGCATCGACCTCCTCATCATCCTTCAGTAGAACGTTTGCGTGTTTGGAGTATGCGGACAATCCCTTCAGACCGTAGGTAATCAGTTCTCGCAGAGAACGGATATCCTCGTTTTCAGTAGAAAGAACACCGACAGTTCCGGCTTTCTCTTCCCAATTGCCAGAGCCATTCCATTTTGCCGCTTCGGGAAGACCAGAAGGATCGGCAATCTGTGCCAACAGCACATCTTTTTCAGTCAGTGTGGCACGGATTCTTGCCTCAATGCTCTCCTTGTCAAAATCTGCATTGGTGATGGTGGTGAACAGATTCAGGGTAATCAAGTGATTGATTTCCGCAGATACCTGCTTCCCTTCCTGACGCAGTGCAGTTGTAACCGCTGAAATCCCTTTTGTGACATAGACCAACAGATCCTGCATAGCTGCCACATCAGGCTTCTTTCCGCATACACCGGACATGGTGCAACCCTCGCACCCGGCGGTTTCCTGACACTGATAGCAAAACATTTTTTGTTCCATATTTACCTCCCTAATAGAATGATACATTTTTATAATTCTTATATGGCCGCTTCCCGCTTAGAACACAACGACTAAAAGCATTTTGAACGCTTTCTGTCCATATACCTCGTGAGGGTGCCCGGCCGGCATGACGATGGATTCCCCTTCGTGTAGCAGATATTCCGTGCCGTCGATAGTGATTTTTCCTATGCCGTCCAAGCAGGTGACGAAAGCGTCGCCGCCCGATTCATGGGTGCTGATTTCCTCGCCCTTTGCGAATGAGAACAGGGTAATACTTACTGCTGGATTTTGAGCCAGCGTCTTGCTGACCACCTGCCCCTCCTGATAGGAGATCTGCTCTTTCAGCGTCAAAACCTCAGCCTGTGCAATGTTTTTCATTTTTTGGCTCATAACAGCTTCTTCCTTCAATATAGTTTCGGCTTTCTGTGGGATATGTTCCCGAAAAAGTTGAATCTGAATCAGTCCTTATTCCAGAATCTTTCCATCAATCGAGATAGTGACCACCTGCCAGGGAATGAATTTCCCACTTGCCTGCAATGCTTTTTTAGCAGCTAACTCCAGTCCGCCGCAGCAGGGAACATCCATCCGCACAATGGTCACGCTCTGGATATTGTTGTTTTGGATAATCTGCGTCAGCTTTTCGCTGTAATCCACGTTGTCCAGCTTGGGGCAGCCAATCAGCGTAACCTTCCCACGCATAAAATCCTCGTGCATTCTGGCATAGGCATATGCGCTGCAATCTGCCGCAATCAGCAACTTGGCTCCTTCAAAATAGGGGGCACCTACTGGAACCAGCTTAATTTGGCAGGGCCACTGCCTCAGCTGTGACTCAGCCTGCATCGGGGCAGAAGGAGCAGATTCCTGCGAATGCTGGATTCGCTGCATTCGGCTGCCCGGGCAACCCGCATGAACACCAACGGAAGGAGAATTCATTCTGTTCTTTTTTCTCATATTTTCCTGCACAGCCTTTTCGTCATAGGCAGCAGCTTCCCGTTCCACAAAGGAAATCGCACCGGTGGGGCAGGTGGGCAGGCAATCGCCCAGACCATCGCAATAATCGTCCCGCAGGAGTTTTGCCTTCCCGTTTACCATGCCGATAGCCCCTTCATGGCAGGCTTCGGCGCAGGCCCCACATCCATTGCACTTTTTTTCATCTATCTGAATAATTTTCCGAATCATGTTTGCTTCATCCTTTCTCTTGCGTTTCTGGATTTAGTATACTATAATATAAAATGAAAGTCTGTTGTTATAACAACAAGGAGTGAAAAATATGAATTTATCCAATACACAACTGTTTCGAGGACTGGAAGAAGCAGAGATCACATCTCTTTTGGGTTGCCTGAATGCCACAACGCGTAGTTTTCAAAAAGGAGAGGTAATCCTTTCAGAAGGAAACATCACGGAAAATATCGGGATCTTGCTGTCCGGCTTGGCGGTGATCTCCTGCAACGATATCTGGGGTAATACCAGTATTTTGGGGCATGTTGCGCCCGGATCTGTATTCGCCGAGGTGTATGCCTGCATTCCGGGGGAGCCGATGTTGGTTACGGTGTCCGCTGCGGAGGATACATCCATATTGTTTATGAATGTGGGGCGTGTCCTGGCTACTTGTACCAATGCCTGTCCATTCCACACAAGACTTGTCCGAAATCTGCTGACTGTCTGCGCTCACAGAAACCTTCAGCTTTCTCAAAGAATCCAGCATACCAGTTCCAAATCCATTCGGGGGCGGTTGATGTCCTATTTTTCGGAATGCGCCAAACGCGCCGGGAGCAATTCTTTCTTGATCCCCTACAACCGCCAACAGTTAGCTGATTATCTGAATGTGGACCGCAGTACCATGTGTAACGAGCTTTCAAAAATGCAAAAAGACGGAATTATTGAGTACAGCAAGAATCAATTTTTATTAAAAGATAGCTTGATGTTTCAATAGAGAGTATGAGTGATTCATTGTATGTTTTCTGATGATCTATTTTATAAAAAAAATACTTTTAAGTGTCCTTCAAAAATCTCTCAAGCTGTTATATATCAATATGTTATACCTTTCCAATACATGGGAGTCATAACTTCTGCAATCTCTGGCAGAGTGACATCCCGCAAGGCCCATCGTTTGAACTCCTCAAAACCAGTACGGTCTACAATGTAGCCAATATGCTCTTTTCCGCCGGGAGCATTGGGGTCGATGTACTCCTTCACATAGTCGTAGGTATTGAGAATGATTTTGATAATACTGTCTTCGTCCACCCACTTGATGAAATCTTCACCCAGACGCGGGTTCTTTTTGCCAGTTCTACCCAGCAAAGTAAGTCTATAGTATTTCTTTTCACTACGAGTCCATGCAGCATTCGGACAGGCCAAAACACATTCTCCACAGCCAATGCATCGCCGCTCATCTCGTTGAGGACGGAAGTTGACTGGCTTCAGAGCCTCAACAGATTTCTTTTTGCAGGCTTTTACACAGGCCCCGCAGCTAACACAACGATCAGACTCAAGATGAGGTACTGTCATACCCATGATGCCAAAGTCATGCATACGTACTTTGGCACAATCATTGGGGCAACCAGTCAGAGCAATCTTAAAGTGGAGATCGTTGGGGAAAACAGCTTTTTCAATACGCTGGGCAAGCGCAGTGGTATCATAACAGGCGAATGGACAGACACGGTTGCCCACGCAAGCGGTGATATTTCGGGTTCCAGCAGCAGGATAGCCGCAGCCCACTTCATCCTGATTGATCTCCAAACCGTCAATCAGGCTTTGAAGGGCAGCATTAACCTCTGGCATCTTTTCAAAAGGAATACCAGGAATCTCAAATCCCTGTCGGCTGGTAATATGAACTGTGCCATTTCCGAAAGTTTCTGCAATATGCTGAATTTGGCTCAGATATTTGGCATCCAGATGACCACCGGGAACACGGATTCTGGAAGCAGTCATACCACGTTCTTTAGTGACACGAAACGCATTCTTTTTTAGTATTTTTGTGTTGATATCCATGTTACCCCTCCTTAATCTACTAAAAATTTCCCTTTGGTATAGTTAAATACTGGACCGTCCAGGCAAACATAGGTGTCCCCAATCTTACAGTGACCGCACTTGCCCAGACCGCAGCACATTTTCCGTTCCTGAGAAATCCAGACATTTTCTTCTGGAAGTCCAATATCCAGTAATCCCTGCACGGAAAAGCGCATCATGGCAGGAGGCCCTACTACAACAGCCACTGTGTTCTGCACATTATCCAGTTTGATTTGAGGGATGTACTGAGTAACAAGGCCCACATGACAGGCAACATCCTCTTCTGCACAATCTACCGTAAGGATGATGTCCATGTTTGTTTTCCAGAGCTTCAGATCGTTGCGGAAAAGAATGTCATGCGACGTTTTGAAGCCTACAATCAGAGTCATATGCCCCCGCTGCTCTGGATGATTGAAAAAGTAATCCACCACTCCTCGAATAGGCGATAGACCAGTTCCGCCAGCCATGACGATGATGTCCTTACCTGCATAGTCTGATACATCGAATCCATTCCCATAGGGACCACGCAGCAAAAGAGTATCACCCACATAATGTTCAAAAACTTCATTGGTAACCTTGCCCACTCGACGAATGGTTAGATCTACGAAGTTGTCTCCAATACCACTGACTGATATAGGAGCTTCTCCATATTTAGGAATCGACACTTCAAAAAACTGTCCCGGCTTAACATCTCCTTGAAACTCCATACGGAACGTATACTCAATTTTTGTGTGCCGAATTACTTCCAAAATTTTGGATGGGAAAGGAATATAATCATTTTTCATCATTGTTCAGTCACCTCCGTCATAGCACTCTGCAATTTGTTGATGCAACCTGAAAATGAGATATACTCCGGACAGATATCGTCGCATCGTCCGCAACCCACACACATGTGATAGCCATTGCGTTGTTTGTAGTCCAGTACCTTGTGCAGTACCTTGAACCGCATCCGTTCTCCGTTTTTTTTCCGATAACTGCCGCCACCGGCCACATCGGTAAAGCCATCTACCATACAGGAGGCCCAGATACGACGGCGCTCTCCGACCTTGCCATTCTCACTATAAAAGAGATCCTGCATAGTAAAGCAGGTACAGGTAGGACAGACAAAATTGCAACGTCCACAGTTGATGCAGCGGCTATTGTATTCCTCCCACATAGTACTTTTGGCCACCTCTGCGGTCAGATTTTCAGGGACTTGAACTGTAACTTGGTTTTCAGTGACATGAGCAGGGATGACTTCCTGCTGTTCACATCCAGCTTGTACTAACTGTTTCACCCATGCCTCATCCTTACAGTCCACCAGATAGGTGCCGTCAGGCTGGCGGTCGATGCTCATATCATATTTAGTGCTTACATTGGTTTCCATACTGACGCAGAAGCAATTTTCAAAGGAATGTTCACAGCCCATCAGCACAATCTTAATGTTATCCCGCAGATGCTGATAGTAATAATCTGCTGGACTGTTGTGTAGGTACATATCGTCCAGCCGCTTAAGAGCATATAGGTCGCAGCTACGCAAGAAAATGACTGCGCCTTTTTGGGGAAAATCGGCTTCTTTGGTTTGCCCTTCCGTAAAGAAGAACAGGGTTTGAGAAACGGGTGTCAGCACTTCCTTGAAGGAATAATCAGATTTTTTGTCGAACACGATTTCGTCAGCATGTTCAATTTTTCCATAACGGATACAATCTGTATCAGAAAAGCGTCCGCCGCCAGAAAAGTTGCGGGGAGCATAGATATGGTAATTTGTTTGCCATGTCTGAAATAATACATTCAGTTGCATATCAGTAATATGAAAGCCCATATATTTTCCTCCTTATACTTAAATAACTACATGATGACTATAAGGAGTGTAACACAAACAAAGAAGAATCCATGTTGCACACGCAACATGGATTCTTCTTTGTTTGATGCTGTAGATTATTTAATGGGGAGCTTGTAGTATTCAATTATAACAGTTGGAATGTGTTTTTTTCATAAGAAATCAGTCCATCCTTTTGCATATAAGATAGTTCTCGAGTTAACGCGCTGCGGTCGGCACATAGATATTTAGCCAATTCAAGTCGACTTAAGGGGATGGTAAATTGCCTGCTATCTTGATCAAGGGCTTGTTGCTGTAAATATGTAAGAATTTTTTCTCGTAGAGTTTTTTTCGAGATTACTTCAATTTTGTGCATCAGCTGAACATTTTTGTCTCCTATCAGTTGAACCATATTTTCAATCAACCGATGATGAAAGGTACAGCTCATTTTACATGAGTGAATAATTTTATGGAAAGGTAAAAATAGAACTGTACAGGGTGCAGCTGCGAAAAAACTAACATGTGCATTTAAATGGCTTCCACAAGAAAAAGATTCCCCAAAAAGCTCACCATCTTTCATTGCTACAAGGAGTGTCTGGTAGCCTTCTGAATCTTCCTTAACCATATGGACGATGCCAGACAATATAATGCCAACACTTCGAACCTCATTACTTTCCAAAAGGATAATTTCATCTTTTTGATAATTTTTTTGGAAGCTTCCCAAACAATTCAACATGGCTGGAAGATCCTCTTCACAAATACCATTGAAGATTGGGAGCGAAGCAAGTTGTTTGAAATTAAGTTGCATATTGTCTCTCCTTTCTTCTGAGATAAAGTATAGCATTTTGTGGTAGGTGTTGCAAGCGCAACACAGAACTGATGAAAAATGCTTTATTCTTATAAAGAGATATAAAAATTTTTCAAGAAAGGATACTTGTCAACGTGATTAATAATGAAACCCATCTTTTATACAGTGTATTGTGCTATGAAGAAGGACATTGTAGACGTACGCAACATATTCTTAAGGTTTATGCATTAGCCAAGCTGTTTGGTGAGCAAGAAAAAATCTCTGTTGAAGATCAGCAAATTTTGCAAGCAGCAGCCATTTTACATGATGTGGCAATTAAATATTGCAAAGAACATTATAACGGGGATGCCAGTCAGAACAATCAGAAACAGGTGGTATCTATCCTTGTGACTCGCTTTTTAGAATCGGCCAATTATCTTCCGTCGTATGTTCCGAAAATCATTGAACTGGTGAATTGCCATCATGATTATGACAAGCCCAAAAATAAACTATTGCAACTTTTGATGGAAGCCGATTTAATTGTAAACTGCTATGAAAACCGGCCAGATCATAAAAAAGCAGAGTATATAAAGAAAATTTTTCAAACAGATGGAGGAAAGGAATTGCTGGCACTTTGTTTGAAAAAAGAAATGGAATAGGAGGGTATTATGTATCAGGAAAATATAATTGATATGTTAATGCAGAAGATGATTCGTTTTAATCAGAATGATCCACAACGCATTGATCATTTGATAAAAGTTCACAGTTTTGCACAGATGATTGGTCGTATGGAACAGTTGTATGGGCATAGTCAGTTTTTGACCGAATGCGCCGCATTGGTTCATGATATTGGTATTCGGCCGGCAGAAGAAAAGTATGGGATGTCCAATGGGAGATTACAGGAGCAAGAAGGTCCTTTTTATGCCCGCAAAATGTTGGGAGAGCTGGGATTTGAGGAAGCAGACATCAATCGAATCTGCTATTTAGTAGGACACCATCATACCTACGTAGATATAGATGGTATTGACTATCAGATTCTTGTGGAAGCAGATTTTTTGGTAAATTTTTATGAAGATAATCTGGGAAAAAATATAATAGAAACCACATTACAGAAGATTTTTCAAACAGAGTCAGGAAAAACACTGTGCAGACTTTGTTATTTCGGTCACTGAGGAAATATGGCTATGGCAGATAAAAAGCAAACTCAAATTTTATTGATCAATGATATGGCAGGTTATGGCAAGGTCGCCTTATCTGTCATGATTCCTGTTTTGTCTCACTTGAGATTTGAAACTTTCAATTTGCCTACTGCACTTGTTTCCAACACTCTGGATTATGGTCAGTTTGATATTCTGGATACAACAGAATATATGGAAAATACGCTTCTGGTATGGAAGAAACTAATGTTTTCTTTCGATGCAATCTGTACTGGATTTATTGTGTCGGAAAGGCAGTCATCTCTTGTATATGAATACTGTAAGGAACAACAAAAATCAGGTACTTCGATTTTTGTTGATCCAATTATGGGAGATGACGGAAAACGATACAATGGTGTAACAAATCAAGTAGTCACTTACATGAAACGGTTGTGTTCTATTGCAGATGTGATTGTCCCCAATATTACGGAGGCGTGCTTTTTATCCGAATACACAGTTAAACACACTTACTCTGAACCGGAAATTGAAGTAATCGCAAATCGACTACATACGCTTGGTGCCAAATCCGTTGTGATTACAAGCGCAAATATCAATGGAAGAATGTTTACTGTTGTAAAAAGTTCTCCGAAAAATTCGTGTATCTTGCTTCCTTATGAAGAAATACCGGTGCGTTTTCCGGGTACAGGGGATACTTTTATGGCGATTGTAGTAGGGCATTATTTAAAATTAGGTCAGATTTTGGAGAGCGTACAAAGTGCAATGAGACAACTCGAAAAAATTATTTATGCTAATCTACATGATACTGACAAATACAAGGGAATTCCCATTGAACAATTTTTGGAGGAAATTAACGATGAAAAAGCCTAAAATTAAAATCAGTTTAATAGATCAAAAGGGGCACATGGGGTGCCATCGTGGTCATCGAATTGGAGATACCTTTGACTTTGATACCGAAAGAGGCGCTCTCTGCCCAATGGCCATGCACGTGGCTTTCCCTTACATTGACATTCTGCGGTATGGGGGGAAAACTCCCCAGCCAACCAGATGGCTCCATTGTATTCTGCTGTCCAGATGTGGATGTAATCAATGTATTTAAAATTGAAGTAGAGGAGGAAAAGAACTGAAATGAATCCTTATATCAAACAAGCAAATCAGCAGTTTGTTCCTGTATATAATCGTTATCCCATTGTATGGGATCATGGCGAAGGTATGTACCTTTATGATACAGAGGGAAAACGGTATTTGGATTTCGGGTCTGGAATCGGTGTGTGTGCTTTGGGATATCACGATCCGAATTACACATGTACACTGCAAGAACAGATGGAGAAGCTGCTACACACCTCTAATCTTTTTTATAATGTTCCTGCGATTGAAGCTGCAAAGCTGTTCAATCAGGCATCTGGCATGGAGTAGGTGTTTTTCACCAATTCTGGAACGGAAGCAATCGAAGGTGCGGTTAAAATTGCTAAGAAATATCATTTTTTGAAGCATAATAATCATAATGGAGAGATCATTGCCATGAAAAAATCCTTTCACGGCAGATCTATGGGGGCGTTATCCATAACAGGGAAAGCAACCTATCAGGAACCTTTTGCTCCTATGCTTGCTCATGTTAAATTTGCCGATTTCAATAATCTGGACAGCGTTAAACGCCTGATTACAAAAAATACCTGTGCAATTTTTATGGAAACAGTACAAGGTGAGAGCGGAATTTATCCTACCACTGAGTACTTTATCAAAGGAGTCCGAAAGCTTTGCGATGAGAACAAAATTTTGATGGTTTTGGATGAGATTCAATGTGGTATGGGCAGAAGCGGAAATATGTTTGCGTATCAGCTGTACGACGTTGCTCCCGACATTGTGGTTTCGGCAAAGGCTTTGGGATGCGGAATTCCGGTAGGTGCAATTGGAACCAGAGGGGCAGCAACCGGTGTATTGTGTGCAGGAGATCATGGCACAACTTACGGCTCCAATCCTCTGGCCGCTGCAGCCGTTACTGCTGTATTCCAGCTTTATCAACAGTATAACATATTGGCGAATGTCAGGGCTATGACGACCTATTTAGATAAGGCATTGTCCGAATTGGCCGCTCAAAAAGTTGTGATCAAAGAGGTGCGCGGACTGGGGCTTATGAAAGGAATTGAACTGTCTGTACCTGCCGCATACTATATAAATGCTTTACAAGAAGCGGGAATTATCGTAATTCCTTCAGGTTCACATGTGATTCGCCTGTTGCCTCCTTTGATTTTAGAGAAAGAGCATATTGATGCGTTACTGTATGTGCTTAAGAAAATATTATAACTAGAGTACATGCAAGGCAGATAACCTACTATCAGGCGATGATTGAAAAGAGAGAAGGTTGGATATTGGCCGGTGTTTACGCTGATGAAGGCACAAGCGGCACGGTAAAGAAAAAGCGAGACGGTTTTTTGCGATTGTTACAGGACTGCGAAGCCGGTAAAATAGATATGCTCCTTACCAAATCCATCAGTCGTTTCGCGAGAAACACCGTGGATCTTCTTACAACAATACGGAATTTGAAAAGCAAAAATATTGCGGTGTATTTTGAAAAAGAAAATATCAATACGCTGGAAAGCACCGGTGAAATTCTTATCACGATACTGAGCAGTCAGGCGCAGGAGGAAAGTCGGAATATCAGCGAAAATATTCGCTGGAGTTTGAGAAGCAAGTATGAAAAAGGCGGACCCACTATTAACTACAACCACTTTATGGGATATACAAAAGGTCCGGACGGAAAACTGCAGCCTGTTCCGGAGGAAGCGGCGGTTGTTCAAGAAATTTTCCGACTGTACCTAATCGGCTGCAGTGGTGTTCAAATTAAAAAATATCTGGAACAACATCAAAGAAGAACCGTAATGGGTAAAACCGTATGGCAACCAACCGTTATCAATAAAATGATTTCCAATGAGAAATACATTGGTGCCGCATTGATGCAAAAAACCTACACAACAGATTTTTTGACAAAGCAAAGGGTAAGAAATAATGGGACACTTCCCAAATACTTTGTGGAGGACAATCATCCGGCGATTATTTCAAAAGAAGTATTCTACGGGGTCCAAGAACAAAGATTGTGGCGCAGTTATGTTAAGAGACAATTGAAAGGAAAAGTCACTCAATATGCACTCACAGGAAAACTGTTATGCTATGATTGCGGGAGTACCTATATGCGGGTAACAAGAAGAGTTGCCAGGAACAGAGATATTGTATGGAAATGTGGCAGCTATATAAAAAATGCCGGTCGAGTGTGTCGAACAGGATACACGATTTCAGAGAAGGCGCTGCATACGGAAGTATGGAACGCATACGCTGTCATGAAGCAAGCTCTCCCCGTTCCTGACCATCCGGACATAAAAGAGCAAAGAAGCATTGCACAACAGATGCTGAATCATAAAAAGGCAATCGAAAAGGCACTCCATGAAAATGTGCAGGGATTTTGGGCAAAGGAGAATTTGATGGAATATTACGCAAGAGAAATGAATGCGTACTATGAATTGGCGGAAAAGCTATGTCAATTACTTTTGAAAAATAATACAGATAAGTGGATTGCTTCTCGATTCAGGCCAATCAAAGGATATTCAAAATATAAGAAATACGAAGATGAACTGGTAAGCCTGTATGTAGATCGCATTTGGGCAATCACATCAAATGAAATTGTGGTATTATTTAAGAACGGAAGTATGGTAAGACGGATGTGGTATTACTAAGACTAAAATTCTTGCAGATTTATCTTCAAGAGTTTTATTGTTAGCAATACGTCATTGTAGAGCTGGCTGACACAGTGTAGAGTATTACAGAGAACTTTGTTTTGAAAAGGCGAATTAAAGAACTGGCAGGACAAAACAGCTTCCCGCCAAGAGGAAAATCTGCTTTTCGGTTACTGGGTTCAGAAACTCCACACATGTGGAGACGTGCGTTTTATTGTCCAAGCTAAAGTCAACACCGCATATTGAGGTTGAAATCAATCTTGATGAAATGGATTTATCAAGGGCAGAGAGTAAGGCTACCTATGAAGAGATTAAAGAGTATGTATTGAAAAATTACGGAATGAATGTAACAAACCTATACATAGCACAGGTAAAAAGAAAATATGGAATTATTGAAAGAATCAATTATAATCTGGGGGAAGGAAAAACAAGAGTGCCACAAGTTACCGCAGAAAAGGAAGAAGCTATAGAAGATGCACTAAGGCATTTTCAAATGATTTCATAAATTCTAAATTTTGAGCCTTGCCATAAAAAAATGAGATACTCTGTATTTTTTACAGGGTATCTCATTTTTTAGGGCTATCGTTAAAAATACTGATTTCTACGGAAGATTCGTATTTTAAGATTTAAGTGAAAAATCGATATTAACCGATAGCCCCCTTTTTTCCATTATAAATTATTTAATTTTCCTCATCTGATTCTTTTTTAGTTTCCGGCAGTTCTACAACAGCCTCTGCGATTTTATGCTTGGCAACGGATTTTACATGGATGATCATGCCGTTGCTTTCACAGGTAAACTGGCTGCCGTCCTCCGGAATACTGTCAATAATACTGTAGATAAAACCATTAAAGGTGTCATAGTCGCCCTCTGGAAGAGTAAGGTGAAGGGCATCAGCCACATCATCCATTTCCACATCGCCCCGGACCAGCCATGAATTTGGAGAAATCTGCTGTATTTTTTCCGGATTCTCCTCGTTTTCTTCATAAATATCGCCTACCAGCTCTTCAATCAGGTCGTGGAGAGTAGCGATACCGGACATTTCGCCATATTCATCAAGAAGAACTGCAAAGTAATTCCGGGACTGCTTCATGTGATCAAAAAGCTTTGCTGCTTTCATGCTTTCCGGAATGAAATAAGCAGGCTTTACGGCTTTTGTCAGAATGTTTTCTCTGGTGCGTTCATCCAGACAGAAATAGGCTTTGGTATCCAGGATACCGATGATATTTTCTTTGGTTTCCTGACAGACCGGATAGTAGCTGTGGCGATTCTGATAAATGATATTTTTCCATTCATCAAGAGAATCCTCTGTGTCCAGGACAATTACATCCGTACGGTGTGTGCAGACCTGTTCCGCAGTAATATCATGAAAATCAAAAATATTCTGGATAAATTCGTTTTCCTGTGTATCAATGACACCCTGGGCATTTCCCTCCATAAGCATCATCTGGATTTCTTCCTTTGTTACCTGTTCGTCATCTTCGGCAGGATTGATGCCCATAAGCTTCAGGATCAGGTTGGTAGATCCTGTCAGCAGAGACACCAGAGGCGAAAAGACCTTGGAGACTCCATAAAGGGTAGGGGCAAGTCCAAGGGAAAGAGCCTCGGAGTTTTTCATGGCAATCCGTTTCGGTACCAGTTCGCCGAATACAATGCTGATATAGGAAAGAACAATGGTAATGATAATAACCGCAATAGAGTTCAGGGTTGCTCTGGGAACCGGAACACCCACAGAGATCAGGGCATCTACGATCACACCTGCAAAGTTGTCAGATGCAAACGCACTGTTGAGAAATCCGGACAGAGTTATGGCAACCTGAATGGTGGCAAGAAACCGGGCCGGCTGTTCTGTAAGGAGAGAAAGCTTTTTTGCCCGTTTGTTGCCGTCATCTACCAGATGCCTGAGTTTGGCTTCATTCATGGAGATAACGGCGATTTCCGCGCTGGCGAAAACTGCATTCAAAAATGTAAAAACAATAATGAGTATAACAGATCCTATCATGATTAAATTTTAATTCCCTTCTGTAAGTTAATAAGTAAATCTGCCTGCAGGCAGTATAAAATGACAAAAAGGCATAGCCTGTAAGCATGCTCACAAGCTATACCTCTATATATACATAATGACAATGCGGGAATCCGTAATATTTGTAGTATGATTTTCATCGGAATTGTCTTCCACGCAAAATTCACATCCTTTCTGTTTATTAATGAGAAAGATAGCATATTTCAGGTAAACTGTCAAGAAATAAGTTCTTGAGTTTCCGTAGTTTTATCCACAGCCCTCCTATTTTACGTGCTTTGTTATAAACAACTTTAAAAAAATGCTCAAAATATAAGGAATCTTCTTCCTTTTTGATGTAAAATTTAAGTGTCAAATCAAAACCTTACTAAACAAAAAGAAGGAGGATTCCTTATGACTTATTTTACATCAAATACTTACATTTTGAAACGAAAAATTTTAACTTTTACAAATAAAATTTCAAAACATCTTTCTAAGCCCGAACGTAAATTTACTGCTGATATTACTTATGGCATACTTGCCTCTGGCAGCTGTCTTCTGACAGATGTTGCTGACCAGCTTCATGAAGATTCCAAAAAGATAAATATTGTGGATCGCCTTTCCAGACATCTTGATAAAGGTACTCCTGCTGAAGCTGCTGCATCTTATCTTCAGCAAATCAAGAAATGGGTTCCGGCAGAACCAGTCATTTACATTGATGACAGCGATGTTGTAAAACCGGATGGTTATAAATTTGAATCCCTTGGCATCGTTCGTGATGGTTCAGAAAGTACATCGACTAAAAATGTTTATAAAAAAGGGTACCATGTAACAGAAGCATGTGTCCTTACTACCAGTAATCATCCTGTTAGTATCTTTTCAAAAATACACTCTTCAACTGAAAAAGATTACAAGTCTGCCAATACCATTACTTTTGAGGCCATGGAACAAGGCGCGGCTCTCTTTGAAAAAGCAACTTTTTGTATGGATCGTGGTTATGATGATAACAAGATGTTCCTAAAGCTAGATGCTTTAAAGCAGAATTATGTGATTCGGTTAAAATCAAACCGCAAGCTTCTTTATCATAATAAATGGACATTTGCCACTGAACTGCGTAACCGCCGTAAAGGGAAAATCAAAACCAATGTATTCTATAAGGGAAAAAATCATGAGGCTTATATTTCCCATGTCAAAGTCCAAATCACAGCTTCCAGAAAAGATATTTATCTGGTACTGGTTTACGGTATTACAGAACATCCAATGATGCTTGCCACGAACAAAGAAATTAAATCCAAAGAAGATGTAATCAAAGTGGCAAGAACCTATTTTTCAAGATGGAAGATCGAGGAATATTTCCGTTGCAAAAAGCAGATGTTCCAATTTGAAAACTTCCGTGTACGAAAGCTTTGCGCAATCAACGCACTTAACTTTTATATCACTTTATGCATGGCATTTCTGGCAATGATTTCAATGTCATCCGAAACAAATGCATTAAAGGTTTCCATCATAAAATCAGCAGATCCTATAAAGGAAAAAGTGTTCTTCTGCTATTATCGGCTGGCGAAAGGCATCCTTGGCATACTATCGCATGCCAAGGAAGGTGTCAGACTCTGGTTCCGGACAAAACGTCCGGCATACCGTCAACTCTGCCTTAAGCTAGTCGCTTAAATAGATAAAAGTATAACTCTCCCAAAGTCCGGTTCCGGCGGGGCTTATTAAAGTGCCTTTACTCCTGAATACTGTCGTTCTTGATTCATTAAAATTGGGCAGATTGGTGCTTTAGGAGAAGTCATTTATGTTTAAATTACATTTTGCGGAAACTCAAGATAAGTTGCTGTCTGCGCTGCCTTTTGCCTGCGGAAACAACAGTCTGAGGAATATAAAAAACTATTTAATTTGGAAGGGAAATATGCTATAGTTATTTCTGTAATACTGCACCGGGGTGAAGCCGGAGTTATTCGGGAAACGAAGATAACAGGGAGAATGCCGGAAGTAGGTGCGTGGCACTAGCCGGGCGGCTTTCCTGTTTTTATTTTGCAGCAAAATCAGGCACTGTTTATTCAGAAACAGGCTTTTTAAAAGACGGGATTTACAGAAACTGACAGGGATAAAGCGGGAGTTAAGGTGAGATAAAAATGGAAGCAAGAGAGGTACTGACAAAATTTAAACAAAATGAGATTACGCTGGAGGAGGCAGAGCATTATTTTCGAAAGCAGCCTTTTGAGGAAATGGATTATGCGAAGCTGGATTCTCACAGAGAGATTCGAAGCGGATTTCCGGAGGTGATTTTCTGCAGCGGAAAGGCAGACGTTCATTTTACGCAAATATTTAAAAAGCTGTATGAGGAAAACGGTGAGGTTTTTGGAACAAGAGCATCCAGGCATCAGTATGAACTGGTAAAGGAACTGTTTCCTCAGACGGAATATGATGAAATCTCACATATCATCAAGATAGAAAAAGAAAAAAGGGAACACGTGGGAAAGATTGCAGTATGTACTGCCGGAACCGCTGATATTCCGGTGGCTGAAGAAGCTGCCCAGACTGCAGAATATTTTGGCTCAGAAGTAGAAAGGATCTATGATGTAGGAGTCAGCGGGATCCACAGACTTTTTTCCAGACTTGATGTGATCCAGGAGGCAAACTGTGTGATTGCTGTTGCCGGTATGGAAGGCGCCCTTGCCAGCGTGCTGGGAGGACTGGTAGATAAACCGGTGATCGCAGTTCCTACTTCTGTAGGCTACGGAGCAAGTATGCATGGACTTTCAGCCCTTCTGACAATGATCAATTCCTGCGCCAATGGAATTGCAGTGGTCAATATTGATAATGGCTATGGGGCTGGCTATATAGCAACGCAGATCAACAGACTTGGTATCAGAGAAAAATAAAGGAGAGATTTATGGGAAGGACATTATATCTGGAATGTTATTCCGGAATCAGCGGGGATATGACGGTTGCAGCGCTTCTTGACCTGGGAGCAGATCAGAAGGTGCTGGAAAAAGCGCTTTCCAGTATCCGGGCTGACGGATTTCGTACAGAGATCACCCGGGTAAAAAAGTCCGGGCTGGATGCCTGTGATTTTTCTGTGATATTGGATAAAAATCATGAGAATCATGACCATGATATGGAATATCTTCATGGTCACAGTATAGAGCAGGCGCATCATGTCCATACAGAAGAGCATACACATGTACATGACTGTACAGAGACAGCCAACGGACATTTTTGCACAGAAGTAACAGCCCGTGAAAAGGGACATGCTCACACAGAGGGACCGGGTCATGAGGAGGAACCTTTTTATACAGAAGTATCGGATCGTGGAAAGGAAGATTTGCACACAGAAAAACCAGCCCACGGGCACAGAGGTTTCCATACCGGGGAATCAGGACATGACCATGCGCATATTCATGAACACAGAGGAATGAAAGAAATCCGCCAGATTCTTCTGAATTCAGAGATGACAGACCGGGCAAAGGAGACTGCGCTTCATATTTTCCAGATTCTGGCAAAGGCAGAGGCAAAAGCTCACGGAGTATCAGAGGAACAGGTGCATTTTCATGAGGTAGGAGCAGTGGATTCCATAGTGGATATTGCAGCGGCAGCAGTGTGCCTGGATGATCTGGACATTACGGAAGTGATCGTGCCAAAGCTCTGTGAGGGAACAGGCTTTGTACGCTGTCAGCACGGAACACTTCCGGTGCCGGTGCCTGCAGTTGTGAATATTGTGCAGCAGAACCGGCTTACTTTAAAGATCACGGACATTGAGGGGGAACTGGTAACGCCTACCGGGGCAGCTATTGTGGCAGCCATAAAAACATCAGACTGTCTTCCGGAAAAATTCACAGTGGATAAAACCGGAATCGGGGCAGGCAAACGGAAATATGCATGTCCGGGAATTTTAAGGGCAATGCTGATCACTCCGGAAAAGAAAAAAGAGGATCAGGTGCAGAAGGATGTGATCTGGAAACTGGAAACAAATGTGGACGACTGTACCGGAGAGGAACTTGGAAACGTAATGAATCTTCTTTTTGGAGCGGGAGCCAGAGACGTGTATTATATGCCGGCTTATATGAAAAAAAACCGCCCGGCATGGATTCTGTCAGTGATCTGTGCAGAACAGGACATTTCTGCTCTGGAAGAAATTCTTTTCCGACAGACCACTACCATTGGTATTCGGAGATGCCGGATGGAACGCTCAGTTCTAAAAAGAGAGATTCAAAAGCTTTCCATGCCTGAGGCAGTGGCGACAGTAAAAATCTGCACACTTCCGGACGGAAGCAGAAGATGTTATCCGGAATATGAAAGTGCGGCAGCTTTTGCAGCAGAAAATCATATAAGCTACAGAGAAGCATGGGAACGGATCAGGGATTACTGGATAAGAGAAAGGCGAGGCGTCAGATGAAAACAGGACTTGTTTTGGAAGGCGGAGCAATGAGGGGGATTTATACGGCAGGGGTTCTGGATGTGTTTCTGGAAAATCAGATTCATTTCGACGGAGTGATCGGAGTTTCTGCAGGGGCGCTCCATGGCTGTTCCTTTGTGTCAGGCCAGAAGGGAAGAAGTATCCGGTATTATAAAAAATACAGGAATGACAAACATTTTATGAGTCTGTGGAGTCTGGTACACACAGGGGAAGTCGTGGGAAAACAGTTCTGTTATCATGAGATTCCGGAGCGTCTGGATCCTTATGATTATGAAGCTTTTTTTAAATCAGATACAGCGTTTTATGCAGTGTGCACCAATCTGGAAACCGGAAAGGCAGAATATATCAGAATTACAGATATGCTGAATCAGGTAGATGTGATGAGGGCTTCGGCATCCATGCCCTATGTATCACGGATTGTTGACTGGGAAGGCAGAAAGCTTCTGGACGGGGGCTGTACAGACAGTATTCCGGTCAGCCAGTTCCAGAGAATGGGGTATAAAAGGAATGTGGTGGTTCTTACCAGAGAAGAAGGTTTTGTAAAAGAGCCGGAAATGGTAAAGCTGGCAGAAATTTATTATCACCGATATCCCAGATTTGTGGATGCCCTGAAAAACAGGCATAAGGTATATAATCAGACCCTGGCAGATATCCACGCTATGGAAAAAACCGGAGAGGCTTTTGTGATCCGGCCTAGCCGAAGACTGACCGTGGGAAGGATGGAAAGTGATCTGGAAAAAATTCAGGAGGTATATGAACTGGGAAAAAAAGATGCCAAAAGGAATCTCAGTGCACTGAAAGCATGGATGCAGCAGGAAGGGCAGATATAAAAGAAAGGCGTTAAAAAAGAAAAAGGAGATTTTTATGTTTGATACGATAGTAAATGTGATCAATCAGATCGACAAGATGGTTTGGGGATGGTGGATGATCCTTCTGCTTCTTGGAACTCATATTTTTATGACAGTACGGACAGGATTTATACAGAGGAAGATTGGAAAGGCAATCAGACTGTCTGTGACAAAAGATCCGGACGCAGAAGGAGAGGTCAGTCAGTTCGGCGCTCTGACCACCGCACTGGCGTCTACCATTGGCACAGGAAATATTATCGGTGTGGGAACCGCTGTGGCTCTGGGAGGCCCCGGTGCTGTTTTCTGGTGCTGGATCACCGGTGTTTTTGGGATAGCAACCAAGTACAGTGAATCTCTGATCGCAGTGAAATATCGTGTGAAGACAAAGGACGGAAGAATGCAGGGGGGAGCCATGTATGCGCTGGAACGCGGATTGAACATGAAGTGGCTGGGAATGATCTTTGCGTTTCTGGCAGGCTTCGCTTCTTTTGGAATCGGCTGCGCCACGCAGGTAAATGCCATTGCCACTGTCTGTGAGGAAAATCTGCATATTGCTCCGGCGCTGGTGGGAATCGTAGTCGCAGCTTTGACAGCGCTGGTTATTTTCGGGGGAATCCGCTCCATTGCAAACGTATGTGAAAAACTGGTTCCTTTTATGGCAGCTTTTTATATCCTGGGCTGTGTGATCATTCTGGGACTGAATTTTGATTTTATCATTCCGGCAATCAAAACCATCTGCAGGCTTGCTTTTACTCCGGGAGCTGCTGCAGGAGGACTGGTTGGAAGAGGAATCATGATGGCAATGCAGTATGGAATCGCCAGAGGACTTTTTTCCAATGAATCAGGCCTTGGTTCCGCGCCTATTGCCGCCGCAGCAGCGCAGACAAGAAACCCGGTGCGCCAGGCTCTTGTATCCAGCACAGGAACCTTCTGGGATACAGTTGTAGTCTGTCTGATGACAGGTCTGGTCCTTGTGACCAGCATTATGAAAAATCCGTCCATTGATATGTCAAATATTACGGACGGAGGAATCCTTACCACTCTGGCATTTCAGCAGATTCCGGTACTGGGCCCCTTTATCCTGGTTGTGGGAATTATTTCCTTTGCGTATTCAACCGTTCTCGGGTGGGCCTATTACGGAGAGAGGTGCGTGGAATATTTTGCCGGAAAAGCGGGACTGATTCCATACAGAGTGGTTTATATTATTGTTGCGGCAGTGGCCCCGGTAGTTTCACTGAATCTGGTATGGACAGTTGCGGATATTCTGAATGCGCTTATGGCAATTCCCAACCTGGTGGCGGTACTTCTTTTATCCAATGTAATTGTAAAAGAAACAAAAAAATACATAAATGATCTTGATAAAAAAGATGACACTCCGGTAGAAGTGATTGACCGGTAAAATTTTGTGGGAGGGGAAATAATGTCTGAAATAACGCCAAAATCTGAACACAGTCTGCAGATCATTGCGCGGATCCACAATGACTTTCCGGAAAAATTTGGTGTTCCTCATCAGAGCGGATGGCTGAAAAAGCAGAAGGCTCAGATTATTTTTGAGCCGGAATACAGGAGGCCGGAAGCCTTCCGCGGAATTGAGGAGTATGATTATATCTGGCTGATCTGGCAGTTTTCAGAGGCAGTGGAAAAAGGCTGGTCCTCTACAGTACGTCCTCCCAGACTGGGAGGAAATGTGCGCAAAGGTGTTTTTGCCACCAGATCCCCCTTTCGCCCAAATCATCTGGGGCTGTCCTGCGTCCGGCTTGAAAAGGTGGAGCAGCATCCAAGACTGGGAACCATACTTCATGTATCGGGCGCAGACCTTATGGATGGCACTCCTGTTTTTGATATTAAACCGTACCTTCCTTATGTGGAAAGTCATCCCGGCGCAGCGGGAGGATTTACTGATCAGATTGAGAGGAGCAGACTTGCCGTAGAGTTTCCGGAGGAGTTTCTGGAGAAAATTCCAGAGGAACAGAGAGCGGCTCTTACAGAGGTTCTGGAAAACGATCCCAGACCGGGTTATCAGGAGGATCCCAACAGGATCTATGGGCTTTCTTATGGAAGCAAAAATATAAAATTTCATGTAAAAGAAAGGGTTCTGACAGTCTGTGAGGTGACAGAGTATAAAAAAGAACAAAAATCTTTTGACAAATAAAAAATCCTGTGATAAGATATTTACAACGAGTTAGCAATTGCTAACTCAAATTTTTATCTTTAAGTTAGTTATAAATAACAAAGGAGAGCGGGACATGAGTGTTGTGATTGTGGGCGGTAATGAGCGTATGGTATGTCAGTATGAAAATATCTGCAAATGCTATGGATGTAAGGCAAAAGTTTTTGCAAAAGAAAAAGGTACTATGAAAAAGAAAATCGGGGCGCCGGATCTTCTGATTCTTTTTACCAACACAGTATCTCACAAAATGGTCAATTGTGCGGTGGAAGAGGCAAAGAGAAAATCTATCCCCGTATGCAGATGCCATACCAGCAGTGCGTCTGCGCTGGAAAACATTATGAAGGAATATTGCGCGTAAGCGTCTGCGGCTGTTCCTTACGTTTGCAGTAACCTGGTCGAAATGCATTCCGGATCACCTTCAGTGATGTCATTTTGCCCTGTATGTTTCGGGATTCTGGAATTTTTATGCCAAAACGACTTGCAGGATTATAACATGTAAACAGTAACAGGCAGTAATACTGCTATATTTGAGTATATCATTATATTTTCGATAAAATCAAAGAAATACTTGCAAAAATCTTCCTTTTTCAATAAAATAAAAGTCAGATTTTCTATTATGCTGCGTTTTTTGGATGCAGCTATTAAATGAAGAAGGGTGAGAGGAAGTATTATGAAAAAAGTGGTAAAATTCGGAGGAAGCTCTCTGGCAAATGCAGAGCAGTTCCGTAAAGTCGGAGACATTATCCGCAGTGAGGAAGGTAGACGTTATGTGGTACCGTCTGCGCCCGGAAAAAGATTTTCCGGTGATACAAAGGTAACAGACCTTCTGTATGCATGTTATGACAAAGCTGCCCAGGGGAAAGAGTTCGGCGGAATCTTTCAGGAGATCAAAGAGCGCTATTATGAGATCATCAGAGGTCTTGATCTTAAGCTTTCCCTGGAGGAAGAGTTTGCTCAGATAGAAGCAGATTTCAGAGCGCAGGCAGGCACAGACTACGCAGCTTCCAGAGGTGAGTTTTTAAACGGAAAAATTATGGCAGCGTATCTTGGATATGAGTTTGTTGACGCTGCATCTGTGATCCGTTTTGATAAAAACGGCAACTTTGACGGGGAGAAAACAGACCGTCTTCTTGGCAAACGTCTTTCTAAATGTGAGCGCGCAGTGATTCCGGGATTTTATGGGGCAAAGGAGGACGGAACCGTTCAGACATTTTCCAGGGGAGGCTCTGATGTGACCGGTTCTCTGGTGGCAAGAGCAGTCCATGCGGATATTTATGAGAACTGGACAGATGTTTCCGGTTTCCTGGTAACAGATCCCAGGATCGTGGAGAATCCGGCTGTGATCGAAACGATTACTTACAGAGAGCTTCGCGAACTTTCCTATATGGGCGCGACAGTACTTCATGAGGAAGCCATTTTCCCTGTAAGGAAAGAGGGGATACCCATCAATATCAGAAATACAAACCGTCCTCAGGACAAGGGAACCTTTATTGTGGAAAGCACCTGCCGCAAGCCAAGATATGTGATCACAGGAATTGCAGGCAAAAAAGGGTTCTGTTCTATTAACATCGAAAAATCCATGATGAACAGCGAGGTAGGCTTCGGAAGAAAGATCCTTCAGGTTTTTGAAGATCAGGGAATTAATTTTGAACATGTTCCCTCCGGAATTGATACCATGACAGTTTATGTGCATCAGGATGAATTTGAAGAGAAGGAGCAGCAGGTGATCGCAGGCATTCACAGAGCCGTACAGCCTGACTTTGTGGAAATGGAATCAGACCTTGCTCTGATCGCTGTCGTGGGACGGGGAATGAAATCTCAGAGGGGAACTGCAGGCCGAGTATTTGCAGCCCTGGCTCATGCTCACGTAAACGTAAAAATGATCGATCAGGGATCCAGTGAGCTGAATATTATCATAGGCGTTGAGAACCGTGATTTTGAGACTGCTGTAAAAGCGATCTATGATATCTTTGTGGAAACACAGCTTTAAAATTGAAATAATTACGTAATAAAAAATTCCAGATTTGTTCTGGAATTTTTTAGTTCATCCCGTTTTATTGGGTTGACACAAACGTCTGTTTGGATTAAAATAATTACAAACAAATGTTTGGGAGGCCCATATGGTTATTCAGGAGTCAATGACAGTAATGGAAAAGCTGGGAATACTGGCAGATGCAGCAAAATATGATGTTGCCTGTACCTCCAGCGGAACAGCAAGAAAAGGAGACGGGACAGGGATCGGAAACAGCATTTCAGCAGGCATCTGCCACAGCTTTGCAGGAGACGGAAGGTGCATCAGCCTTCTGAAAGTCCTTTATACCAACGAGTGTGTATTTGACTGTAAATACTGCGTGAACCGCGCTTCCAGTGATGTGGTGCGGGCAAGCTTTACCCCGGAAGAGATCAGCAGGCTCACCATAGAATTTTACAGAAGAAATTATATTGAGGGGCTGTTTTTAAGCTCCGGAGTAAAGGGTTCTCCGGATGCTACCATGGAAGAGCTGATTCGCTCTGTGGAAATTTTAAGGAAACAATATCATTTTCAGGGGTATATTCACCTGAAAGCAATTCCGGGGGCTTCACCGGAGTTGATCCAAAAAGCAGGTTATCTGGCGGACCGTATGAGTGTGAACCTGGAACTTCCTACTGCAGAGGGACTGAAAAAGCTGGCTCCCCATAAAAGCAGGACTACGATTCTCCGTCCCATGAAACAGATCCGGAACAGAAGGGAAGAAAACAGACAGGAGCTGGTGCTTTACCGGCATGCTCCGGAATTTGTGCCTGCCGGGCAGAGCACTCAGATGATCGTAGGGGCAGCAGGAGAAAGTGACTACCAGATCGTCTCTGTGGCAGAGGCACTGTACAGGCAGTTTTCTCTGAAGCGTGTATTTTATTCTGCTTTTGTATCTGTGAATGAAGATAAAGATCTTCCTGTTCTTCCACAGGGACCGCCGCTTTTAAGAGAACACCGGCTGTATCAGGCAGACTGGCTCCTCAGGTTTTATGGCTTCCGGGCAGAAGAGCTTTTGTCAGAAAAGCATCCGAACTTTAATCTGTTCCTGGATCCCAAATGCGACTGGGCCATCAGTCATCTGGAATGTTTTCCTGTGGAGATCAACCGGGCAGATTACCGGACGCTTCTCCGGGTTCCCGGAATCGGCGAGAAATCTGCCAGAAGGATTCTGGGAGCAAGGAGATATCATACGCTGGATTTTTCTGATTTGAAAAAGATCGGAGTGGTGCTGAAGAGGGCAGTATATTTTATCACCTGCAATGGAAGGCAGATGTATCCGGTAAAGCTGGATGAGGATTATATAGTAAGAAATATTCTGGAAACAGGAACCGGAAAATATCCTGCAGATACGGGGATTACCTACAGACAGCTGTCGCTGTTTGACGCAGATCTGGCTGTTCCGGGAATGGAAGGGGTGAGCGTTTGTGGAATATAAAAAGAAAATGCTGATCTGTGACGATACGATGGAAGGGATCTTTACGGCTGTTTATGACGGCTGGCGCTGGGGAAACAGAGGATTCTCCGTGGGGATTGCTGTCAGAGAGCCGGATCATCCGGAGCTTTTTACGGAAAACCTGGAGATCATCTCAGATTCTGTCAAGGCATTTAAGGTTGCCAGAACGATAAAAACCAGGCTTGGCGGACAGGTTTATGAAGCAGTGTGCTATGCTGCGGCATCTGTTCATCCGGAAAAGGGAACGGCAATTTTTTATTTGCTTCGCAGAGCACTGGAAAAGGGAAGGGCTGATACGCGGGTACTGGAAGCTCTGGCAGATCCGGCGGTGAGTCTTGTCTCTTCACTTCAGGTCAAGGTGTGGCATGAGATTCACAGATTTTATGGATTTGTAAGGTTCCGTGAGATTGGCAGCGGAGTGCTTTTTTCGGAAATTCAGCCGGAAAATGACATCCTGGAACTTCTGGCGCCCCATTTTTCAGATCGTTTTCCAAATGAAAACTGGATGATCTATGACAAAAAAAGGCAGAAGGTTCTGGCTCATGAGCAGGGCGGAGAATGTACGGTTTATATACAGGCAGTATTAAATACACAAGAGATGGATCCGGTACAGTCAGATGAGTATGAGAATCTCTGGAAGGCCTTCTGCAGCCATATTACCATACCGGAAAGGAAAAATCCCGGTCTTCAGAGGCAGTTTGTTCCATTAAAATTTCGTTCAAATATGCCGGAATTCAGCTAGAAAAAGTACCTGAAAAATAATAAAACACATGAAAAAATTGTATAATAAGTCGAAAAATATGAAGAAAATTTGAAGTCTGTTGACAAATTCTTTACAGAGTGACAAAATATCGCCTAGTGCAGAAAACATTAGGAGGATGAGACAAATGAAAGAACATCAGATTATGTTAAATGCCACAGAGGATGTAAAGGAATTCGTCAATGCGGCAAGTAAATGTGATTTTGACATTGATATTTCATATAACAGGATTATAATTGACGCAAAATCCCTTCTGGGAATTCTCAGTATGGATCTGACCAGAAAGCTCACTGTCAGATGCTATGGGGAAAACACTCATTTCAATGAAGTCATAGCAAAATTTGCAGTTGCATAAACGATTACAAGTGTCAGAGGCGCATAACCTGAAAACAGGTATGCGCCTTTTCAGAAGTGGAAGAACTTATATTTATTAATGGGAGATTTTGGGGGAAGCAGAAAAACAATGGAAAAGAAAGTAGTCCGCATTTCTGTCCGTAATCTTGTAGAATTTATTCTGCGAAGCGGGGATCTGGACAGTGGGAGCGGCGTGCAGGATAAGGAGGCAATGCAGAAGGGCAGCCGTATCCACCGCAAAATTCAAAAGCAGATGGGAAGCAGCTACCGGTCTGAGGTTTCTCTGAAGCAGGATACGGAATATGAGGATCTGATCCTTCGGGTAGAGGGAAGAGCGGACGGGATTTTTACAGAAGAAGAAACCGTGTGTATTGATGAGATCAAAGGCGTTTACAAAAAACTGGAGCATCTGGAAAGTCCTGTGGAGGTTCACAGGGCTCAGGCCATGTGTTATGCCTGGATCTATATGCTTCAGAACAATTTGGAAAAAATAGACGTTCAGATGACGTATGCTCATCTGGATACAGAAGAAATCCGATGGTTTCGGGAATCTTTTTCCAGGGAAGAGCTGGAAGCCTGGTATCAGAAACTTACAGGAGAATATCATAAATGGGTATCCTTCAGGCTGAGATGGCAGGAAAAAAGAAACGCCTCCATGAAAAATCTGGAATTCCCCTTTCCTTACCGCAAAGGCCAGAGAGAAATGGTTGCCGGCGTTTATCATGCTGTTTCCAGCAAAAAACAGATTTTTGTACAGGCGCCTACAGGAGTGGGAAAAACCATGTCCTCTGTATTTCCTTCTGTTCGGGCAATTGGAGAGGGAAAAGGGGAGCTGCTTTTTTATCTTACGGCAAAAACTATTACCAGAACCGTTGCTCAGGATGCCTTTGAGATTCTGAGGACAAAAGGCCTTCTTTTTCAGACGGTGACCATCACTGCAAAGGAAAAGCTGTGTTTTTGCGAAAAAACCGAGTGTACACCTGAGAAATGTCCCTGGGCAAAAGGTCATTTTGACAGAGTGAATGATGCGGTTTATGAGCTGTGGACTGCCGGGCAGTTTTTCAGCCGTGAAAAGATCCTGGAACAGGCAGAAAAGTGGAAGGTGTGCCCTTTTGAGATGTGCCTGGATCTCAGCTCCTGGGTGGATGGGATCATCTGCGACTATAATTATGTGTTTGACCCAAATGTAAAGCTGAAACGTTTTTTTGGAGACGGAGTATCCGGAGACTATATTTTTCTTATTGATGAAGCTCATAATCTGGCAGAGCGGGGCAGGGAAATGTACAGCGCTTCTCTTGCCAGAGAAGATATTATGGAAATCAGGAAGTATATCAAACCCTACAGTCCGCGGCTGTATCGTGCTTTGGGGCGGGCGGCCAGACAGCTCCTTGAAATAAAAAAGGACGGAGAAACAGAAAGAATCCTGGAAAGTACAGGCACTCTGCCTCTGACCTTGCTTCAGGCGCAGGGAGAAATGGACAGGCTGCTGGAAGAGCCGCCTTCTCAGGAAGTGGTGGACAGGATCCTTGATTTTTATTTTGAGGTTCGTGATTTTCTGAACATCTCGGAGCTTGTGGATGAAAATTATGAAATTTATACTTCAGAAGGAGAAGACGGAAAATTCAGGATACGGCTTTTCTGTGTAAATCCTGCGTCAAACCTTCAGGAGTGTCTGAATAAAGGAAAAAGTACGGTGTTTTTTTCCGCTACCCTGCTTCCTATGCAATATTACAGGAAGCTTCTCAGTACAAGAGAAGATGACTATGGCATTTATGTACGCTCTCCTTTTGATCCGGAGAAACGGTGTATTCTTACCTGTGTGGATGTAAGCAGCCGGTATACCAGAAGAGGCTATGAGGAATACCGCAGGATCGCAGAATATATTGCAAGGATGGCCTGGCAGAAAAAAGGCAATTACATGGTATTCTTTCCTTCTTATAAGCTTCTTGAGGATGTAAAGCAGGTGTATGAACAGGAATTTGCAGCAGACTGGGTAACATGTGTGTGCCAGACCCCGTTCATGAATGAGAGAGACAGGGAGGAATTTCTGGAAGAATTTAAAGAACAGGGAGAAACCACGCTTGTAGGCTTTTGTATTATGGGAGGGATTTTTTCAGAGGGGATCGACCTTATGGGAGACCGCCTGATCGGGGCAGCCATTGTGGGCACAGGCCTTCCTCAGGTAAATACAGAGAGGGAGGTTTTAAAAAAGCATTATGACAGGCTGGGAGAAAATGGTTTTGATTATGCGTACCGTTTTCCCGGCATGAATAAGGTGCTGCAGGCAGCCGGCAGAGTGATACGCACAAAGGAGGATGTAGGCTGCATCCTTCTTATGGACGAAAGATTCAGAAGTACCGAGTACCGCATCCTTTTTCCGGAAGAATGGAACGATATGCATATCTGCAGAATGGGGAATGTGGAAAGCATATTAAAAGACTTCTGGAAACGTAATGTGCTTGACATCCAATGAGATTCAGGTATACTGTAAAAAATGCAGCGGTAAAATACTGCTGATTGGGATAAGTATGGAATACCCCGGTAAATTCTGGGAGAAAGGAACGTCTGATCCTGAAAATCTGATCAGACCATAAAAAATTATGCCTGGAATATTTTTTCGGCGTGGAATGACCGCCGGCATTCTCTGTCTGTCCCTGGGACTGACAATGCCCGTATATGCAGCAGAGCAGGAGTCAGAAAGTATTTTGTCCTCAGTAGGCGAGGCGCAGATAAAGCCTGTTGGAGACGGGGCGGAAACCTATCTTTTAAAAAGTGAGGGATTTTACTGTCTGAAGGAAGACGGAACCAGACATGAGGAATCAGCGGTTCATTACTTTGACCATATGGAAATCGACGGAACAGTTCTGGACGGTTTTTATTATCATGACCAGTCAGGGCATTTTGAAGCCGGAAATCCCCACACTGTCCAGATGAAAGAGCTGACCTGCCTGGTTCCGGGCAATGACGGAACAAAGACGGAGACCGGATTTGACGGGCTGTATATGGTAAATAATCTGGGAAAGCTTACTGCGGCGCCTCAGGTCAGATATATGACCGGGCTGACGGTGGATAAGACTTCCTATGAAGGATATTATTTTTTTGATGAAAACGGACGGATGATCACAACTCCCGGATATCATGAAATAGAGATGACATCCAACGGTCAGAAATTTTCAGGAACTTACTATTTCGGAGGTGAAAACGGTGTTCTGGTCCAGGCAGAAGGGACCACTCCGGAGGGCTTCCCTGTAGATGACACAGGAAAGGTTTCAGATATTGAGAATCTTGGAATGGATACCTTAGAGCCCCGGCTTGAGTCCATGATCTCCGAATACGACGGAGTCTGGAGCGTCTATGTAAAAAATCTGAATACAGGTGAAGAAATCCTTCTGAATGAAACGCCTTTGTACTCTGCCAGTTTAATTAAAGCCTTTGTGATGGCAGAAACCTATGAAAATATGGAAGATGTGCTGACACATCAGGAAACGCTTATGAAGGCAGACCGTGGGGCTGCAGAAAGAAAAGTGGACGATCTTCTCTGGAACATGATCACAGTCAGCGATAATGAGTCCTGTAATGAACTCGGAAGACTGCAGTCGGAAAAACATGATTTTCTTGACGGAGCAGAAAAGGTAAATGAATATCTGAAAAAAGAGGGATATGAAAATACTTCCTATCAGAGTACTCTGCACCCGTCTTCATCTCCGAAGCTGAATCTGGGAGGTCATAATACGACAACGGTCAGGGACTGCGGAATCCTTCTGGAAAAAATTTTCCGGGGGGAATGTGTCAGTGAGGAAGCCTCTGCAGAAATGCTGGAGCTTTTGATGAACCAGAAAAATACTGCCAAGATTCCGTCAGGGATCAGCGCGGACATTCCGATAGCCAACAAAACAGGTGAAACAGATTCGGATCAGCACGATATGGCGATTGTGTATGGTCCAAAAACAACCTATATTCTCTGTGTCATGTCAGAGGATTTTAAAAGCGGAAGCGAAGCCATTGACAATATCAGGAGTATTTCAGGAGTAGTCTATAATTATCTGAATCTCTCCTGAAAGGAATGGACCTGATAAAACACAATCTTTTTGCTTGACCCTTACAAATTTTTGATATAAAATAAAAGCAGAACAGAAAAAAGAAAGGAGATCTGAACATGAACGTAGTATATACAGACAAAGCTCCGGCAGCGATCGGACCATATTCTCAGGCAATTATCTTAAATGGAGTATTATTTACTTCCGGACAGATCCCGGTAGATCCGGCTACAGGCGAGATTGCAGGAGATACCATTGAAGCTCAGGCTGAGCAGGTAATGAAAAATCTGGAGGCTGTGGCAAAGGAAGCCGGAACAGATCTTGCCAACGCAGTAAAAACAACCTGTTTCCTTGCTGATATGGGTGATTTTGCGGCATTTAATGAGATTTATGCAAAATATTTCGTAAACAAGCCTGCACGTTCCTGTGTGGCTGTAAAAACACTTCCGAAGAATGTTCTCTGCGAAGTGGAAATGATCGCAGCTGTTGAGAAATAAGATCTGACAGGAAATACGCAGAAAAAGATGGCCGGGCGCGATCCGGCGGGACTGTGCGAAAAAGACAAAAGCGGAAGCTATGGGAAATCCTCAGAGGGAATCTGGGGGTTTCTTTTTGTGTGGAAATCATGTATAATATCAGACTGTAATAGTATATCTGAAATCAGGAGGAAAAAAATAAATGCGAGTCGATACGGATGACTTTGGCCGACCTTGCAGGTGCGGGAGAGAACATCATATAGAAGTAAAGGAAATCATTATAGAAGAGGGTGCTGTCAAGAAGCTTGAGGAAGCCATGTCAGATGGATTTCTGAAGGAATATATTTCTCCGCTTCTCATCTGCGATACCAATACGCTGAAGGCAACAGAAGAATGTATGGAAGATATTTATGACCGCTGTCAGGTTCTGACTCTGGATGCAGAGGGACTTCATGCAGACGAACACGCTGTGGAGATCGTGGAGAATTATATGGAAGAGGATATTGACCTGATCCTGGCAGTAGGCAGCGGAACCATCCATGACATCAGCCGATATCTGGCTTACCAGTACAAAATTCCCTTTATTTCCGTTCCCACTGCGGCCAGCGTGGACGGATTCGTATCAAATGTTGCGGCAATGACCTGGAAAGGTCTGAAAAAAACAGTACCGGCAGTGGCTCCTTTAGCTGTGTTTGCTGATACTGATATTTTTGCTCATGCTCCCAGAAGACTGACTGCGTCAGGCGTTTCAGATCTTCTGGGAAAATATATCTGTCTTGCAGACTGGAAGATAGCCAGTCTTCTGACAGGTGAATATATCTGCAGTGAAATTATAGAAATGGAAGAAAAAGCCCTGAAAACAGTCTGCAGCTGTGTGAAAGGAATTGCCTCAGGCGAGCCTGAGGACTGTGAAAAGCTGATGTATGCACTGATCCTTTCCGGCCTTGCCATGCAGATGGTGGGAAATTCCAGACCTGCTTCCTGTGCGGAACATCATCTTTCCCACCTCTGGGAGATGGAAGTGGTAAACGGACCTCTGGACGCCCTTCACGGCGAAAAAGTTTCTGTTGGAACTCTTCTTGTACTGAGGGAATATAAAAGGCTTGCCCGCGCTATAAGAGAGGGACGATGCCAGCTGAAAGCCTGTGAAGAAGATTCCGCCCTTCTGGAAAAATATTTCGGCTCCAAAGGCCTTCTGGAAGGAATACAGAAAGAAAATGATCCGGAGCTTCTTCGTGAGATAAATCCCTCCCGGCTGGCAGACTGTCTGGAAATGATCGCAGAGATGATCCAGGAACTTCCGGAAGAGGAAGAACTGTTTCATCTGATGGAACTGGCAGGCTGCAAAAAAAGTGTTTATGAGATCGGACTGACCGATGAGATCGTGCCTGTCAGTCTGAGACTGGCGCCTTATGTGAGAAGAAGGCTGAGTTTTTTAAGAGTCAGCCGGCTTCTGGATGTGAAAGGAGAATGACCATGAGAGTTGGGATGGGATATGATGTACATAAACTGACAGAGAACCGTGACCTGATTCTTGGAGGCGTGAACATTCCATGGGAAAAGGGCCTTCTGGGACATTCGGATGCGGACGTTCTGATCCACGCTGTTATGGATGCCCTTCTGGGGGCGGCAGCTCTTGGGGATATCGGAAAGCATTTTCCGGATACAGATCCTGCTTATAAGGGAATATCCAGCGTAAAGCTTCTGACACACGTTATGGAGCTTTTAAGACAACACCATTTTGCTGTGGGAAATGTAGACGCTGTGATCATTGCCCAGAAGCCGAAGATGGCGCCTCATATTCCTCAGATGCGCAAAAATCTGGCTCAGGCAATGGGCGTGGAAGAAGACAGAATCAATATCAAGGCAACCACTGAGGAAGGGCTGGGCTTTACCGGAAGAGGAGAGGGAATCGCCTCCCAGGCGATCTGCCTTCTGGAAGAGGTTTAAAGTTCCGGAATCAGGGCAACTGCCATTACCGAAAAACAGAAATCGGAGGAAAGGAATTATGAAACTTTTTAATACCATGACACGAAGAAAAGAAGAATTCGTGCCCCTGGAAGAGGGAAAGGTAAGAATGTATGTCTGCGGACCTACTGTCTATAATCTGATCCATATTGGAAATGCGCGCCCCATGATCATTTTTGATACAGTGCGCCGCTATATGGAATACAAAGGCTACGAGGTGAATTTTGTGTCCAACTTTACAGATGTGGATGACAAGATCATCAAAAAAGCCATTGAAGAAGGCGTAAGCCCTGAGGAGGTTTCAAGCCGTTATATTGAAGAGTGCAAAAAGGATATGGCAGGAATGAACGTAAAACCTGCAACCACACATCCTCAGGCAACTCAGGAGATCGATGGCATGATCGAAATGATCCAGACTCTTATTGACAAAGGCTATGCCTATCCGGTTGCAGACGGAACCGTTTATTTCCGTGTAAAAAACTTTAAGGAATATGGCAAGCTTTCTCATAAAAATCTGGATGATCTGCAGTCCGGTTTCCGCGCTCTTCAGGTTTCCGGCGAGGATCAGAAGGAAGATCCAATGGACTTTGTTCTCTGGAAGCCGAAAAAAGAGGGAGAGCCTTACTGGACTTCCCCATGGTGTGACGGACGCCCCGGCTGGCATATTGAATGCTCTGTTATGTCCAAAAAATATCTGGGAGAAGAGATTGATATTCACGCAGGCGGAGAGGATCTTATTTTCCCTCACCATGAAAATGAGATTGCCCAGAGTGAGTGCTGCAATGGAAAGCTCTTTGCAAAATACTGGATGCACAATGGCTTCCTGAATATTGATAACCGCAAAATGTCAAAATCTCTCGGAAATTTCCGCACAGTAAGAGAGATCAGCCAGCAGTATGACCTGCAGGTTCTGAGATTCTTTATGCTGAATGCCCATTACAGAAGTCCGCTTAATTTCAGCGCGGAGCTGATGGAGGCCGCAAAAAATTCTCTGGAACGTATTCAGGAGGGAGCAGCCCGCCTGAACGACCGCAAAGCTTCCAATACAGAAGCAGCCAGCCAGGCAGAGAAGAAGCTTCTGGAAGAGGCAAAGACTTACCGGCAGAAATTTGAAGCAGCCATGGATGATGACTTTAACACAGCAGATGCTCTGGCAGCAGTTTTCGAGCTTGTAAAATTTGCAAACACAAATACAGATGAAAAGAGCAGCGGCGAGTTTGCAGGAAGCCTTCTGGATATGCTTGTAAAGCTCTGCGATGTTCTTGGACTGATCGTTCTGAAAAAAGAGGAAGCCCTTGACTCTGATATCGAGGCTCTGATCCAGGAGCGTCAGGATGCAAGAAAGGCAAGAGATTTTGCCAGAGCCGACGAGATCCGCGATCAGCTTCTTGAAATGGGAATCGAGCTTAAGGATACCCGTGAGGGAGTAAAATGGAAACGAATTTAAGTAAGCTGAATGAACTGTTTCATCTGGAGGAGCAGGATATCCGAAGCTATTCTCCTCTGACTCTGGCCTATATAGGAGACGGCGTTTATGAGCTGATCATCCGGACGATCCTTGTAAAAAAAGGCAACTGTCCGGTAAACCGTCTTCACAAAAAAGCAAGCAGCCTTGTAAAGGCGGCAGCTCAGTCGGGAATCATGGAGATCATTGAAAAGGAACTGACTCCGGAGGAATTAAGTGTTTACAGGAGAGGCCGCAACGCTCATTCTCCTACTATGGCAAAGCATGCGACTATGGCAGATTACCGCAGGGCAACAGGATTTGAGGCTCTGATGGGATATCTGTATCTGAAAGAAGAATACACACGGATGATCACACTGATCCGTATGGGAATCGGGGAGGAAATTTTATGAGCGAGCAGATAGAAGGCCGCAACGCAGTTCTGGAAGCCTTTCGTTCCGGAAGATGCGTGGATAAACTGTTTATTCTGGACGGCTGCCAGGACGGACCGGTCCGTACCATAGCCAGAGAGGCGCGCAAAAAAGATACCATTATCAATTATGTGTCAAAGGAGCGTCTGGATCAGCTCAGTGAGACAAGAGCGCACCAGGGTGTCATCGCCCAGGTGGCAGCCTATGAGTATTCCACGGTTGAGGAAATTCTGGCAAAAGCAGAGGAAAAAGGAGAACCGCCGTTTCTGGTTCTTCTGGACAATGTGGAGGATCCTCATAATCTGGGGGCCATTATCCGTACTGCCAATCTGGCGGGAGCCCACGGGGTGATCATTCCCAAGAGACGTTCTGTGGGACTGACTTCCACAGTTGCAAAAACCTCGGCAGGAGCCCTTAACTATACTCCTGTGGCAAAGGTGACCAATCTGGTGCGTACCATAGAGGAACTGAAGGAAAAAGGAATCTGGTTCGTGTGTGCAGATATGGGCGGAGAGTCCATGTACAGGCTGAACCTTACCGGCCCTATAGGAATGATCGTTGGAAATGAGGGCGAGGGAGTCAGCCGTCTTGTGAGAGAGGCCTGCGATTTTACAGCCTCTATTCCAATGAAGGGAGACATTGATTCCCTGAATGCTTCGGTGGCAGCAGGAGTGCTTGCCTATGAGATCGTGCGTCAGAGACTGAAGGCAGAATAAATACGAAAACGGAGGCAGTATGAGCCATTACGGGCAGTGCAGTGACGAAGAACTGATTGAGAGGCTCCGAAATGGAGAAAGTGAAATCTCGGATTATCTGATGGAAAAATATAAGGGAACTGTCAAAAAAAGAGCAAGAGCCATGTATCTGATCGGAGGAGAGACAGACGATCTGATACAGGAAGGAATGATCGGACTTTTTAAGGCCGTTCAGGACTACCGGCCGGACAGAGAAGCGTCTTTTCGTACCTTTGCAGGACTGTGCATAGACAGACAGCTCTACAGCGCAGTAAAAAATTCTACCAGGCAGAAGCACATTCCTCTGAATTCCTACGTGTCACTTAGCGAAGAGGAGGAAAGCGGAAGTCTGGAAGGTCTGTGGTCGGAAAATCCGGAGGCTCTGGTAATTGACAGGGAAAATACCGGTATTCTGGAAAAAGAGATCAGCAAGGCTTTAAGTCCTATGGAAAATAAGGTGCTGGACTATTATCTCCGGGGGTACGGTTATGTGCAGATCGCAGAGATCATGGGCAAAACACCCAAATCCATTGATAATGCTCTGCAGCGGATCCGGGGAAAGATCAGAACCTGTATTGAGAAATTTCAAATATAATATTAACCTTTCTTTTACAGATAAAAAGTAGTACAATAAAATAAGATTATTTTTAGGAATACATCATAATGACCTGAGGGTCAGAAATGAAAGGAGCAGTATATTATGGCAAAAAGAAACAAATACTGGGGCTTTGTAGCGGTAGGAGCAGCGGCGGCAGCAGCAGCCGGAGCAGTTGCGGCAATGGTACTGAAGAAAAAAAGAGTCAGTGATTTTGATGACTTTGACGATGATTTCGAGGAATTTGAATTTCCTGAAGACACAGAAGAGGAGCTGGAAGAAACAGAGGAAGAGATCCATGAGGCCTTTGCTGCCTGGGAAGAGGCTGAGGAAGCGGCAGAGCATGCTGCGGAAACCAGTGAAGAACCTGCGGAAGAAACCGAAGAAGCTTCTCAGCAAGCCGAAATGTCCGCAGAGGAAACCGAAGAGGAAGCTTCTCCAAAAACTGAGATGCCTGCAGAGGAAATAAAAGAGGATGCAGATGAGACAGCTGCAGAAGAGGAACTGAACGAAGAAGCTTCTGACGAAAATGATCCAGAAGAAAAAACAGAATAAAAAGTATTCCGGAAACACCGATTCAGATGAGGGTTATGAGTACCCGCATTTGAACCGGTGTTTTTTATTTTTGTCAATAGCCGGGGATATTTTTTGGAAAGCCGCCCTGTTTCTGGGGTTTCGGGAGCTTATCCTGAATTTGTCCGGTGAGGCGGTTTCTGGTAGCGGATGGAAAATAAAAACATAAAAAAAGATTGTCCACAATAAATGCCACATATTGTAGAAACAAATCGGATATTGTAAAAAGATAGCAGAGAAACAGCGCCAAAAATTATTTTCCATATTAAAAATGAAAAATAAAATATTTGAATATTTGGTACAGGAAGGCGGGGAAAGAGAAACGTGTATTGTGAAAGATGTGGAACAAAACTTGAAGATAATGCCAGATTCTGCCCAAACTGCGGTTCGTCTGTAGACGCAGAAAACATTCCAAAAGGAAATATAGATCACAGCAAAGAAAAGGATAACAGTAATAAAGAAAGAGAGTCGGATATTTTTGAGTGGGAAGCGCCGTCCGTTCCGGACAATCAGCCGTCCCCGGGAAGTAAAGGAGGAAATAAGACCACATGGATTGTCAGCATTGCGGTGACAGTAGCGATCGTATTGGCAACAGGAGGTCTGATCTGGTATCTGTTAAAACCTGACAGCGTTCCCAATGATGATGTGGTAGTAAATCCTGTTAAATCAGCCATGAAAGAAACCTCTGACGGTTCAGGAGAATCAGAGAAAACAGAGAATCAGGAAAGTGATTCCGTAGAAATTACAGAAAAGAGTGAAGAAACAAAAGAGGAAACGGACGGGAGTCCGGAGACAGAAAATGTGGAAATCAAAATAGAGGGAGCTGCCAATACAGATAAAAAAACGCAGGATCCCGTACAGCAGACTGCAGCCTCCGGTGAGGAAAAACTTCCTGTGGCTCAGAGCAGTGAAAATGTTCAGAATACAGAACAGCCGTCAGAGGAAAATCATCCGGAACCGGCGCCTGCCAGTGTATCAGAGAATGCTGCGGCTTCAGCAGTGCTTTATGAGGGAACGCCGGATGTTTCCTTATTAAAAGAGGTTTCTGTTATTTCTGCAAATGCTACCTCAACCATTTCTCAGACAAAAACAAACAACAATGCCATGCTGCTTTTTGACAAAAAAGACGATACAAGCTGGCAGGAGGGCGTGTCAGGCTATGGGATCAATGAATCCGTAAGCTTCAGCTTTGACAGCCTTCATAAAGTAAAATATATTGCCTTTAAACTGGGAAACTGGAAAAACGACAAATATTATTATGGAAACGCAAAGCCGAAAACAATAAACCTTGTTTTTGGAGATTATTCCGGTGAGGTTACCTTTACAGGGGAACGGAAAGTCGAATGGGTGGAGGTGTCTCCTTCTGTAAATGCAGACAGTATGCGTCTGGAGCTGAAAGATGTGTATCCGGGCACAAGCTGGGAGGATACCTGCATCTCAGAGGTTACTGTTTACGCAGAGTAAACAGAAGTCGAAAAAATAAAATATATGAGGTGAGAGTATGCTTTCAGAGGAAATGATAAGCCGTCTTGTGCTTGAGATCAAACGTTTCCTTCTGGCAGATGCCATGCTTTTAAGCCGCGCGTCAGATGAACAGCTCATGCGGAGAATTGCTGATGTGGCGGATCACAAGCTTGGAAAGGTCAGTCTGTCACCACAGGAAAGATCACGGGTAGTGCGGCTGGTATTCAGTTCCATCCGGGGACTTGGGATCCTGGATGAGATCCTGGCAGACGACAGCATTACCGAAGTGATGATCAACGGTCCGGATCATATTTTTGTGGAACATGCAGGACGGCTGTACCGACTGAACAAGAAATTTGATAATGAGCGGCAGCTGGAGGACATTATCCAGAAAATCGTGGGAAAGGCAGGGAAGGAAGTGAACCAGGCCAATCCTATTGTGGATACCAGACTTCCCGACGGATCCCGTGTTAATGTGGTGCTTCCTCCGGTTTCCCTGTCAGGTCCCATTGTTACCATACGAAAGTTTTCAAAAACGCCTATGACAGTGGAAATGCTGTTAAAATACGGCTCGCTCACCAGAGAGGCGGCGGCCTTTCTGGAAAAGCTGGTCCGGGCAAAATATAACATTTTTATCAGTGGGGGTACCGGTTCTGGAAAAACAACGTTTCTGAACGCTTTATCCAATTTTATTCCAAGGGATGAACGTATTATCACCATTGAAGATTCGGCAGAGCTTCAGATCAAAAACATAGAGAATCTGGTAAGCCTGGAAACAAGAAATGCAAATACATCAGGCAGAGGAGAAATTTCCATTCGCGATCTGATCCGCTCTGCTCTTCGTATGCGCCCCGAAAGGATCGTAGTGGGAGAGGTGCGCGGAGCAGAGGCCCTTGATATGCTGCAGGCTATGAATACCGGACATGACGGCTCTCTTTCTACCGGCCATGCCAATTCCACCAGAGATATGTTAAGCCGACTGGAAACAATGGTGCTTCAGGGCAACGACGGACTGCCTCTTCCGGCTATCCGTCAGCAGATTTCCTCTGCGCTGGATATTATCATCCACTTATCCAGGCTGAGAGATAAATCCAGACGCACCATGGAGATCACAGAAGTCCTTGGATATGAAGACGGGGAGATTCAGCTGAATCCTCTGTTTGTTTTTAAAGAAACAGAGGGAAGCACGCTGGAAAAAGTAGAGGGGCATCTGGTAAGAACCGGAAATCCCCTGAGAAATGACTATAAACTGAGACTTCAGGGAGTCAGCAGCAGAATATAGAGGAAGCCATGAAAAAAGAAAAGGTAAAAAAAGAAAAAGTAATGAAAGAGAAGCCGGTAAAAAAGAAAAAGACCGGGCAGGCAAAAGAAAAGCACATAAAAGAAACCAGAGCAAAAAATAAAAAACACAGAAAAAAATATGTGCCGGAAAAAGCGCTTTTTGGACAGGCAGATGATTATTATGTATACCGGATGAACTCTGTGGAAAAAGGTCTGGGAGCCCTGATGGGATTCGGGACAGGATTTTTTGTCTGTATGGTGTTTTTCCGGAGCATTCTGTTTTCTCTGATCGCAGGGGGACTTCTGATCGTTCCGGGAATCCATAAATACAGAGATTATTTAAAAGAAAAAAGAATGCAGAATCTTCTGTTTCAGTTCCGGGATATGATGGAATCCCTTTCCGCATCTTATTCAGCAGGCAAGAATACACAGGGCGCCTTTCAGGACGCGTGTGCGGATCTGATTTCCATATATGGAGAAAAAGCGGATATTGTCCATGAGCTGAAGCTGATGGTCAGCGGCCTGTACAATGGACAGAATATTGACGACATGCTGGCAAATTTCGCACTGAGAAGCCACCTGGACGATATTGAAAGCTTTGCCACCATTTTTGAGGTGACAAACCGGTACGGAGGAAACCTGAAAAAGGTAGTGGGAGAGACAAGACAGATCATCAATGAGAAGATTGAGACAGAAATGGAAATACGAACCCTTCTCACTGCAAACAGAAACGACCTGAACATTATGATTCTGATGCCGGTTGTTCTGATGCTGATGCTTGGCGGTATGGGCGATATGTCCATTGTGCAGAACACTCCTGTCAATGTGGTGATCAAGCTGACAGCCCTTGCTCTGTTCGGAGGAGCCTATTATATGGGAAGAAAAATTGTTGATATTCGGATATAGGAGAAGAGAACGTGGAATTATTTCAGTTGATACTGCTGGCCGTTACCACACCCTTTGCTTTGATCTGGCTGTTTCTGGCAGCAGCAAAAGGAAAAAAATACAGACAGTATACAAACAGCGCTTTTGCCAGAGAATTTCAGATGAGTGATCTGTTCTGCGTGGGATTTTCTGTTATGGAGATTCTCCACATCAGCACAAAAAGCCGGAGAGCTCAGGCAAAGATCAAGGAGATCTCTGAGATCAAAGGCAAACAGTATGCAGAATATTATTATTTTATTCTATTGGGAGCAAAAACCACTTACATATTTACCATTCTGATATTTGTCTGCCTTCTGGCTGTGCTTGCTGCCAGCGCAGAGGCTCTGCTTCTGGGATTATTACTGGGAGGACTGGCAATTGCCTATCTGGATCTGTCTTTACAGGATAAACTGACAGCCCGCAGACAGGAGCTGGTGCTTGATCTTCCTCAGGTACTGTCAAAGCTGACGCTTCTGGTTAATTCCGGAATGGTGCTTCGGGATGCCTGGAAGCGGGTTTCTGTTACAGGAGACAGAGCTCTCTATCAGGAAATGCGGAATACCAGCATGGAAATCGAAAACGGCGTTATGGAAACGGACGCTTACCGGAATTTTGCAGAGCGTTGTAATGTAAAGGAGATCAGGAAGTTTGCCTCTCTGATCATCCAGAACCTGAAAAAAGGAAATGAGGAGCTTGCCTATTTCCTGAAAGACCTTTCCGATGAAATGTGGGAGGTAAAGAAAAATGAAGTAAAACAAAAGGGAGAAAAAGCCAATTCCAGACTTCTTCTTCCTATGATGCTGATTTTTATAGGGATTCTGATCATGATCCTGGTTCCGGTATTTCAGCAGATGGGATAATAAACGGCACAGACCGGTTTATTATAAATGAGTACACACACATAAGGAGGAAATAAGAGATGATGAGAAAAATGGACATGCTGTGGATCGGAGCAAAAACCCGTATCCATAATTTCTGGGAGGATTTTAAGACAGAGGAAAAAGGCGCGGCGGAGATCGTGGCGATTATTCTGATCATTGTGGTTGTGATTGGGGCAGCTGTAATTTTTAAAGAAAAGATTATACCTATAGTAGAAAAGGTTTTGGGCCAGGCAGAAAAATTTGCAGAACCGACACCGGGTCCATCTGGAATTTCATGATAGAGACAGACAATAATTCCCAACGTGGGGCCATTATGGTGGAAGCTGCCATCTATTTTCCTATTACCATTGCCGTTGTGATGGCAGTGATTTATTTCGGGCTGTTTAAAATGCAGGAAAGCTATTTTTTCTTTCAGGTAGAGAGAGCAGCTTTGGAGCTTGCCAGAGAAACTGCTTATCCGGGGTATGATGAGTTTACTCCGGATAAGCCTATGGAAAGTACAAGAGTGGATTTTGACTGGGAGGATGGCCCTGCTGAATCACAGGTAAAAAATTATTACAGCTCCTACAAAGGCTCAGCCTCCAATATTTATCGCTGGGGACTGGACAGTGAAGCAAAGCAGAGGGCTGCAGCCTATCAGGAAGCGCTGAAAAAGCACAGCGCTTTGTTTTCCATGGGAAAAACAGAAGCTTATGTGGGGCTGGAAAATTCATTTCTCAGTAAATCTGTGCGTGCGGAGCTGCGCTATGTGATCCCCACGCCGGGAATCCTGCGGTTTGTGGGAGTGAGAGATGATATTACCATTTATGCGGCAGCTTACCAGCCGGTAATGAATACCACGGATTTTGTCCGGAATATTGATCTTGCCTGGGATATGGGCAGATTTCTTCTGGAAAAGCTGGGAATGAAGGGGCAGGCTGAGAAGTTCAGCCAGGCCTTTGATAAAGTAACAGATATTTTGTTTTAGGAAACAGAAGGAGGAGGGAAGTGCATGCGAATATTCTTCGGAAAACAGGGAGGGTCGATCTGTGTGTTTTTAACCCTGATCCTGGTACCGGTATTAATTTTCAGTGGGATTATCGTAGACGCTTCCCGTCTTTTTGCGTCAAAGACAGTTGTTTCAGGTGCCGGTGATCTGGCTATGAACGCAGCTCTTGCACAGTACGATAAAATGCTGAAGGATTCTTATGGACTGACTGCCATGGCAAAGGATCCCGGTTCTCCCGAAGAGCAGGAAGCTCTGAAGCAGATGTTCTGTGAATCGATCAGCGCCAGGTACCTGAAACATGCAGACACTGAAGAGCTCAGCTCTGTGATTCAGGTTTCTCTTGCAGAAAATGGCTTTGAGGCAAAAGGGGTATCGTCCTCTTCTCTTGCAGATGTGAATGTTCTCCGCCAGCAGATCGTGGAATATATGAAATTCCGCGGTCCTGTTTATATTGCTGACGATATTATAGAAAAATTAAAAAAACTGCCTTTTAAAAATGTGAAGAAACAGAAAAAATATGTAGACACAAAAACAGAATACGGACAGGCGGCATCTGAGCTCAGTGATCCAATGAAAGAGGCAAAAGAGGCCATTGATACACAGGCTGCAGCTATCGGACAGCTTCAGAATTCCGACCCTGCGAGGATGGTGACAGCATATCAGCAGAAGTCTGTGTTCTGGCTGGCGGCAAAATCCCTGCAGATGTATCTGGATAAAGAGATTACTGCAAATTTTCCGCCGGATACGCCCAGTGAAATTTCTTATGAAATGATAGGAAATTATCTGGATTATTCTGTTATTTTAACAGAAGGCACTGCCGCATTTCCGGAAGATACTTACAGAAAGATGGTAACACTTCTGGCTTTGGACAGCTGGATAAAGGCGCTTGAGCTTCAGCCGCAGACGGGAAAAATCGTCACGGAGGAGAATGGCTTTTCCTCAGAGCAGATCAATGCCTATAACAACATTTCCAAAAACATAAAAAACAATATTGCTGTTATGAATCGAAGTCATGACCAGGCTGTAAAAGAATATCAGGCCGGTATTAAGAGTCTGGAAAAGAATGCGGATACGATTATCAGTGCAGGAAATAAGGCAGTAAAGCAGCTGAAAAAGGTCAGGGATAAATGGAAGGATGTAAAAAAGAAAAGAGCATTATATGACGATGCCCGTACATCACTTATAAATGCAGGGGAGCGTCCAGGCGAAGATGAGGAAGGAGAAAAGATACAAATCAATGAGGAGCAGCTGGAGAACCAGATTGCTCTGCTTGAAGCAAATACAGAAGCTGCAAAGGTATATAAAGAAAATATAAAAAAGTTAAAAACAATACCTGAGACACTGAAAAAACAGCAGGTCAGTGAGAATGAAGGAACATGGCTTGAGCTGAACCCGGCGTCGGAGGCAATCCAGGGATTCTGGACAGACCATAATATTCTGGGAGATGTGGGAGTTCCCGAGACTTCCGGATTACAGAATCCCCAGGCAGGTACGTTTTACAAGAGTTCACTTGAGAATATGAAAGATGAGTCAGCTGATACATCTGAAGAGGGAAAACAGCGAAAAGAGCATCAGAAAGAAGCAAAAGAAAGGGAAAAGGCTGCCAATGCTGCAAAAGATAAAATCCTCAACGCTGTAGAGAACGAAAGAAATCTGAAAAAGGACGCAGAGGGATTTCCGGATCGATTCCCCAGTGGTCTGGCAAAGGTAAATGCCAGCGGGAATACAGATCAGAGCCCAAATACAGATACCTCAGACGATAATGCGGCAGTGGATGCGGCAAAAGAAAATATGGGATGGCTGGACAGTCTTGCAGCCTGTCTGGACAACCTTGCAGGCAACGTGCTGGAGCAGGCGTATCTGATGGAATACATATCAGAAATGTTTAACTGCATGACAACAGTTCCCGAAGATAAATCCCTCAGCGGAAGATCACTTTTGGAGGACCATGTGATCATAAATGGTGAGATTGAATACATTCTTTATGGAAATGCTTCCACTGCAACAAATAAATCCATTGCCTATTCCAGCCTTTATGCAGCCCGGCTTGCCATTGATATGCTGTATGTTTTTATGGATAAAGAGACAAATGCTGCTGCAAATGCCATTGCCGGCGCAGTCAGCAGCGCTTCCGGGCAGGCGTGGCTGTATCCGATCATTAAATACGGCTATCTCTGCTGCAGCGCCATTGCCATGGCGGCGCAGGACACTGCCAGTCTGACAAGTACGGACAAAAGTACCAATGCAGTTCTGGTATGGCCGGATAAAGATGTCTGCAGTATCAGGTTTACTTACAAGGATTATATGAAGCTGTTTCTTCTGATCTCTATGATGGATAACTCAGGAAAAAACAAGCTGGTTGCCCGTGCAGGAGACTGTATTCAGCTGAATATCAGTGAGGAGCTGAGCCGCAAATATACTATGGTGACATTAAAAGCAGATGTGGATGCATCTACCACCTTTTTGCCAAAAGTTCCGGAGTTTCTGGGACAGTCAGGAAGTACGGACAATGGAAAAAGGCGGATTAAATACAGAAGTGTTCTGGCGTATTAACAGGAGAGGAAGATGAAACAGGAAAGACAAAAAGGTTCCATAACCGTAGAGGCAACGCTTTTTATTCCCATATTTTTGTTTGCATTTATGAGTATTTACAGCCTGGTTTCCTTTGCAAGAGCCCAGCTTCTGATACAGTATGCGGCAGATCAGGCTGCCAGGGAGGTTGCCCAGTACAGTTATATTCTGGAAAAAACAGGAATTTTGGACGCCTATCAGGGAATGGGGCAGGAGGCGGCCGGCTTTGACAGAAGTCTGAAGGATATCCGGGAAAATCTGTCCCTGATCGATGACGCAGCACAGAAGCTTGCATCCGGACAGGGGACGGTGGATGACACAGTCGGCATGGGAAATGCCGGAAAGGATGTATATGACAGCGTAGAGGGCTATGTGTCAAATCCCAAAGAGTTTATTAACGGAGTGCTCAGCTCCGTGAAATCCCAGAGCTGGGAGGCGCTGTCTGCCTATATGGTTGGGACAGTGGGGAAATCCTGTGTGCTTCAGCAGCTTGCTGTGGCTTCAGGAATCACAGATACAGATGCGTATCTGAAAAAGCTTGGGGTTTCAAATCTCAGATATGATAACAGCTCCTGGTGTAAGGATGGCTCCAGCCAGGTGAAAATCGTGGTGGATTATGATATAAAAAGCAGTCTTCCTTTTTTTGATCTGCCAGCCAGACATTACCGTGTGTGCGCGTCTACCAGAGTCTGGTCAGGAGCGTAAAAGGAGAGTCTTATGAAGTATTTAAAAGAACTGTTAAAAGAGAAAAAATATGTGCCTGTGATCATTGCGGCGCTGATGGCGGCAGAGGCGTTTCTGTTTACTTTCTACGGATATCACTGGCTGAAGATCGTGCGTTATCTGGTTCTGTCTGCTTTTCTTGTTGTTCTGGGATTTATTGATTCCAGGAGAACGCTGATTCCCAATCAGCTTCTGATCATAATGCTTGTTATAAGAACCATGCTTCTTATTGGCGAGATCGGAGCAGAGCCCGCCTGGTGGAAGGAATGTCTGGAATCTGCATTTGGCGGTCTTGGTATTGGCCTGGTGATTTTCCTGGCAGCCTGGTTTCTGTCAAGAAAAAGCATTGGAATGGGAGATGTGAAGCTTGCTGCCGTGATCGGCTGGTATCTGGGAGGCTCCCTGATCTGGTTTGATCTGGTGGTGTGTCTCAGTTTGTCTGCAATATTCAGTATCGTACAGCTTTTGCGAAAAAAACTGACCATGAAGGATTCCATTCCGCTGGCGCCGTTTTTTTCAGTGGGAACCATCTTGATTTTGATAATTGGATTTTAGGGAGAGGTTATGAAAAAACTGATGATTGCTGCAGTGGCGGCTCTTCTTGGGCTGGCATGGTGGACTACGTTTTCATCTGCAGTACAAAAGCCTGCAGAATACCAGAGCTATCTGGCAGAGGCTCAGAAAAATGAGGAAAAGGGAATTTATTACGATGCGATCCTTAACTATCAGAAGGCTCTGGAATATCATCCGGAAAATATGGATATCTATCTGAAGATTGCGGAGGCTTACAGAAATCTGGGAGATGAAAACGGATTTATACAGGCCTGTAATCAGGCTATGAAGCTGGAGGGAGACGGTGAGCAGGCGGTTATGATCCTGGCAGATTATTATCTGGAAAAGGGACAGAAGGGAGACGCTATTGCGCTTTTGCAGGCCCAGATCCAGCAGCAGGAATCCAATGGTTCTCTCAGGGCAAAGCTGAACTCGCTTGCAGGAGGATTTGACTATATTGGAGAGGAGTATGATGAGATTTCCAATGCCTGCGGCTCCTGTATGCTGGTAAAATCAGGAGAGGATCTTGGTATTACAGATCTTCAGGGGAACGTGGTGATCCGCGCTCAGTATGAACAGATGGGCATGTTTGGAGAAAATGGATTTGCGCCTGTTCAGAAGGACGGAACGTGGTATTACATAGACACAAACAATTATAAAAGGCGGCAGCCGGATGAGGAATATGAATTCCTGGGAGTCTGCAATCAGGGCGCTATCCCGGCAAAAAAAGACGGGAAATGGGGATATCTCAATGAGGATTTTCAGCCTGTAACTAAATTTGAATATGACGGCGCCACCCCGTTTTTAAATGGATTAGCAGCCTTGAAAAAAGGCGAAAAGTGGGCGATTATCAATACGGAACTTAAGGCAGTGACGGATTTTGGCTTTGACGATATTGTGTGTGACGACTGGGGATTTTGTTCCAGAAACGGAGTGGTTTTTGCAAAAATAGGAGAAAAATATTATCTGATCAACAGTGAAGGCGTGCAGATCGGTGATGAATACGATGCGGTTTCTCCGTTTTTGTCATCCGGTCCCGCGGCTGTTATGCAGGCAGGAAAATGGGGATTTGTCTCTTCAAAAGGAGATCAGGTTTTAAAGTGCATGTTTGAAAATGCTTCAGCATTTTCCGAACTGGGATATGCTCCTGTATGCTCAGGCGGGAAATGGGGATTTATTAAGGAAAACGGAGATTTTGTGGTGGAACCTCAGTTTGAGGGAGCAAAAACCTTTAATAAAGAAGGGGCTGCTCCTGTAAAAGAAAATGGAAAATGGAAGCTGATCCAGCTTGACATTTATTAAAAACAGGGGGAGAAAAAAGATGGAATTTATCTATGATTTTACAGACGGACATACTGTATTCAGTTATGTTTCAAAGGAAAATGAAGCTCTTGATACAGAGTCCTGGACTGTGATCAGCAGCGGGGCAGTCAGTAGAAATCTGCTTCCGGTTTTTATGAGAAAAGAGAATGACGGATACAGTTTTACCTATGACATAGCCGGAATGATCAATATGATGGCATGGAAAGACGGGCAGACGGTCAATGAACAGATGGAAACAGACAGAAAGATCGAGGCTGCAGTACAGGAAGTGCTTAGAAAGGGCATTCCCAGGGGGGAAATACTGACAGAAAAGCAGTACATATATGTGGAGGTATCCACAGGAGAGATAAAGCTGATCTGCATTCCTGTGAGGGAGGAGCAGGGAGATGATTTTTCTGCCGGTACAGGGAAAGCTCCCGGCAGAACCTCCGCAGCGCCCCTTCCTTTAATACCGCCGGAGCCAAGAGGAGACATGCCGGGAGATATTTTTATAGAGAAGCCGGCAGAACGCAAAAGCCGCTGGTGGAGAAGAAAATCTTCTGAGGGAAGGAGACATAAAGAACGGGAAAATATTCTGATTCCTCCGGTACCTGAGGAACCGGTCTATGACAGACGGGAAGTGGACCAGGACAGTACAGACTGGCAGGAGAGGGGATTTTCTCAACAAATAGGAAAAAATGATCCGGAAAAAGACATATGGAAAAAAACAGAAACTCAGGATGAGTTTCCATACAGAGATTCCCGAAGTCGTTTAGAAATTCAGAACCCCTGGGAACAATCAGAAGCTGCAAACCCCTGGAGGGCCCCAGAAGAGCAGAAGCCATGGAATCAGCCGGAAACGGTAAATCCCCGAAGGGAACCAGAAGAGCAGAAGCCATGGAATCAGCCGGAAGCGGTAAATCCCCGGAGGGAACCAGAAGAGCAGAATCCATGGACCCAGCCGGAAGCTGTAAATCCCCGGAGGGAACCAGAAGAGCAGAATCCATGGAATCAGCCGGAAGCTGTAAATCCCTGGGGTGGCTCAGAAATTCAGAAACCTCTGGAACGTTCAGCTCAGTCCGAACCCTGGCATCAGAAAGGTAATCTACAGATTCCCGTTTCTGTACAGACGTCTGATGAACCGGCACCGGAGCAGAACTTTTCTGATGATGATTCAGAAACCGTACTTTTACGTGACGATGGAGACAGCGAAACTGTACTTTTAAGACAGCCGCAGAAAATTGCAGCAAAGCTTCTCCGCATTAATACCCAGGAGGTTTTTTCTGTGACAACAGAAAACTGTAAAATCGGCAAAAGGGCATTAATGACAGACATCTGTATCCGAAACAATCCGACTGTCAGCAGAGAACATTGCGTGATCCGGTTCCATGACGGAGAATATTATATTGAAGATATGGATTCCAGCAATTATACATATCTGAACGGAATCCGTGTAATGCCCGGACATCCCAAAAAGCTTCAGGAAGAAGACCGGATCAGACTTTCTGATGAAGAGTTTATTTTCCGGAAGGGAGAGTGACAGATAATGCAAGAGATAAAAAAGAAAAAATCAAAACCAGATCCCAAAATTCTGATCCCTGTGATCGTGGGAGCGGTCTGTGTGCTTATGATCGCAGTTGTGGTCATTTTTATGAACCCCGAAAGCACAACAGCAGGACAGCTTCAGAAAAAGCTTGAGCTTGGGGATAAATATCTGGAATCCGGCGATTATGAAAAGGCAGAGCTTGCTTTTCAGGAAGCCCTGAAAATTGATGAAAAATCTCCGGATGCCACCATTAAGCTGGCAGATACTTACAATAAAATGAAAAAGCCTGAAAAGGCTTTAAAGATGCTGGAACAGACAAACAAAAATCTGGAAAATATGTCTGTAGCCCAGTTAAACTCCAATCCGGACGGCTGGAAAAGCAAGATGGATATGTATGAAACGGTTTACAAGCAGACGGAGCAGCTTTATCAGAACAGCGGAAACCAGATGCCGGCTAATATAGATACATCCGAAGATGTGATTAATATTTTTAACGATATACATATATACATCAATGATTACGTGACGCCTACCCCAAAGCCTTCTGAAAAGCCAGGCAAAAAAGAGGAAAAAAAGGACACGACACCGGTTCCTGAACAGGAGGAAGAACCTGCGGTAACACCGGAGGAAACACCTGCTCCTGAGATTACGGAAGCTCCGGAAGAGAATCAGGAAGGAGAACCCACAGTGACTCCTGAAGTAAGCCCGGAAGCCACAGTTACGCCAGTTGATCCGGATGCAGAAATTACCCCTGAACCAATGACGGATCCTGCAGAGACTCCCATACCGGGAGGCTGGACAGTGGTTGTTGCGCCCAACCAGACGCCAACTCCAAAGCCTGATATGAATGCAGAACCGGAGCCTCAGCCGGAACCGGATCCGGAGCTTCAGCCGGAGCCTGCTCCGGAATCTTCGCAGGATTCTTCAGAGGACACGGGAATCCCGCCGGCAGTCCCGGATTATCCGGAGGACACAGGCATTCCGCCGGCAGTTCCGGATGCCCCGGAAGAACCGGCAGTTCCTCCGACAGATCAGAATAATGCAGAGGCACCTTCAGAAAATCAGGACAGCCAGACAGAACAGGATGCGCTTACGCCGGATCAGATTCTGGATGCCTTTGCGGCTGAGCTCCTTGCAGCAAGTCCGAGGTCATCTCTCAGTACTCCGGCTTCTTATACCTGCGGGGATGAATCCGGTATGGCAGCAGCCAGTGGAACACTTGGAGCAGAGAAGCGCGACTTTAACGGTGATGGAATGCAGGAACTTCTTGTAATCTCCATTAGAAACGGCCAGCTTGTTCTGGATACCTATACAGCAGCAGGCGGAGCAGCGTCCATGGTTTCTTCAGTTGCATTTGAGGAATGCTTTGGAAAGGCTGTGGAAGGAGTTACATACGGAGGAACACAGACCTGCTTTATCAGAGAAAACGGAACAGGATTTGATATCGGAATGGCCGGCTATTATTTTGGAATGAACACGGGGGATGGAAATCCCAGCGCCAAAACAGTGGCAGCGCTTTATACCATGGGAGCAGACGGAAGTCTGAATATGTCAGCTTCCGCTTCACTGATAAACGGAACCATATCTTCTCCGCAGGAAGGCGGAAAGGACGGCTTTATCAGCGCTCTTTCCAGTGCGGGAATGAGCGGCTCCTGGGTTTCCGAAAGCGCAGACATGCTTGCGGGAATGGATCTTGCAAACAATCCGGTTCAGGATATGGCCGGCGTGCCAAATCCGCTTGGAGGCGGACTTGCAGGAAAAGAACCGGGAGTGCAGGACCTTGTTGTGGTAAACGCAGGAATGCAGCCGGGATCAGGAAGCATGAACTTCAGTGTCACAGACAATACTACATGTGGAAAATAAGGGAGAGGACAGAATGCTGAAGCACATATCAGACACCTATGAAATTATAGAAAAAATCGGCGCCGGAAACAGCGGAGAGGTTTATAAGGCTTATCATAAAAATCTGAAAAAATATGTTGTACTGAAAAAGATCCGGGCAGAGATCAAGGATGTTCTGAACAATCGTGCAGAGGCGGATGTACTGAAAAATCTCCACCATCCCTGTCTGCCCCAGGTATTTGATTTTCTGGAGGCGGACGGAGATGTATATACCGTAATGGATTATATTCCGGGAAATTCCTTTAAGGAATATCTGGATGCAGGCACAGAATTTAAAGAAAAATCAGTGCTTATCTGGGCAAGACAGATCTGTGCCACCTTAAGCTATCTGCACAGTCAGAAGCCGCCCATCATTCACAGTGATCTGAAGCCTGGAAACATTATGCTGAAGCCGGATGGAAATATCTGTCTGATCGATTTTAATATATCGGCAAGCCTGGATGGAGACACTGCCTGGGTGACCGGATATACCAACGGATATGCGCCTCCGGAACAGATAGAGGCGCTGCGTTATAACCAGAATGAGCTGGATCATTCTCTCTGGAAGACCATTGACAGAAGAGCGGATATTTACAGCCTGGGAGCAGTTTTGTATCACCTGATGACAGGAAAAAAGCCTTCTCAGGATGAACATGGATATGTGGAGGATATCCGCAGCCGGGGAATCCGCATCAACCAGGTGTTTGCCCATATTATTATGAAGTGTCTGGAGCCCAGACCGGAAAAACGTTACCAGTCAGCAGAGGAGCTTCTCAGCGACCTGAAGGACATTGAGAAAAAGGACAGACGGTACCGGGAGCTTTGTAAAAAGCAAAAAGGGATTTATATACTGGTGATCTTCTTTATGGCAGCCAGCGCTGCGCTTACAGTAAACGGATATTTCCGCAGAGATGTGGATCGGAGAAAGCAGTATGAGGAGCTTGTAAGACTGGAATCCCAGTGTGTGACATCAGGAGAATTTGAGAATTTTGAATCCTATTATCAGAAAGCGGCAGGTCTTATGCCGGAAAGACTGGAGGCGTATTACCAGAAAGCTCTGGCTCTGAACCAGCAGAGACAGTATGGAGATAATATTAATTTTATTAACGAAAAGATTCTGTCAAACCCGGAGCTTGAAGTGGATTCAGAAGCGTTAAATAATGTGTACTATCTTCTTGGAAATTCCTATGAAAAACAGGAAGATTATGAAAATGCTGCAAAATGCTATGAAAAGGCCATAGAGATCAAGCCGGACAACAGTGATTATTACCGTGACTATGCCATTGCTCTTGCCTATACCGGAGAAATGGATAAGGCTCAGAAGGCTCTTGACACAGCCAGAAGCCAGGGTCTCGATTCTGTGGAAATTGATTATGTTCAGGGAGAGATCCTGTATAATAATCAGGATTTTCAGGGGGCAAAAGAAATCTTTCTGACCTGTATGGAAAAGGCGCAGAACGATTATGTGAAGATGCGCGCCTGCATTATGACATGCAAATGTATTGACGCGCTTGAGGATGGTGTGGGCGGCTATGATGAGAAGATACAGCTTCTTGAAAAGGCCCGGAAGGAACTGCCTACAGAATATAACATAGGTGTTCTTGAGACCCTGGGACAGGTGTACAGCGACATGGGAAATGATACCGGAGATGCAGCTTATTATACAAAGGCGGCAGAGGTATTTAAACAGATCCAGAAGCAGGGAATGGGAAGCTACGATACAGATTATAATCTGGTTGTCCTTTATCAGAATATGGAAAAATATGAGGAGGCATCTGCTCTTCTGAAAGAGATGCTTGAGGAGTACGGAGAAAACTACCGCACTTATAAAGCCCTGGCTTTTATGGAAGTGTCAAAACAGGAAAAAGTGGATGTAAACCAGAGAAGCTACGGATTGTTTAAAGAATATTATGAAAAAGCGGAAAAGCTTTATCAGCAGCAGCTTGAAAATAATGTAAACGATCTGGAAATGAAACGGCTGAAGGAGCTTTACGATCAGGCAGCTTCCAATGGCTGGTTCAGTAACTAAAAAAGCAGAGAAGCGAGACGGTTAATAAAAAGTCAGGAGGAACGGAAATGGGAGCAGGTGTTGTGATGATGGCCGGTGGGATCGTGGGAATGGTAGTCTGTATGACCCTTTTGTGTATTCTGCCAGGGATTTTTGAAAAACAGAGAAAAAAGCTGCTCAGTGAAATTGAAAATGAGATTTAGCAGCAGGGAGAGAACATCCGTATATGAAAAATGACAACAGAAGAGAACAGTTAGGACAGCCAATGAAAAAAGAAAACAGTCAAAAATCAGGGAATACATTATGGCTCCTGTTTTTTACAGGTTTGGTCTGTTTGTTCCTTGTAATGGGACTTCTGTGCTATTCCTTTGTGGGAATGAAAAAAGAGCTGCAGAAGAACAGCCGGGCAGCACAAAAGAAAGAGGATGAAATATCAGAAACCATCAGTCAGATGAAACAGGATATCCAGAGCCTGAATGAAAAAGTCCTGGCTCAGGAACAGGAGCTTGCAGATTATAAAAAGAACGCTCAGGTTCAGGGAGAAACTGCGGAAAATCCCCAAAAGGAGACAACAGAAGAAAACGCAATGATCGGTCCTCCGGCCCGGCCCGCGCTTTCTGCTGATCAGCTTCAGCCCGGGCAGATCATTGACATTTCTCAGATTCAGGGCAGTGAAAATACCTTTTTTCAGGAATATGAGATTTTGGAAGGAGACTCTGTATATAACAGGATCTACGGAAAATCTTATTATGAAAACGAAAATATAGGGCTTCAGGATCTTCGGTATCTGAAAATGCTGCACTATAATTTTAATCATGAAATTCAGGTGGGAGAAATGATCGTAAATGCTGCCATCAGCAGAGATGTACTCAGTGTTTTTCAGGAATTATTTGCCGCGGAGTATGAGATCCAGTCCATGCGTCTGATCGATGATTACTGGACAGGAGACGGGGATTCCTCTGACAGTAATTCCATTGACAATAACAATACGTCCGCATTCTGTTATCGGCAGATCACAGGCGGGGGAAATCTGTCAAATCATGCCTACGGACGGGCCATTGACATTAATCCACAGCAGAACCCTTATGTATGGAACTCCCAGGGGCAGCTTCAGTGGAGCCATGAAAATGCGTCTCCCTATGTTGACCGCGCCTGCGGAGATCCTCATGTGATTGTAGAAAATGATGTATGCTATAATATTTTTGCAAAATATGGATTCAGCTGGGGCGGTCTATGGGGTGATCCGATTGATTATCAGCATTTTGAAAAGGAATCCTGACAAAATTTTGCAGGCATGTGGGTTAAGTAATCTTCAAAAGCAGACAGAAGTCCCGGCTCATGGAGAGACAGGCGAATGGGAGTATTCCGAATGTCATCAAAGATCAGATACAGAACATTATTTTCTGCATAAAGGTGAAAACTGCCTGACGCCTCTGCCAGCGCGCCCTTTAAAAGCCTGAAATCTGCTGGGATGTACTGTTTCAAAGCTTCTGCCTTCGGAGAATCAAGCCTGCCCAGTGATTCCAGAGCCGGTTTTGTAAAAAAGCAGGGAAAGCTCTTATCGGCGGCAAAGTAGGAAGGAGTACATTCCCACGGAAGCTTATCAAAGCTTTTTTGGCTTTGTCTGAGAACCGGGATGCAGGATTTCTGATAGGTGTCAAAGAGCTTCCACATCATTTTTACGGTAGCGGGGTCCTGATATAAGATCCCTCTGGTACAGTCAGAGGTGGAAACCAGGGCGGAGCCTTCTGTCAGGATCAGTACCGGAAACAGATTCAGATTGGAAAAATGTGTCCGGATATTGTCATAAAAGCAATACGGATGATAGTCAAGCCCGTTTTTAAATGGAAGAAGAAGCTGTCTGAGATAGTTTATGTGACAGTATTCATCAGTTTCCGACAGCTGTTCCGTCTGATCAAGACAAAAAATATGATCGATCCTTACTGTACTGTTAAAAAATTCAGGGCCGCTCAGCAGGTGAAATAAAAATCTGCAGTCCGGCTGTATCAGAAATCCCATTCTGCCTCCTGTGGAATGGGATTCTTTTTTCAGCATTGCATGAAGATAGGCCGGAAAGCTGTTTTTTTCAGAAAAAGCAATGCAGGGACTGTCAGCAGGCAGCTCTTTGGAAAAGTAGGATTTTTTTACAGGCATGTCTGAAAAACCGTCAGAAAAATTTAAAAGAAAATCTTCCGTGCTTTTCCGCCTGCAGTAGGTGAGCTTTCCTGTAAAAGAAATCTCCCAGGCCTGTTCAAACTGGCGGGTTTCGTCAGGCGTCAGATGCATAAAGCAAGCCATTTTATCTCTGACAGAGGCGGACGGAGGACGACGATTTCCCTTTATGATCTTGTAGAGAGTAGAGCGGTCCAGCCCGCAGTATTTGGCCATAGAGTAAATATGAATGTTTTTCTGCTCTATAAATTTATTCAACAGTTCTGGAAATTCAGTCACAATGTGAAGCCTCCTTGATGGATTGTTTTAAATGTTCGATTGTTCGGCGGAAATATTCCAGCGTTTCCTCTTCGCTGTATAATGCTTCGGAATCCAGGCTTCCAAGATAATCATAAAGCGTATGAATGATTTCTGATTCCTGGATCCACAGATAGGAACGGTGGGACATAATATCAAAAAACATCAGGTACATATTATTTTCGCCTGCGCAAAGATGAAGACGTTTGGCAATCTGTTCAAAGGGCGGTTTCAAAAAACGGTAATGAGCCCTGGATTTTTGCTTCAGCAGATTTTCCAGAACAGTGATGCGTTCCTCTACAGAGAGTGTGTAAGTATGGGACAATTCCTGTGGAAGTTCAGCCAGAATCCCGGTTTCTGCAAATTTGTCAAGCTCATCTCTGCAAAAATAAAAATGAAATTCAGATTTTCGTATTACCTGACCTGCGCTTTTTACGTAGGCCTGCATATAGGCGATAATATTGTCTCTTCCTGGAAAGTCTTCCGGAACAAAATGCGCCACCCAGTCTCTTTCCAGAAATGGGATCAGGCAGGGCTCCGGTTCCATGTAGTAAAGTCTGGAGTTGCTGAGAGTTGTGGCAGTGACCATGTTTCCCTCTTCTTCAATGGAATGAGGAATCTGAAAAAGCGGTCTGCATTTTTCTTTATAAGATGAAAAAAGCTCCCACAGCATGGACACGGCAGCCGGATCCTGATGGAGAATACCGTTTTTGTAATCAGAGGTACAGGTGATCGCATATTTACTGGTGAGGATCATAGATGGAAAAACATTCAGACTGCGATAGTGAGAGTGTACATCGTTGTAAAAGAAAGATACCTGATAATTGATCCCGTTCATGAAAAGTGGAAGTATGGCAGATAAGTTTCTTATATTGCAGTAAGTGTCTGTTTTTTCTGTATAATCCATACACAGAATATGTTCAATGGAAAGACCGGAGCTGAAAAAATTCAGATTGGTAAGGTAACTGAAAAGAAATTCGCAGTCAGGCTGAAGTAAAAGACCTATTTTTCCATTTTCAGTCTGCATTTCTGCTTCCACGATATTCTGTACATAATAATGAAACAGCTCATGGCGTGAAAAAGAAATACATGGGCTGTCCGGAAGAGAAATGGGTTTTTCCGGTGCAGAGCCTGGGCTGAAAGCATTTGCAGAAACCGGGACTTTCAGAGCCGAGGGAAAGTTTAAAATGAACTTTTCGGCCTCTTTTCTTCGAAAATAAGTATCCTTTCCTATCTGGGAGATTTCATATGCACGGTTGAAAAGCCGGTTTTCTTCCGGTGTCAGATGCATGAAGCGGGCCATTTTATCTCTGATCTGTACAGTGGGAGGATGATGCTTTCCTTTGATGATTTTGTACATGGCAGAGCGGTCAATTCCACAGTATTTTACCATGGAAGCTACCTGGATGTTTTTTTCCTGTATATATTTACTTAAAAGATCTGAAAAATCCGACATGTTGTAAAACCTCACTTATATTAATTGCATCACTATTATATAGAAGGCTGTCGGGAGTTTCAAATATTTTGGGCATATTTAATGCCCTATGCTATTAAAAAAAATGACCACAAAAGGTGTCACATATTGTAGGTACAGTTTGTTGTATACAATAATAAGAACAGGAATTTTGCAAAAAATCAGGTGAATTTAATAAATAGAAGACAATATATATCAAAAAAAGAAGATGATGACCTGAAACAGAAAATTTTGATGGGAGGGAGAAAATGTACTGTAAAAAATGTGGGGCAGAAATAGAAGACAATGCTGTATACTGCCCTGAGTGCGGTGTTAAGATCAGGGATAATGAAGAGATGCCTGAAGCTCCGTACAGTTATGAACCGGAAGAGTCAGGAATAAATGACCCCTTGTGGGAACCGGAAGAAGCGAAAACGGGAAATAAGAAGCTGAGGTGGTTTGCAGCGGGACTTTTTGGAGTGGTCTTTGTAGCTGCAGCAGGAATCCTGTCATGGAAAATCCTGAAGCCCTCTGAGCCGGATCCCACAGAACCCACTGTGAAAATAGGAGAAGCAGTAGCGGAGATAAAAAATGAAGGCTCAGATAAAAAGAATGCTCAATCAAATGAAGAAACAGGAAAACAGGAAAATGTAAGAAATAAAGACGATGTCTCGGTGGCTCTTTCATCGGACTCAGATACAGGCATACCAATAGACGGAGAGAATACGGTAACAGACGAAGAAGGCCTGCCGGCATCAGAGACAGGTACTTCAACAAATGGAGAAAATACATCAGACTCAGACACAGGTGAATTGACAGAAGATGAAGATATAACGGAATCCGGAGTCAGTGTGAAATTAAAAGAAGAGGCACCTGAAAATATTTCTGAACAGAATAGTGGTTCGGGAGGAGCTTTTATATTAGAAGCTGTGGAACCGGATCTTACTTCTCTGAGGGAGGCGGGGGTGATCACCGCAAACGCAACCTCGACTTTTGCCCGGCCTGATACAGATCACAGTCCCATGCTGCTGTTTGACAAAAAAGACAATACGTTCTGGCAGGAGGGAACAGAAGGCTCCGGAAAGGGAGAAAGTGTAAGCTTTGGACTGGATGATACGTACCAGATCCAGTATCTGGGCTTTAAGCTGGGCAACTGGACGGACGATCAGCATTATGCCGGAAGCTCGAAGCCAAAAACAGTAACCTTTATGGCAGGAGGCAGCTCCGGGCAGGTAACCTTTGATGGAGATAAAAAAGTAGAGTGGGTAAAAGCTGACCCGCCTGTTACAGCTGACACTGTTCTGTTGGAAATCAATGATGTATATGTGGGAACTTCCGAGGATACCTGTATTACGGAAATTATGGTTTACGGAAAATAAACGGAAGGAGGAAAAGGAAATGGAGGATCATCATTATGGACAGAAAGAAAATCTGACCGGACCGGATATTTTTGACAAACCCATTGACCGCACGAAAAGCCGACAGCAGGCAGAACAGCGGTTTCGGGAACCGGAAACAGATATTCGGGAAAAACTGGAACAGCTTCCGCCTTTAAGCAAAAAAACAAAACGGAATATAGGGATTGCAGGTGCTGTGGCCCTTGTTCTGACAGGCGTGATCTGGGCCGGTGGCAGTTTTTTTGGTCCAAAGAAAACTGCCGAAAATTATGTGGAAGCTGTTCTGCAGGGAGACTGGAAGAGTGTCTACGAAAATCTGGAGCTGCCCCAGGGAAAGCTCCTTGGAAAAGAACAGTTTCTGGCTGTTACCCATGAAAGGAAACCAGTGGAGGTGACAAATCTGAAGCTGGAGGAACAGGACGGGTATGGCGGGTCAGCTTCCAGATTTCTGAAAGAATATACAGCAGAGTATTCCGTGAAAGGAGACTCCTCTGTAAGAAGTATGGAGCTGACTCTGAGCAGACAGAAAGAGAAAAAAATGCTTTTCTTTTCCAAATGGTGTGTGATACCTGAAGGACTGATCGTGTCCAATTACACGATAAAGGCGCCCGCCGGCTATAAAGTGGAGATGGATGGCACAGCTCTCACACCGGAGGAACAGCCTGAGCTGGAAGAAAGCGGATATGATGTTTATGCAGAAACAGTTTTTGCGGGAGATCATGTGATCACAGCCTCTGCTGACAGCAGAGAACAGGAAGAATTTCCCTGCTATATTTCAACGGACGAAAGCTATTATGAGGTACCAAAGCTTTCCATCAGCAAAAAAACAGTAGAACAGATGCAGGAAACAGTCAGGAAGTTTATGGGAGATGTTTACGGGGAAGTTCTGAACCAGTCAGGCCCCTCTGAAAAATATCTGGATTACTGGGCTGTAAACAACGGCAATAAGGAGACGGCTGCCATAGCCCGGGAAAATGCAGATGCTCTTTACAGGAAGCTGGAAGAGGACTTTGCATATACCAATGGCTATGAGTCCGTGCAGTTTACAGGTATGAACTTCAGTAATTATTACAGTGAGGTCACAGATGAATACAGTGATGAGTATGGCGGTTCTTATGTGAATCTGCATGTAAGCTATAATTATGATTATACATACACAGGAACTTCGCTTTCCTATGACCAGCAGACAACTGCAGAAGACAGGTCAGAATCCGGCAGTTCAGATTCTTATATGACCTTTATCATGGAAGACGGGCAGTGGAAAATTTACTCTGCTGATCTTTACAGTATTTACTAGGAGGAGAAAAATGGCAAAATTTTGTTCACAATGCGGAAGACCTTTAAAGGAAGGAGAGGTGTGCGACTGTAAAAAGGCAGGAGCTGCTTCCGGCGCAGAGCAGAGACAGCCGGAGAAGGAAGACGCCTTTCGACAGTCTCAGTGGGATCAGAGATTTCAGAATGTCCAGGGAAATCAGCAACGATCACAGGCGGGCTATCAGCAAAACGGCCCGGCTTATCAGAATCAGGAACAGGATTATAACCGTCAGTGGGACAACTCATACAGAAGAGAAAAGCAGTCCTCAGAGGGAATTATTTCTTTTTTAAACACAACTTCACGCAGTCTGGGAAATGCTCTGGATAAAATTTATAATTTCATGACCCCTACCGACCGTCCGGGACGAATCAGTAATCTGGTACCTGTGCGCAAGCTGCTTGGATTTTCGAAAGAGGACAGGATCGCCCAGGTAGGGGACTGCTATGAACGGGGAATGAAAATTGTGCCGGATCTCATTCAGCCATGCGGTCAGGAAATTCCCGTAAGACAATATGATCTGTGTACAACGCGTTCTCTTTTAAAGGGAATGTGGCAGGAGGGCAGGCTGCAGGTGACAAATAAACGTGTACTGTTTCGGCTCAGCGGAAGAAACTGGTCAGGACGCGCTCAGAAATCCATAGAATTTACTCTGGATGATGTAGTTGGAATGGAGATCAGAAACGGAAGCCGCCTCAGCTTTGTTGCAATGCTTCTGAACCTTGTGATCGTAGCGATATTTTATTATTTCGGCCTTTTTATTGCAGACAGCTCACCTTCGCTGGAGCTGGTTCTCGGACTTCTGATATCAGGAAGCTTTTTGCTTCTTCTGAGAAAACATTATTATGCAAAAGCCATCGCGCTTGCGTTTACCCTGCCGGGAGCCGCTTATATGGCAAGGGACGGCCTTGGTTCCATAGTCATGGTATTGGTTATGTTACTGTTTGTCATACATTATATATTAGCCTGTATACGGCCAAACTTCAGCTTTAAGATCATGACAAAAAGCGGATTTGCAAGTCCTATCAAAGAAGACGGAACAGGTACTGCGCTGTCATCGATGTTTCATTATTTTGTTGACAGGGGTCTGGAAGTTCTTCCGGGCAGAGATGCGGAAAAAGCAATGGATGAAGTGGGAACCATGATCATGGATATCCAGAAATTCGGAGATGCTGGAGTTCAGAAGTGGAAGGAGAACTGCTGATTTTTTTAAGTCTCGCATTAGTACAGATTAGTACAGGACATACAAATCTATAAACTGCATGAAAAAATACCCGCCGGACAGATGAAGGAGATCATCAGAGTCCTGGCGGGTATTTTGCTGTTTCGTTAGCTATTAAGCTTTTGGAAGCTTAAAGGAGCTTTTCAGGGATACAATACGGTTAAATACAGGCTGTCCCTCTTTGGAATCGTGAATGTCTGCACAGAAGAAGCCGTTTCTCACAAACTGGAAGCTGTCATAGCCTTTTGCCTTCATAAGTTCAGGTTCCACATAAGCAGTAACAGTAGTCAGAGAATTGGGGTTCAGGTTCAGAGAACCGTCTTCTTTATTATAAACACCCTTTTCTTCATCTACAATGTTCTCGTAGAGGCGGACGGTAACCTGTCCTGCCTGAGAGGCCTCTACCCAGTGGATGGTACCTTTTACCTTGCGGCCGTCCGGTGCGTTTCCGCCTTTGGTAGCCGGATCATAGGTACAGTGAACCACTCTGACAGTTCCGTCGTCATCAGCTTCAAAGCCTGTACAGGTAACAAAATATGCATTCATGAGACGTACTTCGGTGCCAAGGAACAGTCTTTTATATTTTTTCGGCGGGTCGATCATAAAGTCATCGCGCTCAATGTAAAGCTCTTTTCCAAAAGGAATTTTACGGGAGCCTAAAGACTCGTTTTCCATATTATTAGGAGCGTCCAGATACTCGATCTCACCTTCCGGGTAGTTGTCGATCACCAGCTTGATCGGGTCAAGGACAGCCATCATACGCGGACGTTTCAGCTTCAGATCTTCGCGGATACAGTATTCCAGCATTGCATAGTCTACAGAGCTGTTGGCCTTGGAAACACCGCAGAGGTCCACAAACATTTTGATGGATTCCGGTGTAAAACCGCGGCGTCTCAGAGCTGCAATGGATACCAGGCGCGGATCATCCCAGCCGTCTACAATGCCTTCTTCTACAAGCTTTTTGATGTAACGCTTGCCGGTAACAACATTGGTAAGGTAAAGCTTTGCAAATTCGATCTGCTTGGGAGGATGAGGATATTCCAGCTCCTTTACCACCCAGTCATAAAGCGGTCTGTGGTCCTCAAATTCCAGAGTACAGATAGAATGAGTGATTCCCTCAATAGCATCCTCAATAGGATGAGCAAAGTCATACATGGGGTAAATACACCATTTATCTCCTGTATTGTGATGAGTCATGTGAGCCACACGGTAGATAACCGGATCTCTCATGTTCATATTTGGAGACGCCATGTCGATTTTGGCGCGGAGCACTTTTTCTCCGTCTGCGTATTTTCCTTCTTTCATTTCTTCAAAAAGCTGAAGGTTTTCTTCTACAGAACGGTTACGGTAAGGGCTTTCTTTACCGGGCTCTGTAAGAGTTCCGCGATACTGGCGGATCTCATCAGCAGTGAGATCGCAGACAAAAGCCTTGCCTTTTTTGATCAGCTTTACAGCTGCCTCATACATCTGGTCAAAATAGTCAGATGCAAAGAAAAGACGGTCCTCCCAGTCTGCGCCCAGCCAGTGGATATCTTCTTTAATGGATTCCACAAACTCGGTTTTTTCTTTGGTAGGGTTGGTATCGTCAAAACGCATGTTGAACTTGCCGTTGTATTCCTGGGCAAGTCCGTAATTTAAAAGAATAGATTTGGCATGGCCGATATGAAGATAGCCGTTAGGCTCCGGTGGAAATCGTGTGTGTACGGTATCATATACGCCTTCGGCTAAATCTTTATCAATAATATTTTCGATAAAATTTTTGGAAATGGTTTCGTTCTCCATCTCGTTCCCTCCTGAAATGTTCTTGATTATTTATCATATCATAAAATTCGGGAATTTAAAAGTTTTTATGAGAAAACCTTCGGAAAAACTTAAAAGCATCGGGGGATTAAAAATCAGTGATCAAATGACAAGAGGGGAAGAAGGGGGATTTTTGTAAAAAAAATAACCAGAACACATGTCTGATTACCTTTTTGATTTCCATTGATTTTACAAGGACTCAAAAACCCTTTAAAATCAACATATTAGACGAGCTGATGACGGGAATTGAACCCGTGACCCCTTCCTTACCAAGGAAGTGCTCTACCTCTGAGCCACATCAGCATTTTGAAATTGTAACAGCGTTGTACCGCTCACAGTTGATTATATTAACAGAAGAGGAATTGATTGTCAATATTTTATTTTAAATTTTTTAAAAAATTTATGAAGGGAAAATGAAAAAGAAATTTCTGGAACTTTACCCGGTTTGCAAAGAAAAGAAAAGTCTGGTGGAAGTGCAGGTTTATTTGTTGATTTTTCCGGTTGCGACAATTTTTGCAAAAGGTTATACTGTAATACAGAAAAGAAGAATAAAAAGGAATGAACAGATTATGAGAAAAATAATTCTGGCTTCTGCATCTCCAAGACGCAGGGAGCTTCTGGCTGCAGCAGGAGTGAGCTTTAAAGTCTGTCCCGGAAACGGAGAAGAACATATTACAGGAACAGATCCGGAAGAGGCGGTAAAAGAGCTGTCCTCTCAGAAAGCTTTTTCGGCGGTCTTTCCGGAGGCGGAAAACGGAACCGTGATCCTGGGCGCAGATACCGTGGTGGTTTTTGAAGGAAAAATACTGGGTAAGCCCAAAGATGAAGAGGACGCAGTACAGACACTGAAAATGCTCCAGGGAAATACTCATCAGGTTTATACAGGAGTTACCATTCTGGAAAATACTCGTGGTAAATGGCAGAAAACTTCTTTTGCAGAAAAGACAGACGTGACCTTTTATCCGGTATCTGAAAAGGAAATCCGGGACTATGTAAAAACCAAAGAACCTATGGACAAGGCGGGAAGCTACGGAATCCAGGGACTATTCGGTATTTATGTGAAAAGTATTTCAGGGGAGTATTCAAATGTAGTCGGCCTGCCTGTGGGACGACTGTTTTATGAAGCAAAAAAATCAGGAATAGAACTGAGGTGGCAGGAATGATAAAAGCATGTATCTTTGACCTTGACGGAACTCTGGCTGATACCCTGGAATCCATGGCAGCAGTGGCAAATGAGCTGATGGATGAAATCGGACTGGAGAGGCAGCCGGTGGATCATTTCAGATATTATTGCGGCGAGGGAGCCAATATGCTGGTTCGCCGCTGCCTGAAGGATGCCGGCGATCCGCAGCTTATGTATTATGAGGAAGTATGCAGAAAGTACAGAGAAAGGTTTAATGCAGACCCTCTGTATAAAGTCAGGATCTATCAGGGGATTCCGGAGCTTCTTGACCGGCTGAAAAAACAGGGAACTGCCCTTGCAGTCTGCTCTAATAAGCCCCATGACGCTGCGGTGAAGGTTGTTGGGGAGCTGTTTGGCAGTACCTTTGATTTTGTGATCGGGCAGAGTGAAGAAATCCGCAGAAAACCTGCTCCTGACGGACCCTTAAAGGCGGCGGAAGTACTTGGAGTAAAACCAGAGGAATGTCTTTATATCGGAGATACCAAAACGGATATGCAAACAGGAAACGCGGCGGGAATGCACACGGTGGGCGTTCTCTGGGGCTTCCGGGACAGGCAGGAGCTTCAGGAAAACGGAGCAGGGGTTATAATAGAAAATCCGAAGGAACTATTAAAAATTTACGAGGAATACAACAATGATTAAATTAGTGGCAAGTGATCTTGACGGAACTCTTCTTTTAAACGGGGCACAGCAGCTTCCGGAAGAGATTTTCCCATTGATCAGAGAACTGAAAAAGCTTGGAATACTTTTTGTGGCGGCAAGCGGAAGACAGTATCCCAACATGAGAAGGCTGTTTGATCCGGTGGCAGACGAGATGGCTTTTATCTGCGAAAACGGGGCTCTGGCAGTAAGAAATGAAAAGGTTTTTTATCAGGACAATTTTGAGCCGGAGCTGGTGAGAGAAATTCTGGAAGCAATAGAAGAAAAGGACGGCGCAGAGTTTTCCTGCGCAACCAGAGACTTCTATTATATACGTCCGAAAACACAGCATTATCTGGACCTGATGACAAAGGTGGTAAAAACAACAAGTAAAGTGATAGAGAGTCTTGACGAAGTGAAAGAACCCTGCATGAAGCTTGCTGTATATGAAAGAGGACTTCAGGAGGATTCGATCCGGTACTGGCAGGAGCGTTTTTCTGATAAATGTACGGTTGTAACCTCGGGGACAGAATGGGTGGACTTTATTCCTTTTGGAACCAATAAGGCAAAGGGATTAAAAGAATATCAGAATCAGCTGGGGATCAGACCGGAGGAATGTGTGGTATTCGGGGATGAATACAATGACATTGAGATGCTGAAAGCAGTTCCCTGGAGCTTTGCCATGAAGCATGCCAAACCAGGAGTAATAGAGGCGGCATCCTATACGGCAGAAAGGGTAGAACCAATCCTGGAACGTCTGATCCGGGCAAATGGAAGAATAGAGGAGGTAATCTGAAGATGTACAAAAAAGAAAGCGTTGAAACATTTCTGAAAGAGCAGAGCAGACTGTATGACGAGCCGGTGGCAGAAAGCTATGAGGAGGCAGAAGAATTTCTGGAGGACTGTATGGCTGTTGAGGTAAAAACCTTAAAAGAGGTCCGCCGCTATCTGGATGAAGCAGGAGCTGACATTGAGGGAATGACAGATGAAGAGCTGAAGGAGGCAAGCGAGGTATTTGCACTGCCTTCAGGTGGCTATCTGATCGTAGAGGGATAAGAGTACAGAAATAAGAATCAGGAGAGTACTGCGCAAAATCTGTCAGGGCTCTCCTGTTTTCTTAATAAAATCATCCATGTAAGAAAAAATGTGCTATGATATATAACAGTGAAAAATAAGGGCGGATTTTCTGCCTGTATGGAGGAACAGATGATATGTTGGAATTAAAAAACATCAGTTTCCAGGTGCCTGATGAAAAAACAAGAAATACAAAAGAAATCGGAATTTTAAAAGATGTAAGCCTGACCCTGGAGGATAACCAGTTTGTGGTGATCACCGGACCAAACGGTGGCGGAAAGTCTACTCTGGCAAAAATTATTGCCGGGATTGAAAAGCCTACGTCCGGCCAGATCCTTTTTGACGGACAGGATATTACGGATATGAGCATTACAGACAGAGCAAAACTGGGAATCAGCTATGCCTTTCAGCAGCCGGTGCGATTTAAAGGGGTGACAGTATTTGATCTTCTCCGTCTGGCAGCAGGAAAAGAAATTTCTGTAGCCGGAGCCTGTGAATATCTTTCCAAGGTAGGCTTATGCGCAAAAGATTATATCCGCAGAGAAGTGAACGGAAGCCTTTCCGGAGGTGAGATCAAAAGGATTGAGATCGCAACGATCCTGGCGCGAAAAACAAGAGTATCTGTTTTTGACGAACCGGAGGCTGGAATTGATCTCTGGAGCTTTCAGAATCTGATTCAGGTTTTTGAGGAAATGCATGAACAGCTTCATGGCTCCATTCTGATCATTTCGCATCAGGAACGCATTCTGAATATTGCAGATCAGATTATTCTGATCGCAGACGGAAAACTGGTAAAAAAAGGAACAAAGGAAGAAATTCTGCCGGAGCTTCTGGGAACGGCAAATGCAGCGCCATCCTGTGATAAGGCTGCAAATCGTAAATAAAGGGGAGAGTGAGAAATAATGGACGCAATACAGAGAGAACTGCTGATGCAGGTGGCCGGTCTTCATGAGATCCCTGCAGGAGCTTATAATATCCGTTCCAACGGACAGAGTATTGACAGAAAAAGTACGGGAAATATAGAAATCATCAATAAACAGGACAAAAGCGGCATTGAAATCCATATTAAGCCGGGAACAAAAAAGGAAAGTGTTCATATCCCGGTGATCATGAGCCAGTCCGGTCTTGAGGAAGTGGTTTACAATGATTTTTATATTGGGGAAAATTCAGACGTTACGATCATTGCCGGCTGCGGAATCCATAACGGAGGGGATGCCGCCAGCCGCCATGACGGAATCCACAGATTTTTTATCGGTAAAAACGCTCATGTAAAATATGTGGAAAAGCATTATGGAAGCGGCGATGGAAGCGGGGAGCGTATTATGAACCCTGTAACAGAGATCAGCCTGGATGAGGACAGCTTTATGGAAATGGAAACAGTCCAGATCAGAGGCGTGGATTCGACAAAGAGGGAAAACAGAGCCCATCTGAAGGCAGGCGCAAAGCTGGTGGTCATGGAGCGTCTGATGACTCATGGAAAACAGAAAGCAGAAAGCTGGTTTGACGTGCAGCTTGACGGAGAGGACTCTTCTGCCAATATTGTGTCCCGCTCTGTGGCAAGAGATGAATCCTGGCAGCTGTTCCAGTCCCACATCAGCGGAAATACCAGATGCAGCGGACACACGGAATGTGATGCCATTATTATGGAAAATGCAAAGATCAGCGCTGTTCCTCAGCTTACTGCAAATCATGTGGATGCGGCTCTGATCCATGAAGCTGCCATCGGAAAAATCGCCGGGGAACAGCTTATCAAGCTGATGACGCTGGGGCTTACGGAAGCTGAAGCAGAAGAGCAGATCATAAGCGGATTTTTAAAATAAAGAAAGCCTTTCATTTAAGAAGAAATAAAAGAACCGGAGAAAAAGCACAAACAGACTGCAGCTTCTCCGGTTTTTATTTACCGGATCAGGTAAAACAGAGATTACATGATTGTTTTTATATATGCTATAATAACCATACAGGAAATAGGAGATACTGAACTGTGTCTTTGCTTACAGCAGGATAATTCCTGTAAAAGTCCATGACTCCGGTAAAAATGGGCATAATAGAAAAATAGCAGAAAGCAGAAAAGGAGGATGACTTATGAGAGCAAAAAGAATTGCAGCGATCGTCATGTCTGTTTTTATGGTGCTGTCCCTTCTTCCCTCGGCCGTGTTTGCGGCAGCGGTATCTACTTTGGAAGGGCAGGTTAAGATCAACGGAAATGCAACTCCTGGAACAACTCTCAGTGCTGATCTGAACGGAGTGAAGCCGGAAGGAATATCAGAGGACAGCGTCAGCTATGTATGGTCCAGAAAGGCGGCATCTGATACAGATAACAGGAACATTACAGAACTCAGCAGGGAAAAAACATATTCTGTGACCCAGGACGATGTAGGGTCAAAGATTCTTCTGACAATTACCGGGCTGGAAGATAAAGGCTATACCGGAAGCCTTAAAGCAGAAACAGCAGAGATAACAGCAGTTTCCCAGGAGCCGGCACAGACAGAGGAGAATAACAGTCAGGAAACAGAAGTCCTGCCGGAAGAACCCTCCCAGGAAGACGCTGAACAGCCAGTGCAGGAAGAGCCACAGGAGGAAATCCAGGAAGAGGCAGGAAGCGAATCTGTAGACGGCATCCCGCCGGCGCAGGAAGATACAGCCGTACCGGAAGAAACATATGATGAAGCGGAAGAGACTTTAAATGAGGATGAGATCCTGACGCCGTTTGATCCGTCAGAAGAGGAGAACGGTGAGGCGGGAAGCGAGTCCGTGGACGGTATTCCGCCGGCACAGGAAGACGGAGAAGAAAGCATTCCGGAAGAGAATGAGCAGGAAAATCCTGCCGGTACAGAGGAACAGGTCTTCAGTGTGGAAGTGATCACAGAAGACGGAGCAGGTGTTCTGGATTTTGGAATACTTCCGGTGGGAGAAACAGCAGACGGAACAACAAAGAATGTAACCGTAAGGAATACAGGAACAGAGACACTGCATTTTCTGGAAAATACCCCGGAACATTTTGCAGTGCAGGACATTCATGATCCCCTTGAGCCGGGAGCGGAGGTAACTCTTTGGGTATCACCAAGACAGGGAACTGCGGCGGGAACATATGAAGATACTATTGCATATCAGACGGAAGAAGGAGCGGAAGCTTCTTTTACTGCAAGAATGGTCCTGGAAGCTTCAGAGCAGCCGGAGATTCCAGAAGGATCTGCACTGTCTGCTGATCTGGAGTTAATGGAATTCAGCACACAGGATGCTCAGAAGCTGATGATCACGAATGATTCTTCTGAGGATATCACAGTTGAGGCATTCACAGAGACAGGAAAAGTGATCGCAGATCCGGGTACAGCAGTTGTGCCGGCAGGAGGAAGCGTTGAGTTTGCTGTGATTCCGGCCGAGGATCTGGAAACAGATAAAGATTATCAGGACGTGTTATCTTTTACAGATATCAACAACAGTGAAAATACAGTTTCGGTACAGGTGAAACTGAATATTCCTTCAGAGAAGCCGCAGGGCGGCAGTGATGTTGCGCCAGATACCGATATGGTGGATTTTGGTGCTGTGATTGAGGGATATGGGGAAGCTCCTGCAGAAAAATCCGTGACTCTGACCAATCATGGCACAGAGGAAGCCGCTCTCTCTCAGCCGGCAAGTGAAAATGGAGATTTTCAGTTCTTCGATGCAGTTCTTGCTGATCAGAAGATCGGAGCAGGAGAGAGTACAACTCTGATTCTTCGTCCCAGAACAGGACTGGCGGCAGGAAGCTATCAGGAAAGCTTTATGGTTGCAGATGAAACCTCCGGAAAGAAAATTGAAATTACTGCCAGTCTGACGGTTGAGGCTGTAAATCACAGCCTGAGCGCAGCTCCTTCCGAACTGGATTTTGCGTCAGCAAAAAAAGGATACGGACAGATTGAGGCCCAGCAGGTTACTGTGACCAATAATGGAAATGTTACTGAGACACTGGTACAGCCTGCAGGAAAGAATTTTGAAGTAAGCAAAGTGGAAGCTTCAGCGCTGACTCTGCAGCCGGGAGACTCTGTAAGCTTTACCGTAAGGCCGAAGACAGGTCTTGATGTAAATACTTACCAGGAAACCGTAGAAGTGGCATCAGAAAGCGCAAAAACAGGCTTTAAGGCAGTTTTCCAGGTAATCAAGGGAAGCGCATCCCTTACAAAGATCCAGACTCCGGCAGATATTACCGGACTGGCAAACGGAACGAAAAAGGATGCAAAATCCTTAAAACTTCCGTCAGTGGTTGTAATTGAAACAACATCAGGAAATATGAATGCGGCAGTATCCTGGGATGTGAAGAACTGCAGCTATGATCCGTCCGGTACAGATGCGCAGAGCTTCCGTGTTCAGGGAACTGTGAAGCTTCCGGAAGGTGTTGACAATGATAAGAACCTGGAGCTTAAAACAAGTGTTAAGGTCAGTGTAAAAGCGTATACTTCAAAAACTGTATCTGCAGATCAGAATAAGATCACAGGAATCGAGTACAATGGAGTGTACACTACACAATCCAGAATTTCCTTTACTGCGGTAGGCGCAGGAATGGACAATGCATCTCCGAGAAAAGGCGATACCAGATATCTTCCTTTGAACTGGACTGTGATCAATACAAATAACTGGGATGCAGCGCCGTATACAGCTACCTTTGGCCTGGCTCAGAGCGGAGATTACACACTGAAGGTTACTTTCCAGCTTCAGACCTATGACGGAAAAACATGGAAGAGTTCTGAAACCTATGATACAAAGTCAGTACCGTTTACCATTTCCAAGGCAAAGGTTACTGCTCCGGGACAGAACCTTACTCCTGCAGCAAACCGCAAAAATGCAGTAAAAACAGGAGATGATTCACCGATCGCTGTTTTTGTGGTGATTCTTGTAGTAGCTGCGGCAGCCATTGCAGGCGTGATTATTTACCGTAAAAAGAAATAAAAAGTTACAAAACAAAATTACTAGCACTCATTTAATGTGAGTGCTAGTTTTTTCTTGACTTTTATGAGAAAGGGTATTACTATATATCACAGAAATGAAAAAACAAAGGAGTGTGGAATACATGGCTGTAAAGCATGGTAACTTATCAATTAACAGTGACAACATTTTTCCTATTATAAAAAAGTGGCTTTATTCAGATCATGATATTTTTGTGCGCGAGCTTGTATCAAACGGATGCGATGCAATTACCAAACTGAAAAAGCTGGAGGTAATGGGAGAATATAGTTTCCCGGAAAATTATAAGCCTGCAATCCAGGTAACCGTTGATTCTGAAAAAAAGACTCTGAAATTCACTGATAACGGTATTGGTATGACTGCAGACGAGGTGGAGGAATACATCACTCAGATCGCTTTTTCCGGCGCTACAGAATTTCTGGAGAAATATAAAGATAAAACAACAGATGATCAGATGATCGGGCATTTTGGCCTGGGCTTTTATTCTGCATTTATGGTAGCAGATGAAGTGCATATTGATACGCTTTCCTATAAAGAAGGCTCTGTTCCGGTTCACTGGACCTGTGACGGCGGAACAGAATATGACATTCAGGACGGAAATAAAGATACCGTAGGTACAGAGATCACGCTGTTTCTGAATGAAGAGAGCCTGGAATTCTGTAATGAATACCGTATGCGTGAGGTTCTTGAAAAATACTGCTCCTTTATGCCTGTAAATATTTATCTTGCAAAAGAGAATGCAGAGCAGGAATATGAGACAATTGATGAAGCTGATTTAAGAGATGACGATGTTGTTGTGGAGCATATTCACGAAGAGGCAAAAACAGAGGAAAAAGAAAATGACAAGGGAGAAAAGGAAATCGTAGAAATTTCTCCTGCAAGAGACCGCGTAAAGATCAACAAACGTCCGGTTTCTTTAAGTGATCCTCAGCCGCTCTGGATGAAACATCCAAACGAATGTACAGACGAAGAATATAAAGAATTTTACCGTAAAGTATTTATGGATTATAAAGAGCCGCTGTTCTGGATCCATCTGAACATGGACTATCCATTTAACCTGAAAGGAATCCTGTATTTCCCGAAGATTAATACAGAGTATGATTCCATTGAGGGAACCATTAAACTTTACAACAATCAGGTATTTATTGCAGATAATATCAAAGAAGTGATTCCGGAATTCCTGCTGCTTCTGAAAGGTGTGATCGACTGTCCGGATCTTCCGCTGAACGTATCAAGAAGCGCACTTCAGAACGATGGATTTGTTCAGAAGATTTCTGAATATATTGCGAAAAAAGTAGCTGACAAGCTGACCGGAATGTGTAAGACAGACCGCGAGGCATACGAAAAATACTGGGATGACATCAGTCCGTTTATTAAATTTGGATGTATTAAAGACTCAAAGTTTGCAGACAAGCTTCATGACTATATTCTGTTTAAGGATCTGGACAACAAATACCTTACCCTTAAAGACTGTATAGAGGCAAACAAGAAGGAAGAGGCAGAACACACTGAGGAAGAGACTCAGGAAAATGCAGAAGAAAATAAAGATGAGAAAGAACCGGAAAAGACAACAGTATTTTATGTGACAGATCCGGTACAGCAGAGCCAGTATATTAATATGTTTAAGGAAGCTGGAAAGAATGCGGTGATTCTTTCTCATAATATTGATACTGCCTTTATTTCTCATCTTGAGCAGAGAGATCAGACACTTCAGTTTAAGAGAATTGATGCAGATCTGACAGAAGAGCTGAAGGGCGGAGACGCTGCTGATGACGATACAGCAAAAACGCTGACAGAGCTTTTCCGTAAAAATTTGAATAAAGAAAAGCTTGAAGTGAAAGTAGAAAGTCTGAAGAATGAAGCAGTATCCGCAATGATGATGCTTTCTGAGGAAAGCCGTCGTATGCAGGATATGATGAAAATGTATAATATGTATGGAATGGATCCGGGAATGTTTGGCGGACAGGAAACACTTGTCTTAAACATTAACCATCCTCTGGTGAAGTTCCTTGCAGAGAATCAGGAGTCTGAACATGCAGCAGTTATCTGTGAACAGCTTTATGATCTGGCAATGATCAGTCACAAGCAGCTTTCACCAGATGAAATGACAAAATTTGTTCAGAGAAGCAATGATATTTTGATGCTGCTGACAAAATAAACCAAAATGAATGTGAGTAAAGTCCCGGTGCCTGAAAAGGTAACCGGGATTTTTGTATGTTTTCTAAAAGACAAGAAACTATTCTTTTTTAAAGAAAATAAAGAGACAGACATAAAAAAATAAGTACAAAATGTTCTGATAGAGTGAAAAATATAAATTTTTGTATTATTTTGATATAAAACGCCAAAAATTAATATTGACAAATTACATCGTGATTCTTATGCTAGAAAAGTATGTCCGAGCAAGGTTTTGTCGAAGAATCTCGAAAAAATTATGAAAATTACTTTTTCTTTCGATATTCCACGAGTTATTTAGTAAATAGAAAAATATTGATAAATTGTCGTATAGTATATGGGAGAAAAAGAAAATTAGAAATAAATTTCAGAGGAGAAAGAAATGAGGAAAGTATACCATTTAATCAGACAGATGGGAGTAACATCGAAGTACAAAGGATATTATTTTGTGGCAGATGCTGTAAAACTGTCCATGGAGACAGCCGGATATCCCCTGAGAATTACCAAGGATGTGTATCCTCCGTTGGCGAGAAAATATAAATCTACCCCGAACAATATTGAACATGATATCCGGACTGTAGTCAATGTCTGCTGGTGTGCGAATAAAGATCAAATGGACAGGATTGCCGGATATCCTCTGAGTTACAAGCCTACAAACAGCGAGTTTGTAGACATGCTGGCATTTTATCTCAGTTCAGATGACAGATAGTTGATAAAAAGATAAAAGAAAACTGTTTTACAGGGATTCACAGTCAATACCGAGACCGCGGAAAAAGTTGTGAACGGAAACGTCCCAGAACTGTTCAGCACGTTTGTCCATGGAAAAGTATGTTTGAGAGATTCCTGTAGTACACAAGAGCGTATTATTTTTATACTGTATAATTAAAGAGAAGCTGCTGACAGCAGAAAAAAGGTCAGACTCTTTTTCTTCAAAAATAGAGAAAAACTGTTCAGGTGAAAGCTGAAATACAATTTTGAACTGCAGCGGAGTTCGTTTTCCGCGTATGATTGAAAAGCAAAAAGGTTTTATTTCCCTCCATGCAGAATAAATGGTCTTGTTTTGGGTCAGGATATCCTGTGTGTCGGTATCGAAAAATTCTTTATTTATTATCCCGTCTATGGAAAAAGTATTGAAAGTTGTGACAGAAGCTTCTGCCATGGGAAATTGATCAAAGGTCTCCCCGATCAGAAGCCGGTTCATAAATCCTTTGACATCGTTGATTTTCAGTGCAAGCATATTCAGGCTCCCTTGATTTTTTTTTATTATAAAACAGAAATGAAAAAAAGAACAGAGTTTTTAGAAAAAGTCTTTTCAAATGAAAAGTGATATGGTAAGATAAACGTGGTATTCGATACTACATATAATGGAAAAGAGGACGATATAGTTGAGTTATAAAATTATTATAGACAGTTGCGGAGAATTCCTTAATGAATGGAAAGACGATGAACGTTTTGAATCTGTTCCGCTGACACTTAATGTAGGCGGAGAGACTGTGATAGATGATGATACTTTTGATCAGGCTGAGTTTTTGAAAAAAGTGGCTGCCTGTCCGGAGTGCCCGAAATCTGCGTGTCCGTCTCCGGAACGCTATATGAAGGCTTATGAATGTGAGGCAGATCATATTTATGCAGTGACTTTATCTTCAGAGCTGAGCGGCTCATATAACAGTGCAGTTCTTGGAAAAGATCTGTTTCTGGAAGAGAATCCCGGAAGAAATGTTTATGTATTTAATTCCCGGTCAGCCTCTGTGGGAGAAACGCTGATCGGAATAAAGATTCAGGAATGTGAGGAAGCAGGCTGTTCTTTCCGGGAAACTGTGGAAAGAGTTGAAAAATATATAGCAGAACAGAATACATTTTTTGTTCTGGACGATCTGGAAACACTTCGCAAGAACGGACGTCTCAGCAGAGTGAAATCTCTTGTTGCAAGCGCTCTTAAGATTAAACCGGTTATGGGATCTACAGATGAGGGAACTATCTGTCAGCTTGATCAGGCAAGAGGAATAAATAAGGCTCTTATAAAAATGGTTCAGCACGTTGTGGAAAAGACAGAAAACAGTGAATTAAAAGTTCTGGCAATTTCTCACTGTAATTGCAAAGATCGGGCAATGCTCTTAAAGGAAGCGCTTCAGGAAAAGCTTACAACCAAAAAGATCATTGTTCTGGATACTGCAGGCGTCAGCAGTATGTATGCGAATAACGGCGGTGTTATTGTCGCTGTTTAAAAGCATTGCATGAATGAAAATGACGTGCTATAATTATCTGTATATTCAGCCTGCTGCAGAAATAAACAGCAGTCTATTTACAGTAAAGGAGATTCAGTTATGAGCCAGAAAAAAGTGGATCAGTATAAAGAAAGAAAAAACGGCCACAGCAAAGAACAGAAAAAAGAAAAGTTTTATGACTGGCTGGAAAGAATTGTGGGCGTAGTTGTCTGTGTGGCTCTTGTTGCATGGATCGGATATTCTGTTTATGACAAAATAGAACAGAAACAGGATTCTGTTGTAACACAGACTACTATGGACACATCTGCTCTGGACAGCTATGTAGCCGGACTTTCAGCAGAAACAACAGAATAAGCAAATAAAAAAATCCCCGGTATATGCCGGGGATTTTTGTGATCAATACGAATGCTATCCGATATGAACAGATAATAACTTATTATAATTTTGTAACATTAGCTGCCTGCATTCCGCGAGCGCCTTCTGTCAGATCATAAGTTACGGCCTGTCCCTCATCAAGAGATTTGAATCCTTCGCCGTTGATTGCAGAAAAGTGTACAAATACATCAGCGCCATCCTCACCTGTGATGAAGCCGTATCCTTTTTCTGCGTTGAACCATTTTACAGTCCCCTTGTTCATGATGTTACCTCCATAAAAATAAAAAGTTAAAAGTCCATCTGACGAAAAAAATCACCAGATTTTACAGACTATATCATGTAATATATAATCTCTAAAAACTAGTGATTTTATATTAATAATGTAGTGGATTTGATATGATTATATAGCTCATATTTTAAATTGTCAAGATTATTCTTAAGGATTGTAAAAAAACTGACACAAGGGAGACAGTGAGAAAATAAATGTATTTTATAAATATGAAAAACAGGCAAAAAATACTTTATTAAATCTCTGGTTTCGTGTATGATATGTTTAAGTATGTAAAAATAAATTTCAGGAGGAAATTTTTATGATTAATAAACTGATTGAAAAAATTAAAAAAACAAATGCTCCTATCGTAGTGGGGCTGGATCCGATGCTGAATTACATCCCAAAGCATATCCAGGATAATGCATTTGCAGAATTTGGCGAGACACTGGAGGGCGCTGCGGAGGCAATCTGGCAGTTTAATAAGGCGATTGTGGATTCTACCTGTGAGCTGATCCCGGCAGTAAAACCTCAGATCGCCATGTATGAGCAGTTCGGGATCCCGGGACTTCAGGCGTATAAAAAAACAGTAGACTATTGTAAGGAAAAAGATCTTGTAGTGATCGGAGATATTAAAAGAGGAGATATCGGCTCTACTTCTGCAGCATACGCAGTGGGACATCTGGGACATGTTCAGGTAGGCTCCAAAAGCTATGCCGGCTTTGATGAGGATTTTGCAACTGTGAATCCGTATCTCGGATCTGACGGCGTAAAACCGTTTATTGACGTATGTAAAGAAGAAAATAAAGGACTCTTTATTCTTGTAAAAACATCAAATCCTTCCAGTGGAGAGTTCCAGGATCGTCTGATCGACGGACGTCCTCTCTATGAGTGGGTAGGTGAAAAGGTTGCTCAGTGGGGCGAGGATCATATGGGCAATGGATACAGCTATGTGGGAGCTGTTGTAGGCGCAACCTATCCGGAAATGGGAAAAGTTCTCCGTAAACTTATGCCGAAAACCTTTATCCTTGTGCCGGGCTACGGCGCTCAGGGCGGCAGAGGAAAAGATCTGGTTCATTTCTTTAATGAGGACGGCCTGGGTGCCATTGTAAACTCCTCAAGAGGAATTATTGCGGCTTATAAACAGGAAGCTTACGCAGAATTTGGTGAAAAGAACTTTGCAGACGCATCCAGACAGGCAGTAAAAGATATGATCGTTGATATCAGCGGAGCTCTGGAAGGCCGCAAATAATCAGGACCAACTGATTCAGGAGGAAAGAGATGAGCAAAAAGACAAAAGAAAGCTTAAAGATTGTAAGCCAGGAAAGAATCGGGAAAGATATTTACAGCATGTGGCTCCAGGCAGACCATATGGCTGCGGAGGCGAAGCCGGGCCAGTTTCTTTCACTTTATACGCGGGATGGAAGCAAGCTGCTTCCCCGCCCCATCAGTATCTGTGAAATTGACAGAGAAAACGGAAGAATCCGTCTTGTTTATCGGGTAACAGGAAAGAATACAGGAACAGAGGCCTTTTCCAGACTCCATGCAGGCGTTCCGGTAGAGGTTCTGGGACCGCTGGGAAATGGTTTTCCTCTTCATGAAGCAGAGGGAAAACGCGTATTTCTCATGGGCGGAGGAATTGGTATTCCTCCTATGCTTCAGACTGCAAAAGAGCTGAACGGACAGAAAACAGCGATCCTCGGTTACAGAGATGAGCTGTTTCTGAATGATGAGTTTCAGGCGTATGCAGATGTCTGTGTTGCCACTGAAGACGGAAGCGCCGGCACAAAGGGAAATGTTATGGATGCCATCAGAGAGAATGCTCTGGAAGCAGATGTGATTTTTGCCTGCGGACCCACACCTATGCTTCGGGCAATCAAAGCCTATGCGGAAGAAAAAAATATTCCATGCTGGATTTCTATGGAAGAACGTATGGCCTGCGGCGTTGGGGCCTGTCTTGCCTGTGTGTGCAAATCAAAGGAGATCGACAGCCATTCCCATGTACACAATAAACGTATCTGCAAAGACGGTCCTGTATTTTTGAGCACGGAGGTGGAGTTATGATAAAGACAGCCGTTACACTGGCAGGAGTAGAACTGAAGAATCCTGTTATGACAGCCTCCGGGACTTTCGGCTCAGGAGCGGAGTACAGCGAATTTGTAGATCTGAATAAACTGGGCGCTGTAGTAACAAAAGGAGTGGCAAACGTACCGTGGCCGGGAAATCCCACGCCTCGTGTGGCAGAAACAGCCTCCGGTATGCTGAATGCCATTGGCCTTCAGAATCCGGGAATTGATGTATTCTGTGAAAGAGATATTCCGTTCCTTAAAAAATATGACACAAAGATCATTGTAAATGTGTGCGGAAAAAGCACAGAAGACTACTGTGAAGTAGTAGAGCGTCTGGAAAATGAACCGGTAGATCTTCTGGAGATCAATGTATCCTGCCCAAACGTAAAAGAAGGCGGAATTGCTTTCGGACAGGATCCAAAGGCTCTGGAAGCCATTACAAAAGAAGTTAAAAAATATGCAAAGCAGCCGATCATCATGAAGCTCAGCCCTAATGTGACAGACATCACGGAAATGGCAAAAGCAGCAGAGGCCGGAGGCGCAGATATTCTTTCTCTTATCAATACTCTGACAGGAATGAAGATCGATATCTATAAAAAAACATTTGCTCTGGCAAATAAAACCGGCGGAATGTCAGGCCCGGCTGTAAAACCTGTGGCTGTCCGCATGGTATACCAGGTAGCCCAGGCAGTGAAGCTTCCCATTATTGGAATGGGCGGAATCTCCACTGCAGAGGATGCGCTGGAATTTATTCTGGCAGGCGCAAGTGCAGTGTCTGTGGGAACTGCAAATTTCTTTAATCCTTATGCTGCGGAAGAAGTAGTCCGGGGAATTGAGGACTATATGAAATCCCAGAACATAGAGGATATCCGTCAGCTGATCGGCGCGGTAAGATAGTTTTTTGATAAGGGCTGCTGTAAAGCATATCCGGAAATGTTCCGGGTATATATTTACAGCGGACCTTTTTTTAGGGAGAAATTATGAAAAAAGATATGACAAGCGATATGACAGTAGGGAACCCGGTGAAGCTGATCATCTGGTTTATGATACCAATGTTCCTTGGCAATGTGTTTCAGCAGTTTTATAATATTGCAGACTCTATTGTTGCCGGTCAGTTTATCGGCGTAGATGCTCTGGCAGCCATTGGAAGCACCGGTTCTCTGATGTTTTTTGTAACCGGATGGCTCAATGGAATGAGCAGCGGTTTTGCCATTATTGTTTCCCAGATGTTCGGGGCAAAGAAATACGATGATATGCGCCATTATGTGGCAATGTCTGTGTACCTGATGTTTGGGATCACTGCAGTGATGACTGTGGGGCTTCTTGCGTTTAATGAGCCGATCCTTCGCCTGATGAATTCTCCGGAGGAGCTGATGGGAGATGTAAAGGCGTATATGGGGATCATCTATGCTGGACTGATTGTCACTGCAGCCTATAATGCTCTGGCAGCTTTCCTGCGCGCACTGGGAGATTCAAAATCTCCGCTTTATTTCCTGATCATTTCAGCAGCTATCAATGTGGTGCTGGACGTGGTATTTATCAAGTTCCTGGGAATGGGTGTGGAAGGCTGCGCTTATGCTACAGTTATTGCGCAGGCGGTTTCAGCAGTATGCTGCATGGTTTACATTATAAAGAAGTATCCGATCCTTCATCTGGAAAAGAAAAACTTTGCACTTCGCAGGGGGAGCTTTGCCAAGCTTCTGAATCTGGGTATTCCCATGGCCCTGCAGTTTTCCATTACAGCCATTGGAACTATTATTGTGCAGGGAGCAGTGAATGTTTACGGCGCTGTTTATATGGCGGGATTTTCTGCTGCGGGAAAGATTCAGAACATTATTACCATGGTGGCTGTTTCCATAGGGGCAACCATTGCGACCTATGTGGGACAGAACCGGGGGGCAGGACGCATGGACCGTGTACGGGCAGGTGTGAAATATTCCTGGATCATGCTTCTTATATGGGCTGTTATCGAGATGGTTGTAATGTACTTTGGCGGCAGATATTTTACCTATCTGTTTATTGATCCTTCAGAGACAGCGGTGGTGGAGGTTTCAGTAACCTATTTCCGTACTGTATTCTGGGCATACCCGTTCCTCTGTACAATTTTCCTTTTCCGAAATGCTCTTCAGGGAATGGGGTATGGGCTGGTTCCTATGCTTGGCGGAATTTTTGAACTGGTAGCCAGAACTGCTATCGTTCTTCTTGTTGCAGGAAAAACCAGCTTTGCAGGAATCTGTATGGCAGATCCGGCAGCATGGATCGCTGCCCTGATTCCTCTGATCCCATACTATTATTATGTAATGAAAAAATATAAAAAACAGACTGTGGCGCCCCTTTCATCCATTGATTGAAAAAAAACAGCAGATATGCTAAAATAAAACAGATATATTATGGAAAAAATGAAAAGGGCTTGCCCGTAAATACGGAGGTTGAAAAATATGGAACAGTATAAACAGGAATTTATTCAGTTCATGGTAGACAGCAAGGTTCTGAAATTCGGTGAATTTACACTGAAAAGCGGAAGAAAATCCCCATTTTTTATGAATGCAGGGGGATATGTAACAGGATCTCAGTTAAAAAAACTGGGAGAATACTATGCAAGAGCCATTCATGACAAATATGGAGACGATTTTGACGTATTATTCGGACCTGCATACAAAGGAATCCCGTTAAGCGTTGTGACAGCGATTGCCTACAGCGAGCTTTATGGAAAAGAAGTACGCTACTGCTCTGACCGAAAAGAAGAAAAAGACCACGGCGCAGATAAAGGAAGCTTTCTTGGAAGTACTCTGAAGGACGGAGACAGAGTTGTTATGATCGAGGACGTAACCACTTCCGGAAAATCCATGGAGGAGACTGTGCCTAAGGTAAAAGGAGCGGCAGACGTGGAGATCGTTGGTCTTATGGTTTCTCTGAATCGTATGGAAGTAGGAAAGGGCGGAGAAAAATGCGCTCTTGATGAAGTGAAGGATCTGTACGGCTTTGACACTGCGGCTATTGTGGACATGGCAGAGGTGACAGAGTATCTTTATAACAAAGAGGTAAACGGACAGGTGATCATCGATGATACTCTGAAGGCAGCCATTGATGACTATTATCGTCAGTACGGAGTGAAATAGGAGGTTCGTCGTGAACGAAAAGATTTATAAAACAATGACAAGAACAGGGGCCTGCAGTCTGGCAGTAGGCATTGTTACCCTGGTGACAGGCGCCGCAGCCGGTATCCTTATGATCATCAGCGGAGCGAGACTTTTAAAGAGAAAGTCAGATATTCTGATCTGACGGTGAGCTGTGAGTAACAGGGCAAAACAAAAAATCCGGCAGATAGGAATGGTTCTTTTTGTGCTGTATGTGCTGCTTCTGATCTACTTTCTGTTTTTTTCTGAGGGATACGGACGGATTGCGGAGGAGGAGCGCATATACAGATACAACCTGAAACCCTTTGTGGAGATCCGGAGATTCTGGATGTACCGGGAACAGGTTGGCTTGTCTGCTTTTTTTATGAATATTTTCGGGAATGTGATCGGATTCATTCCCCTGGGATTTATCCTGCCGGTCATCAGCCGGAGATGGCGCAGCGGATTCCTGATCGTTCTGTCCGGGTTCAGTCTGAGTCTGTGTGTGGAAACGATTCAGCTTGTAACAAGAGTAGGCTGCTTTGATGTGGATGATCTGATTTTAAATACCGCAGGCGCGGCAGCAGGCTACGTGCTGTTTGTAATCTGCGATTACCTGAGGAGAAAGCATTATGGCGAAAAGATATAGATACTCATTTGTAAAAACAAAAGAAGCAGAAAAGGGAAAGCTGTCAGTGGGTCTGGCAGCTGCTTCCCTTATTTTGTTTCTGGCAGCAGTTCTGACTGCTTTTGCACTTAACGGCGCCTATGGATTTATTGTAGGAGGTATCTGTCTTTTTGCAACAATGCTTTCTGTCTATGGATTCATTATGGGACTTTTGAGTTTTTCAGAGGAAAAGCGTACGCATCGTACCAGTATTGTGGGTTCTATTCTGAATGGAATCATCATGGTGGGATGGCTGGGCTTTTTTTTAATGGGAGTGTAAAAAATGGAACGTTTAGAGAAACAGATGCAGTTTATCATAGAGGTGGACAAAGTAAAAAATATTTTTCGGCAGACGTATCTTGCAGATGGAAACCGTAAAGAAAATGATGCGGAGCATTCCTGGCATCTTGCGCTGATGGCAGTTCTTCTGAAGGAATATTCCAATGAAGAGGTCAGCCTGGAAAAGGTGGTTCCCATGGTGCTGATCCATGATCTTGTGGAAATTGACGCAGGAGATACCTATGCCTATGACGAGGCCGGAGCGGCAACCAAGGAGATCAGAGAGAGGAAGGCTGCGGAACGGATCTTTGGACTGCTTCCGGAGGATCAGAGAAGCTGGTTCCGGCAGCTTTGGGAAGAGTTTGAAGCATATGAGACACCGGAGGCAAAATTTGCCCATGTGCTTGATAACTGTCAGCCGCTTCTTTTAAACGACGCTTCCGGAGGAAGAAGCTGGGCGGAGCACGGCGTGAAAAAAAGCCAGATTTACAAAAGGAATCAGCATACTTCAGAGGGTTCCGGGGAAATCTGGGAGTATATGAAGAAACTGGTAGACAAGCATATCCGTCTGGGAAATGTGATCGATGAGTAAAGGCGGAGTTGATTTTTGAAAGGAGATGACAGTTTGGACGAATTACTGATGGAGCGATTTGCCCTTGCTGAAGAACGGATTGCAGAAATCTGTACAGAAAAGGAAATAAAAGAGCCCTTTGAGGAATTTTTTCAGAGAACAGCAGAGTTTCTTAAAAAAACGGGGAAGATTCTGAAAAGAGAACAGGAAAAACTTTCCCTGGAAGAGCTGAAGGCGGAAAATACTGCGTTGTATGAAGAACTTTTTCCGGAAAATTATGAGACTTCCTATGGAAATCCTGCTTATGCAACAGAAAAGCTGGGGGAATACGGTCAGAGCTTCTGCTTTCTGTATGCGGAGCTAAGAGGTACCATAGTCTTTGCATATGAGAAAAAATGGTGGGATTATCTTGTGTGCGCAGAGCTGTTTCTGGAGATTCATTCTGCTTTTTGTGAAGAAGAACTTCCTGCTCCGAAAACAGTGGAAGATATCCTCCGTTCCTATGTAAATGATTACTGTCAGGACATGATGGAGCAGAGAATTGCTGAGAGTGTTGACCCGGAGCTGGATTTTGCCACAAAGATCATTATGGAGTCAGATCTTGAGGATCTGAGGTATCTTTACCGCTATGGCGAATACGTATCCGGAAATGAGACCGGTGTGGCTCTTTTCCTGAACAGTCTTTCTCAGGAAAAAATTGATGATATGGCGCGTACCTATACAGAAGGATATCGCATCGGATTTATTAATACAAGAAAAGACCTTACAAAAAAGAAAACCGTAAATATCCGCTATAATCTGGGATTTGAGCGGATGGTTCGGGCGGCAGTCCTTCAGTTTCGGGAAATGGGACTAAAGCCTGTGATCTATCGTCATGCGGCTCATGTGATCAATAAAAGAGGGGCATCCCGTGTAGGATATATGGGCGGAAATCCCAACCCTCAGTATGATTATGACCACAGACAGGACTGCGCTCTGTTCCTTGACAGCGACTTTGTAAAAAGGAAACTCCGCTCCATGCAGAACGCCTATGACAAGTACAGAGATCTGGCAGAAGTCCACGGCGGCCCTGCATGTATTGAAACCTTTGGAGAGGAGCCTTTTTCTCCGGTGTCCAAGCCGGAAGCCCTGAGCTTAAGCGAAGCTCAGCAGAAGCTTCAGGTGGAGCTTGACAATGAATCCGGTCAGATTGTCAACCGCTATATCAAAGGAGATGAGAGAAGCTTTACCATTATCGCCTATCCGGTGCCGGAGATCGGAGGAAACTTCCCGGAGATTTTTGATGAGATCGTAAAGATCAATACACTGGACTATAAGCTTTATGAAAAAATCCAGCAGACGATCATTGAAACTCTGGATACCTGCGAGTGGGTGGAGATCAAAGGACAGAACGGCAATGAAACAGATCTTATCATTCATCTTCATACACTGGAGGATATCAAAAAACAGACAAACTTTGAAAACTGTGTGGCAGATGTGAATATCCCGGTAGGAGAGGTGTTCACTTCTCCGGTTCTGGCAGGCACAGGCGGAGTCCTCCATGTAAAAAAAGTGTATCTGAACGGACTGCAGTTTAAGGATCTGAAGCTTGTATTTGACTGCGGTCAGGTGATCGATTATTCCTGCAGTAATTTTGAGACGGAAGAGGAAAACCGCGCTTATATTGAGGACAATATCCTTCACCATCATGTGAAGCTTCCAATGGGAGAATTTGCTATCGGAACAAATACCACAGCCTATGTGGCTGCAGAAAAATACGGGATCGCAGACAAGCTGCCCATTCTGATCGCAGAAAAAATGGGTCCTCATTTTGCAGTGGGCGATACCTGTTACAGCTGGGCTGAGGATATTGCAGTATATAATCCGGACGGGAGAGAGATCATTGCCAGAGACAATGAGATATCCAGCCTCAGAAAAGAGGATATCAGTCTTGCGTACTATGGATGTCATACAGATATCACCATTCCTTACGAAGAGCTTGGAAGCATCCGCGTGATCGATGATGAGGGAGAAGGACGTTCCATTATTGAAAAAGGACGTTTTGTACTGCCTGGTGCAGAGGAACTGAACCGCCCTTTTGAGAAATAAAGAGAATGCGGAAGGAAGAAATTCCGAAATATACAAAAACAGTTTGTTTGCCAAAATATTTCTTTTATGGAATTTTATTGACACAAAAATAGAATCTTAGTAGAATCAACCTGGAACAGATTGAAAATTAAGGAGGCCTACCAATGAAAAAAGTTGGAATTGTAATGGGAAGCGATTCAGACATGCCGGTTATGAGCAAAGCAGCGGCAATTCTTGACAAGCTGGGAGTGGAGTATGAGATGAAGATCATCTCCGCGCACAGAGAACCGGATGTATTTTTTGACTATGCAAAGAGTGCAGAGGAAAGAGGATTTAAGGTGATTATTGCAGGTGCGGGAATGGCAGCTCATCTGCCGGGAATGTGCGCAGCGATTTTCCCCATGCCGGTAATCGGTATTCCGATGCATACTACCTCTCTGGGAGGACGTGACTCTCTTTATTCCATCGTACAGATGCCGTCCGGAATCCCGGTTGCCACGGTTGCCATCAATGGCGGCGCAAATGCAGGACTTCTGGCAGCAAAAATTCTGGCAACCTCAGATCCTGAACTTCTTGCGAAACTGAAAGAATACAGCCAGGAACTGAAAGAGCAGGTAGAAGCCAAGGACGCAAGACTGCAGGAAGTAGGCTATCAGAATTATTAATAAAAAATAAAAGTAAATACTGGGAGGATATTATGGATTACAAGAACGCAGGTGTTGATATAGAAGCAGGCTATAAGTCAGTGGAGCTGATGAAAAAGCACATTGCAAAAACAATGAGACCCGAGGTTTTAGGCGGAATCGGCGGATTTTCCGGAGCGTTTTCCATGAGTGCATTTAAAGATATGGAGGAGCCTACTCTTGTTTCCGGAACAGACGGATGCGGAACAAAGGTAAAGCTTGCCATGGTTATGGACAAGCATGACACCATTGGAATCGATGCAGTGGCAATGTGCGTCAACGATATTGCCTGCGCAGGGGCAGAGCCTCTGTTTTTCCTGGATTATATTGCATGCGGCAAGAACTATCCGGAAAAGATCGCAGAGATCGTAGGCGGCGTGGCAGAAGGCTGCGCACAGTCCGGAGCAGCTCTGATCGGCGGAGAAACAGCCGAGCATCCGGGACTTATGCAGGAGGATGAGTACGACCTTGCGGGATTCGCAGTAGGCGTGATCGATAAAAAAGATCTTCTTACAGGGGAAGAGCTGGAAGCCGGTGACGTTCTGATCGGTATGGCGTCTACAGGTGTTCACAGCAATGGATTTTCTCTGGTGCGTAAGGTATTCGATATGACAAGAGAGTCTCTGGACACTTATTATGATGAACTGGGAACAACTCTGGGCGAGGCTCTTCTTGCCCCGACCAGAATTTATGTAAAAGCTCTGAAGAGCGTGAAAGAAGCGGGCGTGCGCATCCATGCATGCAGCCATATCACAGGCGGCGGTTTCTACGAAAATGTTCCGCGTATGCTGAAAGAGGGCACAAGAGCAGTGATCGAAAAAGACAGCTATCCGGTTCTTCCGATCTTTAAGCTTCTTGCAGAAAAAGGAAACATTGAAGAAAAAATGATGTACAATACCTACAACATGGGTCTTGGAATGGTTCTTGCAGTAAAACCGGAAGACGTGGACAAAACAATGGAAGCGATCCGCAAAGCAGGAGATACTCCATATGTGGTAGGACGTATCGAAGCCGGCGAAAAGGGTGTGGATTTATGTTAAGACTTGGCATTCTGGTATCCGGAGGGGGCACGAATCTTCAGGCCATTCTGGATGCGCTGGATCAGGGAGTGATCACCAATGCCGCTGTTTCAGTGGTGATCAGTAATAACTCCGGTGCCTATGCTCTGAAAAGAGCAGAGGACCGGGGGATACCGGCTGTTTGTATTTCGCCGAAATGCTATGACAGCAGAGAAGAATTCCATAAAGCTCTTCTGGCGGAGCTTCAGAAAAACCAGATAGATCTTGTTGTTCTTGCAGGTTATCTGGTTGCGGTTCCTCCAATGATCGTGGAGGCATATCCAAACCGTATCATTAATATCCATCCTTCTCTGATCCCGTCTTTCTGCGGAACAGGGTTTTATGGACTGCGCGTCCATGAGGGAGTTCTGAACAGAGGCGTAAAAATAACCGGAGCCACTGTGCATTTTGTAGATACAGGCACAGATACCGGTCCGATCATCCTTCAGAAGGCAGTTGAGGTACAGCAGGGAGATACTCCGGAAGTACTTCAGCGCCGAGTAATGGAAGAGGCAGAATGGAAGATCCTTCCGGAAGCTATTGACCTGATTGCAAACGGAAAGGTCAGTGTTCAGGACGGAAAGGTTCAGATCAGCAGATAAGGAGGAAATACCTGATGAATATACTGATTGTAGGAAGCGGCGGAAGAGAACATGCAATTGCATGGAGCGTGGCAAAAAGCCCGAAAGCTGACAAAATTTACTGCGCACCCGGCAATGCGGGAATTTCCCAGTATGCAGAGTGCGTAAATATCGGAGCTATGGAATTTGAGAAACTGGCGGATTTTGCCCAGGAACATAGCATAGATCTGACGATCATTGGAATGGACGACCCGCTGGTAGGAGGCGTTGTAGACGTATTTGAAGAGCGCGGTCTGAAGGTGTTTGGCCCACGTAAAAATGCGGCTATTCTGGAAGGCTCCAAGGCGTTTTCCAAGGATCTTATGAAAAAATATAATATTCCCACTGCCGGATATGAGAATTTTGAGGATTCTGAAAAGGCTCTGGAATATCTTCGTACACAGGCGAAATTCCCTGTTGTTCTCAAAGCGGACGGACTTGCTCTTGGAAAGGGCGTTCTGATCTGCAATGATCTCGCTGAGGCGGAAGCCGGAGTAAAGGAGATCATGGAGGACAAAAAGTTCGGAAGCGCCGGAAATACTATGGTCATTGAAGAATTTATGACAGGAAGAGAAGTCTCTGTGCTTTCTTTTGTTGACGGAAAGACCATCCGTACCATGACTTCCGCTCAGGATCACAAACGCGCCATGGACGGAGACCAGGGACTGAATACAGGCGGAATGGGTACCTTTTCTCCAAGTCCGTTTTATACGGAAGAGGTAGATGAATTCTGCCGGAAATATATTTATCAGCCCACAGTCGATGCTATGGCGGCTGAGGGACGTCCTTTTGTGGGAATTATTTTCTTTGGCCTGATGCTGACTCCGGACGGACCCAAGGTTCTGGAATATAATGCCCGTTTCGGTGATCCGGAAGCACAGGTAGTGCTGCCCAGAATGAAAACAGATATCCTTGAGGTAATGGAGGCCTGTGTAAACGGGACTCTGGATCAGACAGAACTTGAATTTGAGGATAATGCGGCAGTCTGCGTGGTTCTTGCCAGCGAAGGCTATCCGGTAAAATACGAAAAAGGCATTCCCATGTCCGGATTTGAGAAGTTTGAGGACAAAGAAGGATATTATTGCTTCCATGCGGGAACAAAGCTGGAAAACGGTCAGATCGTCACAAACGGAGGACGTGTTGTGGGAATTACTGCCAAGGGCAAAGACCTGAAGGAAGCAAGAAAGAACGCATATGAGGCGACCGAATGGATTCAGTTTGCCAACAAATATATGCGCCATGATATTGGAAAAGCCATTGATGAGGCGTAAGGAGGAAACAACGTGTATTGTGTAAAAAAGATAACAGAGGATATGTACTGGATCGGCGCCAGCGACAGAAGACTGGAGCTGTTTGAGAACGTATATCCGATCCCAAAAGGAGTTTCCTATAATTCCTATGTGATCCTGGATGAAAAAACCGTTCTTCTTGATACAGTAGATCATTCTGTGTGCTCACAGTTCCTTGAGAATCTGGAGCATGTACTGGACGGCCGTACTCTGGATTATATTATTGTGAATCACATGGAGCCGGATCACTGCGCTTCTCTTGCAGAAGTTGTGATCCGTTATCCGGAAGTGAAATTTGTGGGAAATGCAAAGACATTTACCATGATGAAACAGTTTTTTGATTTTGACGTAGATAACCGCGCAGTTGTGATCAAAGAGGGAGATACCATTTCCACAGGAAAACACACCCTTGCATTTGCCATGATCCCAATGGTTCACTGGCCGGAGGCTATGGTAACTTATGATGCTTATGATAAAGTTCTTTACAGTGCAGATGCCTTTGGAACCTTTGGCGCGCTGAACGGAAATATTTTTGCAGACGAGCTGAACTTTGAGGCAGAGTGGCTGGAAGAAGCCAGAAGATATCTTACTAACATTGTAGGTAAATACGGAGCTCAGGTTCAGTCTGCCCTGAAAAAAGCAGCAGCTCTTGATATTGAAATGATCTGCCCGCTTCACGGCCCGGTATGGAGAGAAAATCTGGGCTGGTTTATTGATAAATATCAGAAATGGAGCACCTACACACCGGAGGATCACGCGGTTCTTATTGTGTATGCTTCTATTTACGGAAATACAGAGAGCGCAGTGAATGTTCTGGCCGGGAAGATTTCTGATGCAGGAGAAAAGAACATTGCAATGTATGATGTGTCCAAAACAGATCCGTCCTATATTCTGGCAGAAGCATTCCGCTGTGACAGGATCGTATTTGCCTGCCCTACTTACAATGCAGGACTTTTCCCGAAAATGGAAACCCTTCTTTCAGAATTGAAAGCGCATAATTTCCAGAACCGTAAAGTGGCTGTGATCGAAAACGGTACCTGGGCAATTTCTGCAGGAAAACAGATGAAAGAGATTCTTTCTTCTATGAAAAACATGGAGATTTATGACAATACTCTTACTGTGAAATCTTCTCTGAAGAGGGATCAGATGGAGGAACTTGACGGAATCGTAGAATTCCTGATGAAATAAAAAGGAGTATCTGTTCCTCTGTGCCCCCCGGGGCCGGAGACAGACAATGGAAAGGACAACAAGAATGGGAATAAGTGTAGTAGACGCAGTGAAGGAAATTCAGGCCAGAGACAGCATCTTTGTGGCATATTCTCAGGTGACAAAGCTTCCTTATGTGACCTGCGCAGAAGAGACTTATAATGATCAGGCATGGTTTTTTGCCGAGGAAGAGACACTGAAGGAGTTTGGCAAAAAGAAGCTGGATGATAAAATCCTGCTTATGGGAATGAAATATGAGAAAAAGGATTTCCCGAGAATGTACGGCCTTCTTTACGCTGTTGGTGTAAATTCCCTGGTGTGGAATAACGGAAGTGAAGAGATTGAAGTGGATCTTGACAAAATTGTGCGTCAGCCGGATCTCAGCAAGGTCGAGCCGGAAAAAAGACCTCTGATCAACGCAACGCTTCAGCTTTCCGGTATTTATTTTATGCAGGAGCTGCGCCGTCCGGTAAAACCGGAGGAACACAAAAATATCCGGGAACTGGAAGAAGAGCTGATCGCAAATCTGAGAAAATCAGAATTCCTTGTTGCCATGGACCGCAGTGAGGAGGATCCGGCAAAGGTAAATATTCCGTATCTGAAAAATAAAGAAGGAAAAATTCTTCAGCCTGTTTTTTCAGATGTGCTGGAATACGAAAAATTTGCCAGAGGCAAAAAGCTGAGGATTGCAAAAATACCTTTTGTGAAGCTTGCTGATATTATGATCCAGCAGGCGGAGGCGCTTGTTATCAATCCAATGGGATTTAATCTGATTTTAAACAGAGAACAGTTAAAAAAGATCATCGGTTAAATGTAATACAGAAAGAGGCGGCTGTGAGGCCAATGTCATTTAGTTAAGACATTAAGCAGATGTATTCCTATCAGGCAGAGGTAGAAAATTCACTATCTTTGCCTGATTTTTCTTTTATAAAAACTTGCTCTTATATTTATGCAGCACAAAAAGACAGATTGCTATCTGCCTAAATTAACGATATACTTTTATCGATGTTATGCAACTCGATACAGAAAACTTACTGCTGACTTAGGCTTGACTTTGCGAGGGTCGGAACGCCCGGGTCTTACAGGTAAAAGATTCTTCTGTATCAGCGTCTCAACGTCAGGTGGGGAAATGTCATTTCGCAGGAAATAACGACATATATGAATTGCTATTGTGTAATTCATTTGATAAACATGTTTTGTACCTTTTTGTTGGATTATTACATGCATTGTAATGAGCTCACAATAATTGTAAAGGATTAAACGTGCGTATATTTCTTGCATGATATACTCCACCTTTTTTGAATGAAAGCAACATAATCCGATAGCATATTTCAATTCCCTGAACGATGTTTCGATGCCCCATCGCATTGCATAAACCTTCTTTATTTCTTCTACTGGAAAATCCTCCTTTGGAAGATTGGTAATTATACTTTCATACGAATCTTCTGAAATGGCAAACCTTACTACTCTAAAATTCAACGTATAAAATTTTTTGTCATATAAATCCAGATAGTCAAATGGACTGGATTTTGCAATAAATTTAAATTTTTGGGGTTTAGCTTTCACATCTTTTGTCTGTTTTCGGGTTAATATAAGTTGCATGTCGTGGTCAAACTCATTTTCATCAGGAAGGTCAAAACTTCCTGTCATGCTTCCCCCACCGCCATCCTTTACACGAATCAGATAATACATTCCTTTTTCTTGGACATGCGCAAAAATATTATATGTTTCATATCCTCTGTCTGCGATAAAAATTGTTTTTTTCTCTCCTTTATAACGGTCAATCATTTGTGTCATTGCCAATGATTCGTTTTCTAGCCTTGCAGGTTGTATCACAAGATCAATATATCGCTTCTCGCACAGGTCGAAAAGAGCATTCAGATGAATCTGATTAAATCCCCGATCAGTTGGTTGAGACTGAAAATAAGTGCCTGCATCGTTTGGATTACGGGCAATGTTCAAATCTGAGCCATCACAAGCTAATAGTTGATAATCCTTATACTTTTTTTCGAATGAGAAACAAGAATTAAATTCATAAAACAAAAACTGGAATGCCTCCAGAAGTAGTTTGTTTCTCTGTTGACAGAACGCTGAAGCAGACGGGGTATCGACAGAGAACTGGAAATAATCCAGCAATTCTTTTTTTAAGCTTCCACTTTCCATAGAAAGAAGAAATTGAATTGTAGATACAAAATCAAGTTTTCTGTTCCGTGAAAAATCAACTTCTGGATTTTTTGAAAACAACCATGGGGCGGTCGCCATTTCATGGATTAAAGATGACAATTTGTTTTTTACATGTTCCGCAAATATCATAAGCGTTACCTCCAAAATGTAATACATTTAAGTGGCTTCGCCGCAAATTTTTCTATATTTGTCAAGGATTTTTTACAAAAAAAGAGCAGGGTATATATTTTTATATACCTTGCTCTGCAAGAGGCTGCCGACTCAATGTCTTAACTAAATGACATTGGCTGTGAGGCTGCCTCTTTTCAACTGTGGAAAAGACTCGGAAAATAACTGTTTTCAAAATATGCGAGATGTGCTAGTATATGTGTAACACGATACGAGGAGGCTTGAATATGGTCATAGAAATAGATTTTAACAGTGACGAGGCCATCTATGTTCAGCTGATGAACCAGATCATCCTTGGGATCGCTACATCAAGACTTCAGGAGGGAGATACTCTGCCTTCTGTGAGACAGATGGCAGATACCATAGGCATTAATATGCATACAGTCAATAAAGCCTATACACTTCTGAAACAGGAGGGGTTTGTGTCCATTGACAGAAGAAGAGGCGCTGTGGTGGCCATTGATGTAGATAAGATAAAAGCTCTGGAGGAAATGAAACAGAATCTTGTAGTGGCGCTGGCAAAGGGCTGCTGCAAGGAGGTTTCCAGGCAGGAAGTACATCAGCTGATTGATGAGATTTTTGACGATTACGATCTGTAAAGGATCAGAAACGAGGAGGAATTTATGCAGGAAAAGTTTACCAGACAGGCTGTAAATGCTCTAAAGCTTGCCAGAAGCACGGTACAGTCCTGTAAGCATACGTATATAGGCACAGAACATATTCTGGTGGGACTTTTAAAGGAAAAGGAGGGAACTGCGGGAAGAATTCTGGAAGAATTCGGTGTGGAGCAGGAAAGGCTTCAGGAGCTGATCGGGAATCTGATCGCTCCTTCGGAAGTTCTGACCATGGAAAGAGTGCCGGAGTACAGTCCAAGGGCTCAGAGGCTTCTTGACAATGCCGGAAAAGAGGCTCAGATGCGGAGGGCGGATCAGGCAGGCACTGAACATATACTTCTTGCCATGCTGAAGGAAACAGAGTCCGTTGCCACAAGACTTCTGTATACAATGGGAGTCAATATCCAGAAACTGTATGCGGCAGTTCTGGCTGCTATGGGCTGCGATCAGGAAGCTATTGCGGAGGAGATGCAGGCATCCAGGAATCTGAAGGATAAAAAAGGAACAGGAACTCCTTTTCTTGATCAGTACAGCCGGGATCTTACAGCAATGGCTGCTGATGGAAAGCTGGACCCTGTTGTGGGAAGAGACAGGGAGATCGGACGGCTGATCCAGATTCTGAGCCGCAGAACAAAAAATAATCCATGTCTGGTTGGAGAACCGGGAGTGGGAAAAACTGCTATTGTAGAAGGTCTGGCCCAGAAAATTGTGTCCGGAATGGTTCCGGATACTGTAAAAGAGAAACGCGTGGTAGTGCTGGATCTTTCCGGAATGGTAGCAGGCAGTAAATACAGAGGAGAATTTGAAGAGCGCATCAAAAATGTAGTAAATGAAGTGCGGGAAGACAGAGGAATCCTTCTTTTTATTGATGAACTTCATACGATTATCGGCGCAGGAGGCGCGGAGGGCGCCCTGGATGCATCTAATATCCTGAAGCCGTCTCTGTCCAGAGGAGAGATTCAGCTGATCGGAGCTACCACTCTGGAGGAATACAGGAAATATATTGAAAAGGATGCGGCTCTGGAACGGCGTTTCCAGCCGGTAACTGTAGAGGAACCCTCAGAGGCGGAAGCTTTGGAGATTCTGAAAGGGCTTCGTCCTTACTATGAAAAGCACCACAGAGTCAGTATTGAGGACAGCGCTCTGGAGGCGGCAGTGCAGATGTCTGTCCGTTACATCAATGACCGTTTTCTTCCGGATAAGGCCATTGATATTATCGACGAGGCAGCAGCAAAAGTGCGCCTGAAAAGCTACCGGACAGCAACAAAGACAGATGGCCTTGAAAATATGCTGAAAGAGCTGCTGGAAGAGAAAGAGGAAGCCATCCGCCAGGCAGACCTTGAAAAAGCCAGAGAGATTCAGAGCCGCCAGAGGGAAGTGGAACAGGAAATTAAAAAATACCGCGCCAGAGAAGAACGGAAAAGTCAGAAGAAGAGTCTTACAGTAACAGAAGCTTCCGTGGCGGATATTGTTTCCGACTGGACCAAGGTACCTGTACAGAAGCTGACAGAAAGTGAATCAAAGAGGCTGGCTCATCTGGAGGGGATTCTCCATAAACGGGTGATCGGCCAGGAGGAGGCTGTAAAAGCAGTTGCCCAGGCGGTGAAACGCGGACGGGTAGGTCTGAAGGACCCCGGACGTCCCATTGGGTCTTTCCTGTTTCTGGGACCTACAGGCGTAGGAAAAACAGAGCTTTCCAAGGCGCTTGCAGAGGCTGTATTCGGAAGCGAGCAGGCTATGATCCGCGTAGACATGTCGGAGTACATGGAAAAGCACAGCGTCTCAAAAATGATCGGTTCTCCGCCGGGATATGTGGGATATGACGAGGGAGGACAGCTCAGCGAAAAGGTGCGCAGAAATCCTTACAGTGTAATCCTTTTTGACGAAATCGAAAAAGCCCATCCGGATGTATTTAATATTTTACTTCAGGTACTGGATGACGGACATATTACAGACGCTCATGGACGGAAAGTGGATTTTAAGCAGACCATCATCATCATGACCTCCAATGCGGGAGCTCAGGCTATTATTGAGCCCAAAAAACTTGGATTTATGTCAGGTGATAATGAGAAACAGGATTATGAGCGGATGAAATCAAATGTAATGGAAGAAGTGCGCCGCCTGTTTAAACCGGAGTTTTTGAACCGTATTGACGAGATCATGGTATTCCATACCCTCAATAAAGAGCACATCCGTAAAATTGTGGGGCTTCTTCTTAAAAATCTGGAAAAACGGTGTGAGGAGCAGATGGATATACGGCTGAAGATCAGCGATTCTGCCAGGGATTATCTGGCAGAGGCGGGATTTGACAGCAAGTATGGAGCAAGACCTCTCCGCCGGGCAATACAGACAAAGCTGGAGGACAGTCTTGCAAATGAAATTCTGGAGGGAAGAATCCGAAAAGGCGATACGGTAAAGGTTCAGCTTCATCAGAAACAGCTTCGGTTTATTCCTGTTCCTGCAGAAAAAGCAGACAAAAAGTAAATATAAAAAAGATATTAAATCTTGGTTAGGATACTGTTCAAAAAATTGTGAAAATGTTATAATAAGAATAATCAGCAGGAAAGGAACGAAGCATCCTTTTGCCTGATTATTCAGTATCAGGATACATGATTCTGAAGGGTTATTCTATATCCAAAGATAATACAACAGAGAATCTCAGGGAGGACATAAGATCATGGCAGTAGTAAAAGAACTGATTCGTACAGAGGAAAACGGAAGCATCAGCTTTGGTAATTATGAGCTGGCTCAGAAATCCAAAGTATCAGATTTTCAGCATCAGGGGGATGTTTATAAAGTAAAAACGTTTCATGAGATCACCAAGCTGGAAAGAAATGGTATGTTTGTTTACGAATCTGTACCGGGAACTGCAGTTTATAATCTTTTGCAGGACGGTTCAACCATGAGCTTTCAGGTAGAAGGTGCAGAGGATGCACAGATTACCGTAGAAATGGAGGCTGACACAGAGTACGATATTACCATTAACGGCGCAGATGCAGGTACAATGAAAACAAATCTTGGAGGCAAGCTTTCTTTCAGCGCTGAGCTGGGTGATGCTGTGGCAGAAGTGAAGATCAAAAAATGCTAAAAAATAAAAAAGTTGTTTATTTTTGTCAGGAATGCGGATATGAGTCTTCTAAATGGATGGGCCAGTGCCCGGGCTGCAAAGCCTGGAACACCTTTGTAGAAGAGGCTGTTTCCACAAAAAAAACGTCGTCTTCCGGCAGCCGGACTATGGCGCAGGGGCAGAGACCGGAGCCTGTAAAACTAAAAGATATACGGATTTCAGAGGATGAAAGACGGCTGACAAAGATTGGAGAGCTTGACAGAGTACTCGGGGGCGGTATCGTTCCCGGGTCTCTTGTTCTGGTGGGTGGAGATCCGGGAATCGGAAAGTCCACCCTTCTTTTGCAGGTGTGCAGAAATCTGTCTCTGTCAGGAAGCTCAGTGCTTTATATTTCCGGGGAGGAGTCTTTGCGTCAGATCCGTCTCAGAGCCAACCGGATCGGAGAATTTAATGAAAATCTGCAGATATTCTGTGAGACGAATCTGGAAACCATCCGGGAAGTAATTGAGAGAAAGAAGCCGGACATGGTGGTTATTGACTCTATTCAGACTATGTTTCACGAGGATATCAGTTCTGCGCCGGGCAGTGTTTCTCAGGTCAGGGAATCCACGAATATACTGATGCAGATCGCCAAAGGACTTGGGATTTCCATTTTTATTGTAGGTCATGTGACCAAAGAAGGAAACGTAGCAGGTCCCAGAGTTCTGGAACATATGGTAGATACAGTGCTTTATTTTGAAGGTGACCGTCATGCGTCTTATCGGATCCTCCGGGCTGTAAAAAACCGTTTCGGTTCTACCAATGAGATCGGTGTATTTGAAATGCGGGAAACCGGTCTTGAGGAGGTTAAAAATCCCTCGGAATTTATGCTGAACGGAAAGCCTAACGGCACTTCCGGTTCTATTGTAGCCTGCTCCATGGAAGGAACAAGGCCTATTCTTGTGGAAATCCAGGCCCTTGTGTGTCAGAGCAATTTTGGCATTCCAAGAAGAACGGCAGTGGGAACGGATTTTAACAGAGTGAATCTTCTTATGGCTGTTCTTGAGAAAAAAGTGGGGATTCATCTGGCTTCCTGTGATGCCTATGTAAATATCGCAGGAGGAATGAAGATGACAGAGCCTGCTATTGATCTGGGGATTTCCCTTGCAGTGGTATCAAGCTGCAAAGATATTGTGATTCCGGATTCAGTTCTTGCTTTTGGGGAAGTGGGCCTAAGCGGAGAAGTCCGGGCAGTCAGTATGGCCGCCCAGCGTGTGTCGGAAGCGAAAAAACTGGGATTTACCACAGTGATCCTTCCCAAGGTATGCCAGTCCTCTATGGAAAAAACAGAAGGTATGAATCTGGTTTATGTAGAATGGATACAGGATGCCATCAGGTACATCATGAAAGGCTGAGGGGAAGGAAAATGATAAAACTGGAAGCAGTGATTTTTGACATGGACGGTGTGATCTTCGATTCGGAAACCCTTGTGATCCGTACATGGAAGCAGGTTGCGGATAAATATGGAATACCGGATGTGGAAAAGGTATGCATGCAGTGTTTGGGCACCAACCATGAAGCAACCGTAAAAATATTTCAGAAACATTATGGACAGGATTTTCCTTATGAAATTTATAAAAAGGAAATGGCTGCTCTCTTTCATGAGCAGGCAGCAGATGGAAGGCTTCCGAAAAAACAGGGAGTCTGTGAGCTGCTGGAGTTTTTAAAGACTTCCGGTATTAAAACGGGCCTTGCTACGTCTACCAGGGAAGAAGTAGTAAAGCGGGAGCTTTCGGAAGGCGGTCTTTTACAGTACTTTGACGTGATTGTTTGCGGAGATATGGTAAAGAGAAGCAAACCGGAGCCGGACATTTATCTGGAAGCCTGCGCAAGACTTTGTGTAAAGCCGGAAAACTGTTATGGAATAGAAGATTCTTATAATGGGATCCGTGCGGTAAAGGCAGCAGGGATGCATCCGATTATGGTGCCTGATCTTGCGAAGCCTACAGAAGAAATGGAAAGACTTTCGGAATGTATTCTGCCGTCACTGCATGAAGTGAAGAAATACTTGGAAAATAAGTAAATATACAAGTCTTTGTAAAAGTATTTGGAAATTATTTGGAGCCTGTTATGGCAGCCAAAATAATATCTGAATACTTTTTGCTTTAAGATGTAAACTGTCATAGAGAATAGCCTTGTAATTGTTTCTGATTGTATTTGCCCGTTCTTGAGTCTGCTTATTGGATTTACAAATAAATAGAGAAGAATTTTGCGAACATTTTTAAATTGGCTCATTTACAGGAATTATAATATTTTTGGCAGAGAGGAACAAAATTGTGAAAGAGAATAAGTATGATGAACAAAAATTTTTTATGAAATACAGTGAAATGGAGCGCTCAAAAAAAGGGTTGCAGGGAGCCGGAGAGTGGATGGAATTACAGAAAATTCTACCGGATTTTAAAGATAAAAAAGTTCTGGATTTAGGCTGTGGATATGGGTGGCATTGTAAGTATGCGGCAGATCAGGGAGCAAGTTCTGTTTTGGGAACAGACATCTCTCATAAAATGCTGGAAACAGCGAAGCGGAAAAACAGTGATGACCGGATTACATATCAATGCAGCGCAATGGAAGATTTGGAATTTCCGGCAGAAACATTTGACATTGTGATCAGTTCTTTGGCATTTCATTATGTGAAAGAGTACGAACAATTAATGAAACGTATAGTCATGTGGCTGAAACAGGGAGGAGAACTTGTTTTTTCTGTGGAGCATCCTGTGTTCACCTCCTATGGAACACAGGACTGGTATTATAATGCTGATGGAAATATTCTTCATTTTCCTGTGGACAATTATTATTATGAGGGGGAAAGGAATGCAGTATTTCTGGGGGAGAAGGTTACAAAATATCATAGAACTATGACTACGTATATAAACAGCTTACTGGAAAATGGATTCATGCTGGAACATTTTGTGGAACCGAAGCCTCCAAAGGAGATGATGAATCTGAAAGGAATGAAAGATGAAATGAGGCGGCCGATAATGTTTCTTATATCAGCAAGGAAAAAGTAGAAAACCGTCATTTGCTTAGAAATTATTTGGAAACTATAAAGAAGCAGATTGAAAAGGTTGCAAAGGTTCTGTTTCCCTTAATGGTAATACAGTGAAACACATCTTTTTATTTTTTGTATTATTTGAAAAAAAAAGTTGACAG